>JACCDG011931024.1_pt1 | contig 11995 bp, 7 predicted proteins | sample 7442471 | NCBI WGS metagenome assembly JACCDG01 (sample SAMN15323444, study PRJNA562643) | freshwater metagenome | isolation source: river surface water | place: USA:Blue River Watershed | collected 2017-08-17
AATTGGAAAATGGAGAAATAAATGAATTTTATTAATCAAGAAATCGAAGACTACTGCCGCGCCCACACCACGCCCCTCGCCCCCCTCTTCGATCAATTGCGCGCGGCCACCTATAGCGAGATGAAGGCCCCGCAGATGCAGGTAGGGGTTTTGGAGGGCCGCTTCCTTGGCCTGCTCGTGGCCATCACGGGCGCCAAACGCGTGCTGGAGCTCGGTACCTTCACTGGTTTTTCGGGCCTCGCCATGGCCAGCGCCCTGCCCGCGGACGGCCAACTCATCACCTGCGACATCGATCCGCGCGCGACTAGCATGGCAAAAAAATTCTGGGACCAGAGCCCGCACGGAAAGAAGATCGAGCTGAAACTCGGCCCCGCCCTCGATTCGATCGCGCAGATCACCGAGCCGCTCGACCTCGTGTTCATCGACGCCGATAAGGCCAACTACGTGAACTACTGGGAAGCCGTGCTGCCCAAAGTAAGGAGCGGTGGCCTCATCGCCGTGGACAACGTGCTCTGGAGCGGGGCCGTGCTCGATCCGCGGGAGAAGAGCGATTTCGAAATCGTGAATTTTAACGAGCACGCCCGCCGCGATCCGCGCGTAGAAATCGTGATGCTCACCTTGCGCGACGGGGTTTTGCTCGCCCGGAAGCTATAAATCGCCGAGTTTTCCGTATAAGATTTGAATATTGCAGAGCTTTATTTTTTAGCATTAGTTGAGTTATTTGCTTTATTTTAGGCAATAAGATGCCGATTTCTTAAGGGAAAGCGGGAGCCACATGCGCGCTGGGAACTGGCTAAAAATTTTCGTGCCCTTAGCTATTCTTTATAGCCCCGCGCTCGCTTGGGCTTTGCCCGCCATGCAACCAAAACTCCGCGACAACGAAATCCGCCTCGGTATCCAGGGCAATACCTACCTCACCCCCTATAATGCCTCGAACTCGGACGCCGGCACCGGCAACGTGGGCCTGAGCGGCGGCGCTCGTCTCGTGGGCGAAAAACAATATTTCCACTACGTGGGCGAAGCCGAAGGACTCTTTGGTTTAGGCAAGAATTACTACCGCTTTCTTAATATCGGCGAAGCCTACCTTGGGTTCGAGAACAAAAAAGCGCTCCAGGGAGCAAACGTATATCTAGGCCGCAAACGCTTCGAGTGGAATAGCCTCGATTCCTACTGGAGCCTCGGCCTCTACCAACCGCGTTTCCGCTGGGACTATCTGCAGGAACGCGAGAACGGCCTCGTGGGTTTGTTCGCGGGCTGGCAGAACGAATGGGTTGACGTAACGGCGTTCGCGAGCCCAATCTACGTGCCCGAGCAAGGCGCGCCCTTCGAATTCTCGGGCGGCAGCTGCCGCTCGGCTTCGCCCTGGTTTTCCTGCCCTTCCTCCACGATCCTCTTGTTCAACCAGCCCACCGATGTGCGCTTTTCCTTAGAAACTCCCGCGCTTATGAAGATGATTTCACACCCGGGCGGCGGCGCTACCGTGCGCCTCGGGAAGGACGAAGGCTGGTTCACGCGCGTCTCCTTCACGCGTAAACCCATTAACCAATTCCTGCTCTCCTTTGAGGGACGCTTCACGCACGTAGCCACCGACGTGCCGGCCGTGATCCGCCCGCGCACGCTCTACCACAATCTCTACGGGCTCGACCTCGGATGGAAATCGCTCCGCCACAGCGTTACCGCGAGCCTACTCGCCGAACGGCCGATCCGCGACCAAACCCCCGGCAATTGGAATACCCAGGAAGCCACGCCCGCGCAGATCTACGGAATCACCGCCAAAACTCACCCGGTGGCTCACTGGAAATATACCCGCGTGGAGCTCTCCTACCTCCACCGCCAAGGCGGCAACGCCCCCGATGTCGGCCCCTTCGTGAGCCCGGGCGTGAACTATTTCGAGCCGCGCTACGCGTTCGAGAATGCCTTCAGCTTCGCGCTTTTTACTCCCGTGAGCGACGATTGGGCCCGCCGTTTTCTTTTTTCGACGAAGTTCGTGGTGGACACCGTGAACGACGGGAATATCCTCCTCCCCGATTTCTACTACAGCCCCTTCGCGCGCTTCTTCTTGAACATGGGCATCGACGTGCTCGGCTCCAACAGCCGCAACCCCGTGGACTTCATCAGCCGTTACCAGCGCAACGACCGTCTGCGCGGGGGAGCCACCTATGTTTTTTAGGCTAGCCCTCGGCGCGCTCCTCCTCTCTTCCTGCTCGCTTCGTTTCAACGACCAAGTATCAAAGCCCATACCGGCCGTGAATACCGGCGCGGCCTGCCTCGCCGACGCCGGCGACGTGATCGAGCATTTTGCCAACGGCACCCTGAGCGAAAAGGAGCATGACGATTTCTACGCGTGCGCCACCAAGGCCATCCAAAAATTCTCCGATCACACCGTGGGCCGCCAGGAAGATTCCTTCGCGCCCGACGAGCTCGGCGCCTTCCTCACCCGCGCCTTCCTCAAGGGCAAAGTGATCCAGCCGGGCCTCCTCGCCGAAGCGATGGCGCTTAAGCAAGCGCTCATCGGCGGCCCGGGCGATAAGCTCTCGAAGAAGGATTTGGCCAATCTCGTCGAAACCCTGGCGACCCTGCGCGCCTATACCGGCAAGCTACGCCCGCTCATGCCGCTCACGGTGGATTCCTTCCGCGCGCGTGGCCTCACCTCCGCCCAAGTGGAAGAAGCGCTCGTAACCTTTCGCAACGCCACCGAGCAGCTCGGCGAATCCCTCCACGCCTCCCAGGGAAGCTACCACTTCGATCACTTAGCGAATCTAATGCGGGAGGTGGGCTACTACCTCTACGCCGAGGAAGTTCCCGAAACTCACTGGACCAAGCGGGTGAGCGAGTATCTTCCCGTCATCCGTCCGGCGAAGGCCCTGCTCCTCGGCGCGCCCCGCGAAGCCGTTACCTTAGGCGATTGGCCCAAAGTATATTTTCTCGTGCCCCGCCTTTTCTCCTCTTACCTGCGGGCCTTCTTTTACGCGGCCGACCCCTGGAGCCGCCTGCACGGCGCGGAGCTGCGGATCCAGCAAAAGATCTTCACGGAATTTCTCTTCTCGTTCCGCTCCGTGATCGATAGTCACCCCGGAAAACAAATCACCTCGGCGGAAATCGACGATCTCCTTCGGGCGATGAGCGAACAAAAACTCCTCCATTGCCGCGCAGACACCGCCCGGCAGCTAGTGCGCATGCTCTTTGGCCGCCTATTCTCCTCCGCGAACAAAGACGATTTCGTGATCACCCGCGATAGCCTCGCGCGCCTCAACGAGCACATGACCTTCGCCTTCGAGGGTCTCTACGCTACCGAAGCCCTCTACCGCTATAAGCACGGCGATCGTTTTCTAAATGCCAGCCTCACGCGCGCCGATATCGCCGCCGTGCCCACCGCGGTTCTTCTCGATGCCACCTGGCGCCGCGACGCCCTCTCGGCCCAGGCCGTGCGCGCCGTGCAAAATACCGTGAACGATCTCCGCGTGGTGATGAGCGAAGATCGATTCGGTGTGGTGATCCCTAAAGACGGAGAACCCCCACTGCCCTACGCCCACATGGTGAAGGCCGTGGGCCTACGCGCGCTCAATCGCCTGCTGCTGGACGCCTTCGGTAACAAGGAACAACTCAGCCCCGCGCAGCTCGACGAATTCCTCGACCAGGTTTTCCCCATCCTCGTAGAATACGGCATCCTCGACGAGAAACTGCGCGAGAGCGTGAATAAGCGCGTGCGCGAAGCGAGCCTCTTTCTCTATTCTTCGGACGGTAACCTCGGCCTCACGATGCCCGAAGGCCTAGAGTTTGAAGCCCTGCTGCTCTCCACGATCGAGCGCGCGCCGAAGATGCACAAAAAAATCGCGGAGCTCTGCCAAACCAAAATCGAGGAGGGAAAACCGATCCTGATCGAAGAAAAATGCTACCGGGAAAAATTCACCGAGCACGCCGCGGAGTTCTGGAGTTACCTGCCGGGCCTCGCCGAATTCGTGGGCCAGCGCGATCTCCCGGGCCGCGAAGCCATCTTCGACAACCTGGCGAAATTTCTGCGCAAGGATAAAACCGGCACGCCCTTCACCAACGCCGATTCGCAGTCGTATATCCTGCTGCCCTATTACCTAGAGCTGCTCTTCTACCGCTTCGATACCAACCGCGACGGTTTCCTCGACAACGCCGAAGCCGAACCCGCCTACGCCGTGTTCCAGCCCTTCCTCGCCGAGAAGGCGAACGCCAAGGGTTTCACCAACGCTAAAGACCACGCGGCGATCTATAATTTCCTCCTCGCCAACCGCGCCCTCCCCACCGACGCCAAATGGAGCTTTCTCTTCCGCCGCTACCTGCTAAGCCCTAAATCCTTCCGCAACGACCGCGCGCATGTGATTGAGATCTTTGAGAAATTACTCAGCCTCTAAAAATGGCAAAAAGCGCTTAAAATCTAGCCACTTCGCCCGCAAAAATTGCAGTTTTCGGGGCATTCCGCCGATAGGGAAACTATGAAAGCCCTCACCCCTATTCTGCATTCCCTTCTAGCCTTCTGCCTGGCATTCCCGCCCCAAGTTTTCGCCGCCGGCGAAACGGGCATGGCCGCCGGCATCCTGAACGGCACCGCCTCCGCGCTCGGCAATATCAACGAGCTCTTTAGCTCCTACGGAAACTCCGCCAACCAGCTCAACGCCCTCGCTACCCAGCTCAGCCTGGTGCAGGCGCAAGCGAGCGGCGTGCAAAACCCGCAGGGCCAGCTCGATCGTCTGCAGCAGCAGATGGATCTCGTGAAGATGCAAACGATGGATTGCCTGCAAAAGGCCTCTCCCTCGAACTACGATAAATATTTTTCCAAACGCAAAGGCAAAGACAAAGAAGTCGTAAAAAATATGGGCGGCGAACAGCTCACCAGCATGACCCCTTACTGCTCCACCACCGCCTTGATGGCCGACGCCATTGCCGTGAACAAGGCGAAGATGGAAGACGCGCAGAAAAAAATGGTGTGCATGACCAACCTCAATACCGCGATGACGGAAATCGCCAACGCCGCCAAGGCGCCGCTCACGGCCCTCACCGAAGCCGCCACGAAAGTGCAGAAGACCCATACGCAAATTATTGATATACACAGCGGGATCGCGCAGAAGATCGCCAACGACGTGTACGGCCAGGCGAGCGAAGACGGCACGCGCAAGGGCGGCTACCGGGACCAGCTCGCGCAATTGATCAAACGCCAGAGCGAGCTAGAAAACGTGATCAACGGCGAGGCCGGGAAGAACGACGAGGGCCTGGAATTTGGTCTCGGGCTCGAAGTGCGCGAATACAACGAGAAGCGCGCGGGCGTGGCGAATTACTGGTACTTCACCATGCTGGAAGACATCCATAATTGCTTCTATGGCGCCGGCGGTTTTACCTATTCGTGCTTTAACAATAACCAATCCGCGGCGCCGGCCGCGTGCTTGAGCATGATGGTGAGTAACCAGGCGATGGGTTCCGTGTCCGCGGGCACCGCCGCCCGCGCCGCGAAAGACCAACAAGGCCTCCAGAATATCGCTAACGACAATAGAATGGCCGCGCTGAACGCGAATCTACCCGCCAATATCGACGCCAATCGGCCCGATCAGTTCCTCCGCTTCTTTAAAAATCGCTTCGACGCCACCCTCGCGCCGATCCTCAATAACTACGCCCGCTACCAGTACAAATCCAACGTAAAGGGCTCGGATGTCAGCCAGTTTGTGAACCAGGCTTATCATGCCTGCTACGACAAAGTGACGAGGGAATTCAACTCCAGCATGAATCTTAGCAAAAGCGGCAAGTACTACGCCGCCAAGAAAGACGTGGAGCTCCAGCAGGGCCGAGTAGCCAATAAGCTCAAAGCCTGGATCACGCGCGTGACGGGCGAGATGAGCGATTTCCGCAATTCCTTCTACAAAGTTTACAATTCCGAGCTCAACCAGTTCGGCGATAACTGCACCGCCAATGCTGATCCCACCCACTCCCTCGATTGCCTGAAAGCGTTGAATGCCACGCTCAAGGGCGGGATCGACGGCACCGCCGTAACCGCCCAGCTTTCGACGGGCGCGAAAATTTTCCCGCCCCAGGCGGCCGACATGCAGGTGGAAACCCTCTCCCTCGACGCGAACGGCAAGCCCACGCGCGGCACCGCCAAGGTTACCTGCACGGGCTTTAAAGACTGCATCGACTACCTAGAGGGTACGATGCGCCAGCACCAGAGCGCCCAGCAAAAATCCGAGGAAGACCGTTCTAACTTCGTGGAGAACCACAATACGGCCGCGAGCTCCACGCTCGATATCCTCTCGAAGAAAATGGCGGAGCTCAGCCAAGTGCTCACCGGCGGGATCGCCGGCGTGAAAGCCGGCCTCTCGGAAGCGGGCGTGGCCACTACCCTAGAGCCCAAAGCCGTGGAAGTGGAAGAACTAGCCTTCGACGACAATACCAAGCTCATGAAGGTGCCTAAAGAGATGAAGAAAGCCCTCGCCGGCCGCAATAGCCTCATGGAGCTCGACAAAGACGAGATCAAAAAAGTGACCGACGATTATAATTCCCGCGTGGGCGAGCTCAACAAGAAGGCCGTGGAAGTGGCCAACCAGGCGCGCAAATGTAAAATCGAGAAGGCCGACTACGAAGGCCTCGCCTCGATCATGCCCAAGAACTGCACACCCGTTTCGCAGATCTGTTCGCGCGACCGCGTGGCCCGCGGAGCGGCGGATTTAGAGAGCTTGTTCAAGCGCAGCCAGGATGATCCCGAAAATTCTGACTTCGAGAAAGTGTCTTCGAACAGCGATTACCGCTCCTGTAAAATGGACGCCAAGCAAGAAGCCGAAAAGGATCTCAACGACGACGCCGCGATCGCGGAATACGCGAGGGGGAGAGACGGAGTGGATGTATACGTGGGGCCCGTGGACGGCGTGAGCGCCACTTCGCAAATAGACGAGAAGCTCCGAACAAAATACCGCGCGCTCATGAAAAAAGAGGCGGAAACCGCCATGAACACAATTGTGCGCGGCGAATGCGCCGACGTAGTGACTTCCGGCCTGAAGAACCTCGCCGCGAAAGGCCGCGGGAATCTGTCCACGCAGAACGGCAAGATCGTGCAGGCCCTCGCCGACGTGAACGCCGCCTGCTCGGTAGATCCGTTCGACGAGGAAGCGCAGGCCGCCGCCGTGGAAGCTTGCCAAGCCTACGTGAAAACCGTAAAGGCGGCCAAAGCGCCCGACAACGAAGAACCCACCGAAGCGAGTGGCGGCTCTGGATCTAAGAACTCCAGCAACCCGCTCACCTTGCCCTCGGCGCAGTAACGCCCGTAGCGGCGCTCGCTCCATGGCGCGTGTTCGAATTTCGTACGGTAAGTGATACTTGTGCCGGCACTAGTTGCGTCTAGTTGCGCGTGAAACACGCCCTCTCGCACGAGATGGCTAAAATCGCCCTTATTTCGCCTGCCGTATTCTCCGCAGAGCTTCCTTATCCTGCTCCGCCACGGGTTTGCCGTACTGGCAGGCGTATAAACAACGATGGGCGCGGTCGCGCACCATTTCGTCCTGGGCGAGGGCGATGATCTCCTTCAACTGATCGCGCGCTTCGGGCAACTTGCAATTTTCGGGAGTGCACATGCCCTCCACGGCACTCATGCGTTGAGCACGTTCCTCGCTATCGCGGCGCTCGTTTTTTGTCACCGGCACCGGCTTCATCGCCACTCTGTACAGAGCCTGCACCGTGCTCCCTTGCGAGCTCAGGCCCATCAAATAGACGGCGAAAAAGCGCGCGTCCATTTCCACGGCGGGATCGATGGCCTGCGCTTCCAGCCAGGAAATTTCTTCGGGCTTAAGCTCCCGCGCCACTTCCTCTAAGCGCTTCTGCGTGGCTTTCGGATCGGGATCCACTTTCCCCACCCGCGCGCTCTCGCGTTCGTAGAGCTCCATCACGCGCTTCCTCGGCGGTTCGGCGCGGAAAGCCGCCAACGCGGGGGAAACGGGGGCCGCCACCGGGGCCAACGCCGGCGCGGAAACTAGCGGCGCTTCGGCCAGGGGCCGGCGAAAAAAGAAAAAGGCTCCCCCCATCACGAGGAGGAGCCCCAAAATACTAACGATGAATTTCGTACGCATCGTAGAGCGGGATATTCACGAGATCGCTCACGCGTTTTCCCGCGAAGGCGGGCACGGGCGCGCCGGTGGCGGCGTCGAGCACTTGCCCGTCACTCGCGAGACGCACGAGCTGCGCGCCATTCATCGCGTACGCGCGCGTGTCGGCGGTCCAGCGCTCGCGCAGCGGGGAATCAAAGCGGCGGTTCGCGAGATGGAAGGGCAGGATAGAGCCGTCGTTTTTCACCACGAATAAACCAGCCTGGCCGTTCGGCGCGCGCGTTACGAAAGCCGCCGCCCCGGGATTAGCCGCCGTGGCGGGGTGCCAGCCGCCACCCGGGAAATTATAGCTGTATATTTTGCCTTGCTCGCCGAGCACCGCAAAGTAGCGGAGCGAGCCGAGGTCGATTTCCTCGATATCGTTCGTTTCCTGCGGCGCGCTCGGGCGCGGCGTAGTGAAGAGCTTATAGTAGGAATAGTCATCGGCCACGGAAGCGCCATTCGCGGAAGGCGAATACACGTCCACCGCCACGGCCTTCTGGCCACTCACCAAGCTCGCGCCAAAAGAAGTGCGCTTGAGCATCGCTTCGGCGGGCGCCGCGGGAGCTTCCCGCGCGTAAACTTGCGCGCCGTCCACGAGCACCATTTCGCTGCCGGCGCGGGCGAGCAAGCCTTCCCGCGGGCGGATCGGCGATTCGTTGAACACGAAGTTCGTGCGGCCGAGCGCCATCAGGCGGGCCATGCTTTGGTATACGGGGTGAAGGTTCTTCGCGTCGAGCACCACGCGCGTATAGTATTCCATCTCCACGCCGTGCGAGCCTTGCTGGCTGATCGAGGTATCGCAGCCCGCCATGCTCGTGCCCCCGTAGGGACCGTGGGTGCAGGGATAGTGGCGGTAGCCGGCGGTATGCCGAGCCTCGTGGATCACCGTGCCCACGCGGCCGAGAGTGGAGAGCGCGGCCCAGCCGTCCTGCATCGTGAAGTAGCCGCCGCTATTATAGGCGGTGGCCCAGGGAATATCGTTGCCGCGGTTCATGCCGCGGGTTTGGCTCTTCATCCAGCCGTAGTAGTTATTCGCGGGAACTACGTTGCGGATCAAAACGTGCGAAGCATCGGGAGTGAACTCGGCTTTTTCAATGAGGTAGAGATCGTTGAGGAGCTTCTTGGTGTCTTTGGCGCTATGGCAAAGCTCCAGGCCTCCAAAGCTCGCGGTATCTACGTTGAAGTCGCGCAAATAACGATTGGCCTCCGTCTGCGAGAAGCAGGCGAAGTCGCCGTCTTTATAAGGAAGATCCGCCGCGAAGGCGGGAACAGCGCAAAATATTAGGAACGCCGGCAGCGTGACAAAAAAAACGCAAAACAAAGCTCTCATGGTGCCCCCCAAATTGGATTTGAGCACCGTGAGAGCCTTGCGATTTTTCTTCAAACCTTTGGCTTGAAAAATCGTCCCTGAATTAAAGCAGGGCGATCAGCGGTGCTATCAGCAACGATACAACTCCCATCACCTTAATCAAGATGGAAATGCCCGGGCCGGAAGTATCTTTGAAGGGATCGCCCACGGTATCGCCCACCACGGCGGCCTTGTGCGCGTCCGAGCCCTTTTTGTGGCCGGCGAGTTTGCCCTTCTCGATGTATTTCTTACCGTTGTCCCAAGCGCCGCCCGCGTTGGCCATGAAGAGCGAGAGCGTGGCGCCCACCGCCAAAGAACCCGCCAAGGTGCCCGCGAGCGCCGCGGGGCCCAAGATAAAGCCCACGAGAATGGGCGAGAAAATCGCTACGGTGCCGGGGAAAATCATTTCCTTGAGGGCGGCCACGGTGGCGATGTCCACGATCCTTCCGGGTTGCGGTTCGGCTTTGCCTTCGCGCAGCCCGGGGATTTCGCGGAATTGTCGGCCGATTTCCACCACGATGGCGCCGGCGGCGCGGCCCACGGCCGTCATGGTGGTGGCGCCCACGATGAAGGGCAGCACGGAACCGATGATGATGCCGATCAGCACGCGGGCGTCGGTGAGTTCGAGCACGAGACGCTCTTTGCCCGCGAGCTCGCGCACGTGGTTGATTTCCATGTTGAAGGCGGAGAAGAGCGCCAATACGGTGAGGATCGCCGAACCGATGGCGAAACCTTTGCCGATCGCGGCGGTGGTATTGCCTACAGCGTCGAGCTCGTCGGTGATGTCGCGCACTTCTTTGCCGAGTCCGCTCATCTCGGAAATTCCGCCGGCGTTATCGGCGATGGGTCCGTAAGCGTCTACCGTCATCACCACGCAGGTGCCGGCGAGCATACCCACCGCGGCGAGCGCGATGCCGTAGAGGCCGAGATAATGGTTGGCCACGCCGGCGGCAATCGCCACCACGGCCATGGGAATCACGATCGATTCCATACCCACGGCGAGGCCACGAATCACGCCGGTACCGGCGCCCGTTTGGCAGGCTTCGGCGATCTTCTGGATCGGCGTAGAGGCGGTATAATATTCCGTCACGAGACCGATCACGCCGCCGCCGAAAGCGCCGGCCGCGAGCGCGATCGTGATGCCTTGGGAGAGGCCGAACATCGGCATCAGGATCGCCGAGGCGATCGTGAGCAGCACGGGCGTGATGAGGAGAGAGTTCCGCAGCACGGAGGCGGGGTTACCGTGTTTCATCGCGCGGGCCACGAACACCACGAGCACCGAGATCAAGAGGCCAAGGGTCGAGAGCCGGAGCGGGAGCGATACTCCACACCAGCGGAGGATTTCCACCGAGGGACCATTTTCTACGCCCGCCAATTTGGCCAGGCTATCGCCCGATACGGTGAGAGCGATCGCCATGGCGGAAACAATAGCGGCCACCATGGATTCGTAGATGTCGGCGCCCATGCCGGCCACGTCGCCCACGTTGTCGCCCACGTTGTCGGCGATCACGCCGGGGTTGCGCGGATCGTCTTCGGGGATATTTTCGATCACCTTACCGGCGATGTCGGCGCCCACGTCGGCGGCTTTGGTATAGATACCGCCACCGATCCGCGCAAAAAGCGCGATCGAGGAAGCGCCCACGGCGAAAGCGTGGAGCACGGTGGCCACACGAGGGTCTTCGCGGAAAACTAAGTAAAGGGCGCCGAGGCCGATGAGGCCGAGGCCCGCTACCGAGAGGCCCATCACGGCTCCGCCGTCGAGGGCGGTGAGAAGGGCGTTGGGTTTGGAACCTTCGCGCGCGCTTTGCGCCGTGCGCACGTTGGCGTAGGTGGCGGCCTTCATGCCGAAGAAACCGGCGAGGAGGGAGAGGAAAGCGCCGAGAAAGAAGGAACCCGCGGCCACCACGCCGAGCGCGTAGGCGAGCAGCGCCATCACCACGAGTGAATAGATCGCGAGCACTTTATATTCGCGCGTGAGGAAAGCCATCGAGCCTTCGCGCACGTAAGTGCCGATGCGATTCATGGTTTCGTTGCCGTCCGGCAGGCTCTTGATGCGCAGATAGAGCGCGAGCGCCACTACGAGCGCGAGGGGACCAACGACCAACGGGGAATAGAGCAAGCTATCGAGCTGCATTACGAAACCTCTTAATGAATTTATGGGACTTTGGTTTGGTACGAAAACACGGCTAAAGAGTCAAGAAATCAAAGCGCGCCGCGGAGCGGAAAAAATGAACCGGGCCGGTGGAAAAAGGGGCAGAGCCGAGGCGTTCAAGCTCAACGGCGCGCGCAGGTGTACTTAATCTACATCGGAGTGCGCCGTTGCGTGATGGCAACGAAGGAGATGCCCCTTTTCCACCCGCCTAACCCATTTCTACGGGCGCATTCGGGATCGCGCACCACTCGCTCCAGGAACCGGGATAAATTCCCGCGCGCTTCCCCACGACGGCGCAAGCTAGTAAAAGAACGCACGCGGAAACGCCCGAGCCACAGTAGAATACCGGATTTTCCTCGGCGGGAAGCCGCGCGCGCAGCTCTTCCTTGCCGAGAAATTTTCCGT
>JACCDG011120173.1_pt1 | contig 11992 bp, 11 predicted proteins | sample 7442471 | NCBI WGS metagenome assembly JACCDG01 (sample SAMN15323444, study PRJNA562643) | freshwater metagenome | isolation source: river surface water | place: USA:Blue River Watershed | collected 2017-08-17
AAAATTTTTCATGGCTAAAGCTTGGCTTTACAAAAGATATTAGAACCCGTATATCAAATTACGGAGTAATTGAAGGCTCATCGAAACAAGTACTAATGGAAATACCATTTTCAACTGGTAAAATAGCTTCAGAACTAGAATCTAAGCTACACGCGGAATTTAAATCATTCAAACTAGCACCTAAAGATATGCAGTACTACATGAAGTTAAATGGACACACTGAATGTTACCCTATTGAAATGAAGGAAACACTTGTTAATAGATTATTGGAAGTAAAGAATAATGAGCAACTTAATATTTAGTCCAGCCTCTAAGGCGCAGAGTCAGTTTCTACTCTCTGACGCCTTTTTCACGCTTTACGGAGGCGCTGCATTTTCTGGGAAGAGTTATTGTATCCTTGGAAGTATGTTGCCGCTTATTAGTCACCCTGGCACTCGTGCGGTGGTGATCCGAGCAACAACTAAACAGTTGTCAGGAAGTGGATCGTTATTCGATGCTGCAATTAACTTATACTCAAAAGTAGATCCAAAATTAAAAATCAAGAGCAGAGACCTTACTCTCGTATTTTCAAGTGGTGCTGAAATACAATTCACATACTTGGATAAGCCCGCTGATAGAATGAATCTACAGGGCCGAGAGTACAGTCGAATCTGCTTTGATGAATGCCAGCAACTTAGTGCAGATAACGTATTCTATGCATTAAGTCGTCTACGGTCAACTAGAGTAGATTATCAACTTCGTGCAGTAGCAAGTTGTAACCCTGACCCATCTTCATTTTTAATGGATTTTGTTCGATTCTCCCTTGATGAAAACCTGATCCCAGTTAGAAAAGAAGAATACAAGAAAAGGTATTTCTTCAGAAGTCCGTCAGGACTATTATGGTATGATAGTCTTGAAGAGGCAGAAGCTATACATGGTTCAGGTCCGGAATCTGGGGTAAAAAGCTACTTATTCGTTCCTGGTTGTATACTAGATAATCCGATTGGACTAGAACAAAATAAAGAGTATATTGCTACACTGAAAGCACTTCCTCCAACTGAATCTAAGCGTTTATTAGAAGGTGCTTGGGTCATGGAGCAAAAGTCTGGGTTCTTTAAACGCAACTGGATTACCTTGTGTGATCAACCGAATCTTGCCGCAAAAAGGAGAGTCAGAGCATGGGACTTAGCTTTCTCAGAGCCTTCTGAAGCCCGCCCACGCGTTGACGCTACAGCAGGTGTGCTTGGTTCTAAGGATGTAAATAGTAAGTATACAATTGAAGATGTTGTTGTAATTCGTAAACGTGTACATGACGTTGAGAAGAAAATTTTTGAAGTAGCTTACCAAGACGGTCCAGATGTCTTAATTAGCTTACCACTTGACCCAGGTGCTACAGCAGGAGCATATTGCAGAGATCTTGCAAAACGTCTAGCTGAGAAGGGCTTTAGTGTAAAATTAACCCGTCCAGAGAAAGGCAAACTACAGAGATTTCTACCTTTTGCATCAGTAGCGGAGGCAGGATTTGTGAATGTTGTAAGAGGCCCTTGGACAGAGGACTATCTAAATGAACTTGAACAAACAGAGTTTGGTCCTAGAACTTTTGACGATCAAGCAGATAGTACAAGTGACATGTTTTTCCATCTAGCTAAGGACTTCACCTTACCTGATATGCAGCTTCACACCACAACCTTCCAGACCGTAACACCAAGCCGGTTTACATTCAACTCATTTTCAGGATCTACAGGATTGATTGCTCCTGCAATGCCTCTGACATTACCATCTTTCAGTAGTATAAAATAAAAGGATTCATATGGATTTAAAAGAAAAACCTCCTGTAAAGAAGCAGAGAGTAAAGAAAGCTACGCTGGACCAGCCTGAACGATTCAAAATGTCAGAGATTGGATATCTCGGTAGTAATATCTTTAATGGTGTTACAAACGATGAAATCAAGAAGGAATTGAACTTTCCAGCCAGCTTGAATACGTTTAAAAATATGTCATATCATAGCACAATTAACGCTGCTCTGACACTGTATGACAACGTCATCTCAAAAGCAGATTGGATTGTCCGACCTGTAAAAGATGCAACTGCTGAAGAAAAGCAACAAGCTGAATTTATTCGTGAGTGCATGAAGGATATGGACTGTACATGGTCTGAGTTTATTCATGATGTTCTGAGTATGAATACTTTTGGATTCTCCGTATTTGAAAAGGTCTATCGTACCCGCAATACTTCTAAGGGTAGCAAGTATAATGACGGTAAGATTGGCTGGAAGAAGTTAGCTTTGCGGAACCAAGAGAGTATTGAGAAGTTTGTATTTTCTGATGATGGTAATGAAATTCTAGGTGTAAAGCAGAACATGGCTTTGGTAGGAGATCCATATAATCGTTATGTATCTCGTGGAGAATTAACCAAGGTTATCCCAAAGAGTAAGATTCTGCATTTCAAGGCTGGTAAACATCGTGGAGATCCTTATGGTAAGAGTCCACTGCGTGATGCATATCTTGCATGGAGATATATCATCGCAATCGAAGAGATTGAAGCAAACGGAGTGGCTAAAGACCTCTCAGGTTTCCCTATCTTGTTCTTACCACCTCAGTACCTTGCTGCTGACGCTTCACCAGAACAAAAAGCAATTAGAAGCTATTATGAAAATGCAATGGCAAATTTACAGATGAATCAACAATCATCTATGATTTTACCACAAGCATTTGACCCTGATACAAAACAACCTCTATTCAAATTAGAACTACTAAGTCTTGATGGTGCTAAAGGTTTTGATACGGTTAAGGTTAAAGAATACTACAAGAACTTGATCCTTACATCCCTATTTGCTGACATTCTTGTAATGGGACAGTCTGCAACAGGCAGCTTTGCTCTAGGTCAGGTAAAGAATAGCCTTACTGGTGCTGCTGTTGAAAATATGATCCGTACAATTAAAGATGTATTAAATCATGACTTGGTAAAGCAAACATATGAATTAAATGGGTGGGATGTATCTCGCATGGCTGAGATTGATTACGAAAATCTAGAAGCTATTGATGCAGAAACATTCAGTAAAGCTGTACACCGTATGGGTGCTACAGGATACTTGACCAAGGACTTGGATGTTGTTAATCGAGTAAGAGAAAGTATTGGTGTAGATTCTCTACCTGAAGGTGCAGACTTTAAATCCTTGCTACCAGAAGATGTAAGCAGATCTGGTGATGGTATGAAAACTGGAACTGGCAATGGTACATCTACTTCTGTAGCAGGTACAGATACAAGCTCTACAAACGCTGAAAATACAGCTTAAAGGAAAGATATGCCAGTATTAGGTACAAAAGGTGCAAGTTTAGATTTGTTAATTAAGCAAGGGTCCACTTTTGGACCTCACGCAATGACCTTAACAAATTCATTGGGAGCACCTATCAATATTACGGGTGCTACAATTCGATGCCAAATTAAGAAAACTTCAATTGGTAGCACTGTAATCTCTGGGGATTTTACACTGACTAATCCAACCCAAGGTGTATTTACTTTTGGTTTCTCGTCTGCAAATACTGCTACTCTTACAGTTGACCCTGTGAGTGAAACAGGAGCAGATAGCCAATATATCTGGGATATGGAAATTCAGTATGCTGATGGTCGAGTTTACCCATTAGTATATGGAAATGTCTCTGTATTTAGAGAGGTAACAAAGTAATGCCTAACTTAACTATTACTCCTTCAGCAGATAATAGTTTAGTGATTTCTTCACCAACTGATCAGGTTGTCAATATCAATATTGTTTCTGATGAAAATGAAACTTTAGATTTATCTGTCAATCCAGTTGGTGAGTCGGCAATTACTTTATCTGTAGAAAATCAAGGTGTAACTAATCTTACACTATCTCAAGATGTAGTATTTGGGGGTAGTTCATTACCGGACGGTGCTAGTGAAGGAGATCTGCTGTTCATTGAAGGCGGAGTTCAGGTCTGGAAAAATGCAGTAGATGTAGTATCCAGTACATTAAGCTCAATCAGTTTTGCACCGACAACTTCACCAGATACTGTTACTACGGTTGAGGATACAGCGATTACAGGGAATGTACTCACAAATGATACTACTCTTACAGGAAGTCTCTATATCACAGGTTACAGAGTACCTACACTAACAAATGCAACAGGTGCATTATATTCGGCAGGAGTAAGTTCAACAACAAACCCTGTCGGTACTTTCATTATGTATGATAATGGTTCTTGGTCACTAAATCCAAGATTGAATGTAGATTTCAATCTACCTACAATTACATATTATGTAAGTAATGGAGTTTCAAATGCCACAGGTACATTGAAGATCAATATAACACCTGTAAATGATGCTCCACTATTAGGGAATGATGTACTAACAGGTGAACCAGATCTTGCAGTTGTTGTGAACGTACTAGGTAATGATAGTGACGTTGAAGGTGGTACTCTAACAATCACTAAGGTCAATAGTACCAATGTGGTGACAAATACCATAGTCTCTATCACAAATGCAACTGTAAAGTTAAAAGCTGATCAGACATTTGAGGTTACTCCATCTGCAGGATATCTTGGTTCTGTAAACTTTACCTATACAGTCTCAGATGGTTTGGCAACAACCGTAGGTAATGTAACTGTTAATTTCGTAGAAGCTCCAATGGGAGGTGGTACAAGTAACTATGTTGTTAGTACTACAACCCCGATTAATTTTGATTGGGCAGCAAATAAAATTGCAAAGCTTGAACAAGTTGTCGAACCTACAACAGGTGCTACTATTAGGCGTCTGACAGACGTAACACAAGATCAGATTGGTCAGTTAGCTTTATACAATGCCTATTCAAGATACCCATGCGAGAACGTAACAGGTGAATATGTTATTGCTTTTTGTGGAAACTCTACAACAAGTTTAGTTATGTCAAGAGCAACAGGCGGGATCGTTTGTACACTTGCTTATGATGCAACTGGTCTTGCAACTCATACAATTGGTGCGTATCATGAAGTCCGTTGGCATTACACTCTTGCACATCCTTACAGAGTCTATTTTGTAAGAGGTCAGCAATTCTGGATGATTGATGATGTACGCAACCAGAATGCAACCAGAACAATGATAAAGGATTTCTCCACTGTCATTGATTGGGCTGGTACACCAGATTCAAGTAGAATGATTTACATGGATCAGGAAGGTAATAGTAGTTTAGATAGTGACCATTGGGCCTGGATGGCTGCTTACTATGATGGATCAAAGTTCGTAGTTAGAGCATATATTCATTATCAGGTAAGTACAGACACTGTACATATTATGTACCCGAGTGGACTTAGTGGGTTCTCAAACGCACCTGCAAATGAATCTAGTCGAACTACATTCTTATACAAACCAAACATGGTTGAGGTAGCACCTGACGGTTCTGGTATTGTCATCGGGTACCAACGTGCTTATGCCGGTTCACAAGATGCATACATGTCTTCAGCTTTTGAAGCTCCATATTTCTGGCCTCTTGACTTTAATCCTGCTACATTTACTCCATTTAGACTTGCTGCTGATGCTTCGCACAGTGGTTGGTCGTCTGTAGATGGTGAATGGTATTACGTCTTTGGTGATAATAGACGTGATAAATGGTCTGCTACACCGATTAGTGGAGTGAATAAGGGCTATGGTAATGAAGGTCAATTAGATGTATTTGCAGACCTTGGCCCTGGTGTTATTGACTTCCACTCTGATGGAGGTATATACCCTGGGTATCACTTTGGAGTGTGTACAGGTGCTGCTGATGGTTGGACGTTCGTTTCAACATATGCTGTTCAGGATATCTCTACAAACGGTTTGGCAAACACATTGCATATGATGCAAATTAAGCCAGAAGCACAATGTATTAAGTGGATGATTGCACCAGCTTGTAATTTAACCCCAGGTGATAAAGCAGACTATAATGAAGCACCGGCTTCTATTAATCTTGCAGGTACTCGTGTAATCACCCCAGGTGATTGGAACGGCTATGCAGATACAATGCAAATCCCAGGGAATTACTATTTTGGTGATCGGTTAATTGATATGTATGAAATTGCTCTCCCTGATAATTGGCAGAGTCATTTTACACCTTCATTGCCTGTCAATAATACTGCACCTACAATTTCAGGTACAGCTACACAGGGACAAACACTAACTAGGTTTGTGGGTGGATGGTCAGGTTATCCTTCACCGACTTTAACAGGTAACTGGCAAAGAAATGGTGTAGATATCTCTGGTGCAACATCAAGTACATATCTGTTACAAGCTGCTGATGTTGGTACAACTATTAGATACCGAGAGATTGCCACAAACACAAGTGGTGTTGTTTCTGCGTATTCAACCTCTACTGCTACTGTTGCGGGTCTAGCTATACCACAAGTTAGTGTAGTCCCATCAATTACAGGAAATGTTATTGAAGGTTCAGTACTTGTTGGATCTGACGGTACATGGACAAATTCACCAACTGGCTACACAAGAGCTTGGTTGAGGGATGGTTCTGTGATTTCTGGTGCAACTGGATCGAATTATACGCTTGTTTCAGCCGATGTAGGTACTCTAATTACATACAGAGTAGTTGCAATCAATGGACTAGGTTCAAGTGCTCCTGCAACATCCAATCCTGTTGGTCCGATTACACTGAGCCCTGGAACAATTACAAGAGTGTCTAGTGTAATTTCAACAGACCCAAGTGGATCTTCTGAATCAACAAGATCTTCAGCTTCGTTTAACGCTGTTGCCGGGAACCTAATTGTTGTAGCTATCCGCTATGATCAGATGACAGGAAGTTCAATCTCTTCTGTTGTTGATACTGCAGGTAATACATACACAGCAGGACCTACTGCAACAACATTGTCAGGTGGTTTCCCATCTGTAGCTCAGTTGTGGTATTGCTTGTCATCAAATGCATACGCAGGGAACGTCGTTACTGTAACACAAGTTGCAGGATCTAATGGATTGTCTAATGCACTAGATTTGTCAGTTGTTCAGTATACTACATCATCAGGTACATGGACGAACAGTTCAAATGCAGTAAATGGTACGGACTATGTCGCTCAACCGATTACATCTGGATCATTCAACATGCCTGCAAACTCTGTAGCTGTAGCTCTGTATGGTAACTACTACGCCAATGTACCACCAATTAACACAGGTGGAGCTACCTTGGTATCTACAAACGAGTCAGTAGGTTGGGTACTAGAGAAAATAACAGGTTCAGCATTAACCTCTCAAACCTTTACATCAGGTGATTCTGGTGGTGGAGGTTATACGAGAATGGCTGTAGCTGTTGGAGTATTTAGAGCATCATAAAACAGAAAACCCCTAGAAGAAATTAATCCTCTAGGGGTTTATTTTATTTGATTACTACATTCTGTTCTTCAAAGAACGCACGTACATAATTAGCTGACTTTACATTTGAACAGACAGTGATTGCACTGCGAATAGCACTATCTTTAAGTTCGTGTTGTCTAGAAATATTCATTAGATGCTTCTTTAGGAAGGCATCATTCTTTACCTGAATCGTAATGTTGAAAGTATCATTCATTGCATCAATCTTATTTAAGATAAGAAGTAAAGCATCACCATAACCAAGACTAGGGCAAGCCTTCTTTACAAATTCTTCCTTATCCCAATAAGTGATCTTGATATCGTAGTATCGTAAATCTAGGTATGTGTCTACTAGGTTGATTTCACAGAGGATCTTGTTATCTCTGTTCTTCAGGTGAGTTGTTTGTACAATCATTTTATGTTCCTTTCATTGACAGGATAACTTTAAAGTTATAACTGTTTAATTATATAAATATATCATCCTAAGAAAATCAAAAAATAGAAAGCCTTTTAGCCGGACTGTCAGATCAAGTTACTTATGATCCAACATCCGGCTTTGACTTTGCTACTTAATGACTCTTAGGATATCATCCTGAAGTCCCTAAAACTGCGTTCTACTTAAGAAGATAGAGGAATTAACCTGATAGCTCCTTAAGCCCTTTTGCCTTCGCAGTGAGCTTTACAGCCCGTAGATCGGCAGGGATTCTTGGTCAATTGCTCAGACCCAGAGTGCTTACGCTTGTTGTCAGTGAAGAGTTATGAATCACATGTGTAGCTGGAATCCACCAGCCCTAGACAACCTCTATACCCATTGAGACTCAAGTTTAGCACCAATTGCTTGCATTGTCAAGTCTTATCTTGTCTTTGTTTAAGCAGCATGATATAATTCGTTATTATTGAAAAATAAGGTTAATATGACAGCAGTCACTTATAATTTTACACTAGAACAGGGTGTACCTCTGTCTGAAACTGTTTTACTTAAAAACAGTGATAATTCAATGAGAGATCTTACAGGTTTTACAGCTTTAATGCACTTGAGACAATATCCAAGTTCAGAAGTACTATTGTTAGAGCTTAGTTCAGCTAACAGTAAGATTGAGATTAACACAGCAACCGGAGCAGTGACCATGATATTTAGCCTGGATGATACTGCTGCGCTTAACTATCAGACTTGTAGATATGATCTCTTCATGCTTAGTGGTTCTAGTACTTTTAGAGCCCTAGTCGGTAAAATCACTGTACAACCGAGGGTCACAAGAGGTATTTAGAGTTATTGATATCGTTGTTATTCAATCTTGAATAATTAGTTTAAGAATACTCTTGACAATAAGCTTGAGTATTCTTTTAATTTATGATATAATTTAGCAATTCGACGTAAGGATTAATATGTCTGAAAAAGAAAAAGAAAATAAAATCCAAGTCATTAAGTCTTTGAATGAAGAAAAGAAGTTAGCTTTATTTGTAGTCCTGGAACCACAAGATGCTGATGGATCTACATCTGATTTACATGGTCATTGGTACTCTGCTGAAGAAGTAGAGAAGGCCTGCCATGATTTTAATACACAATGTAGGCGTGCGAATTTGTACCACATGCTAGATACAACAGGTTATGAATTTGTTGAGAGCTATATCCTTCCTGTGGAAGCACAGGTTGGTGAAAGAGTTGTAAAAGCTGGTACATGGTTAGCTGTAATCAAAGCAAAAGAAGACTGGATTTGGAACGGAATTAAGGATGGAACTTTCAATGGTTTATCCATTCAGTGCAATGCAATTGTAGAAGATATGGAGGACTAATGCAAGAGCCTAAAAAGAAAGCTACTCGTAAGTTAAAGAATTTCGACTTCTCTGGACCTGATGCTGCTGTAGCTCTTGTCGGTCCTGCAGTCGGGGGAGCCGCTAATAGTTTTACAACTGTACTTTTTAAGTCAGTTGGAACTAATCGTTCAGAAGAGTTTATCACTAAGGCACAAGCAGTGCAAGTGACAATGGAGTTACCGGACTTTCTGCGAACATTCTTTGGACTGTACGGAAGCGATGCTGAAGTTCTAGCTCGCCTGATGGGTTATGTAGAAGAACCTGAAGAAGAAGAGTCTAAGACTTATGAAGATTATATTCAAGAAAAAGTACAAGCATTTACTTTGCTAGATACTTTGAATGAATCTGAGAATATTGCAAAATCTTTAATTGCATTATCTGAGGATGAACACCTTGCTGTTTTAAAGTCTCAAGAAACTCTTGAACCAATTATGAAGCAAGCTATTAAAAAGAATAAAGAGCCTGTTTCGGGTTCTAATGTTAAAAAGGAAAAGCAAATGACTCAAGAAATCGAGACAGTAGCTAAGAGTCAATTTGAAGAAATTCAAAAAGCTCTTGATGAAAATAAAGTAGCTCTAGCTAAGGCTTTAGAGCAAATTGAACTATTCCAAGCTGAAAAGAAGGAAGCTGTTCGTAAATCAAAGTTTGATAAGCTAGAAGCTGCTGTAAAGGATAAGGCTATTGCTGAAGTTCTTTTCAAGGCTGTTGGCCTAGTTGAATCCGAAGAAGATTTTGCTTCTATTGTAGATGCATTATCTAGCATTCAGGCGAAGGTAGAAAAGTCTGCAATGTTTGAAGAAATTGGTGCATCTGCTGATGAAGTAGAAACACCTAAAGTACAAGAATCTGCTGTCTTGAAAGCTGTAAAAGCTAATCTGGCTGCTGGTAAATAAATAAATATTAGGAGAATATAAATGGCTGTTATTTCCACAGACACCTTTCGCTTTTCACATGTTGTCAAGCATGAATACGAACCAACTCTAGCTTACTGCCGCGAAGTAGTAACTGCCCTAGAAGGCTCTGCACAAACTTACAAGGTTGGTACAGTTCTAGGTAAGATTACTGCATCTGGTAAGTATAAGATTGTTGAAGCTACTGCTGTTGACGGTTCACAGAACGCAGTTGCTGTAGTTATTGAAGACAAAGCTGTTCCTGCTACTACTGATACTTCTGTCCTAGTTCTAGCTCGTGGCCCTGTTATGGTTGGTAAGGGTGGTCTAACTCTAGGCGCTACCGTTGATACTGATCCTGAAAAGGCTGCTGTGTACGCTTCACTAGCTACCGTAGGTATCATCGTACAAGATACTATCTAATAAGAATAAGGAATTAAATTATGACTACTGCTCGTAGCTTTCAAAATCAGTTTGAAGTAACTGATTATACACAAGAACTAAATGTTATCCCAAACACCTGGGGTCTAATTGGTGAACTAGGCATTTTCAGTGAGCAAGGTATTGCTCAGAATTCACTAACTTTTGAATCCAAGGGTGGTACTATCGCTCTAGTTGGTGACAAGGTTCGTGGTACTCGTGCTAACGTAGGTAAGGATGACGTCGCAAAGATTCATGCTTATGCAACTACTCACCACCCTTATGATGACGCTTTGTTTGCTCATGAGCTACAAGGTCGTCGTGCTTATGGTACTGCAGATCAACCTGATACTGAAGCTCGTGCTATCGCTGATAAGCTAGCCCGTGTCCGTATGGCGCACTCCATGACTCTAGAACGTGCTCGTGCATGGACTATTGTTAACGGTACGCAGTATGCTCCTAACGGTACTGTCACTGCTAACTTCTACACTGACTTTGGTGTTACTCGTAAGTCTGTAGACTGCGTACTAGGTACTGCTACTACTGAAGTAAACGAGAAGATCCAAGAAGGTGTTGCAAGTATTCAAGACAATCTATTGTCTGGTGAAGTTGCTACCGGCTTCGTGGTTCTATGTGGTACTACCTTCTTCAACAAGCTAACTCGTCAAGCTAACGTCAAGGAAGCTTACAAGTTCTACGCAAGTACTCAAGAAGGTCAACGCAATGGTTATCGCTCTGGTCGTTATCAAATCTTTGATCACGCTGGTGTTCGTTTCATTGAGTATCGTGGTTCACTAGGTGGTCAGGCTCTGATCCCTGATGCTGAAGCCTATATGATTCCTACTGGTACAATGGATACCTTCAAGACATATTTCAGCCCTGCCTCTAAGTTTGACCTAGTCAATACTATTGGTGAGCAAGCATATGTCTGGACCTATAAGGACCAAAAGGGAAGCAAGATTGAAGTTGAATCTGAATCTAACTTCCTGAACCTACTACGTCGCCCTCAAGCTGTCGTACAGTTCACTAGCTCCAACTAATATTGGACTGAAGCCCTTCGGGGCTTCTATTTTAAGAGTTATGAATTAGCTTTTAAAATAGATACTAAAACAGGAGATAATATGACATTAAATGATATTGAAAAAGTCCGGGTTTTAGTTGCGGATACTGATATTACATTACCGATCCTTCCAGACAGTACTTATGAGTATTTCTTGGAAAAGAATTCAGGCAGTGTATCACGAGCATCTATGGATGCTGCCAGATCTATCTTATTTAATCTAAGTATGCGAGGTGATGAGCAAGTTGATATTTTTAGTATTAAAGGTTCTAAAGCTGCTGAATCATATAAGCAAGCTTTGACTTTATATCTAAAAGATCCATACTCAAATCCTGTTCTGCAAAATTGTCAAGGTTGGGTTGGTGGTGTATCTGTGTCTCAGATGCAGACTAACGATGACAATACCGATAATAATATTGTTAAAAGACCTTCTGTAAGTTATACAGGAATCCCAACAGGCTTCTTTACTATTTGAGGTGCATATGGATTTATTTCTTAATGCAGCCAC
>JACCDG011613457.1_pt1 | contig 11992 bp, 7 predicted proteins | sample 7442471 | NCBI WGS metagenome assembly JACCDG01 (sample SAMN15323444, study PRJNA562643) | freshwater metagenome | isolation source: river surface water | place: USA:Blue River Watershed | collected 2017-08-17
AGCCCTGCAGAAAATATAAAAATCGTACAACAACTCCTCCAGAAAGCCGGAGCCTACACAGGTACTATCGATGGTATCTACGGTCAAGACATGATTGAAGCTATTTTTCAATTTCAGAAAAAACAAGGCATCGTAGCAGAGAGAAGTGATGATGGGGCTGGTCTCTATGGCCCAAAAACCAGAACAATGCTCAAATCGCTCCTCTCAAGTGAAGACATAGCATCAATTGTTACCGTCACTCCTGCTACTACACCGACTACATCTACAACGACAACCACAAATACAAACAATTCAGATAACACTGCTGCCACGACCACAACGACTACATCTACAACGACAACACCCCAGAGCGATAGCATCTTTGGATCAAATGTGTTTGACGGAACAAAAGCCGAAGACATCCGTGGAGTGCAAAAAATGCTCAAAGACCTCGGTTATTTCAACTATGAAATCGACGGCCTCTATAATAAAAGACTCGTTGATGCTATTTACACATTTCAACTCGAGAGAAAGATTGTCGATAACGCAACAGAACAAGGAGCTGGCTACTACGGTCCTGTCACCAAATCTACCGTTGAAGAAGCCCACAGGGCCTACCTAGAGAAAAAAGCTAAAATAGCCTCTCTCGAAGAAGCAATAGCAAAAGTAAAAGCAGAACAGGATAAACAAAATGAGAGCAAGAAAAAAGAATTCGTAGATATGGTAGCTAAAATCCCAACTCTCAAGATCGGACTCGTCCATCCTGAAGTCCGCACACTCCAGAAGATCCTCAAAGACGGAGGATATCTCAGTGTCAAAGATACTGCTATATTTGGCTCACTCACAAAAGCTGCATTGATCAAATACCAAATTGATCTCAAGGTCATAGAGAACGCAAATTCTGATTTTGCTGGAGTACTCGGAGAAAAAACTCGAGCAGCTATGGCAGCAGACCTCTACCAGAAATGGCTCAAGACTAATAGCGGAGCTCAGGGGTTAGAGATTGAAAGACTCGAAAAAGAACTCGCAGAACTCAAGAAATAAGAGAATTACACTTTCTTTTTCCACCATCCGTTCTCGATACTCCATCCATAAAACAAATAACCGATGGTTATGAGTATGAGTGTGGTAAGAATAGACGAACTCAGTGACCAATTATAGAGAGCATGAATAGTAACTGCCGATAGTATCCCGACAAGGATTCACACAAGACGAGATCGACAAGAAAAGAAACACCAAAGCCCAAAAAATGTCGCAAAAAGATGGAGCGGAAGAGCAAAAAGACTTCTCGCCAACATGTAGCTGATCTGCGAATTTTCAGAAAAGTATTTGAGGTTTTCTATAAAACTAAAACCTATGCTGATAAATGGGCTCATCACGGCAGGGTATGCCATAGTGAAGGATTGTAACCACTTAGCAATTTCTTCATGGAATGGCGCCCAAATAACAGTATCTATATGATACCCGATACTATACAAAAACAGGGAAAACGCTATGAAAAATGGAAGAATCGAAAACCAATGAAGACGTTCCCAGAGAGATGGGAGGGCGATACAAAAAAATATAAACGGTAGTACAAGCCAATCCGTGTAGATGAGTGAATCACCTATGGGGCTATATTGTATCAATAAAAAAACTCCTGCGATAATCATTCATCTCAAGGCACCTATCCTCGCTCAGGCCGTAAAACGATCCCCTGCTCCGCGGTGCATAAAATAAGTAATCAAATACATCCAGAGAAAAAATGAAACACCAGCTGACAAGAAAACAAAGATAAACTGCATGAAAAAGGAAAGCTAAGAACCCTTCTTTTTAGAAGATTGAAGATTTTCCTGAAAAATAATGTTGTATTTACCAACAGAAAACTTTTTTTCCAAAACCTTATTAACTTTATACCACCCGAGGATTACCCAAGAACCCAACACAATAAGTAAAAATCCAACAATAAAACCCAATAAAGCTGGGTTGAAGAGTATTGCTATACCAAATACAAGACAAAAAGTTCAAAAGAGGACCATAATAATCTAAATAGGAATAACAACAGTTGCTTTTACGCAAACAGTCTAGAGAAGGCAGCAATTTTTTCAATAAAAAAGCCAAGGATACCCTTGGCTTTTGATGTGTAATACAGAATTATGATAGTTCTTCAGCGAGTTCTCGATACTTAGAACATACGAGAGCTTTTTCTCGTATTTTTCGTTTTGAAGGTGTTTTGAAATTATATCGAGTAGCACGGAGATTCGTAATCAAACGTGAACCGTAGAGGAGCTTTTTGAAACGAACAAGCATCTTGTCGCTTGATTCTCCTTCTTTCTTTGTAGCGTAAAATCTAACCATAAGTAGCGTTGAGACTGGTAAATAAGTATCTGAATTGTATGGATTATTTTTTCTTGTCAAAAAAATCCTCTCCATGAAGGAGGTATTCAGGTATATGAAGACGAATTCGCTCTAATAAACGGTCCAAAAAAGAGGCATCATCTCTTGGTATCTCTATATGTACAAATATACGGCAAGTATTGTTATCGAGGTTATTGACAGTCATATCTATGATATTGATGCCCATTTCATAGAAAATCTTGGTTACTCGAGAAACTAATCCAGGGACATCATGAAAGAGAAGGGAGAAAGAAACCACCTTCCCCTTTTCACTCGTTTGCCAATAAGCAGACAAGAGTCGATCCGGATTGACTCGAGTGAGGCTACCACAGTTCGATTTGTGAATCATACATTTTCATCCTGTACGAAGTACTGCGACTATATCGTCCGAAAAATGTGGATTACAGCATTGAGCCATTTGATGTGGGATGCGTTTTGCGCCTCCAACAATGACACTCACAGGGAGCTGTGCAATTTTGTGGACAATAGCTTTTTTCTTTCGCTCTTTTCGAGGGAGGAAACTCGATGGTTTTCGTATACCCTCTCCAATATGATAATATAATTCTTCTCGTTTTTTTTCGTCCAAGACACTGCCATAGTACAGAGAAAAATTGGAAAGATTCTCATCCAATGAAATACCCGCCGCCTTAAATGTATCGAAAAGCAATTTTTTTCATTTCTCGACGGTACGACTTCTATCACCTGAGAGCCTTTTTACTTCGACTCCAATTTGAGATTTCGCCTTTGATGAGACCACGAAATCGAGCCAGTTTTCGACCGGATGAGCCTGCTGGCTCGTGATGATTTCGACGATATCACCATCATGAAGCAGAGCATCCAGTGTAGTCATCTTCCCATTGACACGAGCACCAACGCTATGATATCCGACATTGGTATGTACTGCATAAGCGAAGTCGACAGGTGTTGATTTATGAGGGAGCTCAAAGACATCACCCTTAGGTGAAAATACAAAGATAGTGGGAAGCGACACCTTTTCTCCTAGGAGAGATCATTGATTCAGGAGTGAATCCATCGTCATCTGTACCAAGTCTTGATAGGCATCTTTTTTTTGCATAGCATCTCCATGGATTTTATAGAGAACGTGTGCAGCAGTCCCCTGTTCGGCATGCTGATCCATGTCTTTAGTACGAATCTGTATTTCTATTGGTTGCCTATACCCTTCGAATCCGAGAACTGTCGTATGGAGACTCTGATATCCATTGGATTTTGGGACAGCAATGAAGTCCTTGAAACGCTCTGAAATTGGAGTCATGTGACCATGAATAATTCCCAAGATAGCATAGCAATCAGATATATCATCAACCACGATACGCAAAGCAAAAACATCATAAATATCTCGAATACTTTTGACGCCTTGCTGCTTGAGCTTCCGATAGATGGAGTATGGTTTTTTAACTCTGTAGCTCACAGATTGTCTGTATTTCTCTGGGAGTATACCACGTATTTTTTCGACTGATTGTGTGAGGAATTGTTCTTGTTCAAGAGTGTAGTGGGCGAGCTCCCCTACTACCTGTAGATATCAATCGAGGTCGAGTTCTCGGAGAGCGAGAGACTCCATTGTTTCTTTGAAAGCATAGAGCCCCAGTCGTGCTGCAATAGGAGCATAGATCGAGAGTGATTCATCAGCAATTCGTCGAGATTTTTCTGGATTTTCATGATATTGAAGAGTGCGGAGATTATCGATACGGTCTGCGAATTTGACGAATATGCTTCGCACATCCTGAGCCATGGCGAGGAGCGTCCTCTGTAATCGCTCAATAGTTGACTGATTGCCGTGATATTTGATAAAACCGATTTTATCGAGAGCCTCGACAATGCGACGTACTTCGGTTCAGAAATCTTTCTCAATATCAACAAAAGTAGCACTTCCATCTGAGACCGTATCATGGAGCAATGCGGACATGATGCTAATCAAATCAGGCTCGATAACCATCAGTTCACGAGCTGCGCCAACAGGATGAGTTATATAAGGTTCTCCTGATTTCCTCAAAACTCATTTATGCGCCTCCTTGGCAAATTCATAGGCCCGAGTAATAATAGCACTGTCTCAGTCTCCATATTTCTGATATTGAGTGATTATTTCTTGTATGAGGATGTCTGTATCGGCAGACTTTGTCATAGAGTGATTATAAGCAGTTACGCGTTATTTCAAAATAGCTCTTTTGCATAAAAAATAATATGTCAATTCTTTAAAAAATGAACAAAAATTACAATTCTTTGCAAAGGCAGAAAAAGTAAGGTATTATAAGAAAGATAGCCAACCTTTTATGACTCCCACTCCACAATCAGGACCGGCAGAAATCGCCAGCTACACGACTATAGAAAAACTACAGTCAGGGCATGCGGATGTGCTCAAGTACCTGGAAAATGCCAATATGGCACCCGACGTAAAAACAAAGTTTGAAAAAAAATACAAGGATGCTATCGATGCTTTAGCAAAAAAACATGAAGCAAAAAAGACCAAAGAAATTTGATCTGTACAGGCAGAATTAGACGCATTTAAATGAAAAATAGAGCAAGAAAGAAAAGATGAAAACAAAGATATAGATGAAAAGACGGATGATGAGACATCAGGCAAAGAACATCTGGATGATGCAGAAATAGATGGACGAATAAATGAATTAACAGACAAAATCGAAGCAAAATTGAATGCCAATGAAGTAATTCCAACAGAAAAACCAAAAGAAGAATTACCGCCCGGGACCCAAGATGAGATAAAGCAGGCTCAAAAATTCTTCGTCGCCAAGGGTATTGTCTTTGATGAAAAACCTCCAGAAGCAGGAAATTTTTTCACAAACTTTCTCAATAAAATAAAAATCGCTTTCTATAAATTTTTAGCAGGATTAGGCTTTGACGTACGCGATTCTCTCGCACAAACTGAGTGATACGCCAACAACCTCTCCAAACAGCATGTCGAGGCAACATTCAGATTTCTCCCAGAATATATGGGTGAATCAGTGAAGAGTATAAGTGATGTCAAAGATAAAGAAGCAATCGTTGAGAAAATCAAATGACTCGGCCTCCCTATCGAAAATATACAACCCATTCTCAAATTCATATTCACCGGTGATAGTAAAGCATGAGAAGATATACCAGAATCTGTGGACAAAGACACTCTCTATGCATTACGATGAAACTATATAGAACTCAGAGACAATCATCCAAAAGATAAAATGACGGCAAAAGATAAGCTCAATGCTATATTTACTCTCCCTGGAGATGAAACAGAAAGGAATCACCTTATGCTCCTAGCATCTACAGATGAGATGGACAAAATAGCACCCGCATCAACACAAACAGAGGCAGAACCAGCAAAACCAACAGAAGCAGATAAGCTCGCAGCAGAAAAAGCCGAAATAAAAAGTGCTGAAGATGTTGACGAGGCTTTAGCAAAAGCAGAACAGGAACTCGCTACGGCAAAAGTTGCTACAACAGGCACCGAAGAAGAAAGAAAAAAGAACGTAGAAAATGCTCAGAACAACGTAAATACAGCAAAAGCCACTGTCGATGGGAAAGTGACCGAATCGAAAAAAAGAGTTGAAGAAACACTCTCAGCCACAGAACAAAAATTAAAAGATATCAATATCAGCATCAGACAGGCAAAAACAAAAGTAGTCGAATTAGAAAAAAAATATATAGCTGGTGGTTCGAAAGATAAAACAGAACTCACAGCAGCACAAAATGAGCTCAACAACCTCGAAACAATACAAAAACCAGCCATCGAAAAAGCTATCAAAGACATACAGTGAGAATTGGCAAAATTCCCAAAAAAGCCTGAAGAGAAAATGACGGCTGCGGTTGCTGTATTGGCCGCTCAAGACTCAGAAAGATACGCTCAAGGCAGTCTCGATATAGCACAGACACAGATAGATCGAGCATGAAAAGATAAAACTGAAGCTGAGAAAGAAGCAGAAATAACAAAAGAATGGTCAGAAATAACAAAAGAAATAGCAGATACGCTGCACTGAAGCTCGAGTACTGATATAGACTCCCCTGAGGAACTGAATAGGATCAAGGTACGCTTTGAGAAATTTTGCGAAGGAAAAACATCCGAACAAATACGCAAACTCGGGATACCATCACAAAAAGAAATACTCACCATAGCTCAGGCAAAAATTGACCTTATAAAAGAGTTTAACAAGGTAGAAAAGCATATCATCGAAGTTGATAAACAAAAGGTGGATTACGATGATTGGGGCGAATGGGTGCAAGTAGAGTGAGGAAATCTCGATATACGACGAACTGGTTTTATGTACACAGATTACACGATGCTCACGTCGAGTGACACCATAATCCAGCAAATTGGTGGCCTCACAATGGCTCAAAAAGTACTCAAAGGAAATACAGAAATGCTCAAGTCAAACAAGAAATTTCACACAAAACAATGAGTAAGTTTTACCAGGGATGAGCTCGTAAAATAATACCATTTATTAATAAAAATACTTGTCAATACCCTTCCCTCCTGCAAAACAGGGGGGATTTTTTGATTTAGACAAAAAAGTGAGGTAAGATAGTAAAGAATAAAAAAATTATGAATGCTATAGCCCCTACAACAACAGAAACTGAGCATGAGAATCTACAAGACTTGCTCAATGCAACAGCTGACTGATCGGCTGGTCAGTATCATCTAGAAGATAGTACTTGAGCCGTTCACAGGGTGTTAAAAAATGGAAATGTGAATTCAACCGCAACACATGCAAACGTAGCAGAGTACCTAGATACGATAATTCGTAAAAACGCAAAAAAGGTTCAATTGGTTCTGGATATGTCAGATGAGATAACGAGTCGTCCAACAATTAATCCACCTTGGGTATTTCCTTCTATGTCAGACTTTTGGACACATTTTCTGACAGGCACAAATGCTAAAGATGCTCTTGATCTCTATTTTCACCCATCAACAGTGATTAGTGTGAGAGCTATCCCTAGAAATCCTATGGAATATGAATATGAAATGCCTCGCGGGAATTGGAACCGAATAGGAATACTCGAACTCATGGAAGACCTCTACAGCTCACATAAGATATCGATAGCAAATCTCGATAGCGCTGCGAGTCAAATATCACGTAAAAAAGAAGCAGACGAGAGAAAAGCAGAAAAACGCTCAGAACGACAAGAAACAACAACAAATACAACTACAGCACCAACAGCAACAGGCAATACTGAATCAATAGAGACAGTAGACTACATATGACAAATAAATAAAGCTCTCGCTTTTGCAAAAAAACACAAAAACCACGTGGGAGAATATATTTTCTATTGAGAAAAGAAGAACGAAAAAATGCCAATCCGATACAATCCTGCAACAGGATACCATGCTCTTTATAGAAAAGAAGATGGCGGAACAGAATGGATAGTAAATACAGATCCTGATGTAGTTGCACAAGAAATAGACAGACACCGTCAAGAAGCCGAAAAGAGAAAAAATAAAAAAGAATTCGCAGAAACTGTAGATATGTGAGATTCTTTTAGTCGTACAAAATTTGCAGAGCTCTGTGCCGCAGTATCAAAATCAAAATGAAAGCGTGGAGAATATACATACAAAGGAAAGAACTATTTTGTACATGAAAAATTAAATACTACAGTGGTACCACCGGCGAGCTTCACTCCGGCGCAATATACAGTGAGCTTCCCCGGAGCTGGTGAGACCAAAACCACCGAAGATCATCTCCATATCAGTGATGCAATCCCAAATGCTGACCCAACAGTTGATAATCTCATAACATATCTTGAGTGACATCATGGTATCTACGATTCCCACCATGATCTCGACAGAGAACACTTATTGGGCAAAATTAAAGAATTAAAGTGACTCATGGGTAAGAAAACGACCTACGTTATCAATGGGCACACTTATCACATGTGGTCAAAACGACTGACAGGCGGAGGTAAGATGAAATATTACGCTGAAGTCCCTGCAGGAGAACATGGTAAAACAACTATTACAGCTCTCACAGCCGAATGACTCTATGATAAAATCATCAGCAAAGTACAATGAGGCCACTGACACGATACAGAAAAATGAGCCGAATGACACGCTGAAACTAAGAAAGAACACGCACATGAAAGCAAAGAACACGCACATGACGAGGGCCATGGTGATCATCACGATGAGGGGAAGAAATCACTCTACGATAAGGCCGTTACTGGTCTTCTTGGCAATGGTCTCCTCGGAAAAGCCTTTATTGGTACGAAAAATCTCATTCCAGCTCCTCTCAGAAATATAGCAGCAGGGGCGACAAAAGCTGGAGTCAGTGCTGGTGTCGTATGAGGACTCCTCTATGGTGGTAGTATAGCATTCTGATCAGCGGCAGCTGCTTCGGCAATTGTCCCAGCCATGGGTATCACATTCACTGTATCATCCATACTTCGCTTGTTAAAATGGAACAAAGAACGTAAAGCAGGTGGTGGTCACGACGACGGACACGGCGGACACTAAAATAAATCATGACAATCCCTTTTAATACACTTCCTCAACAAAGATTCGAATCATCACGCAGATGAAAGAATGAGAAAGTGGAAAGCCCTCTCGAAAGAAAGAAAAGAGAAGCTGAGATGAAAAAAGCGGAAGAGAAAAAACGTGCTGAAATGGAGTCAGCTCTCAATGCAGAAAAACTCAAAAATTCAAAGTGGACACGCGATGATCTGATGACACTGGTGTATAAACAAGAGAAAATCCTCGATACAAACATCTGAAATCCTCAGACATTTCGTGATGATCTGACTCTCATAAATGAGCAATTAGCAAAAGAAAAATGAGTCATCAAACTGGGTGGCATAGAAAAAGAAAAGATCAGCTGATATGGGCAAGATTTCCTCTACGGGTTACTCATCCAAGAGCACATACTCAATCAAGGATTCTACGTCGAAATTAACGACAAAAATCAACCAATTCTCCACGACAACAGAACCCCAGAAAGAACAAAACAATTACAATGACTTCAGGAACAACTCAGTGGTCTCGAATTCGGCGTAGATAGAGGAAGTATTCTCAGAAAAAACGATAATACGTCAAAAGTAGCAACATATATTGCAGCACTCGCCTATCATGGTGCTCCTGAGAAAAACCTCATCAAATATAGAGAAAATCTCGAACAAAAAATCAAAAAAGACCCAAATAAGATTTTATCAGTCTCTGAAATACAAAAATCAAGCCTTACTCCTCAACAAAAATCGTTTCTCCTCGCCTGGAGAGAACGAAAAAATGACGAAAATCTCCTCAAAATACAAGAAAATCAAAATAAATTCGTAGAACACGCTCGAGAGAATGTGAGAGAAAAAAGTGCAGATGAACATATACGAGAATTAGGTGAGAGACCCTTTAGTAAATCAGTAGAGTTATTCGCTGGGGGGGCAATTGGAATAGGTCTTCTCCTTTTTGCCGCATATCAACTCTTCGGAGGGAAGAGCGGAACTTTCGGGAAAATAATCGGAGTTATACTCGGGGCAATAGGCCTAGGCATGACAATTCCAATGGGTGACAAAGTATGGAAATCGTTTGAAGGACCTGAAATGGTAAACTCACTGACTACAAAAAAACCTATTGATAAGGTCAAGGCGGAAGATCATCCATTCGCATGAGCATGAGACAAGGTAAAAGAACAGTGGGAAAGTCTAAAAATAGGAGTCAAAAATCTACAAGCGAGAATATCTGGACCAAAAGAATGGATAGAGATAGTAACACGACCAGAGATGGAGCCAGCAACGAAAGATTACCCAGTAGGAGCCATGCTCTACTTACTCTATGAATGATCCCCTACTGAACAATGAAAATATACAAATTTCAAAGGCAATGAAGCTCAGTCTAAAGCTATCAAAAAAACGCTCGATACGCTCAAAACACCAGGAGAAAAAATCGCATTTCGAAAACTCCTCGAAACATCATGGAACAGAAACATGGAGAATCACCCAGAACTCAAGGATGATATCGCGCAAGCAAAGGAACTAAAGCTCCCCACAATAATCACTTCTCTCGAAACTGCAGATAGTTGGTTCAACTATATACCCGACTGGCTCGGAGGAGAACCAAAAAAAGTAGAAGCACTCAAAATAATAGCTCCAAAAGCAAAACAATGGTGAGATATATCGCTCGAGAGACTCAGAAAATATTTCGTAGAAGGGAAAACGGGGCCTGCGAACGATAAAGCCATCTCTGAGCTCGTGAGCGCCACAGAATACGATACCATAAAGTCGTACGTTGAGTGAATCGACATGAAAAATCAAAATCTCACTCTCCAGCAGTACCTCAAGATAGCATAAAATTATTTGACATTTATATATATTATATTTATAATAGTATCGTATTTTAAATATATACATATGTCATCACCAGCTCCTCACAGTCCAGATCAGCATGATCATGCAGCATGACACAAAGGTATGCTCACTGCTCATGGCAAAGCAACAATCAGAAAAAATGGAATAAGAGCAGCAAAGATTGGTGGAATTTTTGGAGCATGAGTGCTCACGGTGTTAGCATTACAAAATTGTGGATGATATAAGGATTATGATGCTCCAAACCAGAGACCAACAACTGAAAACCCATCGTACCATAACAATGGTGAAGAGATCACACTCGAGAGACTTCTCGCGGCTTCAAATATGTTTAACGCAGGTCATGATTCACTCGTAGGAGACTCTTTTAATAACCTCTACGATCAAATTGACAACACGCTCGACAAAAAGATATCGCTCTTTTCGAGTGAGCAAAATGCACATCTCAATCATGGTACAAATGGTAAAAAAAGTTACCATGCCTATATAGGTATCAACAAGCGATGAGCAGCAAAAGAAATATACGTCTCATGGCATATGCCAGAACCAGCAGAAGAACAAAAAAAGAAGGGAGCTGTAGGCACTCATAAAGTACGGTTTGTTTACTACCCTGGACAAAAATCTATCCAGAGATTTGACCAGTATGCTAACTGAGATGAACAGGGACCAACACCATACAGTTACGATCAACTCCAAAAAGCTCTCCAAGATTTCGAAGTTCTATTTAGATAAAACAATTTTTTACAAAAAATACCCTCTTTTAAAGAGGGTATTTTTCATGAAATATTTCCAATCAGCGAAAAAGTATGATATAAAATAAGTATATATTCATCTTTATGGAATACATACCATCAATAAAAGTGTCTGAAAATATACAAAATTCAACCGCAGAACAAGTGGAAAAGTATGGAAAAGAAGAGAGATTTAGTCTACTCGCCGAAGCTATCAAAAAAAATCCCTATGGGAAAATAGTCAAAAAAGAAACAAAGAAAAATGATGTCTGGTTTCGCAAAAAAGTAGGAGAAAATCTCGTCTGAGTGGATGCTATGAAGTCAGAGTCAAGCGTGAAAGTCCTCAAAGGACAGTATTTCCCTGATCCAGAAAACTGAGAAAAAGAAAAACTCTTCCTGTACTGTGAAGTAGATAATACAGCCACCGTTCATGGAGGGGAAAAAGGAAAAGATAAATGATGGATATACGCTGGGTATATCAATATGGAACTACCGAAGATTGTTGAACCAGCACCAGTACCGAAGATTGTTGAACCAGCACCAGTACCGAAGATTGTTGAACCAGCACCAGTACCGAAGATTGTTGAACCAGCACCAGTACCGAAGATTGTTGA
>JACCDG010252783.1_pt1 | contig 11991 bp, 13 predicted proteins | sample 7442471 | NCBI WGS metagenome assembly JACCDG01 (sample SAMN15323444, study PRJNA562643) | freshwater metagenome | isolation source: river surface water | place: USA:Blue River Watershed | collected 2017-08-17
GACGTCACTATCTCACGGTTTGCTTGCAAACCGTGAGATAGTGACGTCTGACCCCTTTTTTTGTTTTGATTATGAGTAGGTTGAGGAAATTGGTGGGGGTTGTAGAATAAGTAAAGGAAATAGGGTAATAATGCCTGTTTATTTGTATGGAACAATTAACTTGGATTCATTTGTACTTTGGGATCTTAATAGCGGCGCTATTTGTGATCACTTTAGTGCCTGTGTTTATTGAGGATGATTAATAGGGGGTTTTTATGGGTTTAAAGCAAAGCATGAGCAAAGCATTTCACAGTATCGGGAACTGGTTTGATAATAACCATGATATCGAACATGAAATTGGTTGTACGGAGTGTAAGGCAACTAAGGATGCGTCCAAATTATTAAATGATGCTATGCCCCATATTGAAAAAGCAGTGGGTGATGTAACAAATGAGATACATGTAATTACCAGTAAGTTAGATACTATTCATTCAGATATTGAAGCTGAAATTAAGAAGATTGCAGAAAATACTGCTGCTAAACTCCATGCAATTAGAGCAGATGTTGTTTTAGACTTAAGTAACATTGCTAAAACTATGGAAGATAAATTTCATATGGTTACATTAGATGTTGAGACTAAGTTAGAGACTTATACTAAGGAAGCTAAAGGACGTGTGCAGTTTGTTCTGGATCATATAGAAAGTGATTTGAAAAAAGCTCACGCGCAAGCGCAATTGAAAATGGTAAACGCTGTTATTAAGAATTGCGATAAATGCTCTTTATCTAAAAGCTAATTGATAAACGCTAAAAGATAAACGCTAGGCCTGCTTTTATAGTGTTTACTTGAACGCTTGAAGGTGGGGCATTTTGATTGTTTGACATTGTTGTTAAATAGGATTGATTCACATATTGTTTTACGTGCCAACAAAGTAAAAATTCTAGCGCTGTTCCAAATAGGAGATCAGCACGAAAAATTGCTTCTAAATCTAGATGAAGAACTAGATGCTGTCTAAGCTGATTTGTACTGGATGCATTATACCCGATTGTTTTAGTGCCGCCATGAACATAATAGTCTGATTGACCAAGTGCATGGTTTGATAGCGGTGCGGACGCTAACAGGATCCCGCGTATAGCAAAATTTGGTAAAATGAGTTTTGTTGAACAAAAACCGATTAGAGGTCCTGCCCCATAAGTTGCTTCGCTCATTTTAAGAGTAGTTACGCCGCCTGACGTATCTTTGTATGCAACGCTCATTCTGTGATTGAGCGCAAATCCATGCAAACCTGTCATAATCATGATTGAAAGGTACTCATTAGCAAATAATGATCTACTAAAACTAAACAGCGCATCTTGAAAGGAAGGCATATTATAATAGGATGTCACAGAAGTTGCAAGAGGTGAGGTTACTGCTAAATTGTTTAATGCAAAAGAGGGAAGTATGCCTGGGGTTGTAGCAGATCCGCTAGCTGTTGTAGAAGGACTTGAGCTGCTTGTTAATATGCTATACGTAGCCTTAAAGGAATTTGATCCCTGTCCAGGAGTAGATCCACAAAAATTTAATTCAAAGCCATTAGCCCAGCTTGCAGGAGCAGAGATGATGCTGCCACTGCTTGGCCCTTTCACCGTTCTTGGAGAAATTACACCAGAAGTCCCTACACGTCTTTCCATTTGCCCGGCTCCACCGCCAAGATAGCTAACGCTTGTTACAAAAGCTGGTTCGACTGTTGATTGTTGTCCATGTGGATAAAGAATTTTCGAAATAGGTTCAGGCTTTACTTCCTTGATTTTTGGAGGAAGAATTGAGGATGCATCTACATTTGCTCCACCCAAAATAAGCGCAAGGATAATTGCCATCCAGTTTCTCATTGATAAACTCCTATTTCGCAAAACTAATTTTTAATACATTGAAAGAAAAGAGTCAATTAAAAAAAAAGAAGCCGGATGGTTTTTCCATCCGGCTTTTAAGAGCATTACACTCAAAACAACTTTCCTTCGAATTAGAACGCAATAGCTGCTTTAACTGTTAGACCTTGCATTGTGTAAGCGCCGTTTCCTGAACCAAAACTACCGCTTCCAACATTGACTAAGGTATTATGAGCAAACCAAACTTGTTCTTCCCACGCAGCTTGTAGTAAGAACATCCAAGATCCGTCAGCCCACCAAGTTTCCCAACGAAGACCAAGAGCTGTTTCAAGCATTGGTGCAACTGTATAGGTCGTTCCAGCAGTATCATAGACGTATGTTTCAGAAGTTTGATTTTCACTTCTTTGGTTTGTTCTAGCTTTAGCCCATGGAAGAGCAGTGCCAGCATCTAAGAACAAGCTCCACTGATTTGAAGAATCACTCACAAATGTAAATGTTGCGTTCATACCACCGTATGCTCCAACACCCCACCATTTTTGTGTGTTATGAACATCATACAGAGTAGATGTTCCGTGCTCTGTGTAATTTGCATGAAGGCTTTGATTATCCCAAGCGCCGAGTAATCCCAAGAATGGACGTATAGCTAGGTAATGACCTGCAAAAAAGCTTCTTCCCATTGTAAGATCAATTCGGTTGAACCATACATTCCAGCTACTTGATGCTGCATCAAGAACAATTGGAACTGGAGCTAAAGTTGCAGAAGCGCCTTGTTTTACAAAAATTGTACTAGTGCCTTGTCCTGCAGTAAAATCTGCATCATGCATGTCATTCATATTATTGTTGAACCAAGTATACTCAGCTTTTAGATCCCAATTATCATGAGGAAGGTATACACCTAAATCCACCTTAAAACCGGAGCGAAGTTTCATTTTAGGATAGAAAATCTTTCCTTGTTCTGCTGCATCTTCAGCAACTGGCGTTGAGTAGTAGTTTGATGCGGCAACTGCAAGTCCTGCTTCTCTAGCAGTCCAAAGAGTATAGTCAGCACCGATGAAAATATTTGGTCCTGTTTCACCAGGTGTTGGTGATGGAGGAACAGACATTTGTGTTGGTGATGTTGTTTCAGCAATGACAGATGTCAATGTTAAACAAGCGACTCCAAGCGTTGTTATGTATTTCATTAGTTTAGTTTCCATTCCCTTTTTTCTCCCGTTTGAAAGGTTTGAATTAGTTAATTAAATTTATACTACAGATTAGTGTTTGAAAAAAATAGTGTCAACACATTTACATCTTTTTTTGAGCTCAGTAAAACACGGAAAGCAAAATTAAATAAAAAAAATTCGTCGAATTGAGTGTGGTTCGGTCATTTGATTTATGCCTATAAAAAAATCTTATAAATATCTTAAAAAATGGATTGAAAGTAATCCGCTCTATAGATTTAATGGTAGGCCAATTAAACGTATTAAAGGAGGGTTTTATGCGAGTGCTTGCTCCAGGAGAGTGTCGATATAGTTTGGCTTTAGATGGTCTCTATCTTGAAATCACAACAACAGAAAGATCTGAAATAGCTGAATTAGAAATATTAGCAATGAAAGCAAAAAGAGTAGCAATAGAAATGCGGCAGGGAGTTCACTCAGTAGTAGAGCGAGTTGTAGGAAGGAGCTTGGCTTCTGCAGCACCACCTCGATTAGTCCCAACTCGTCAATCAATATTGGAGGATGCTTTAGATCGTGAGAGCATAGCCTTACTGAATACTTTTAAAGGAAATGTTCATGGAACAAATAAGAGGGGTATGAACGGCATGCATATTTCAGCGCTAAATGGTAAGTATGATAGCTTAAAATGGTGTATCGCAAATGGCATAGGCAGATATGGGATTGATAAAGAACTACATACTTCAGAGAATACTTCATTGATGCTCGCTTGTCATGGAGGACAATTAGGTTCTGATAAAAGCAAAAGAGCTGCGTGCGTTGGCCTTTTGCTGCTTGCAGGAGCAGACCCACAGAAACAAAATCACGATGGGGACACTGCTTTGCATTTTGCTATCAGAGCTGGATTGGCTGATACTCTAAAAATATTTGCTAACCTTCCGTTAGATCTAAGATCCTATCTTTTTTCAATTAAAAATAAAGCAGGAAGATCTCCACTTGATGAAATTGAAGTATCTTCCCTACACGATTCTGTAAAAGAAGTGCTCTGTAAGGTGGCTGCTAAGAGTGTTCCAAGTCCTACCTCTGTGCCTGTTGATTTAGTTAAACTCAGAGAAATTATACGTTCAGATATACCAAAGCTAGAGTTTGGCTCTGCAATTGAAGCGGTTTATCGTCAGCCTAGAATAAAATTGAGAAAACCGGGGGTTATTCCTGCGATTATTGTCGAAGTTCCCATAGGAGACTATTTAGCTTCTGCAGCTAGACGTGGTGATATTGATTGTCTGACCAGATATAGTCAATATCTTCATCATGTTGATTATGACGGGCGAAATGCTTTTATGAGTGCTTGTGCAGCGCGAACGACGGAGAGTCTTGAGTGGCTTCTTAAGAATTATACGGAAAAAACCGGAATACCTCTTTTAGATGCGTTAAATTTAAGAGACGATTATGGCTGTATATCCGCTCACTTTGCTGCTACAGGGGGAAAACGTGATAACCAGGGAGAACCTGATTGTATGAAGTTATTGATGGATAAAGGGGTTAATGTGAATGTAGTGGATAATGCAGGGTTTACTCCTTTGCTTGTTGCCGCCCAAAATCTTTATCCAAAGATTGTCAAGGAGCTGATGACTAATCCAGATTGTAACTTGGATGTGATACTAGAAGGTCAAAGTCCGCTTTCTCTTGCGAGGCTAAGCGTTATAAGCGAAGATGACGAAACGAAGTATAGCGAAATAGAAAAACTCTTGAATCGCACTGCGGTGGCCCCAGCTGTCCATCTGGCCTCTAAAGTCACCATGGTAACTGGAAAAACTGCAAAGAGTTCTATGAATGACCAAAAAGCAATTGATTCATTAGTAGATGTTATTAAATCTGCAATCAAGTCAGTCCTTAGCGTTATATGGTAAGATGTTCACCGATTCATCTCTGCTTGGCGCTCAGAAAATGAGTTAAGATTCAGTATAATTGATCTTTTTGAAGCAACAAGTATAATGGTTTGATATTTTAGCGCGAATTGTGAAAAGCAATTCGCGTTATCTTATGGTTATTAAGTTGTTAGATGCGTCATTTGAGTCAGCATTTTTTGGAGGGTGTGCATCCAATCGATGGACATCCCATTCATTTGCTTGAGGATGAAGAACCAGCCGGCCCAGAGAAGGCCAAGACCGAGTAATGATTTGAGCGACATTCCAAGAAATGCGATTTGAACTTGGGGGGCAAGTCTGTTTGCAATTCCCAAAAACATTTCTGCCATAAGAATAGCAAGTAGGGGTGGCGCTGCAAGTTCGATGGAAAGGTTGAAAATATCGCCAACAATAGCAAGTATACTATGCCAAAATGGATTGCCAAGTTTGAAAAATTGGGGACTGATCATTTGATCGACGGGAAAGAGTTGAAACGACGTGGTAATTGCATCAAAGAAAAGAAAGGGGCCATCAAGGGCATAAAATAAGACGATGAGGTAGTTGTTAAACATTACTCCGATGGGGGATGATTGCGCCTGCATAGTGGGATCTTGTTGCATCATCATGGATGAACCGCGAAGATAATCTATTAAGATACCAGATGATTGGACCACATAAAAAGGAGCTGCCGAAATAAAGCCAAGTATAAGTCCAATAAATGCTTCCTTGGCCGCATACCCTACAAATGCGACATCCGATATGGGATGCATTTGCGTGTAATATAAAACATTTGGTAAGAATATAAATGTAAGTCCCAGTGCAAGGCCTGCTTTAGCAACCATGGGAATAATTTTACCACCGAGAAATGGGGCTAGATTAACAATTATAGCAACTCGAATAAATGTTAATAGAATGACTCGCCAAAGTGATTCGTAGTTTAAGTTTTGTAAATTTTCTATTAGAGTAACGTAGCCGGAGTCCACACGTTTACGAAGTCCACTTGTAGAAATTTTTGAAGATTGTCTCTGCATACTGCATAATCTGCGCCCCTAGAAATCCTCCCATCAAGAGGAGGGTCATGATTACTGCAACTAATTTGACTGTGAAAGAAAGGGTTTGTTCTTGGATTTGTGTTGCTGCCTGAAAAATAGCGACTGTTAAGCCAAAAACCATACTAATAAGGATCGGAGGCCCTGATAATATCAGGATTAGAAAGAGCGCTTGATACGAGAGCTGGTAAATTTCTGAGTCGTACATCGTTTACCTATAAGTTAATACAACGCCTTCAATGAGCAAGGTCCATCCATCGACCATTACTAATAAAAGCAGTTTTAGGGGAAGAGCAATCGTTAATGGAGAAAGCATCATCATTCCCATAGCAAGTAAAATATTAGAAACAACAAGATCTATAACAAAGAAAGGCAAATAGAGAAGGACGCCAATTTCAAACGCTCCTTTTACTTGACTTGTTAAATAGGCGGGGACAACTACAATAAAATCTGTTGCTTTTAGTACGCTTGAAAACTCTTTTGGAAACTTTTTCTTAGCCAATTGATAAAAATAGGTTCTGTGTTTGACAATTGAATTTTTTACCAAAAAATTGCGCATAGGCTCTTTTGAGTGATCTATGATTCCTACCAGATAATCAACGGATGTTGGGGAGAAAGTCGATTCGCTTGCGTTCGGCGCGCTCGTTTTTATATAATTTTCGGACTCGTTATACATGGCCATTACTGTGGGCGACATCACATAGATGGCCATTAGTAAAGCAATACCGTTAATCACAGGATTTGGAGGGGAGTTTTGCACTCCAAGCGCTTGGCGTAATAAGGATAGGACAATCACCATTTTCATAAACGATGTTAGAAGCATAATGGCAAATGGAAGAATTGCCATTCCAGCAATAAGAGCAATTTTTTGAACTAAAGGTGGTTGCTCAACTTTCTCTGTAGGAGTTAGTTGTGAAGAAATTGCTGTATCGGCATACGCTTTTGTTGTCGTGAATGCGCCAAACAAACTAATTCCAATAAATAGGAAAATAAAATATCGCTTCATCATCTTGGTTTCATATGCGCTTCTAAAGCGCGTTCCAGGGCACGGTACTGATTTTCTAATGTTGCATTCAAAATGCCCCGCTCTGTTTCAATAATACAACTGCCTTGTTCAATGTCTCCCCGTTCTTCTATTTGGAAACTTTCAAGGTGTTCAAAATGTTTCTTTAGCTGCTCTTTTTCCGATTCTAGATATTCTAGGTCGGTTTTATTTACGTATAGCTTAACTGTTTTTGATTGGATAACACTTTTAATAGATTGTGACACAATTGATAAAATAGACTCTGGATTTTGCTTTAATTCTTCCCCAATTATTTTTTTTGTGGCTTTCATTACAAGGGGTAAAACAGCTTTTTGTAGCTCATGTCTCATCACTTTAAGCTTGTCTTCAAAGAGCAGTAGTTGCTCATTAAAACGGCTTAAACCTTCTTGAAAACCGTCTTCCTTGGCTTTTTCCTTAATCTCTTTACTTTCCTCATTTGCTGCGGCGATAATTTCAATGCTTTCAGCCTCTGCTTTTTCTAATAGCGCCTTTGCAGAAATAAGTTCTTCAAATTCAGCTTTTCGAATAATTTTTTCATTTCCGGTATGAATTCTTCCCTCTTTAATCAGCTTAAAACAGTACATAGGTGTCTCCAGGCAGTTAAAGTTTGTTCATAAATTGTTGAAAGTGATTTTGGGTCAATAGAGGTTTTTGGTAACTTTTGCAAGTTTAGGGAGCTTTCCTTGTTTAATGTATGCATGATTATCCATATAAAGTCTGAAGATGCTGTGCTTAAACCAATACTGAGTCGATACAAACCTCTTTCAAAAATAACTTTACGTAACGCGTCGCTATCCTCATTCCATTGACTGAGTCCCATTTGCCCTAGAGTTAGAATATTACGGTTTTCAGAAATTTCTCTGCAAAATGTAATTTCATCAGGGAAAAGGGTGCTTTGTAATTGTATAAAAATAGAGCCCTTTAAAACAGACTTTAGTTCTAGAGAAATATCAAAAAGGCCCAAATAGAACGCTAACTTATGAATTTTTTCTACAGATGCGACACATAAAAATGAAAGAGGAGAGTCCGGCAAAAACGAAAGGGGAAGAGGCGGCTCTTCTTGAAAAACCTCTTTGAATAATAAGTTTTGTCCATAAATTTCGAGAGATTTTGAAAAAGAGTAGAAAGGAGGTGTAATTTCTAGTTTACGGCCAAGTGATTTTTGCTTGTTTTCTGGTAAAACTGAGAGAAAAAAATGGGCATCCTTTTTAGAAAATTTTTGAAATTTTTCGAGATACCAGCTGTCATCAATGTTCCCTAAGATTTCCTTTAGGGAAAGGTCTGAAAGAGGCTTTTCATGGCTCATATCACTTTGCATTTGAATTGCAACTGACTCCGGAAGGAATTTAAGGTAATGAGCCTGTTTCCCTATCGGAGCCCGCTTTAATAATGCGCTAAGAACTGTTAAACTCTTCTGTATGATCATAATTCTGTGGATTCACTTACAGGTTCTTCTTTTTTTGGCTCATTATGTATGAAAGGAACAGGGTTTAAAAGCTCTTTAAAACCACCTTTTTGGCGGAGCATTGGATATATTTTCCAAATAACCCAGCCAGCTACGACTGCTAAAATTAAAGTAAGAGCTAGAAGCGAAACAAAAATTGCGCGAAATGTGGATGCCGAATTTCGACTCATCACCACACTCCAAATTTTCACATACTCTCTTTCAACGCCACCAATTGATTCACCCATTCCATCAACTACGACATCTGTAAATCTAGATCTATCAGATACAACCGTAACATCATTAACATCAAGGCCATTGATGCTGCCAGAAACAAGCCTTTTAATTTTGTTTTCTAAATGACTATTTGGGTCATCAACAATTCCTTGATGCTTCACAAAAACAGCCGCAGTGATTTTATGAGGGGCTACTCCTTCAACAGCAGCTGCAGGATCTGGAAAAGAAAGCTGCACCGTAGCATCTAAAACACCATCAATCATCAAAATCATATTCGCAATCTGCTGCGCTAAGCCTGATTGATACCGAATCGTTTCTTCCTTATCAGTCGACATTAATCCTGGTTTTCCAAATAAATCGAGCAAGTTAATACCTTGCTTTCTGGGCAAACCATTGCTATTTAAAATGGCCATCGCATCAATTGCCTGAGCAGGATCAACATTGATATTAAATTTTGCAATTGCAGGGCCATCACCACCCATTCCTGGACCTGAAGAAACTAAAGTCTTCATCGCATGAATCCCTTTGCTTTCCAAAAAGACCATAATAATATTGGCCTCACGCTCATCGACACCTGTCACAATAGACTTCGAATCACCACATCCACAAAGGATTACAGCCAGAAATACCCATAAAAAATATCGCAATTTCATAACACCTCTTGAAACATCTCTTCTCTTTAACACGATCATCAATTAACAGGCTAAGAAAAAAAACAGATCTTCTTACGTCCTTAATTTTTAAGAGAAAGAGCAACTCAAAAAAGAGAGATTTTACCACAAGATGCGATCAATAGCAACAGGGTTATTTGACTTTGGTGAAGATCCAGGCAGGTCCATTTCCAAATGAGCGCCTGAAGTAATCATAAATACCTTTTAGGCTCGCCTTATACGAGAGGAGGGAAACTCGCTTTTCATAAGAGCTTTTGAAAATAAGAGAGTCTAGATGTTTTACCCCCATTTTAATAAGAAGAAGACAGAATCGGTGAGGGAATTTCGTGAGCATCCAAAAAATATAATATTTTCTTGAAAAATTCCTCTCGATAAAGAGTATCCGATTACGCCATTGAAAATACGATTGGGGGGGCTTTGGTGTGGCAAACGATCTCGATTCTTTATGCCATAAAATAGGGGAGGGGACGTAAGTGCAGAAATATCCTTTACGGCGCACTTGAAAACACCAATCAATTTCTTCGTAATAAAGAAAAAAAGACTCTTCGATTAGTCCTGCCACCTCAAAAATTTCACGCGGAACAAAAAGTGCACAGCCCGTTACAAAGTCAAGATTGTGGGATACATTTGCATCAAAATCTTGGTGAGGTACATTTCTAAATTTACCGCGGCCATTATCCCATATCCCACCGAATTCTTGCATCACTTTCGGATCATCATAATAATAGACTCTGCCGCCAAGAACGCTTTTTGGATGGAGTTTGCTTTCCTCTACGAATTTCTCGATACAATCACTTTTCAAAACTGTATCATTATTGAGAATTAAAATGGCGTCAGCACCCTGTTGAAGCGCATAGCGGACTCCTACATTATTGCCCCCTGCATAGCCCAAATTAGATCCGGTCTCTAGGACAATTATGCGTGGAAATAGCTCTCTAAAAAAATCAGCGCTGCCATCACAAGAGTGATTGTCAACAAGTACAATTTCTTTCTCTTTATAAGAAGAGTTTAATAAAGAGAGGGTACACGCCTTAGTATCATCCCTTCCCTTATAATTCAATACTACAACAAAAACTTTCATAAAATAACTATAGACAATTTGAAACCTTCCATATTATATACCTTAATATGGAGATGATTTCTATTGATTTTGATGAAGAGCTCGCTCACAATGCTGCAAATGGCGAACCCGCAGCATTTGTCGTGACTCTTCCAGAACACCTTGATGAAGCCGTCTGGGAAAAACTTCTCGTAATCAAAGAACTCACCTACCCTCACCTCCTTATCGTTGCTTTTTCCCCCACATGGCTCAAAAGTGACCTCAAAGAAGTGCTTACAAGACTTGCAGCTTCCTTTATCTCTGGCATTTCATTAAAAAAATCACTTGATATTTCTCTTCTCAATCAAATTAACAAAGCCAATAATCTGGGGCTTTCGCTAATTAAATAAACAATTCTTAGCATATACTCATGACAGTTGAAAGACCCGGATTTTTTGCAGCAAAATCGTTTTAGTTCAATTAGGCGAAGCCGTCCGCTGAAGAAGGCTCTGTTTGAAACCAGGCCTGATGAAGCGGAATTGAAATAAAAAGATTTTGCAAAGAAAAAGAGGGTGTTTCAACTTGAATGAGTATATACTCATGACAGTTGAAACGCCCTCTTCAGCGGACGGCTACGCTTAATTCAAATCTCGGAATTACTGACCCCTAAAATTCCCAATTTTTGAATCGCTCTCAGTATAGATCTAGAAGTTTAGTGAGATTTGGTGTAGATTGATTGATCTACAACTTTTTTTATTGGGGAAAAATGGGGTTTTCAGTCAAATAGGGTTATGTTTAAGACGAAGAAAACGCCTATAGGCTTAATATCAAGAATTTGCGATTATTGGCGCTCCCATGTTGATGAGGACGAATGTGAATTCTATCGAACTATGCTAAAAGAGACAGGCGGGAAGGCGCTGGAGCTCGCTTGTGGTGGTGGTCGTTTAATACTAAGGTTCTTACATGAAGGTTTTCAAGTAGATGGGGTTGATTCCTGCCCTTTCTTACTCAATTTGCTCAGGCATAAGGCAGAAATTGCCGGCATAAAGCCAAATCTTTATCATCAACGAATAGAGGCAATTGAGCTTACAGAGACGAGTTATAGGCTTATATATATCCCTTTAGGATCTTTTCAGCTCATAGCTGATAGAGAGCTAGCAATCCTAGCCCTCTCTAAATATTACTCTCTCCTAGAATCCGGCGGCAGGCTTGTGATCACCCTCTTTCTCCCATGGACACAAATTCCTCTAGATACAAATGGCTGGCAAATCATAAGGGATGCCAAGCTTACCATCAAAAACCAGCGCTATGTCGAGCGTGAGTCCACTACCCACGATGCCGTCGAACAAATCATCATGACAAAAACTAGATTTGAACTCTGGGACCAAAAAGACCTCCTGCAATTTGAAGAACGCGAAATCCACCTCCGTTGGTACTCTCAAGGTGAAATCATCGCCCTCCTTAAAGCCACAGGTTTCTCAGTCATTAAAATCCACCGTAGCTACCGCCAAGGCCCTCCCTACAAAGATTCCTTCATGCTCATCATTGCTCAAAAATAAAGGATCAAAAAATTGGGGGTCAGACGTCACGTGTTCATGTGTGA
>JACCDG012057484.1_pt1 | contig 11989 bp, 9 predicted proteins | sample 7442471 | NCBI WGS metagenome assembly JACCDG01 (sample SAMN15323444, study PRJNA562643) | freshwater metagenome | isolation source: river surface water | place: USA:Blue River Watershed | collected 2017-08-17
GGTGTCGGCATTTTTTTCGGCGAGGTCGACCAGCGCCACGCGCAGCGCCTTCAGCAGGCCGCTGATGTCGTCGATCGCAGAGCGCATGTACAGGCGGATGTCGGTCGCCACCTGGTCATTGCGCGAGCGGCCGGTGTGCAGGCGCTTGCCGGCATCACCCACCAGCTCGGTCAGGCGCTTCTCGATATTCAGGTGCACGTCTTCCAGGTCCAGCAGCCATTCGAACTTGCCCGAGTCGATCTCGGACAGGATCTGGGCCATGCCGCCCCGGATCGCCTCATGATCGGCCTGGCTGATGATGTTCTGCGCGGCCAGCATCTCGGCATGCGCAAGCGAGCCCTGGATATCGACATGGGCGAGCCGCTTGTCGAAGAACACCGATGCGGTGTAGCGCTTGACCAGGTCGGACACGGGTTCGGAAAAGCGGGCAGACCACGCTTCGGATTTTTTGGCGAATTGATCGTTCATGGGAGCGAATTATAGAGGACGGGCAGGGCAGCGCCGGGTGTCAGCCCGTATTGCGCAGGCCAGCCGCCACCCCGTTGATTGACAGGTGGATGCCGCGGTGCACACGGACATCAGGCTCGCGCCCCTGTTCCTTCCATGCACGATGGCGTTTCACCAATTCGACCTGCAGGTGGTTCAGCGGATCGAGGTAAGCGAAGCGGTTCTTGATCGAGCGTGCCAGCGTGGGGTTGCCGGCCAGCCGGTCCCGGGTGCTGGTGGCCAGCGCCAGACAGGCAATCGTCAGCTCATGCTCGGCCACGATGCGCTTGAAGATGGCATTGCGCAGTTTCTTGTCGGCCACCAGTCCCGCATAGCGCGAGGCGACGGCCAGGTCGGTCTTGGCCAGCACCATGTCCATGTTCGAGAGCAGCGTCGAGAAAAACGGCCATTCCTTGACCATCGCCTTGAGCAGCGCCAGCTTCTTGGCCTTGCCCAAGCGGTCGGCCGATTGCTCGTCGGCCAGCCAGCGATTGACCGCGCTGCCAAAGCCGAACCAGCCCGGCAGCAGCAAGCGGCACTGGCCCCAGGAAAAGCCCCAGGGAATCGCGCGCAAGTCTTCGATGCGGCGGGTCGATTTGCGCGAGGCCGGGCGCGAGCCGATGTTGAGCTCGGCGATTTCGGTGATCGGGGTCGCCGCAAAGAAGTAATCGGTGAAGCCCGGTGTCTCATAGACCAGCTCGCGATAGGCGCGGTACGCATATTCGGACAGGGTCTCCATCACCCGCTCGAACTCGGCCAGGCGCCGGGCGCGCCTGCCGTCGCCGGCCGCCGGGGTCAGGCTGGCCTCCATCACGGCAGCCACCACCAGCTCGAGGTTGCGGCGGCCGATCTCGGGATTGGAGAATTTCGATGCAATGATCTCGCCCTGCTCGGTCAGCCGGAACTGGCCGTTCACGGTGCCGGCCGGCTGCGCGAGGATGGCCTCGTGGCTGGGGCCGCCGCCGCGACCGACGGTGCCGCCGCGGCCATGGAACAGGCGCAGCTTGACCTCATGCTTCTCGAACACCTGTACCAGCGAGATCTCGGCCTTGTACAGCTCCCAGTTCGAAGTCAGGAAACCGCCGTCCTTGTTGGAGTCCGAATAACCGAGCATCACTTCCTGCAGCTGCCCCTGCTGGCTGACCAGCTCGCGCACCATCGGTATCGACAGCAGGCCATCCATGATGCCGGGCGCATTGCGCAAGTCCGGTATGGTCTCGAACAGCGGGATCACCATCAGTTGCGCATCGGGCGCCTTGTCGCCTTGCGCGACATGCATCAGCCCGCTCTCCCGTTGCAGCAGGAAGACCTCCCGCAAGTCCGACACGGTCTCGGTGTGCGAGATGATGTAATTGCGGATCGCACGGCTGCCGAATTGCTCACGAATCTGGCGCGCGGCCTTCAGCACGCCCAGCTCCGATACCGTTTCGTCCGAATACGCGAGGTAGGGCGAGCGCAGCAGGCGCGGCTGCTCCAGTTCGGCCAGCAGCAGCATCACTTTTTCCTGCTCGGTCAGCGCTGCATAGTCAGTGCAGACGCCGGCGGCCGAGAACAGTTCGGCCAGTACGCGCTCGTGCACGTCCGAGCTCTGGCGCATGTCCAGCGTGGCCAGATGGAAGCCGAAGATCTCGGCGGCGCGGCGCAGCGTCTTCAGGCGCGGCCGGGTCAGTGCCAGGCCATGATTGGCGCGCAGCGATTCGGCGATCACGTCGAGCTCGGCGATGAAGGCTTCCGCATTCGCATAGGCCGGTGCGGCGCCGACTTCCTGGCGCAGGATGTTGTTGACGCCCAGCTTGCGGGCGGTGGCGGCCAGCCGCGCATAGACACCGATCAGGGCGCGCCGGTAGGGCTCGTCGGTGCGGTGCGGCGAGGTGTCTGGCGAAGCCTCGGCCATGGCCTCCAGCGCCGGGCTGACCGAGACCAGCAAGGTCGAGATCGACAGGGCCGCGCCCAGCGCGTGCACTTCGTCGAGGTAAAAATCAAAGATCGTGGTCGACTGGCGTTCCAGCGCGCGCGTCATGGTCGAGGCATTCACGTTCGGATTGCCGTCGCGGTCGCCGCCGATCCAGCTGCCCATTTGCACAAAGGGCGGCAGCTTGAGCGAGCGCAGGTTCGGGTACTGCTCGAGCACCTCTTCCTCGATGTCATCCATCAGGCCCGGCAATTCGCGCAGGAAGGTGATGCGGTAGTAGGAGAGGGCGTTCTCGATCTCGTCATCCACGGTCAGCCGCGAATAGCGCAGCATGCGGGTCTGCCACAGCTGGGCGATCTCGGCGTGCAGCAGTTGCGCGTTGCGCTGTTTTTCGCGCGGCGTCAGCGGCAGGTCGCGCAGCGCGAGCAGGCGCGCGACTTCACGGCCGGCATCGAGGATGCTCTTGCGTTGCACCTCGGTCGGGTGCGCGGTCAGCACCGGCGAGACCAGGGCATCGGCAAAAAAATGCTGGACGGCCTTGCCGGCAACGCCGGCCGCATCCAGTTTGGCCAGCGTGGCGGCCACGCTGCCGGCCTGCGGCGCGGAACCGGCCAGCAGGTGCGCGCGGCGGCGGCGGTTGTGATGCTGGTCTTCCGCGATATTGGCCAGATGCGAAAAATACGAGAAGGCACGCACCACCGCATTGGTCTGGTCGCGGGTGAGCTTCTTGAGCAGCTTGTCCAGCGTGGCGCCGGCCTGCGGGTCGGCATCGCGCCGGAATCTGACCGCGGTCTGGCGTATGGTCTCGACGATGTCATAGACCGCTTCGCCTTCCTGGTGCCGGATCACCTCGCCCAGCAGGCGGCCCAGCAGGCGGATGTCTTCCTTCAGTGGCGCATCCTTGGCCAGGGCGCCGGCGCGGCCGGCCTTGCCCGGTTTGTCCGGCTTGCCCGCCGGGCCGGCTGTACCGGCGCTGCGGCCGGAGGTGCGGCCGGGAGTGCGGGGAAGCGGCGTGTTGCGGGGTGCTGCGATCTTGTTTTGGGCCATGGCTGTATCGGTGGAGGGCGGCGGGTGTCGCGCCCGGATTCACGTCGTGCGGGTTGCGCCGTGCGGTTCATGGCCGCGCTGCGCTGGGGGCGCATGATAAAATCCGCCCGTTTTTTAAACCGAACCCGCCGGTCGATCCGCAAGACTTTCTTGCGAAACCTGCGCAGCGTTGCTCACCCCGGTCGATCCGCACGGCGACGGCCCCTGAAGAGAGTCCCTCAATTGAACGCATCGTTTACCGGAAAACTGGTGATCGCCTCGCGCGAGAGCCGGCTTGCCATGTGGCAGGCCGAGCATGTGCGGGCACGCTTGCTTGAATTATATCCGCACAGTACCGTCGAAATTCTCGGCATGACCACCCGCGGCGACCAGATCCTCGACCGTACGCTCTCCAAAGTGGGCGGCAAGGGCCTGTTCGTCAAAGAGCTGGAAGTGGCGATGCAGGAAGGTCGGGCCGACCTCGCCGTGCACTCGCTGAAAGACGTGCCGATGGAGCTGCCCGAGGGTTTCGAGCTGGCCGCCGTCCTCGAGCGCGAAGATCCGCGCGACGCCTTCGTCTCGAATGACTATGCGTCATTGGCCGATTTGCCGGCCGGCGCCATCGTTGGCACCAGCAGCCTGCGCCGCCAGTCGCTGATTGCAGTGCGCTTCCCGCACCTGGTGATCCAGCCCCTGCGCGGCAACCTCGACACCCGGCTGGGCAAGCTGGACCGCGGCGAATATGCAGCCATCATCCTGGCCGCTGCCGGCCTCAAGCGTCTCGGCATGGCGCAGCGCATCCGTGCCGTCATCGAGCCCGAGGACAGCCTGCCGGCGCCGGGCCAGGGCGCGATGGCGATCGAAATTCCTGCCGGCCGTGCCGAACTGCAGGCGCTGCTGGCGCCGCTCAACCATACCGCCACCGAGCGCGCCGTGCGCGCCGAGCGCCAGCTCTCGCGCACCTTCGGCGGCAGCTGCCAGGTGCCGCTGGCGGCCTATGCCACGGTCGATGGCGAGTCCATGCGCCTGCGCGCCATGGTCGCCACGCCGGACGGCAAGCGCATCGCGCAAGCCGATATCGATGGCGACTCTGCCGCGCCCGAGGCCATGGGCGTGAAGATCGCCGGCGAACTGGAAGCGCAAGATGCCTCGGCCATCCTGGCCGAGTGCAAAGCAGCCGACTGAGCGGCTGGCCGAGCGCGCATGAGCGTTCACCCAGACGCGCCCGTCGGCCCGGCCGGGGCGGCGGTGGCCGTCGTCATCACCCGGCCGCTGGCCCAGGCCGAGCCGCTGGCCGCGCGCCTGGCCGCACTGGGCCTGGCGGCCCATGTCTTCCCGCTGCTTGATATCCAGCCGCTGCCGGCCGGTTCGCCGCAGGCGGCCGAATTGGCGTCGGCCTTGTCCCGCTTGTCGGACTACGCACTGGTGGCCTTTGTCAGCCCGAATGCGATCGATGCGGCTTTCGCCCATATTCACAGCTGGCCGCCGGGCGTGATCGCGGCCGTTGTCGGCGACAGCAGCCGGCAGGCGCTGGCCCGCCATGGGGTGAGCGAGGCCAATGCCAGCGTGGCCAGCCCGATCGATCCGCACCGTACCGATTCCGAAACCTTGCTCGACGTACTGGACTTGCCGGCACTGGCCGGCAAGAAGGCCCTGATCGTGCGCGCCGAGACCGGGCGCGAGTTGCTGGCCGACCGACTGCGCGAGGCCGGGGTAAGGGTCGAGCAGGTGGCGGCCTACCGTCGCGCTGCGCCGGCGCAAGATCCGGCCCTGCTGGAACGCCTGTTGGCCTTGCTGAACGCGCCGCATGCCTGGGTGATCACCAGCTCCGAGGCGCTGCGCCACTTGCATGCGCAAGCCATGCAGGCCGGTGGTGCACCGGCATGGAACACGCTGCGCCATCGAACCCTGATCGTGCCGCATCCGCGCATTGCCGAAACGGCCGAGGCCATGGGTTTTGACACGGTTTTACGCACCGGATCAGGCGACGATGCGCTGATTGCTGCGATACAAGCGATACAATCGCGTCCATGAGCGAAACCCACGATCCCAACCGCGCGGGCAGCCAGCCCGACGGCGGGGCGGCCGGCGCCGCAGCCCCGGTCAACCCTGCCGCCGGTCAGCCCGCAGCGCCGGCGCAGCAGTCGGCATCGCCTGCACCGACTGCATCGCCTGCACCGACTGCATCGACTGCACCGACTGCATCGACTGCATCGTCCGCATCCGTGGACGGTGACGCGCCTGCCGAGTCCACTGCCAACGCTCCCGACGACACCGATGGCCTCGCCTACCGGCGCCCGACCTGGCGCCCGCGCATGCCGCGCCTGTTCGAGTCGCGCGAAGGCCGCCTGAAATTTGCCGCCGTCGTTTTCGCTGCGCTGTTTGTCTGGCAATGGTGGAGCTCGCGCATCGAAGTTTCCGACCTGCGCCGCGAAGTCGCGCAGCGCCTGCAAAGTGGCGAAAACCTCAATAGCCAGACCAAGCTGATCGCCGACCGTGTCGATGACGAATTGCGTGTCTTGCAGGGCAAGGTGTCGGTGCTGGAAGCCAAGCAAGTCGAATCGCAGGGCCAGCAGATTGCGCTCGAGCAGCTCTATCGCGACCTTGCGAAAAACCGCGACGACTGGGCGCTGGCCGAGATCGAGCAAGTGCTGTCGACCGCCAGCCAGCAGCTGCAACTGGCCGGCAATGTGCGCGGCGCGCTGATTGCCCTGCAAAATGCCGACGCCCGCCTGACCCGCGCCGACCGCCCGCAATTCATCGCCATCCGACGCGCGATCGCGCAGGACATGGACAAGCTGAAAAGCCTGCCCAGCGTCGACCTGACCGGGGTCGCGGTCCGGCTTGATGCGCTGATTGCGCAGATCGATGGCATGCCCTTGCTGTCGGATGAAAAGCCGGCCGTGGTCGCGCCGCCGCCCAAGACCCGGCTGGCGCCGGTTCCGAAGCCGCAGCCGCAATCGGCGTTCGACTGGCGGGTCGAGATGCAGGAACGCTGGCACGCCTGGAGCGCCGACCTGTGGAATGACCTGCGCCAGCTGGTGCGCGTGCGCAGCGTCACGACGCCGGATGCGCTGCTGCTGTCGCCGGGCGAGTCCTTCTTTGCGCGCGAGAACCTCAAGCTGCGGCTGTTGAATGCGCGGATGGCGCTGCTGTCGCGCAACGATGCCGCATTCCGCAGCGACCTGGCCGAGGCCGATCGGACGCTGCAGCGCTATTTCGACACCCGCGCCCGTTCCACCCAGGCTGGCCGCGAATTGATCAGGCAGCTGCAGGAAAGCGTGCTCAGCATCGAGATGCCGACCCTGTCCACCAGCCTGGCTGCGGTGCGCCAGTCGCGCACCCGCCCGTAAGGACGAACGGCCATGCGCTTCTTTATCTGGCTGCTCACGCTGTTCGCATCGGCCATCGGCCTGGCCGTGCTGGCCCGCTACAACCCGGGCAATGTGGTGCTGTTCTATCCGCCTTACCGGGTCGATTTTTCGCTGAATTTCTTTATCGTCGTGATGGTGGGCAGCTTCGCGCTGCTGTACGTGATCATCAATACCGTGCGCGCAACGATCGCGATGCCGCGTCGGGTCGGCGAATACCGCAGCCGCCGCCAGTTGCTCGCCTCCAGCCGCGCGCTGCAAGAGGCGCTGAAGGCCTATCTCGAAGGCCGTTTCGGCCGCGCCGAAAAATCGGCCGCCCGTGCGGCCGATGCGGCCGAGTATGCGGGACTGGCATCGCTGCTGGCCGCACGCGCCGCCCAGCGCATGCAGCAGCCGCAGCGCCGCGACCGCTGGCTGGCCGAGGCCGAACAGCATGCCGAGCTGCGCACCGCCCGGCTGGTGACGACGGTCGATTTGCTGGCCGAAGACAACAAGGAAACCGACGCCGCGCTCGCGGTGCTCAGGGAGCTGAGCGCCAGCGGCATCCGCCACGCGCATGCGCAGCGGCTGGCGCTGAAGGTCAACCAGAACGCGCGCAACTGGCCCGAGGTGCTGCGGCTGGTGCGCCAGCTCGACAAGCACGGCGTGCTGCATCCGACCCTGTCGCGCCGCCTGCGCGACCTGGCCTATGAAGCCTTGCTGCCGAAAGCGGCCGAGGATCATGAGGCGCTGAAGAAACTGTGGTCCACCGTTCCCAGCGCCGACCGCCAGAGCCCGGCCGTGGCCACGCTGGCCGCGAATGCCTTCATGAAGGCCGGCCAGCAGCAGGAGGCGGCCGATATCCTGCAGCGCGCCCTGGCCGTGCAATGGGATGCGCGGCTGGTGCGCGCCTACCGCCAGTGCGCCGCGCCCGAGGGCTCGGCCACCTTGCTGGCCCAGATCGAGCATTGCGAGCACTGGCTGCGCGAGCGGCCGAACGACGCCGAGCTGTCGCTGGCGCTGGGCACGCTCTGCCTGAAACAAAAGCTGTGGGGCAAGGCGCAGCGCCACCTGGAGCAGACCGTGCTCGGCGCCGGCGAGCGCGCAACGCTGCAGGAAGCCCATCTGCGGCTGGCCCAGATGTACGAGGCCACCAGCCAGCCCGAGGCGGCGGCCACGCATTTCCGCCAGTGCGCGCTGGCCACGCAGGCCGGTCCGTCGCGTCGCTGATGCTCCCGGCCACTGCCCTCGGCCACCCGGCCTTGGCCACGCCGCCTCGCCGCGCGGCCGGCGCCACTTTCACGGACGACATCCCGTAAGGGAATGGAAAGCCTGTCGAGCTATAATCTTGGGTTTTGCACCTTTTGATACCCCGAGGAACACGATGAGCCTGAATAACGTCCCGTCCGGCCGCGACCTGCCGAACGATTTCAACGTCATTATCGAAATCCCGATGAATGCCGACCCGATCAAGTACGAGGTCGACAAAGACTCCGGCGCGCTGTTCGTGGATCGTTTCATGGGCACCGCGATGCACTATCCGTGCAACTACGGCTATGTGCCGCACACCATCGCCGACGATGGCGACCCGGTGGACGTGCTCGTCATCACTCCGTTCCCGTTGATTCCGGGCGTCGTCGTGCGCTGCCGTCCGATCGGCGTGCTGAAGATGACCGATGAGTCCGGTGGCGACGCCAAAGTGCTGGCCGTGCCGGTCGACAAGGTGCTGCCCATCTACACCCACTGGCAAAAGCCGGAAGACCTGAACGACCTGCGTCTGCAGCAGATCCAGCATTTCTTCGAGCACTACAAGGACCTGGAGCCAGGCAAGTGGGTGAAGGTCGACGGCTGGTACGGTCCGGACGATGCACGCGCCGAGATCATGACCGGCGTCGAGGCCTACAAGAAAGCCGCGAGCAAGCCGAACTTCTGATCGCTGTGCAGGACGGGCCTCGGCCCGTCAAAAAAACGCGGCCCCGGTTGACCGGCGCCGCGTTTTTTCATGCGGTTCGCATTCAGCTTGCCATCATTTCGCCCTCACCTCGCCGTCGCCTCGCCGGCCGCTTTGCCGTCCCGGAAAGGATTGCGCTCATTGAGCTCATCCATGTAGTGGCCGATGCCCTTGCCCTCTTGCGCGAGGAAACGCTCGACGGCGTCCGAGAAACCCGGGTGCGCCAGCCAGTGCGCCGACCAGGTCTGCTGCGGCAGAAAGCCGCGTGCCATCTTGTGCTCGCCCTGGGCGCCCCCCTCGAAGGCCGGGATGCGGTTGGCGATGCAGAATTCCAGCGGCTGGTAATACGCGGTCTCGAAATGCAGACAGGGGTGATGCTCGATGCAGCCCCAGTAGCGGCCATACAGCGCCCGCTCGTCATACACCAGCAAGGAGGATGCAATCGGCTGGCCGTCGCGCTCGGCGATCGCCAGTAGCAGGTGCTGCGGCATCGTGGCGGCGATGCGGTGGAAGAAGTCCAGGTTCAGGTAGGGCGTCGAGTGATGGGCACGGTAGGTGCTGTCGTAGCAGCGCTTGAAAAAGCGCCAGTCGGCCTCTGTGGCCTGCTCGCCGCGCAGCTGGCGCAGCGTGATGCCGGCCTCGGCCACCTTGCGTCGCTCGGCGCGGATGTTCTTGCGCTTTTTCATCTCCAGCGTCGACAGGAACTGCTCGAAGCTGTCATAGCCTTCATTCTGCCAATGGAACTGCACGCCCTTGCGCAACAGGAAGCCGGCCGCCGCCAGTTGCGTCGCTTCGGCTGCGGTCGGGTACAAGATGTGGGTGGACGAAAGCTCGCTGGCCTGCTGCAGCCCTTGCAGCGCCTGCAGCAGCGCGGCCCGCGCCGCGTCGTCGATGGCCAGCAGCCGGTTGCCCGACACCGGCGTGAACGGTACCGCCGACAACAGCTTCGGGTAATACTCGAGCCCGTTGCGCCGGTAGGCATCGGCCCAGGCCCAGTCGAACACGTATTCGCCGTAAGAATGGAATTTGGCGTACATCGGCAGCGCAGCGACCAGTTGGGCGCTGTCGTCGTCGCCGCTCCACAGGCTCAGGTATTGCGGCTGCCAGCCGCTGCCCTCGGCCGCGCTGCCGGATTCATGCAGCGCATGCAGGAAAGCGTAAGAGAGGAAGGGATTCGGATCCGATTGCGCGGCCAGCAGCCCGTCCCAGGCCGGCTGGCCGGCCTCGGCAAGAGAGGCGAGTATGCGCGTGCGATAATTCCGGTTTGAGTTGCCCATCGTCGGCTTCAGGCCTTCCAGCGAAGTGTCAGCAAAGTTCCAGCAAAGTCCCAGCCCAAGCGCCCCATGTCCGTCATCGTAGCCATAGCCCAGATCAACAGCACCGTCGGCGACCTCGCCGGCAACAGCGCGCGCATCGCCGAGGCGGCGCGTCGTGCCGCCGCTGCGGGCGCCGACATTTTGCTGACGCCGGAATTGTCGCTGGTGGGATATCCGCCGGAAGACTTGCTGCTGCGCCGCTCATTCTACGCAAAAACCGCCGAGGCCTTGTCGGCGCTGGCCGCCGAGCTGGCCGGACTGCAAGGCCTGCATGTGGTGGTGGGCCATCCGATGACGGAAAGCGCCGGCCAGAGTGAGAGCGCGATCGATGGCGAGTTCGTGAACTACAACGCCGCCTCCGTGCTGAAGGAGGGCGCCGTTGTCGCCACCTACCGCAAGCACGCGCTGCCGAACTACACGGTGTTCGACGAGAAGCGCTACTTCACGCCGGCCGATGAAGCCTGCGTGTTCGACGTCAAGGGCACGCGCTTTGCGCTCAACATCTGCGAAGACACCTGGTTCCCCGAGATGCCGGCCAGGGCCAGTGCGGCCGGCGCCCAGGTGCTGCTGGTGCCGAATGCCTCGCCCTACCATATGAACAAACACCACCTGCGGGTGGAGGTCATGCGCGAGAACGTCAGCCGCCGCGGCATGGCCCTGGTCTACGCGAACCTGTACGGCGCGCAAGATGAGCTGGTGTTCGACGGCGCCTCCTTCGTGCTGGATGCCGACGGCCAGGTCTGCGCGCAACTGAAGCACTTCGGTGAAGATTTCGCGCTGGTGCATTTCGACGGCGCCGTGCCGCAGCCGCAAGCGCTGCCCGAGCCGCTCTCCATCGAGGCCCAGGTCTATGAAGCGCTGGTGACCGGCGTGCGCGACTATGTCGGCAAGAACGGTTTCCCGGGCGCGATCATTGGCCTTTCCGGTGGCGTCGATTCGGCATTGACACTGGCCATTGCGGTCGATGCGCTGGGCGCCGACCGGGTGCGGGCCGTGATGATGCCGTCGCCCTACACGGCCGAGATTTCCTGGGTGGATTCGCGCGACATGGTCAAGCGCATCGGCGTGCGCTATGACGAAGTGCCGATCGCTGCCTGCTTCGATGCCTTCCGTCAGTCGCTGGCCTTCGAGTTCGATGGCCTGCCCGAAGACGCCACCGAAGAAAACATCCAGGCCCGCATCCGCGGCACGCTGCTGATGGCCCTGTCCAACAAGACCGGGGCCATCGTCCTCACCACCGGCAACAAGAGCGAGATGGCCACCGGTTACTGCACGCTGTACGGCGACATGGCCGGCGGCTATGCGGTGATCAAGGACATTGCCAAGACCCTCGTGTATCGTCTCTGTCATTACCGAAATGGCATTGGCGACGTGATTCCCGACCGCATCCTGACCCGGGCGCCGTCGGCCGAGCTGCGGCCCAACCAGACCGACCAGGATTCGCTGCCGCCTTACGAGGTGCTCGATGGCATACTCCGGCTGTACATGGAGGAGGGGCAGGGCGTTGCGGAACTGCTGGCCGCAGGGTATCGTAAGGAAGACATCGAGCGCATCACCCGTCTGATCAAGCTCAATGAGTACAAGCGCCGGCAGGCCCCGGTCGGGCCGCGCGTCACGCACCGCGCCTTCGGGCGCGACTGGCGCTACCCGATCACCTCGAAGTTCAGAGAATAATCATCCAACACAGGAGTTCCCGTGAAGCAGATCACCGCCATCATCAAGCCGTTCAAACTCGACGAAGTGCGCGAGGCGCTTGCCGCCGTCGGCGTCAATGGCCTGACCGTCACTGAAGTCAAGGGCTTCGGCCGCCAGAAAGGCCATACCGAGCTCTACCGCGGCGCCGAATACGTGGTCGATTTCCTGCCCAAGGTGAAGGTCGAGGCCGTGGTCGCCGAAGACGTGCTCGATCATGCGATCGAAGCCATCGTCAAGGCAGCCCGCACCGGCA
>JACCDG011656014.1_pt1 | contig 11987 bp, 8 predicted proteins | sample 7442471 | NCBI WGS metagenome assembly JACCDG01 (sample SAMN15323444, study PRJNA562643) | freshwater metagenome | isolation source: river surface water | place: USA:Blue River Watershed | collected 2017-08-17
GTTACGAGCCCTCGATCACCCGTGCCACATCACTGCGGCATTCGGCGCACTTGCCCACCAGCAGCAAGTCGCCACCCTTGATGGTGCCGCTGAAATTGGTGATCGTGGTTTCGTGACGGCACTGGCCGCACCAGACGTTGGACAGCAGCCGCTGGCGGATATCTGCTGGGATGGATTCCCAGCGCTGACGGGCGGGTTTGGTGAAAGTCGGCAGTGATTCAATCGCCACGGATCACTCCTCGAACAATTCAGAGTGCGTGCCCGTCCGCACAAAGATGATGGCGTTGCCATCCAGGCGGTAAATGAGCAGGAAGTCGCCGCCGATGTGACATTCGCGGTGGTCGGCCCAATCACCCTTCAGCGCGTGATCCAGCCATTCAGGCCCCAGCGGGGCATCGTTTCCAATGAGCAGCAACATCGCCTCCTTCAGCCGCTTCAGGTCGTAGCGGCCCGAACGCGAGAGGCGTTCCCAGTCTTTGAGGAAAGTCTTGGTGTAATCGCTCGCCCTGGGCAGCGGCGCCCGCTTACTGCTGGCGGGCTTTTTCGAGGTCATCGATCAAGGCGTCTGCAGAGTCAAAGCGGGCGGTGCGCGCCTTGGCCATGGCGCGGGCTTCTTCCATCGCCTCGCGGGTCTGGGCGTTTGGCACCTTCAACTCCAGCGGGAAGGCCTGGTCGTTCACCACGCGCTTGAGCAGGATGCGCACGGCATCAGACACCGACAGCCCCATGGCTGCCAGTGCCTCGCTGGCTTGCGTCTTGATTTCGTCGTCCACCCGGACGTGCAGCATCGTGGAATGGGCCATGATCGAATCCTCCGTTTTCGCAATTATGTATCTCGATTGCGATACGGTCAAGTAACCGCTGGCGATGCTCTGGCGGCGTTCGATGCCTGACCGGCCGCCTTGGTTGACGATGAACCGGCGCGCGTAAGTTGTTGATTTTGCTAGAGCCGCATCTGCGCCTACCCGCAGGCCAAACGGAGAACAGAGACGGCTCTGGCCGAGAAAGTGGCCGATTTCAGGCGTTTCGGCAGCAGGCCACCCGCAGCACAGGTGGCCGGAACCCCGCGTGGTGCGGGGATTTCAGGCAAGAAAAAGGGCCCGGAGATTTTCCGAGCCCTTGGTATTGGTGGCGGAACACGGAACCGAACCTGCGCCCGCCTTCTATGTCAGATAGTAACGCATTGGCCTTAAGGACGTGGATTCGATGATTTGGCCAAATCAGTCCGCAAGCTCGTAACCCGTACTGCGGCCACCTCCTGGTGCTTTTTTGAGCACACCGAGTTCCAGCAACTGCGTGATGTCGCGCAGCGCGGTGTCGGGCGAACACTTGGAAATTGCCGCCCACTTGCTGCTGGTGAGCTTGCCGTCGAACCCGTCCAGTAGCCGGTTGAGCATCTTCACCTGCCGTTCGTTCAATGGCAGTCCTGCCCAGCGTTGCCAGAACCGTGCCTTGACCAGTACAGCATCCAATGTGATCTGCGCGCTGGCGATGGCACGCCCGAGCGTGCCGAGGAACCACGACAGCCAGCCGGTGACATCGAGTGTGCCCTTCTGCGTGCGCTCCAGCACGTCGTAGTAGTCCTTGCGCTCGCGCTGGATCTGCGCCGACAGGCTGTAGAAACGTTGCGGACTGCCGTCTGCGCGGGCCAGAAACAGGTCACCCACGGCACGGGCGATACGCCCATTCCCGTCGTCGAATGGATGCAGCGTCACGAACCACAGATGCGCGAGGCCTGCCTTGAGGAGTTCAGGCACGCCGGTCTGATCGTTTGCCCATGTCAGGAACCGGGCCACCTCGAATGACAACACGTCGGCGGGCGGCGCCTGGAAGTGAACCTTGCGTCGCCCCACCGGACCCGATATCACTTGCATGGGCCCATGGGCATCATCGCGCCACTGGCCGATGGCGATTTTGTTCATGCCCGAGTACCCCGTGGGGAACAGCGCCGCGTGCCAGCCGAACAGGCGCTCGGCGGTCAGTGGGTCGGCACCACGTGACGTGGCATCAAGCACCATCTCGACCACACTCTCGACATGTCGGTCCACCGGGGCCACTGCGCCGATATCCACGCCCAGGCGACGAGCGATGGACGAACGCACGGATTCCACGTTCAGCACTTCACCCTCGATTTCGCTGGTCTTGACCACGTCCTCGGTCAAGGCTGCGAGACTGGCCTGATCTCGCAGCGCCATGCCCACGTCGGCCAGACGGCCCAGCAGCAGGCCTTGGGCGTGGCTGACCTCGGTCAGTGGCCCGGTCAGCGCAGACAGGTCGTAGCGCCAGCTCGGCCAGTCCGCAGACTGCCAGATGTAGAGATTTTCTCCGCTATACATGCGGAGATTAAACACCCAATTCACCGCAAGCGCAAGTCATTATCCGCATAATACGCGGAGAATGTGGCGCTTAATTGCCGCAGACCACGCTGCTCAGGTAAAGGCAGATCTTGGCGGTGGCAGTCAGCTGCACCAATTCTCAGAACGCGCTGTAGTTCGGCCGCCCCTTTCCGCGATTCAGCTTGCCGAGGATCGTGGCATCGATCCGCTGATGCAAGAAGGCAACGACGTCATCAAAACGCTCTTCCCCAAGTAATTTCCAAGAAGTACCAAACTTTCGTTTGAGTGCCTGGTGAATGGCCATGTACTTAAAATCGGACTTCCCGGTTTTATCCGCTTTCTGGTATTCCTGATAGCGATCTATCAAATGTTGGCAGTAGGCGGCCTTTGCCTGCGCCGCGCCAATTGAACTCGGGGGTGGCTGAATCGATGGGCTCTTGGATTTGGTGTTTTTAATGTTTACGGTGTGGGCCTGGATAGCACCTGGGTAACGCAACCTACCGTTCATCCGTAAAGACCACTCTCTATCAAATAATCACGCGTGGGCAGTTGCGGCTTCCACTTTGATGACGCCAGCAGCAACCGGCAGATACAGCCAGCGCTCCAGTACCGGTTTTCCAGTTGCCTGCGCCACCGCCTCGGCATAGGCATCCAGTTGGCCGGCATAACGCTCGGCCAGTTGTGGCCATTGGTCGGACGACAAAGGAGAGGATTTGTGGTCAATCAGCACATAGCCATCGACGGTTTCCAGTAGCAGGTCGATACGGCCATTGAGTTGTTGCCGGTTCGGCATGCTGGCACATACCGGTACTTCGGCCATAGGCCGGTGCCCCGGCCAGCGCGCATTCAGCCACTGGCGGAAAGCCTGCAACTGCGTCAACAATGCGTCGGGCCGAATATGCCCCGACACACCAAACTGCAGGAGTACGCGCTCAACCTCGGGCAAGGCAAGCGCAACCTCGGCACTGCAAAAAGACAAGGCCAGACAGGCGTGGATCGCGCTACCCAGCGCGCCCCAATCTGGATTGCCGTCCACCGCCAGCCGCTCACCCAGCAGCTGTTGCTCGACAATGCCAGCCTCGCGAGCAGCGACTTGCGACGGCGTAAATACCAGCGGTAGACGCGCAACCGGCAAATACGCCGGAAAGCAGTAAAGCGACTGCGCCTGGCTACTGCCCGAAGCAGGCTCGCCCCCCTCCTCCAGTTGCCAATGCTCGCAGGCGATCGACCGGCCATCCGGCAAGGTCAGCGCGTGGCAATCCGCCTGGGTTTGCAGTAACCAGTCGGACTGCAGCAAATCCAGCCAGTCACTGTTTGACGCCTTGGCGTTGTGGGCCAGAATCAGCATATCCCGAGCGCGGGTCATGCTTACATACAGCAGCCTGATCGCCTCCTGGTCGGCATTTTGCTGAAATTGGCGGGCCAGCGCTGTTTGATCAATCTGATCGCTGACTGCGATGTTCTTGCTGCGTTTACCAAACGGCCAGGGCCAATAGCGGATATAACGATCGCGCAGCGGCTGGCGTGCCTCGAATGCCTGATCCGACTCCGTCGTAATGCTCCACAAACGGGAACGAGCCGGCTTTTCCAGATCGGTCAGAATCACCACCGGCCATTCCAGCCCCTTGGCCGCATGATGAGTCAGCACGCGCACGGCATCAACGGCAGGCAATGCCTGTTCATCCTTGCCCTGCTGTGCAAGCTGTTGCAGCCAAAGTATCAATCCGGCAATGGTTGCAGCCTCGCCAGTACGTTGACAACCATCTTCATATTGATGTGCCAGTTGCAGCAGATTTTCCAGATTGGCCAAACGTTGCTGCGCCTGCTCTGGGTTTCGCTGCCATTGCATCACACGCTGTGGCAGGCCACAGCCAATCACCACTTTCTGCAACGCCTCGGCGGGAGCCAGCAACGCGAACTGGCCACGCAGAGCGGCCAACCAGGCCAGCATTGGATGTGCCTGATCCCCACTTTCCGCCCATGCTTTGCGATCTCCCCCCTGTGCCAGAAAAAGCAGGCGCTCCTCCAGCCAAGCCTCGGGCTCCAGTCCCTCGGCCAGAGACAGAATCTGCGCGGTGGCAAGGGTGTCGCCCGGATCATTGAGACGCCGCAAACACGCCAGCGCCAAAGTTGATTCGGGCGTTGCCAGCAGGCCAACCCTTGCCGTCGCCACCGCAATACCCGCATCTGCCAGCGCGGCAGCAATAGCGGCGACACCATCATTGGAACGAGACAGAATCGCAATGTCGCCAGCCTGGATTAAGCGGGCATGTTTGCCATCACGATCAATGACCTGTCGTCCGGACTGCAGCAAGCGCACCACCCCGGCAACCAGTGCCTGATAGCGCTGTTGCAGATTCCCGCCCTGCAGAAACCAGTTGGCAAATACCGGCTGATCCAGCTGATGTACACGGCTAGGCTGCAGTGTTACCTCTTCAGCAGGCAGGATTGAGGCAAATGCCTGGCTGAAAACCGCATTCACCAAGCTGACCAATTGCGGCACCGAGCGATAGGAATGCGTCAGACGACGCTTACTGCCTCCCAGCTCAGGCAGAGCCGCCAGGATGGCCTGCATCAAGGCGGTATCACTGCCGCGAAATCCGTAAATCGCCTGCTTGATATCTCCTACCCAACAGGTATGCCGGGCCAGCTGAGCCAGCTTCATGAACAGCGCCAGCTGAATCGGACTGGTGTCCTGAAACTCATCCACCAGCAACAAATCCAGCTCATCACGCAATGTCGTGGCAACCTGCGGATGATCCAGCAATTGCAACGTCAGGAGTTCCTGATCGGTAAAATCAAGCACGCCGAGCATGCGCTTGGCCTGTTGAAAATGGGTCAGCACATCCGCTGCCAGATCAAACAACAACTGCAGCCAATTGCGAATGTCGGCGTGCAGCTGCGGATGACAATCAACCCGCCGAGCAATGTCCTGCACTGGCTCGGCATCTGCCTGCAACCCCTTCTCCGGCGCCGACCCGATCAAACCGACCCATTCGCTCCACGGCAAACATTTTTGTTCCAAGCCTGACAGGCAGCGACGCAAGTTATCGACATATTCGCGGGTGTTCTTTTTACCCCCAGGCTGCGCGGCAGCATTCATTCTGCTCAGCGCATGCTGGATGGCCGCCAGCAATGCAGCGGACAAATCATCGTTCTCAGGGCGCGGAAAATGAGCCAGCAACGCTTCGGCATTGCGCGCGGCAAACTCACGCAATGCACTGGCATCGATATTGTTGGCACGCGCCTGGTTGACCAACCCGGTCAGATCGCCCAGCCAGTTGTCCATGCCTAGCCGGTCTACCAGTAGCAGCAAGTCATTCAACTGATCGCCCGAGCGCGAGGCATCGATTGCCTGCAACAACAGGGCCTGCGCCTGCTCCTCATCAATCACTTGCTGATCGGGTGCGAGGCCGGCTTCAAAGGTAAAACGCTGCAACAACTGGCCACACACGCTGTTGACTGTGCCAATGCAAGCCTGGCCCATGGCGCTGGCCAGATCAAAACGCCCCTGCTCCAGCAAACGCTGGCGTACTCGTTCGCGCAACTCGGCCGCAGCCTTTTTGGTAAAGGTCGTGGCGATCACCCCGGATGGCCTGGCCTGTGCGTTGACCAATAGCTCAGAGAGCGTCGACGTCAGAGTATGCGTTTTGCCACTGCCGGCACCGGCACTGATAAATTCGAGTGGATTCATGCTGTCGGTTCCCAGCCAGCCAAGGACAGAAATTCGTTGTAGTTCGGGTTGAGCACTTCCAGCGCCATTCCATCCTGCGGCGCCTCACTGTCGGTATCGGCAGTCAGCGCCACTTCAATACTGCCGCTATCGAGCAGCTTGCGACGCCAGCGCCAGGTTTGCTGAAACCGTAGCCAGAGATGGGGCGCAGCTTCATCGGCGTACTGCGGCTGCTTGGCAATCACGCTGGCAGAGGGAAAGAAGGCATCGTTCTCTGCCATCAGCTGCCCGCTGCTGATAATGAAATAGGCCAAATTCGGCCAGGCACCGGTTTTCTGATGCAACAATTGACCGTACAGCGCCAGTTGCAGGTGACTATTGTTGGCGAGCTTGCTGCCATATTTCTTCTCGCCAAGCCACTTCATATCAACAATCGCCTGTTGATTATGACGGTTGGTAAGCAACAAATCAGCCCGCCCCGCCAGCTTGCCACCGGTGAACTGCCCTTCGAGCAAGGGTTCACACTCCACCTTGATGATGTCGGCCTCGGTAACATGTCGGCGCAATGCCACCAGAGACTGATACATTTGCTGACGAAATGCCCGCAGCGCAACACCCTGGCCCGGCAAAAGCAATATACTGCCTTCGGCTGCAATCAATCCTTCGAAAGCGGTGCTAAACCAGTCGTCAAATTGCTGTGTCGATCGATCCAATGCGTCCTCAAGCGTAAACCAGCATTCAATCAGGCGATGTGACAATGTGCCCAGCAATTGCATTCCTTGCGGAACGGTGAGGATCGCTCCAGCTTGCAAGCTGGCTGGATAACGCAGAACCCATTGATAAGGATTGAACAGGAACGGCTCCAGACTGGAAAACGACTCGACATCCCGCTTTGGCAACACGACACCCTCAGACAGCTGCCACCAGCGACGCATGCTGGGTAAAGGCTTGAGTGGTGCAAGCTGCATTCCCGGTTCACCCTCCCGCAACAACCTTTCGATCGGATGGATTCTCGGACCTTGCCCCGCAGGGAACAGTGAAGCCAGTTGCAGCCATAACGGGTGCAATTCGGCTCCCGCCGCCGGCAATACCAGAATCAATTGCCGCCGCGCGGCGAGGACAGGCGCCAACCAAGTCTGCGTCTGTCGCGCCAACAACGACGCAATAGCGGGCAAGTGAATGTGCGCACTTTGCAGGGCACTGATTTCTGCTGCAGACCAGGGATAGCTTGCAGGCATGGCCGGTGCAGCCAGATTCCACCAGATCACCCGCTCCGCGGGCTGTAGCACGGCGCCGGGTCGAGTAAGACAATGCAGGCTTCCCAACTCCGGTGTTTGCGCAGGATTGGGCGCGCCACGGCCGGACAGCTCCTTGATCAGGAGCTGTAACTGCTGGCGGCTCATATGGGTGTGTTGCTGCTGCAACAGCGTCAATAACGCCGTTCTGCATCCCTCGGCTTGCTGCACTGCAGGTGCCAGTGCCAGGGAATTGAGCTCATTGAGTTCAATCTGGCTGCGGAAAAAGCTGAGCAGTTCATCAACCCGCTCTACCAGGTGCGAAATCGGAACACCGGACACAGGATCATACCGATCGGACTCTAACCAGAACGCAATACGTTCTCGCACTGATTGCCATTGCCAGCCATTTTTCCGGTAAATGTCTTCCAGGGATGTCAGGCTCTGTTGCCATTCTTCGTTGCCAACACCGGGGCTGCTGGCAAGCACTCTGGCCAAGCGCTCTCGCACCAGGCGAGGCAGTGGGCAAAACGGGTGCGACAGCAATGCCAGTATGCGGAATACATCGAGAGGCAACCATACGATTGCCAACGCCAGTGGCAGTAATTGCAACGCCGGCCGCAAACGGCTGGACTGAGCCAGCCCAGGCCTGGCCAAACCACCGGCAGCCAGCAAATCATCCAGCATCTCCGGCTGCTCGGTAAGCAACAGAGTCTGCTCTCCAGCGTCAACGAGGTGCGTTGCCAGCCACTGACCAGCAAGCAACAGCGTATCCGCCCGCACCACATGTACCGATCCGTCTTCCAACCATGTCAATGGAGACACTTGTTCTCCTTTACTACTGGCCAGACAGGCCAACTGCAAGCGGCCCAACATGCTTGAAGGCTCGGCAGCCAAGGGAAATGAAGTTTGTCGAACCTGCACTGTCAGCTTCTGCAACACGCACTGCCAGCGCAGCGGCCAATCTGCGATGAGGTCAACGCAAACCACACCGTCGAACGGCGGACGTCTTATGGCCAAAGCCTGCTCTACCGCCAACAATCGTTCCCCAACCGATGGCGACAACCGCCCAGCAAGGCTTTGTTCGATATCCTGCATATCGCGCAAGCGCGGCAAATGGGTGGCGAACTGTCCTCCGTCCCAGCCATGCAGATACCAGCTATCGCGCCACGCCAATAATGCCTGGGCGCAGCCAAGCTCATCCACGGCAAAGCTGGCGTGAAAGAATCGCCGTGGATGATCACACGCCCGGAGGCACTCGCGCATTTGCAAAGCCCTATCGGTATCACTCGTTGCCGCACGCAACAGCCCCAGATGCGTTTCCAGCAAGTTCAACAACCCCATTGGCCCAGTAATTATGGAGTTGAGGCTGGGGCGATCGGCAGCGACGCCAGCCCCATCCAGTTCCAACCCGACCGTAATATGCATTGACATGATCCCCTTTCCACCATTTGGCGTGACTGCGCGTGCGTTTGCAGCCGACAACTCCGAGTTGTAGTGCATGTGGCAACGGGCGTCAGCCCAAGGTTGCCACCCTCGCCGTCAATTTCGGCCAGAAACGCTGGAAAATGCGTGAAAGCACATGCCCACTCGGCTGCGCATTGTCAGCGCCACCGTCTATCTCCCTTTCAACCTCGACCCTGGAAACAATCTCCAGCAAGCGATGTACATTCAGATCAGGCGCCAGGCTTTGCTCGACAACCGCCAGCGACTGATCAGAGACCCAACTTGGCTGATCAAGAGAAGCTTTTTCTCGCCCACGGCTATCCTGCAACAACATATCAAGGCGCGCCTGCGCATCAATATTGGAAAAATGCAGCAACAATGCTTGCAGCAATCTGTTCTGCTCGACATCAGGCATTCCGTCGCGAAAAGCCTGGTGTTGCGCCACCTCCAGCCCGGCCCGACCCCGCGCATCCGCCGTTAAAGTCAATTCAACCGTCGATAGCGAGCGTCCGGTGTGTCGGCAACGAATGGAGACAATGTGCTGATATCCCGTGCGACAGCGACTCGCGTAACTACCAACACAATGCTGCATCAATTCCCCTTCTCTTCTCAGCTCCTCACTTGAGGTCAGGCAAAGCGCGACGTGATCCGGCCCCAAGATGATCGGCTCGTCAAATAGCGCGGCCCAACGCTCTTGGCCTTGAAAACCTTGAGGCTGAAAAGAATGTAACGCCAGCAGTCTATGCCAGCGTAGCGACCACCCAAGCTGGCGCCGCAGGCTATAGCGATGAAAACTTAGCGCAATCTCGCGTCTTAGCACGCTGTAATTCGCTTCTGCAGGCGATGGCTTAGATGCTGCGGCAAGATGAGCAACACACGCTGTCAATACGCGAAAGAAGTCGGGAAACTGATTCAGCTGATTAATAAACTCCGGCACCGGTGGTTTGCACAACAGCTTTTGCCAGCCCTGACGGCTTGAATCCTTTACCCAGCCATACGCCAGCTCAATCGGTAACTCACGTGTAGCCACCGCCGCCACCATGTTTTGCATGCACAGCCATTGCTCCGGAGTGGCCGGCCGTTGCTCGGGCGCCATACAGCCCAGCACTCGAAACATGATCGCAACATCGAATGGCCAACCATTGATCAGCGCAGCATGTCGAGACGCCCATCGAAAGACTTCTTCCGGCAGCATGAATAGCTTCTTCAGTGTGAGAAAGAGGGGCTCACCATTATCGATCGCCCGCAGCAGCGCATTCCCAAGCTCGGCAGAGCCTGAGGCAAGGAGAGCAAATCGTGCATCGGAACATAGCATCGAGGTATCGGCAACAAAGCGCCCCAGCAGGGGCAACACCTGGAAAGCCTGGCGCCTGTAGATATCATCGGCTGGAGCCAACGCCAATATCCGGTTGTAACCAGCGAGATCAAACTTGTGGCTGGGTTGCGGCAAACACTGACATACAGCGACATCCAGATGTTGATGCATGGCACAAATCTCGACCTCCAGCTTGTCAAGCATGCGCTCGTGCAATAAGCGAATGATGCGCCTGCGCACGGCAGGCAACACTGACACACAGCCAAACAATTGCCGGGATAAATACTCGTCCAGACGCAAGCATCCAAACTCGTTCATTTCCCAATTCACCGGTTTTATCAACAAGGCCACGCCACATAAGCGCTTTAGTTGCTGTTCTATTCTGGAATGTTGCGACTCATGCCCCAGATCAGCAGCAACACGGCTAAGTCCGAGCGCGATGTGATCCAGTAACTCCACGCTAAGTGCCGGGCGTGACACACAAAAAAACAGCGAATGCCCATCAGGCATCACCAGCCAGACGCGCGCCGACACTCCAGGCAAAATCTGCATACGCTCAGGCGTCGAGCCAACCACAACCGGATAAACCAGCCAGGCACGTATCCGCTCAGTACTGCCACTCATTGCAACCGAAGACCTGGCCAGATCATCAAACTGCAATGCCCAATAGACGGATTCAGTTTTATCCAGCCGCAACAAACGAGACAACGCCACGGCCTCGCTGGTCGGTATTAACTGCACTTTCCTTGCCATTGCAGCCTCTCCCATCAAATCGGAAAGGCCAGTATCTGGCCAGGGTAAGACAAGAATTGTCGTATGAAATAAACAAGCCCTTATCTGGACTCCATTCATTGCAAGGCCGATGCACGCAGAGCTTCAGAACGGCTTCAGATATCGGCAAGCAACCACCGCCATATTGCCAGGACTGTTGTTGGCATTGACTCTGTAAGCCGCGTTGAGCATCAGCTTTGCCCCACCGAGGGATCGGGCTTGATAGCCCACTTCAAACATGGTTTCGGGCGAATCGGATACCAGACTCACGTTGTCGCTGCCAAACAGCAGCGAACCGGAATCCTGCATGTGTGGCAGGCGCAGGTTCATACCTCCTGCAACTATCCGCATCGGCTGACTGATGCCAACGGCCAGTACATCATCCGTCGTCAACCAGCCGGACTGGACATAAGCCATTGCCATGCCGCGACTCACCACATTGACATCTGTCAGTAGTGAATCCGCGCCACTGGTTCGGGTATATCCCTGAGACAGCATGCCAACCACGGCAGAACGACTACTCACACGATAACCGGTGTTCAAGGTGACAAACCGGGTGGTTGCCCCAGCGGCATTGAGAAAGCTGGCAGTACTGGCGCCAAGCATGGCTGATTGCTCCTGCATGGTGCCCAGCGCGGCACTGGCGAAATAGCTGCCAGTCCGCGCGCTGATTTCGGTCACCATCGCGCTGCCGCGCGGCTGAACGCTAGTCCCAGCCAGATCCGCATTCAATGCCCGGCCATCCATCATGGCAAATTTGAAGCCTACCGGCGTAGCGGCATAGCCTATGCCGGCATACGCGGCATTCTCTCCCGCATAGTTGAGATACGGGTTCCCCAGCGTGGTGGTCAGTGGTATTTCGAATGCCAGCTCCGCCAATCCCAGATACTGGTCGATACTTTGCCGGCCCGTGCCGAACGAATAATTGCTTGCCCCGGCTTGGCCAGACAGGCTGGCGGCCGTATGGCCATCAATTGTGATGTAACGCACGGTGGAATTGCCGACGGTCTGACGATAGGTGTTCATTTGCGCGTCCATCATGCGCAACGGTGCCAAGAGCGGGTCGGGTGTATGGGTATTTACGAACTGGCCAGCATCGTATTGAAAATCCCGGCCAAAATCGTCGGTTGCCGTGATCTTGATACCGGCGAATCTGGTACCAGAGACCACCGCATTCCCCTGCAGCGCGGCAGGGCCAAGGTTGTAATAAC
>JACCDG010788498.1_pt1 | contig 11986 bp, 5 predicted proteins | sample 7442471 | NCBI WGS metagenome assembly JACCDG01 (sample SAMN15323444, study PRJNA562643) | freshwater metagenome | isolation source: river surface water | place: USA:Blue River Watershed | collected 2017-08-17
CCGCGCAAGAACGAGCGCCCCAGCGACCACGCGCCGGTGGTGCTCACGCTGGCCTGATCACGGGCGCTTGTAGCGCTCGTTGGCGATCTGGCCCTGAATTGCCCCAATCAGCAACCCCAGCTCTTCCGACAGCAGCTTGAGCACGTCGTCGAGCGTGACCAGGCCCACCAGCGCATGCTCGGCGGTGACCACCGGCAGACGCCGCACGCCGTTCCGACGCATCGAGCGCATCACATCGATCAGGGAATCGTCTTCGCGCAGCGTGGCGGGAGACTCGGTCATGATGTCTTCGGTGCAAAGCGGCTCGGCGTCCAGCCCCTGGGCCAGCACACCCATGACCAGGTCGCGGTCGGTGAGCAGGCCGCACACCTTGCGGTGCACACCGTTTTCCTCGACCACCACCAGACAGCCCACATGCTGACCGCGCATCAGCTCGGCAGCTTCCAGAATCGGAGTTTCGCGCTGGGCGATCACCACCTCGCGCATGCAGACCTCGCCTGCGGTCAGACGTTCTCCCATAGCACTGCTCCTTGTTTGTGCATTGCGAATGACGCGATGCTCGGGGCACAGGGCGCAGGTGTCGGTGCGCCAGCGCTTGCAGCGTCCTTCGACAGGCTCAGGACGAACGGTGGTGGAAGCTCAGGACGAACGGAGGTGGAGGCTCAGGACGAATGGTGAGTAGAAGTTGAGACCGCTGTTGAACTGGAAGAACTTTTGTCCTGCCCGTTCGGGCTGAGCTTGTCGAAGCCCCGGTGAAGGGGAAGAGTCCTTCGACAGGCTCAGGACGAACGGAGGGTGGGGCTCAGGACTAAATGTGGGAGGCAGGACGAACGGGACGGGAGTCAGGCGGTCTGGGGCAGGAGGAACTCACGACTGATGTGGCTGCCCAGGGCATTGATGCGGTCGAGGAACTGCGTCAGGTAGGCGTGCAGACCGGTGGCCAGGATCTCGTCGATGCGGCCATAGGCCAGCTCGGCGCGCAGCTTGCCCGCGTGGCGCAGCGTATCGCTGGCCGATGTGGACGAGACCAGCTGCAGGTTGGTCAGCACCTCGTTGAGGCTGGCGTGCAGAGAGCGCGGCATGTCGGGCCGCAGGATCAGCAGCTCGGCCACACGTTCGGGGCGGATCACGTCGCGGTAGACCTTGCGGTAGACCTCGAAGCCGCTGACGCTGCGCAGGATGGCGCTCCAGTGGTAGAAGTCGTATTCCTTCTCGGCGTCGCCCTCCAGGCCCAGCATGGGCAGGCCGAAGTAGTCGTTGTTCATGGCGTGGAACTTCACGTCCACCAGCCGCGCCGTGTTGTCGGCCCGCTCCAGGAAGGTGCCCAGTCGCATGAAATGCAGGGCCTCGTCCATCAGCATGGTGCCCACCGTCACGCCGCGCGAGAGGTGCGAGCGGAACTTGACCCATTCAAAGAACTGGCCCGGATCGCGCTCGAACTGGCCGCTGCGCAGCAGCCGGTTGACCTCCAGCCAGGTCTGGTTCTGCGTCTCCCACACCTCGGTGGTCAGGGTGCCACGCACGGCGCGGGCATTTTCGCGGGCGGCGCGAAGGCACGAGATGATCGACGACGGGTTGTCCTCGTCCCTCACCATGAACTCCATGACATCGCGCGGGTTCACGTTCTTGTAGAGCGCCAGGTAAGACGGCAACAGCTCGCTGATGGACAAAATGCCCTCCCACCCCGCCTGCGCAGCGGCTGCCGACTGCGGCAGCAGGGAGGTTTCGTAGCTCACATTGAGCATACGGGCGGTGTTCTCTGCCCGCTCCATGTAACGGGACATCCAGAACAGGTGGTCGGCGGTTCGGCTCAGCATGTTTTTCTCCTCAGTCCTGCAGGATCCAGGTGTCCTTGGTGCCGCCGCCCTGCGACGAGTTCACCACCAAAGAGCCTTCCTTGAGCGCCACGCGCGTGAGGCCGCCGGGCACCATCTGCACCGTTCGGCCCGACAGCACAAAGGGCCGCAGGTCGATGTGCCGGGGCGCCACGCCGCTGTCCACAAAGGTGGGGCAGCTCGACAGGGACAAGGTCGGTTGGGCAATGTAGCCTTGCGGGTTGGCCAGCAGCGCGGCGCGGAACTTCTCGATCTCGCCCTTCGACGCGGCCGGGCCCACCAGCATGCCGTAGCCGCCTGCCCCGTGCACCTCCTTGACCACCAGGTCCTTGAGGTTGGCCAGGGTGTACTGCAGGTCTTCGGGCTTGCGGCACATGTAAGTGGGCACGTTTTTCAGGATCGGCTTCTCGCCCAGGTAGAACTGGATCATGTCCGGCACATAGGGGTAGATCGACTTGTCATCGGCCACACCCGTGCCCACCGCGTTGCAGATCGCCACATGACCGGCTTTGTAGGCTTCCATGAGTCCGGCGCAACCCAGTGTGGAGGTCGGACGGAACACCTCGGGGTCCAGAAAGTCGTCGTCCACCCGGCGGTAGATCACGTCCACCCGGCGCGGGCCGCGCGTGGTGCGCATGTAGACGAAGCTGTCCTTGACGAACAGGTCCTGCCCCTCGACCAGCTCCACACCCATCTGCTGGGCCAGGAAGGCGTGCTCGAAATAGGCGCTGTTGTACATGCCGGGCGTGAGCACCACCACCGTGGGCTCGGCCGTGGTGGCCGGGCTGCTGGCGCGCAGGGTCTCCAGCAGCAGGTCGGGGTAATGCGCCACCGGTGCCACCCGGTGCTGGCTGAACAGGTCAGGAAAGAGCCGCATCATCATCTTGCGGTCTTCGAGCATGTAGCTCACCCCGCTGGGCACGCGCAGGTTGTCTTCGAGCACGTAGTACTCGCCCTGGCCCGCGCTGTCGGGAGCGCGCACGATGTCGATGCCACTGATGTGCGAATAAATGTTGTTGGGCACGTCCACGCCCACCATCTCGGGACGGAACTGGGCATTGCCCTCGATCTGCTCACGCGGGATCACGCCGGCCTTCAGAATCTCCTGGTCGTGGTAGATGTCGTGGATGAAGCGGTTGAGCGCCGTGACCCGCTGCACCAGGCCGGCCTCCATGCTTTTCCATTCCTTGGCAGCAATGATGCGGGGGATCAGGTCGAACGGGATCAGGCGCTCTGTGCCGGAGCCGTCCTCGTCCTTGTCGCCGTAAACGGCAAAGGTGATGCCCACATTGCGGAAGATGACCTCGGCCTCTTCGCGCCGCGACTGCATGACCCGGGGATCCTGTGCGGCCAACCATCGGGCGTAGGCCTGGTAGTGCTGGCGGACCTCTCCCGGATCGGCCCCTTCGGGCAGTCGGGCGTACATCTCATCGAATCGGCGCATACGGAACTCTCCTGCACAGAGCTTAGCAATTTGCGTACCCAACCCGGCTTGACGCCTGTCAAGGGAGCCGGTGATGCCAATAGCGGCGAGCCTTCTCGCGTTCGCACTGCCACTGCCGAGGCGCCTGACTGTGCCAGTGCAGCGCGCCGCAACGGGCCGAATCGACCAGTGCAATCGACAAGTCCTGGTAACGGGCCACCACCTCGGCCGCCGGGTGACCGAAGCGGTTGCGGTAACCGGCCTGCACCAGCGCCAGGGTCGGCTGCAGGGCTTGCAGGAAGGGCCCGCTCGAAGAGGTCTTGCTGCCGTGGTGCGGCACCAGCAGCAGGTCCACCGGGACTAGGCCTCGCGCCAGCAGCTCACGCTCCTGGGCAGCCTCGATGTCGCCCACCAGCAAGGCCGAGGCGCCAGACGCCTCGATACGCAGCACGCAGCTCAGGGCGTTGCTTTTGCCCTGCAGGTCACTGCCGGGCTGCGGGTGCAGCACCTCAAAATGCACACCATCCCAGACCCAGGACTGGCCAGCGGCGCAGACCTCGGCCTCGCGCCCCTCGGTCACCGGATGGCCCGCGGGCAAGGAGGACAGCAGCCGCGCTTGGGGCTGCATGCCCAGCACGGCGCGTGCCCCGCCGATGTGGTCCTGGTCACGGTGGCTGAGCACCAGCAGGTCCAGCGGCTCATTCAGGTGCGCCAGCAAGGGCACCAGCACCCGGTGGCCCGCATCGCTCTCGGGCGAATAGCGGGGCCCGGCGTCGTAGAGCAGGGTGTGGCGGGCGGTGCGCACCAGCACCGCATTGCCCTGCCCCACGTCGGCGGCCAGCAACTCGAATTGGCCCATCGGCGGGCGCGGCGGCTGCCACAGCAGCACGGGCAGCAGCAAGGGCACGCCCACGATCCGCCAGGCCCAAGGAGCGCGCAGCACCAGCAGGGTGGCGCCCAGCAAGGCCGGCAAGGCCAGCGTCAAGGGAGGCACAGCCAGTGACACGCTGGCCCCGCGCCACTGGGCCAATTGCCCCAGCCACCACAGCAGGGGCTGCAGGCACCAGGCAGCCAGGTCCCAGGCCCAGGGCATGAACATGCCCAGCAGGGCCAGCGGTGTGACCAGCAGCGTCACCCACGGGATGGCCAGCAGATTGGCCAGCAATCCGACCAGAGAAAACTGCCCGAAAAACAGCAACGACAACGGCAGCAGGGCCAGGGTGATGAGGGTCTGCTCGCGCACCAGCGTGCGCAAGTGCACCAGCACCGCCACTGCTGGCCGCATCAGAGGCAGACCACGCACCAGCGTGGTGCGCTCGTCGTCCGCATCGGTGCGCGGCACCGCATGGGGGTCCATGGCAAAGCGCTGCGGGCGGTCGGTGGCCAGCAGCACCCCCACCGCCACAAAGCTCAGCCAGAAGCCGGGCTGCAACAAAGCCCAGGGGTCCAGTGTGGCCACCACCGCCGCTGCCAGGGCCCACACCCGTGGCCAGGGCCAGTCGCGTGCCGACAGGCGCAGGACAGTGACGACGGCCAGCATCCAGACGGTGCGCTGCGCCGGCACACCCCAGCCGCTGAAAAGGGCATAGCCCGCTGCCACCGCCAGCCCCAGCAGTGCGCCCACCGTGGGCGCAGGCCAGTGCAGCGGCCCACGCCCGCCCCACAGGGCGCTGCGTCGCCACAGGCGGGTGACCAGGCCCGCCGCCAGCCAGCCCAGCAGGGTCACATGCACGCCCGAGATGCTCATCAGGTGCGACACGCCAGTGGCACGGAACACATCCCAGTCGCTGCGCTCGATCGCCGCCTGGTCGCCCGTGACCAGCGCGGCCAGCACGCCAGCCACGTTGACCTCCCCCGGGCTGGCGGGCCAGTGGGCCAGCAGGCGGTCGCGCACCTGCTGACGCGTCCATTCCACGGGGTGGTGCGCCGTCGCCTCCAGCCGCTCTGGCGCGGGGTCGCCCCGACCCTGACGCACGTAGCCGGTGGCGCGCAGGCCCTGCTCCCACAGCCACAACTCGTAGTCGAAGCCGCCGGGGTTGATCTGCCCGTGCGGGGCCTTGAGCCGCACGCGCAGACGCCAGCGTTCGCCTGGCTGCAATGGGGGCAGACTTTCCTGACCTGAGGCATCGCCATCGCGGGCCGAGGCCGCGTACCAGCCCAGGTACACCGGGCCACTGATGGGCACGGGTCGACCCTGTGCATGCGCCTGCTCGATGACAAAACGGAAACGCACGCCCACGTCCTGACGCTGCACCATGGACTGCACCCGACCGACCACGTCGAGGTTCTGGCCCTCCAGCTCAGGCGCGAGCGGCGCATGCCAGGCCAGTGCATGCAGCCCGGTGAGCGCCCACGATGACATGGCCAAGCCCAGGCAGCGCACCGCCCCTGCGCGCGTCCACAGCGCGAGACCGATCCCCAAGGCACCCAATGCGCCATAAAGCACGGCAGAAGACAGCTGCGGCTGTTGCAACTGCAGTGCGATGCCCGCCATCCAGCCGGCAAAAGCCAGCGGCCAGCCCGCACTCCAACGCCTTTGTGGCATGCCCCCTCCCCTTGTGCGTCAGCCCGTGCAATGCCTGCACTGGCGCGCCTCTTGCTTGTTGATCTTGCATTTAAGCATTCCCTGCTGTCACCGTCGAGCTGTCCATGTCCATCCACGTCGCCCTGCACCACGTCACCGAATACCGCTACGACCGGCCCATCCAGCTCGGCCCACAGGTGGTGCGCCTGCGCCCGGCCCCGCACAGCCGCAGCCGCGTGCTGTCGTACAGCCTGCGCGTGGAGCCCGAAAACCACTTCATCAACTGGCAGCAGGACCCGTTTGCGAACTACCAGGCCCGCCTGGTATTTCCGGAAAAGACCACCCGCTTCAAGGTCACGGTCGATCTGGTCGCCGAAATGGCGGTCTACAACCCCTTTGACTTCTTCCTCGAACCCTCGGCCGAAACCGTGCCGCTGACTTATGCGCCCGAGCTGCGCGAGGAACTCGCGCCCTATCGGGTCTGCGCCCCCGAGCTGGCCAAGGCGCCGCTGTTTCAAAAGTACCTGGCCGGCATTGACCGCCACGAGCAGCGCACCATCGACTTTCTCGTGGGCCTCAACCAGAAACTGCAAGGGGATATCGGCTACCTGATCCGCCTGGAGCCGGGCGTGCAAACGCCCGAAGAGAGCCTGGCCAAGCGCAGCGGCTCTTGCCGCGACTCTGCCTGGCTGCTGGTGCAGCTGCTGCGCCACCTGGGCCTGGCCGCGCGCTTTGTCTCGGGCTACCTGATCCAGCTCGCGCCCGATGTGAAGGCGCTCGACGGCCCCAGCGGCACCGAGGTCGACTTCACCGACCTGCACGCCTGGTGCGAGGTGTACCTGCCCGGCGCCGGCTGGATCGGCCTGGACCCGACCTCTGGCCTGCTCGCCGGCGAAGGCCACATCCCGCTGGCCTGCACGCCGCAACCCGGCAGCGCTGCGCCCATCGAAGGCCTGATCGACGAATGCGAGGTCGAGTTCGGCCACGAGATGGCGGTGACCCGCATCTACGAGTCGCCCCGCGTCACCAAGCCCTACACCGAAGAACAGTGGGCGCAGGTGCTCGCGCTGGGCGAACAGGTCGATGCGCAGCTGCAAGCGGGTGACGTGCGCCTGACCATGGGCGGCGAGCCCACCTTTGTGAGCGTGGACAACCGCGACGCACCCGAATGGAATACCGACGCCCTGGGTCCGACCAAACGCGGCTACGCCACCGAACTCGTGCACAAGCTGCGCGCCGAGTACGGCCAGGGTGGCTTTCTGCACTTTGGCCAGGGCAAGTGGTACCCGGGCGAGCAGCTGCCGCGCTGGGCACTGTCGATTTGCTGGCGCGCCGACGGCGAGCCGATCTGGCACGACCCGACGCTGTTTGCCGATGAACGTGAACCGCACCACTACACCAGCGAAGACGCCCGCGCCTTCATGCAGGCCCTGACCCGCCAGCTGGGTCTGAGCGACCAGTACATCCAGCCCGGCTACGAAGACACCTGGTATTACCTCTGGCGCGAGCGCCGCCTGCCGGTCAACGTCGACCCCTTTGATTCGCGCCTGGACGATGAACTCGAACGCGTGCGCCTGCGCCGCGTGTTTAGCAAGAAGCTGGACAGCGTGATCGGCTACGCCCTGCCCTTGCAGGCGGAGGAGCCGCTGCTCGGCGGCCCGCGCTGGCGCACCGGCCCGTGGTTCTTTCGTGACGAACGCATGTACCTGATCCCGGGCGACTCGCCCATGGGCTACCGCCTGCCGTTGGACACCCTGCCCTGGGTCAGCGAAGGCGACACGCCCTGGCTGATCGAGCAGGACCCGTTCGCGCCGCGCCAGCCCCTGCCCAGGGCAGCGGCCATCAAGGCCCAGCAGCCCAGCGCCTCTGCACATCACGCAAAGGCTAACGCCCCCGCCAGCACAGCGGCCAACACCCACGATGCACGCCAGCCCGAACGATTCGAGTCCGCCGCCTGGATCACCCGCACCGCGCTGGTCGTCGAGGCGCGTGACCCGATGCGTGCCAACGGCCCCAAGGCCGAGCGCGAGCACGGTGGGCAGGCCTCGCTGCTCTACGTCTTCATGCCGCCCCTGGCGCGCCTAGAGGACTACCTGGAGTTGCTGTCGGCGGTCGAAGCCACCGCCAGCGAACTGGGCGTGCAGATCGTGCTCGAAGGCTACCCGCCGCCCCGCGACCCGCGCCTGAAACTGCTGCAGGTCACGCCCGACCCCGGCGTGATCGAGGTCAACATCCACCCCGCGCACAACTGGCGCGAGCTGGTGCAGCACACCGAATTCCTCTACCAGGCGGCGTTCGAGTCCCGCCTGTCGGCCGAAAAGTTCATGACCGACGGCCGCCACACCGGCACCGGTGGCGGCAACCACATGGTCATGGGCGGGGCCACACCCGGCGACAGCCCGTTTTTGCGCCGCCCCGAGCTGCTGGCCAGCCTCGTCCTGTACTGGCACAACCACCCCTCGCTCAGCTACCTGTTTTCGGGCATGTTCATCGGCCCGACCAGCCAGGCCCCGCGCGTGGACGAGGCGCGCAACGACCAGGTGTATGAGCTGGAAATCGCCCTGCGCGAGATCGTGGCCAACCGCAAGCGTTATGGTCAAGATATGCCCCCCTGGCTGGTGGACCGCACCCTGCGCAACATCCTCATTGACGTCACCGGCAACACCCACCGCAGCGAGTTCTGCATCGACAAGCTGTATTCGCCCGACAGCGCCACCGGCCGCCTGGGCCTGCTGGAGCTGCGCGCCTTCGAGATGCCGCCGCATGCGCGCATGAGCATCGTGCAGCAATTGCTGCTGAGGGCTTTGGTGGCCCGCTTCTGGGACGAGCCGTACACCGCGCCCGTCACCCGCTGGGGCACCGAGCTGCATGACCGCTTCATGATGCACCACTGGATCAAGCAGGACTTTGACGACGTGCTCACCGAGCTGGGCGACTGCGGCTTCCATTTCGACCCGGCCTGGTTCGCCCCGCACTTCGAGTTCCGCTTCCCCAAGGTGGGCGAAGTCCATGTGGACGGCCTGGTGCTCACGCTGCGCAACGCGCTCGAGCCTTGGCACGTCATGGGCGAAGAAGGCGCTGGTGCAGCTGGGGGCGGCACCGTGCGCTATGTGGACTCCTCGCTCGAACGCATCGAGGTACATGTGAGCGGCCTCAACCCCTCGCGCCACAGCGTCACCGTCAACGGCCAGAGCCTGCCCTTGCAGCCCACGGGCGTGGCCGGTGAATGGGTGGCCAGCGTGCGCTACAAGGCCTGGAACCCGCCGTCCGCCCTGCACCCCACGATTGGCGTGCACGCGCCGCTGACCTTTGACCTGGTAGACACCTGGATGAAGCGCAGTCTGGGCGGTTGCCAGTACCACGTCGCCCACCCGGGCGGGCGCAACTACGACACCTTCCCGGTCAACGCCTACGAGGCCGAGAGCCGCCGCCTGGCCCGCTTTTTCCGCATGGGCCACACGCCGGGGCGCATGGCGGGCGTGCAGCCGACCCTGGGCGTGCCGGCCAGCCGGGAGTTTCCGTTCACGCTGGATTTGCGCTGAGCCATGCACCACGGCGCAGGAATGGGCTTTAGGGCGACAATCGGCACATGTCCGACATCCCGGTTTCGCCTGTCACGCCCATCACGCCTGACACCCCGCCCGACCCCATGAGCTGGCTGCGCCAACACGCGCAAAGCGCACCCGAGGGGCATTGGGACGAGCTGCGCAACCGCCTGAGCGCAGCGGCCGGGGAGCCGCAGCCACCGGGCCTGCTGTGGTCGGACTTCATCGAGCGCCTAGGGCCCGACGGCCTGGCGGGCCTGAACCAGCGCATGGCCAGCCTGCGCCGGCAGGTGCACGACAACGGCATCACCTACAACGTCTACGCCCAAACCGATTCGCCCCAGCGCCCCTGGGCGCTCGACCTGTTCCCGCTGATGATCGGCGCGCAGGCCTGGCAGCAGATCGAGCAAGGCGTGCGCCAGCGCATGGCGCTGCTCGAACACATCATGGCCGACGCCTACGGCCCACAGACCCTGCTGGCGCGTGGCCTTTTGCCCGCCGCGCTGGTGCAAGGACACCCCGGCTACCTGCACCCCATGCAGGGCGCTGCTCCCGTGGGCGGGCGTTACCTGAGCCTGGCTGCCTTTGACCTGGCGCGCGGGCCCGATGGCCTGTGGTGGCTGCTGTCGCAGCGCACGCAGGCCCCCTCCGGCCTGGGCTATTTGCTGGAAAACCGGCTGATCGTCTCGCGCCTCTTCCCCGAGGCGTTCGAGGCCCTGCCGGTGCAGCGCCTGGCCGCCACCTACCAGGCGCTGGTGGAGGGTCTGAAGGCCCGCTGCCCCGCGCCCGAAGGCGAAGCGCCGCACATCGCCCTGCTCACCCCCGGCCCCTACAACGAAACGTATTTCGAGCACGCCTACCTGGCCCGCTACCTGGGCCTGACGCTGGTGCAGGCCGACGACCTGACGGTGCGTGGCGACAAGCTCTACCTCAAGACCCTGCAGGGCCTGCAGCGGGTGCACGGCCTGCTCAAGCGCGTGGACGACACCTGGCTGGACCCGCTGGAATTGCGCGCCGACTCCACCCTGGGCGTGCCCGGCCTGCTGCAGGCGGTGCGCAGCGGGCAGCTGCTGGTGGCCAACACGCCGGGCTCGGGCTTTCTCGAATCGAACGCGCTGCTGGGCTTCATGCCGGCCCTGGCCAAAGACATTCTGGGCGAAGAACTGGTGCTGCCCGCCATCCCGAGCTGGTGGTGCGGCGAGGCCACCGCCCTGCCCGAGGCCCTGCAGCAAATGACCGACGGCGTGGTCAAACCCACCTACCCCAGCGAAGGCGCCCGCCAGGGCTTCGAGCCCCGCATGGGCGGCCAGATGGACCAGCGCGAACGCGACGAGTGGGTCGGCCGCATCCTGCGCGAGCCCGAGGCGCACACGGTGCAATCCCGACTACCTCTATCGCACCTGCCGGTCTGGAACGATGCGGCCGCAGCCGACGAAGCCCTGCAAAGCCGCCCGGTGATCCTGCGCGTGTTTGCCGTGACCGACGCGCAAGGCCAGTGGCAGGTGCTGCCTGGCGGTCTGGCCCGGCTGGGCACTCAGGGGGGCATCGCCTCCATGCAGCGCGGCGGCAGCAGCGCCGACGTGTGGGTGCAGGCCCCGACCCGCGAAGCGGTCAACACGCAAAGCCTGCTGGGGCAAAACACCGCGGCCACCCGCCAGCGCCTGGTCACCAGCCGCGCCGCCGAGAACCTGTTCTGGATGGGCCGCTACACCGAGCGCACCGAGAACACCCTGCTCCTGGCGCGCCTGTGCCTGGACGTGCTGGGCAGCCAGGACCAGAGCAGCCCCCGCCTGCTGGGCTGGCTCAGCCGCATGGCGGTGTTCCATGGCCTGGTGCCCGCCGCCGCACCGCAGGCCAGCCAGTCGCCCCGGGTGTTCGAGCGCAACCTGATCCACAGCCTGTGGGACAGCCAGGGCGCCACCAGCGTGGGCTTCAACCTGCGCGCGCTGGTGCGGGCCGCGTCGGCGGTGCGCGAACGGCTCTCGACCGAGCACTGGCAGACGCTGGAGCAGACCGAGACCGGCTTTTTCCATGCCCTGCTGGCCAGCGATGGCCTCAACCCCAACCGCCTGCCGCCCGCACCGCAGGCCCTGGCCGCGCTGGCGGCCACCAGCCAGCGGCTGGCCGCGCTGACGGGCTTTCAGACCGACCGCATGAGCCGCGACGACGGCTGGCGCCTGCTGTCCATGGGGCGGCACATCGAGCGCCTGCAGTTTCTGGCGCATGCGCTGTCGCTGGCCATCGACGCCCGCCTGATCAAGGAGCAGGCCGGCTTTGACGCCGTGCTCAAGCTCTTCGACAGCACCATCAGCTTCCATGCCCAGTACCAGCAAAGCCGCACACCGCAGGCCCTGGTCGAGCTGCTGGTCACCAGCCCCGACAACCCCCGCTCGCTGGCCTGGGTGGCGCAGACCCTGCGCTCGCGGCTGCTGCGCATCGAGCACCTGGCCGATGGCGGCACCCGCGCCCTGGCCCAGCAGCTGCCTGACCCGCGCGCCCCCGCCTCGGCGGCCGCCGAGCTCTGGCCCGCCGACCAGCCCAGCCCGGAGCCGCTGCTGGCGCTGCTCGCGCGCCACCAGGCCAGCGCGCGCCAGGTGTCGGACGGGCTCACGGCCCTGTTCTTCAGCCACAGCGGTCCGGCTGTGCGCAGCATCAGCGC
>JACCDG011109061.1_pt1 | contig 11986 bp, 9 predicted proteins | sample 7442471 | NCBI WGS metagenome assembly JACCDG01 (sample SAMN15323444, study PRJNA562643) | freshwater metagenome | isolation source: river surface water | place: USA:Blue River Watershed | collected 2017-08-17
AATTCATGATGGACGAGGTTCCCTGGATTTACTCTTTAGACGAGGCCGGCGTGCCCACCACGGCCGAATATCTCGCCCTGGTGAAACTCCTGGATTTTGAAAAGGTGCGGAAGCTCACGCACGAATTTGTGGGCAGAATTGGCCTCAATCCGGCGGATCTCCGCCTGGAGCGCGCGGGAGAAGATTTTACGGTAACTTGGCGGAACCAGGCGCCGCTCCGCTTAGACGAGGCGGGCCTCCTCGGTTTATTGTTCGGCCCCGAGCTACCGGAAGAGAAGGAACTCCAAGCCTTCCTGCCCATGCGTCTATGGTACTGGGGTATGGATTCGGTTTGAGGCGACGGCCTGAATCGCTTGGACCATACCGGCTACTGGAGCCGCATGCCCGATCAAGATGGTAGTTTCTTCAAGGAACGGCAGAAAGAATTCAACGTGGCTCAATGATTTCGCGCTTTCTCGACGTCCTGGCATTTTGCGCTTATTGTGTAGCCTAGGGGTAGGAGGCCCAGCATGAGAAAGTTAGCGCTACTTTTGGTATTCGGGGCGATTGCGGCCATCTGGTGGGCCTTCATCGGCGGCTCTTCGCCCACACCCGCTTCCCGGACCGCGGTGGAAGAGCGCGTACCGGCGGGTCCTACGCCAACAGCTACGCCGGCACCGGTGGCGGAAAATTCCGCTTCGCCCGTGCCCGAAGAGGGGCCGGATATTTCTCCCTTGGAATCGGCCACGCCCCTAGATCCCGAGCAAGGAAACTGGATCGTTTACCGCGACAAAATTTACGAATCTCTCGGCCTCTCGCCCGAGGACTACGCCGCCCTGGCCTCGGTTCGCGAACGCTTTAACCAGAGCTTCGATGAGCTCCACGCCCAGCTTGAGGCCGCCCCCGAAGAGCGGAAAGGCGCCCTGGTGGCCGCAATCGAAGATAAGAGCGAAGAGTTCGACGTGACGGTGGAGAATCTCCTCGGCAAAGAAAAATTTCTCCGCCTCCTCGTGAGCCGCGATGAATTCATGGGCCAAGCGCAAGAGCGCGATGGCGTGCGCCCGAGCGTGGATCACAGTTGGTAGCCCGCTGATTTCACGGGCGATTCCCTCCGCTTGAAGCGGGCCCCGGGCCATGAAATGATAGTAGGGCCTATATGGAGGGAATCATGAAGGCACTGCTCCTAATCACCCTTTTCGTTTTCTCCGCCCACGCCGCTAAGGAAAAACCCGCCGTGCTCCACGAGGCGCGCCCCATAGTAGAGGCCACGGTGAAGCTCCTCAATTCCAAAACGGGGATCGTGGGCCGCAAAAATGTGGCGGAGCTAGAGCGCCGGCTTACGAACGCGGAAGATAAAGCCTACTTGAAATCGCTCGTGGGCCAGAATCTCTTGCCTAAGAAGCACAAAGCCCTAGATATGTACGACGCGATCGTGATCACCAACGAGAATAAAGCGGTGCTCAGCCTCCGCGTGATCAGCGTGAACCCGCTTACGTTCGAATCCGGCGAGGGCAAAACCATCCAAGTGGATCAGAATCATCGCTCGCGAACGGACGGCGGCTCCGCCCGCACGGCCGCGCCCCTGAGCGCATGGATCGCCTCGATCGTGGTTCCCTCGGCGCACGCTGGCCCCGACGAAACGCTTAGTGAACTCCCGCGCCGCATCTCTTTTCTGGCCTCCCTGATGGCGGAGCAAAGCGCCGTAAAGCTCGAGGCGGGAACGGACGGTTTCTCGCCTTACATAAACCGCTTGGATCATCTCTTCGCGCAATTTGCGATGGACGCGCAGGTGCGCTGCCAAGGGGATAAAGCCGATATCCTCATCCGCAAAGGTGAGCTTAGCACCCACATCACCGGGTACTCTTCCGCTCAGGCGGAATGCTCCAAAGGGCCATCCGATCATAAAATTTTCTTCTCCCACCAAATCAGCATTCCGAAGGATCGAGATTCTAAAATCTGGGGCCGCTCCGATGCTTTGGATTCCTGCCTTAGCTCCGCCAAAGATCCCGAAGAAGGCCTGATTCGCTTGAGCGGGTATCGGCAGATCGCCTTGGAAAAGATTTTGAAAAGGTTCCAGCAAAAGCTGGGGCTTTCGCCGGAGTGGAAAAAAGAGGCCCGCGATTTTCCGGGCCTGCTCTTGGTGGAGAAAGGGGATTGCGTAGCGCGGTTCGATAAGAACTCTGATTTATCGCCGCAACGGATGAAGAACCTTGCCCAACGCCTGGAGGCTTTTTGCGCCGAGGGTTCGGTTACGGATCTCCGGGACAAGATCAAGAACTTTGACGAGCGCCGGCAGGCTCGTAACGAAATGATCGATTCACTGCACGGAAATACTTTTACTTTGGTGCAGGCCGCGCGCGCCTTGGGTGCGTGCTGCGCCGATTCTACTTGCCGCGCGCGAGCCTCGGAAAAGGCGGGCATGGAGCTCGAAGAAGATAGCGATTCCGGCACGCACGACGCACGTTAGTTATCGCCCATGGGCTGCCAAGGTTTATACCGGCCCGCGCCCTACCGCTGCGCTCGCCAAAAGGCCCAGCCGCTCGCCACAAATAGCGTTACGCCTACGGTATGGAACCAGTGAGAATCGTATAGGTAGCTGAAGTGAAAAGAAGCAAAAGCGCCGAGCAGTCCAAACCCGCCCATCAGCGCTGAGGCCAAGCGCCGAGAATTTCTTTCCGACAAAGCGCGATCCGCCTCGGCGCCCGCGTTCTTGATTTCGATCGCGTAACCATTCGAGGCGAGACGTTTGAAGAACCAGTGCAACTGCCGCGGCAGCATCTGCGCCACGTACTGCATATCGCGCGAGCCGAGCAGCATATCCTTCGAAAACTTCTGCCAGGTGATGTCGGGCCGGAGTAGCGGCTCTACGTAAGTTTCCAATAAGGGCATCGGATTGAAGGAGGGATCCAGTTTATGGCAGGTGCCCTCCAGGGTATAGATCGCCTTGAAGATGAGCATCCACTCCCTCGGGATGCGGATCTGGTGTCGGGCGGCCACGGTGGTAGCCTCGATCAGGATCCGGCCCACGTTCATCTGCGAAAGGGGCAATCCCAAATAAGGCGCCACCGCCGATTGCACCTGGCGCTGGAAAGAATCGAAATCGGTGGAGCCGCGCGAGGAGCCGAGCTCGGCGTATTCCAAACAAAGCGTTTCGAAATTTTGCTCAGAGAGCGCTACCAGGATGCGCAGCAGACTCTCGCGCGCGCGGGGCGTGAGGTAGCCCATGATCCCGAAATCGATCATGCCTAAGCGGGGCTTGCCCCCCGAGCCCGCATCGGGGGGCAAGGCGAACAGGTTTCCCATGTGCAGATCGCCGTGGAAGAAGCCGTCCTCGAGCGCCGTTTTCAGAAAGGCGCGGGCCGCAGTATCGGCGAGCGACTTCCCGTCAAAGCTCGAGGCGGAGTCGAGCTTAACTCCGTCGAGCTTTTCCACCACGAGCACGCGTTGGGTGCACAGCTCGAGAAATACCAAGGGGATATGAACATCCGGCATTCCGCGTAGATTCTCGCGCGATTTCAAAATATTATTCGCTTCGAGAACGAAATCGAGCTCTAGGTTCATCGCCGTAAAGAACTCTTCCACGAAGGTTTGCGGCGCGAGCACCTGCGTTTCGGGGAAGTAGCGCTCCAAGGCGCCGGCTAACCCCGTTAAAACGGAGATATCCGTCTTAATGAGAAAATCGATGCCCGGCCGCTGCACTTTTACCACCACGCGCGTTCCGTCTTGCCGCGTGGCTTCGTGCACTTGCCCAATCGAGGCCGACGCGAGCGGCTCCACCGAAAACGAAGTAAAATTTTCTTCCAGCGATGCGCCGAGCTCGCGCTCCACCGTCTCGCGGATTACGGCGAAGGGGAGGGGCGAAACGCGGTCCTGCAATTTGCGGAGCTCCGCCACATAATTTTCGGGAAGAAGATCGGAGCGCGAGGAAAGCAATTGCCCGAGCTTGATGAAGGTGGGGCCGAGCTCCTCGAAGGCGATGCGTAGGCGTTCGGGGGCGTTGCGATCATCGGAGCGCACGCGGCGGTACTTTACCGGCACGAAGCGCGCGAAGCCGAGTTTATCCATGAGCTCCTGGAAGCCGTGCTTGGCGAATACCGTGGAAATCTGCTTGATCCGCACGATATTGCGCACGGTACGCGTCACCTGCCGGGGCGCGGTGAGCAAGCTCATTCAAAATCCTCGGGGGTCCAGAAATCGCGGGCTTCTTTGGGGGGAACTTTCGCGGTGCCGGGTTTTAGCGCGGGTGCCGGGCGCAAGGGCCGCTTCACTTTGCCGTTCAGCGGCTCGAGCTCGATTTGCAGCAGATGGGGATTCGTGCGCGCGATCTGCGCGGTGAGACGATCGCCGATTTGCACGATCTTGCCCGAACGCTTGCCGCGCAGGTGGTAGAGCTTCTCGTTGAATACGAAATCGGCGCCGAAGCGTTCGAGCGGGATGAAGCCCTCGATGAAGGCGTCGGTAAGCTCCACGAAGGCGCCCTTCGGGGTAATGCCGATCACCACCCCGCTATGCTCCTCGCCCAGGTGCTTCTCGGCGTAGCGTACTTGCTTGATGCGCACGAGCTCGCGCTCGGCGTCGGTGGCGGCGCGCTCGCGGAGGGAACACCACTGCGCGGCCTCCGCGAGGTTTTTCGCCACGGAGCCGGGCGCGGATTGCGCTTCTTTCTTGCTCTTATGGATAAAGGCTTTGAGCAGGCGGTGCACCATCAAATCGGGGTACCGGCGAATCGGGCTCGTGAAGTGGGTATAGGCCTTCGAGGCCAGGCCGAAATGGTAGAGGTTCTCGGCGGCGTAATAGGCTTGCTTCATTGAGCGCAGCAGGAGGAAGTTGAGCACGCGGGCGGCGGGCGCTTCTTCGATGGCGCGCAGGATTTTTTGGTAGGTCTGAGGCGTAATTTCGTCTTTGAGCCAGTTGTCGTTCACCTTGAGGTGAAGGGCCTTAGCGGTATCGAGGAAGCGCTGGGCGGCTTCTTGCTCCGGTGGCTCGTGCACGCGGAACACGAAGGCTTGCTTGTGCTCTTCCATCACTTCCGAAACCGCTTCGTTCGCGGCGATCATGAATTCTTCGATGAGGCGGTGGGTATCGAGGCGTTCGGTGCGCACGATGGCGTCCACTTCGCCGTTCTCGCGGTTCACCTTCACTTTGGCTTCGGGAAGGTTTAGGTCGATCGCGCCGCGGCGGATGCGATTCTGGTGGAGCTTCTTATATAGGTCAAAGAGGGCGCTCAGGCTGTCGCGTACCTGGGGCGAGTACTCGTGGCCGGAATCTTGGGGGCGGTCGTAGTACTGCTGCAGAATCTCGTATACGCAGCGGTGGTGGGAGCGGAATACGGCCTCGAATACACGGTGCCGGATTTTCCGGCCCGTGGGGTCGAAGTCCATTTCGCAGGCCATTACCAGGCGATCTTCATTCGGGTTGAGTGAACAGATCCCGTTCGAGAGGCGCTCGGGCAACATCGGCAATACCCTATGCGGAAAATAAACCGAGGTTCCGCGCTCGTAACCTTCTTTGTCGATGGCCGTGCCGGGGCGCACGTAGTGGGCCACGTCGGCTACCGTTACGATCAGGCGGGTCATGCCGTTGGGCATTTTCCGGGCGAAAACGGCATCGTCGAAGTCGCGGGAATCGGCGCCGTCGATGGTAACGAAGGCGAGCTCGCGTAAGTCCTCGCGATCGCGCAAATCGCTTTTCTGGATCGTGGAGGGAACGGCTTGGGCCTCGGCGATCACGGCGTCCGGGAAAGTTTCCCGGAGCTTGTGCTTCACGATGATCATCGGATCATCGGTGGTGGCGTTCATGGAATCGGCGATCACGCTCAGGATCTTGCCTTGGGCCGGTTCGTCGCCGTGCGGACCCTTGGTTACCTCCACGAGGATGGCCGAGCCGTCGATCACGTCTTTAAAGGAGGGATCTTTCGCGAGCACGATCTGGATCTGCACGTCCTTGGTGTCCACCTCGGCGAGGGCCGGCGCGAAGCTGGTGCCCTTGATATAGCGGGCCACGGTTTTTTGCAGGCCACGCTCCACCACGCGCTGGAGGCGTCCGCTATAGCCTTTCTCGGAACGGGTGCGGTCGAGGGTGATGTCTACGATATCGCCGGTGAGGAGCTCGGAGGCTTCTTCGGGATTGAGGAAAACATCTTCCTTCAAGAAAGGAGGGGGATTGATCGGGGAAACGAAGGCAAATCCACGATTATTCTTCGTTACCTTCCCGCGAATCAGGCCGCCGCGCTCTCCGCCGCCCCGCTCGGGATCTTGGCGGCGGGAATCCCGGCGTTCTTCGCGGCTCTCCCGGCTTTCGCGGTCGCCGAAGGGACGTTCGTGCTCGCGGCGGATCTTGGCGCGCGCGGTTTTTGGCGGACGAACGCGGTAAAGGCTGCCCGAACCCTTTTCCACTTCCTTCATTTTGATAAGATAGCGAAGCTCTTTGGCGATATTGCGCTCGATGCTCGGGTTGCGCGCTTCTTCGCGGGTGAGGATGGAGCGGAGGATCACTTTCAGGCTTACGGGCCCATTGGCTTTGGCCAGGGCGTCCATAATTTCATTTCGGTAGCGTAGCTTTAACTTAGCCATATGGCGGAAATCTTACTCTCTTGTGCGGGAATTCGTGCGTAAATCCCTAGCAGAAATTGCCCTTAATGCGTTGCGTGAGGTGAAAATCAGCCCAGAAAGGCGATGTGAGGGCGGGGGTATGGGATTTGTTTTTAGCACGTGCGCCCGGGAAGTCAACCTCGGTGCCCTGGCCCGAGCGGCGCTATAAACAATTTTCGATGGAGTCTTGGCGGAAGTGCGCGCGGTTTTTTGAGTGCACTTGTGTAAAAACTACCAAGTGCGTGGCAGGAAAAGTTTGTAAAAAATTAAGATATTTTTTGACGTTTATGGGGCGGGTGTTAGCATTTCTTTACCAAGACGATGCCGGCGCGAAAGCTTTGACCGACATAGAGCCTTTGCTTCGGCAGAAAAACTCCCAGGGAATTTGGGAGTGGGTCACACACGGAGGGGTTTCATGTTCAAGACTACTAGTCTCCTTTGGTCTCTCGCCGCCATCGGCACCGCCAGCGCTGGTTTGTTCCTCGGATCCAACTACGACGCACATTCCGACATCAGCAAGTTTAACGCGATCCTGAGCCAGCACGAACGTGTGCCCGGCCAATTGATCGTGAAAGTAAAGCCGGGAATGCTCACCGCGAACCTCGCCGAAGTTTTCGACGCGGGCCGCTTCCGCATCTCCGCGATCCAACCCTTCGAGACCGACCATAGCCTCTATACCGTAGAGCTCGCGGGCGACGAACAAACCGCGCAATTCCTCGAAGCCTCCGCCGCCAACCCGGCGATCGAATACGCCGAACCGAACTATATTCTCCGCGCCTTAGACCAGCGTGATGGTCCGGCCGAAAATATCCCCGGCAACCTCGAAGACTTCTCTAAGCTCTGGGGCATGAAGAATACGGGCCAGAAGGACGCCGCTGGCACCGAGGGTATCGCGGGCGCCGATATCGGCGCTACGAAAGCCTGGGCCGTAACCACGGGCAACAAAGCGGTAGTGCTTTCCGTGATCGATACCGGCGTGGACTATAACCACCCCGAGCTTAAAGACAATATCTGGACCAACCCGGGCGAAATCGCCGGTAACGGACTCGACGACGACGGCAACGGCTTCATCGACGATACCCGCGGCTGGAACTTCGCGGGCGTTTCCACCAACGATCCCATGGACGATAACTCCCACGGCACCCACTGCTCCGGCACCATCGGCGGCAGCGGCGTGGGCGGTAAGATTGTGGGCGTGAACTGGAACACCTCCATCGTTCCCGTAAAATTCCTCACCGGCGCCGGCGGCGGAACCTTGGCCGACGCGGTAAAAGCCATCCAGTACTCCACCCTGATCGGCGTAAAGATCATGAGCAACTCTTGGGGCGGTGGCGGGTTCTCGCAAACCATGTTCGACGCCATCAAGGCGGCGAAGGATAAAGGCATTCTATTCGTGGCGGCCGCCGGTAACGACGCCGACAATGCAGATTCCACGCCCCACTATCCCGCGGGCTACCAGGTGGAAAACGTGATGTCGATCGCGGCTTCCACGAATCGCGACGATCTCGCCAGCTTCACGACCTACGGCAAGCGCACCGTACACATCGCGGCGCCCGGCCACAAAATCTTCAGCTCGGTGCCCACGGGCAAAGGCAGCTACAATACGTTCTCCGGAACGTCGATGGCCACCCCGCACGTAGCGGGCGCCGCGGCGCTCCTCTGGGGCACGAACACGAACATGACCTTCGCCGAAGTTAAGGATCGCCTCCTGCGCTCCCGCGACTACGTGCCGTCTTTCTCCCGCAAGATCGCGTCGAGCGGCCGCCTGAATGTCTACAACGCCATCATGGGCATCTATCCTCCGTCTCCGGAACCTTCCGAAGACCAGTGGAGAGATGTGGCGATGGCCGCGCCGATCGAGTCCGCTCACCCCTACGCGAACTCCTTCAAGCAGGACTTCGTGGTAGAAGCTCCGGCGAACGCGAAGTATATCCGCGTGGTGTTCTCGAAAGTGGAACTCGAAGATCGCTACGACTACGTGAAAATCGTAGACGCTCAGGGCAACGAAGTGGACAACATCACGGGCGTTCGTGAGAACGTTGCTTCGTCCTTCGCCGCGGGCAATAAAGTAACCCTCAAGTTCTCCACCGATTCCAGCGAAGTGCGCTGGGGCTTCGCGGTGGCTAAAGTGCAGGCTGTTTACTAAGACCTGATTCGTGATTGGTAGGAGAGGGCCGTTCCTTCGGGAAGGGCCCTTTTCTTTTGCGGCGAGCGCTTAATGCACTCCTAGACTAATCTCTCCGCTGCGCGCGAATCCAGCCACGGCGCCGCAAAACGAAATAAGTAGCCACCACGATCGCCAGCATGGTTAGCAATACGGCGGGATACGCGCCCCGCGCTCGCAGCTCCGGCATAAACTCGAAATTCATCCCGTAGATCCCGGTGATTAAATTCAGCGGCAACAGAAACAGGCTCACGATCGTGAGCAGGCGCACGAGCTCGTTCATGCGATTGCTCGACATCGAGATCGAAAGCTGCACGAGATCGTTGGCGCTCTCCACGAGATCGTCGGCGTAGAAAAAGAGACGATCGGCCTCTTCCTTCAGTAGCTGCAGGTTCGCCGTGCCTTCCGCGCCGAGCTTGGAAACGGAGGGCAGCATGTCGCGCGTGAGGCGGAGCAGGCGCTTAAAAGTGAATGCGCGCTTCTTCACCAGGTAGGCCGTGCCGAGCGTGGTGCCCGAGGTGGATTTCGTCGAGCGTTCGGCGAAGATTTTATCTTCCACGCGGCCCACGGCTTCGGCGTCTTTGTCGATCGGCTGCTCGTAAGTATAGAGGCATTCCTCCACCAAATCGTGCACGATGCTCTCGAGCTTCGCGCTCGGCCCGTCGGTTCCTTCCCGGGCGGCGAACACGCGGTCCATCCAGGGCAAAGGCGTGCGGTGGATCGTCACGAGGAAATTTTCTCCCCAGAGGATGGCGAGCTTGTGGGTCATGCCCTGCACGGTAGTGGCCGTGGCGGCAGAGCTTTCGTCGAATCCGCGCAACATCAAGAAGTGCCCGCCCCGGAGGGTTTGGAGCTTGGGCAGCGCGGAGGAATCTAGGCAATCGGCGGCGAGCTCTTCGGTGAGTCCATACTGTGTGCAGATCCCGCGCAGATCTTCCTCGCGGGCGCCCGTGAGGTCGAGCCAGTGAAAAGAACCTAGCTCCATTCTTCGTTGGCTGAACACGATCAGAGCTTCGGTAGCGTGAGCCCCGTTTGTCCCATGTATTTGCCGCTCTTATCGCGGTAGGAAGTTTCGCACACCTCATCGCTTTCAAAGAAGCAAAGCTGGGCGATGCCTTCGTTCGAGTACACCTTCGCCGGCAAAGGCGTGGTATTGGAAATTTCCAAAGTTAAAATCCCTTCCCACTCGGGTTCGAGCGGGGTCACGTTCACGATCAGGCCGCAACGCGCGTAGGTGCTTTTGCCCACGCAAATCGCGAGCACGTTGCGCGGAATCTTGAAATGCTCCACCGTTTTCGCGAGCGCGAAGGAGTTCGGCGGGATGATGCAATGGTCGCCGTTGATCGTTACGAAATTGCGATTATCGAACTGCTTGGGATCCACCACCGTGGCGTTTACGTTCGTGAAGATCTTGTACTCATCGGCCACGCGGATATCGTAGCCGTAACTCGAAACGCCGTAGGAGATTCCGCCTTTGCGAACCTGCTTCTCCTCAAAGGGCGTGATCATTTGGTATTCCCGGCACATGCGGGAGATCCACTTATCGCTCTTAATGCTCATGGGTTTTCCTAAACGTTGCCGCTGGTGGCGCGCTTCTTCTTGAAAAAATCTTTCGGGAAGTAGTCGCTATGAGCGGAGATAAAGCGGCGCATGGCCGTGTTCACCAATTCCCCTTCGGAAATTTTGGTGTGTTGGCTCATCACCTGAATGTATTCCGCCACTTCTTTTTCCACGGTCACTTGGATCGAAGAATCGAGCGTGAAAGGTTCGCGATATGGGCTTTGTGGCATGTTTTCCCCCGTTCGTTGGATTGGGGGAAGAATAAGGGGAAGGGCGCCGCTTGTAAACGGCTGGATTAGTCTAAAACCACCGCGAATCCGATGGCGCGCGCAAAATTGGACTCGATCACTTCCTTTTGCGACTCGTCTAGGTCTTCGCGCTTCACTTGGAGGAAGTAGCGGTCGTCGGAGAGATAGGCCATGCGGGTGTGCAGCGAAACGGGAAGAGCGTGGGGAGCGTCTTCTTCTCGCGCGGCGTCATCTGGGAGCACGAGGTATACGCGTGCCTTTAGGCCTTCCATTTCGCGCAAGCCTTCAAAGAGCGCGCGCCGGGCGGAATCAGTGGTTTTCGCCTCGCTGATCATTTCGGCCAAATTGATGCGCAGGGAGCCTTGGCGGAGAAGTCTGGCTCTTTGGTCGCGGTTTACGGCAATCGTGAGCAGGCGCGTTTTGTGGCGCGTGCGCGGATTCGCGTGCTGGCCGAAGATCTGGCGGATCTGGGGCAGCTGCGCTTCTTTATCGGCGTAGAGGCTGGACGAAACAAATTTTATGTATTCGGAAAGGCTGAGGATGGGTAGATTTTTCTGCTCCGTGATATCGCGCATCTGATCGTCGATGTCGTGCTCGAGGGCCCGTTCGTCATCGATCGTGGGGGGCGTTTCGAGGGCCGCGGCGGCGTCTTTATTGAGGCGTTCTTGGGAGGGCGAAAGGGGAGAGCAGCGGCTGAGCACCAGAATTACGCCCATCAAAACGAGGAATTGCAGGAAGGGCTGCACAAAGTAAAAGGCGTGAGCGGCGCGCTTGAGGCGGGCGGCGGCGGGGATATTCTTCTGTGGGCTACGGGACTGCATGCCCAGTGTATTGCGAACACTGTGCCGGGAAGGAGATGGACTTAAGTATTTGTAATCATTAAAATTTTTGTTTTTAGGTGGGCGCCGGGCAGGCTGTCTAGTAAACATGTGTATAAAAAATCGACAGGCCAAGTACTTGTTTCACGGTCCGAAAATAGGCCAAAAAAAACCGCGCGGACCAGAGATCCACGCGGCTTGGTTTTACACAAATACTATTTAGTTTCGACGAAGGAAGATATCGATATTCGTGCCTTCTTTCGTGCCGTCTAGGTATACGCGGCCATCGTCTCCCACGAAGATCTCACCCGAGTAAGGGGTGGTGGCTCCGTTGAGGAAGAACGCGAACTCAGCCACGTTTCCGTACTGGTCGCAGGTTCCCCGTACCGTCATTCTCTGCGAGGGAGATTCGAGGTAGAGCGTTCCCGTAACACGGTCGCCCACGCTGCGAAGCGCGAGGTAAGCGTCACGAGTTGCTAGCTTGCCCTGGAAGTTTCCTTGGCAGAGATAGTTGAACTGCGGCGGAGGGGGAGCCGGTTCCCAATACGGAGGAGCCCATCCCGGATTGTGGAAATGCGGGGGACGCCAGCCGTGGTGAGGCCGATGCGGACGATGCGGACGATCCGG
>JACCDG012030688.1_pt1 | contig 11985 bp, 12 predicted proteins | sample 7442471 | NCBI WGS metagenome assembly JACCDG01 (sample SAMN15323444, study PRJNA562643) | freshwater metagenome | isolation source: river surface water | place: USA:Blue River Watershed | collected 2017-08-17
CACCATCACCACCGATTTGCCCGGTGTGGCGCCACTGTTGTCTTGCACGATGAAAGCGCGAGCCCGCAAGCGCTGGTGGATGCCAGATGTCTTTTGGCTCAGCTCGGCATAGCCCATCATGCCGACTTCTGCGGCTTCTCCGGTGATGTCACTCATGCCCACCCCCACTTGGTAGGAGGCTGCCTGTGAGAGCGCTTGCACTGACAAAGCCGCAGCGATGGCGACAGAACGGATCATGGATCGGGTCATAGGTCCTCCCTGGACGATGGTTGATCGATGTTTGATTCCCTGAGCGGTGCTGGATGTGGGGTGGCGCGAAGCCTTAGAAACGTTTGGCGATGCTGGCGACCAGTGCGGTGCGGTCGATGCGTTTGGTGTGGCCGTAGGTGTCGTACGTGATGGCGTAAGACCGGTCGCGCATGCTGGCGGCGATGGCATCGAGTTCAAAGTCCAGGCCCCAGCGGGTGTGGGCCACACCCAGCTTGTAGTCAATGGTTCTGACTTGGCTGAAGTTCTTGACTTGGGTGTAGCCCACGTGGGCAATCAACTTGGTGTCGTGCCGCAAGGGGTACTTGGTGTCGATGGACAGCAGTTGTGAGCCACGGCTGTGTTTGACGCTGTCGCCATAACAGGCGATGGCGGCAGTGGGATCGGCCAGGCTGGCCAGATACGCGGGGATCTCCGGCCCAAAGCGGGAGCCGCAGACCACCGATGTGTTGTTGCCCCGGAAGTCTTTGCTGATGACATTCAGGTAGCGTGCTTCCACCATGCCGTAGCCCAATTCGAGCACCGCAAAGCTGGTGTCAAAGTTCGTGTTCATGGTGTCGCTGGGGTCGACAAACGGGTTGCCGGGGGGCATCTTTCACCACGGCGCTGGGGAACATCTCTTGCGCAACGCCCACGCCGTAATGCCAGCCTTGCGGGTTGCCCCAGCGGTAGCCCACAGCGGCTACAGCCGTCCACAAATTGCTACCGGGGAAGTTGGCTTTGGCCACATTGCCCAATTGCAGATAGCCGATCACGCCCGATTCGTGCGCGGCGTTGACCGTGAACTCGGCCCCCGGGCGCAAGTAGGTGTCAGACAAGCCATTGGTGCGCCGATCACTGAGCAGCTTGACCTCGTAGTCAATGGCATAGCTTTGGATCACGGGTTCGTCAGGCGCATCCTGTGCTGCCTGTGCATGGGGTGTCAGTGCCAGGAAGGCGCTTGCCAGGGTGGTGGCGTGGATCAATTTGTGGCTTGTCTTCATGGCGTGTCTCCTGTTGTGCTGTCGATGTGTTGTGGGATGAATCAGTGCGGCCGATCGATGGGGCTTGGCTTCAGCGTGGCTTGCAGCCAGCGGGGATGGCGCTCACGCGGGTCATCTCTTCGGTCTCACCCAAGATCTCGGTGCCGATGTAGGCCCGCATCAGCAGCTTGTTGGGCTGGCTGTCTTTGTTGACGCGAACGGCGCCCTTGTAGTGCTTCTTGGTGCGCGGGTCGAACACCCAGCCATCTCGCCATGCGTCGTCGTCATAGCGTTTGAGCTTGGAGATCAACATGCCGCAGGTATCCAGTGGGGTGCCTGCGTCCTTGTCCCAAACGATGGTGGCGCACAGGGCGCCTGCTGTGTCCGGGCAGTCTTTGAATTCCAAAATGGCGCCCTTGTCGCCACTCATCCAAAGGCCTTTGGCATCGTTGGGTGTGGGGGCTGCCGATGCGCTGACACTGGCCAGCATCAGCGCGATCAGTCCGGCATAGGCGATATAGGTGGTACAGGCGGCCAGGGGCCTCTGCAGTGTGCGCAGATTCATGAAATCACCTCGTCAAAATCAGGCTTGGGCGGGAAACACGGGCCACCAATTGGTGATGCGCCCTTGGCTGTACACGGCGATGTCGCCAAACTGTTGAAGCACGGCTTCGCTTTGCGTGGGCCGCATGAACACGAAGTCATCAGGCTGCAGAGCTTGTTGCCCCGAGCCCAATAAGAGTTGTTGATTCGATGAGGGGCCGATCAGGCCGCTGGATGCCAGGCCTGCGGGTGACACCGGCTGGGCCAACCAGTGGCCACCGTAGATGTAGACGCCGTGGCGTTGATTCGCGTCCCACAGCTTGGCCAACTTGCCAATCCATTCCACCCCATCTGGGGCCTGAAAGGGGCCGCTTTTGATCACAGGTGTGGCGATGAAGCAGGCTGCGGTGAGGTCAGACAACATAGGCGTGTCAAAGTCAGTGGGCTTGACCATGGCCGAGCCAATGGACACCTCATTGGCCGCGCCTGTGCCATCGTGCAACCGGTAGGTGGGTGAGCCTGCGGTGTTGAGCGTCAACTGCCTAGCAGGCCTAGCCAGTGGGCTGGCTTGCATGATGCGACTCATGCGTTGGTAAGCCGCCTTGGCTTGATCGCGTGCCTGTTGCCGAACGCCGGGCAGATCAGGGATCTTTTCTGTATGGGGGTCGTAACCCATCAGGCCGGACCACTGCAACAGCGGCTCGCTTTGCAGCAACTGGATCATGGCTTGCAAGGCGGCCTCATCGGCCACGCCGCCCCGATGCAGGCCCACATCGATTTCGATGTTGATGCGCATGGCTTGCTTTTGTGCCCGGGCCAGATCGCGGTATTGCTGCAGCCGCTGTGGGGTGTCCACCAGCCATTGCAATTGCTGGGCGGGGTCAAAGCTGGACGCAGCACGTCTGGCGTAGAACTGGGCCGCAGCGGCCACCGGCATGGGCTTGCCCAGCAACACATCCACTTGGGGGCGTTGTTGCGTGAGCAGTTGCAGATAAGGCAGGTTGAACACCATCTGGCGTTGGCAGCCTGTCAGTTGCATCAACGCGTCGAGCAGCGGCAGGCAGGGCAGCGACTTGTTGACCAAACGCAGTTGCATGCGCCCGCCGATGTTGTGCATCACTTGCTGGGCATTGGCCTGCAAGCGCTCGCGGTCAATGACCAAGGTGGGCGACCCTACGCCTGCTTGGCGCAAGGCCGTTTGCAGGTCTTGAAAGTAGGTGTCGTGTTGGGCCCCATGCTCGCCAGGGCGCACAGCCGCCACGGTGCCAACCGCTGCCAGGCTGGCGGTGGTGATGAATTGGCGTCGGCTGAAGGTGGGCATGGTGGCGTGTGTTGACAGTCCGTCAGGCCTTGGCAAACAGCTTGCGCAAGTGGGCATTGAGCATGCGGCCCTGCGGGTCAAACTGTTGTCGCACTTGCTGGAAGTCCTGCCACTTGGGGTACATGGCCGATAGCTCTGCCGTGCCCATCAGGTGCAGCTTGCCCCAATGGGGGCGGCCGCTGTGCGCACGGTAGATGGGGGCGCAGTCTTGAATCAGGTATTGATAGGGCTCTTCTGCTGCTGCATGCACGGCGATAGAGCAGCAGTCGCGTCCATGGAAGGGGCTGAGCCACGCGCCATCGCCTTTGATGAAGCGGAACTCGATGGGGAAGAACGCTTCGTTGTGCTTTTCAATGGCCTTGATGATGGCGCGCAAGCAGGCCACGCCTTGCTCACGCGGCACATGCCACTCAGACTCGTTGAACTTGACGGGCCGCACCGATGACAGCAGCTTCCACGAGCGCTGACGGGCTTCTTCTGTCATCGCAGGGTCAATCAGTTTGCTGGCCGCCCACTGGCGCAGTTGCGGGAAGCGCCCCAGCCAGTCGCGCAGCTTGCGCAGGTCGGCCAACACATCGTCATCAGCCGCCTTGGGGAAGTAGAGGTCTGAGCCCTCATACACATCATGTGCAATGGCCGCCCCGTAGCCGGTTAACGGCAGGTAGTACATCTCGAAGTGGCGATGTTGCTGCGCCAGCTTGGGAGCTTGCTGCAACAGCTCTTCAATGGGGCTGAGCCACACCTTGCGTTGCAGGTTGTAGGCCGGCAGCACGCGCATGGTCACTTGTGAGATGACACCCAGGCTGCCCAATGACACGCGTGCGGCGGGCAACCACTGTGGGTTGTTGTTGGCATCGATCTGCACCACCTCGCCATTGGGTTTGACAATGCGCAGGCCCACGATGTCATCGTGCAAGGCTGGCAAGGTCAACCCGGTGCCGTGGGTGGCCGTTGAAATGGCGCCAGCAATGGTTTGCACATCCACGTCGGGTTGGTTGCGCAGGCCCAGCCCCTGTGCATCCAGTGCGCGAGCCAACACGCCCAAGCGGGTGCCGCCTTTGACGGTCACGGTCATGGCTTGTTTGTCTACCGCCACCACGCCCGACATCTTGTCCAAGGACACGATGGCCCCGTTGGTGGGCACCAGCGCGGTGAAGGAATGCCCTGACCCCACGGCGCGGATCTCGCCGGTGCTGCGTGCCAGCAGGGTTTGCAGTTCGGCCTCAGATGCGGGGGTGGGCAAGGCAGTGGGTTGCGCCGTTTGAACGCCCGACCAGTTGTGCCAGTTCAAGGCGCCAGCAGTGGGCGTGGCGGCGTGGGCTGGTTCAGGCAAAGCCAAACTGCCGGCCAAGCCGGTCAGGCTGCCCAGGGTCAAGGCCGAGCTGGTGGCCAGAAACTGGCGGCGGGGTTCGTTCGTGCTCATGGTTGTTGGCTCATGAAAGTGATCAGGCCGCGCAGGTCGGCGTCAGAGCAATCGCTGCACAGGCCTTTGGCAGGCATGCCTTTGAAACCATCCCGGGCGTGCGCCAGCATCACATCCATGCCTTGGCTCAAGCGTGGTTGCCAGGCTGGCGCAAAACCAGTCAAAGGTGCGGCGCTGCGCGTGGCATGGCAGGTCAGGCAAGCGCGTTCGTATTTTTCGGCCAGTTGGGCGTCCGTGGGACGCAGCGCTTCTGCTCGGGCGACGTCTTGCTCAGTGGGCCCGGCGGGCTTGTCGTTGCCGCAGGCCGTCAGGCACAGCAGAGCTGCGGCACACAGGGCGCCGACACTTTGACGGTATCTGGCAAAAATCGCTGGCATAAAAAGAAACACTGATTGAAAAAATAACAGTGTTATCAGAATATGCTTGGCTGAAACAGGTCGTTATCCTGACAAACCCTGCACCCCCTGGAGAGCCATTCCTTGTCTTCGACCCCCAAAGACGTGCGCAAGCAACGCGAGGCCGAACAACGCCGCAAGGCCATCATCAAGATCGTGCGCAAGCTGATCAAAAAGGGTGGCGTGGGCGAGATTTCTCTACGCAAAGTGGCTGAAATGGCCGGCTATTCCACCACCGTGGTCTACACCCTGTTTGGTGACAAGGGCACCTTGATCACCCAGGCCATGGACGAGGATTTGCTGGACTTGACCGGCGCCATGCGCGATGCCGTCGTGACGGGAAAAACCCCGTTAGAACGCATCCGTGCCATGGCGCGTGCGTATGTGGCCTTTGGCGTCAGCCACCCCGACGAGTACGCATTCGTGTTCATGCAACGGCGCCCCCATGCGCCCAATGAATCTGCTCGCGTGCAGCACGGTGACCCCGCGCAAGACCCCTACGCTTTTGCGCGTGGCCTGTTTGTGGACTGGGCCGCCACAGGTGCGGTTCGCCCTGACGACGTCGACGTGGACTTGATGACCCAGATATTCTGGGAAGGCATCCATGGCTTCACCGCCCGCCACCTGGTCATGGGCCTGGATGACACCTGGCTGCCTGAGCTGCCCAACGAGCGGCACCGGGATCTGATGATCGATGTGTTGCTGGCAGGCTTGGCCCATGCTTTTGCCCCGCGCTGATTCACGGCCCTTCAGACACCACCAATTTGTTCTGCGGTGAGATGGGCAAAATGATTCGGAAGGTTGTGCCGACACCCATTTCGCTACGGACCTCGATCACGCCACCATGTTTGTTGATGATGCCGTAGGCCAACGACAAACCCAAGCCCGTGCCTTTGCCAACAGGTTTGGTGGTAAAGAAGGGGTCAAAAATCCGATTGACCACTTCGGGTGGCATGCCACTGCCGTTATCTGAGATGTCGACAAATATTTGTTCGGCGTCCAACTGCCCTGTCCGAATGGTGATGACGCCTCTCTTGCCAACGATGGCGTGAGAGGCGTTGACCAGCATGTTCAAAAACACCTGATTCAATTGCGAGGGCAAGCACTCGATTTCCGGGATCAAGCCAAATTCCTTGACCACATCGGCGACGTATTTGATCTCGTTGTTGACAATGTTGATCGTGCTGTTGAGGCCTTTGTGCAGGTCAGTCCATTGCCATTGAGCCTCATCAACGTGCGAGAAATCCTTCAGGTCTTGAACGATTTGTTTGACACGGCGAATGCCATCTGAGGACTCTTCCAGCAACGAGACGGCGTCCTCCTTGAGGTAGTCCAGATCAAGAGACGCTTTCATGCTGGCAATGCGGGCCCGATCGGCCTCAGACACTTGGGGAACCAGGCTGTCAAACGTGGCCACGGCTTCCAGCAGATTTTTAACATACCCTTTCAAGGTGGCCAGATTGGATGACACAAACCCGATGGGGTTGTTGATCTCGTGTGCCACCCCGGCAGCCAGTTGCCCGATGGATGCCAGTTTTTCTGATTGAAGCAATTGGTTGTGTGCTTCCTCCAGCTTCTTGATCAAGGCTTGCTGCTCATCTTTTTCTGCGATCAAGGCGTCTTGCACCACCTGCTTTTGGGCCAACTCCGTACGCAGTTGCGCATTGCGGTCCGTCAATTCCTGGGACATCAAATCCAGTGTGCGCTCAATGGATTGGCGATCTTGCTCAAACTCGTCATAAGCCTGCGCAACGGCCTGCAATAGAGGCTGGCAAGACTCGGGAATGCCGCTGGCATCCGGCCAGCATCGACGAATTTGCCGATCAAGAAGTTTGTGCTGCTTCATGATTCAGACAAGGTGGTGATGGTCATGGTTTGATTGTGCAAATCGCACTGAGTGAAAGCCCCGCTGGGGCAGATTTCACCGTAGGAATAAAAACCGGTAAGAACAGCCTGGTCACCCAACACCTCACGAACAGCCTCAACTTCCTCTTCTACCCGTTGCTTGAGTACCAGCTTGCGCCCGACGCAGCTGATCAAAATAGCCAGCTCTGCACGCGCATCCCCCAGCCTTTGGCGACCATTGGTGGCGGCGCCAGCCGCGCCATCCACTAAACGATCACAGTTGGCCTTCATCAACCTGGCGTAATGACCTTGCGGAATGTCTCCGGCAAACGTCATGGATTTATTGACTTCATCAATGCTCAGCACGGTGCGAACAAGATTGGTTTCATCATCAGGTGCGTGAATGGACAGAGGAAACAACAAGGCACTGCCGGGCAAATCAGCCGCATGCGAGCCTAGATACTGTTTGTACAGATCAAGGGCGGATTGGCCGTCCAGCTCATACAGCACATTGCCTTCTGATTTGGTGACCATCCGTTGAGGGCCAAAACTGTCCCAGCCCCCCAAGGATCCATAACCGATAGTCAGGTGATCGCCGTACAAACCAATGGCCACGACACGTTTGTCTTTTACCGTGCCATTCATCACAACACGGGTGCTGGCGAATTGATCACCGTCACCGGCTAATCCTCCGGTTACGGCAACGTGTGCGGGTAGATTCTGGCGTAACGATTGCGCCAAGGTCGTGCCGTTGACATTCAGTCCATCCGATAGCACCAGGACATGCCGCAAATTCACAAGGTCCGGTTGTTGGGACAGTTGTCGGGCCAGTTGTTCCCCGGCTGCGCGGCTGTCTTCGGCCGAGGTGACCAGCGCTTCGGAAGCGGCTATTCGTGTCTTCTCGAAATGGATCAAGGTGGCTACCACGCTGCCATCGTGAACCTGGGTGCCTTCAATTTCGCCCGCCGTAGAGCAGCCTACCAAGATGGCATCAGGGTGCAATGACTCGAAACGAGGTATCACTTGCGATGCCTCCAGCCCTGCTCGTGCACCAAACACCAATATCAGATGAGGCTGTCGTTCCTCCAAGGTGTCGACGACTTGACGCCAGCCAGATTGCGCTGTCCAGGTTTGTTGGGCCACGATCATGATTGACCTTTCGTTTGCGTGAAGGCACCTTGGTCGAGCAAGCCATCTGGCATGATGATTTCCCCGTTGGGTCCCCATTCAACGATGGTCAAGCCAGGCTCTTCGTTTTCCAGTCGTTTGCGTTCAAGATCCTGAGTGCTCATGACACCTTGTTGTACGCGCATGCCATCGGCCAGATCACGCTCTTGCCGTGTTTGCTCCGCACGATCCAGACCATTTTGGACTTGCTGAAGCAATTCAGCCTCATCCCATGGTTTGGCCATGTAGCGGAACACTTCCACATCATTGACGGCTTTTTGGATGATGTCGAAGTCGTATGACGCGCTCAAAATCATTCGAACGGCATAGGGTTGCGTGACCTTGGTCTGAGCCAAAAATTCCAACCCGGACATGCCAGGCATTCTGAAATCAGATAACACCACGTCGAACACAGTGTCATGAACCCGAGCCAGGGCTTCAATCGGGTCGGTGAATGTCATCACGTCAATTTGTTTTTGAAAACGTTGACGCAATAGCCGGTGCAACGCTGCGGTCACGCTGGATTCGTCATCGAGGATCAGCACTCTTGGCATATGTTCTCCTTGATCACGCTGGATTGGCCGGCTTGATCGATAGCAGCAAGCTGCGTCCGAGTTTGGCTTCGAAGGCGCGAAGGCGTCGGATCATGTCGACGGTCAAGACAAAATCGGCGGCCAGTAAAACAACGCCTTCATCGGACATGAAGTCCTTGGCTAGCACCATGCCAGGCCGCAACTCTTCCATCGTCAACGCCAACGGTTTGCTGGGGTTGAGTGGGGGCTTGCTAAACAGCGAGAGAAATACCGAGACGACTTCTGGGTCAAATTGGGTGCCTTGTCCTCGTTCAATCAACATCCGCGCTTCACTGGGGGTGGCACCAGCCGATCCCAGGTGTCCGCTTTGCAGATCATCGTAGGTTTCGGCCACGGCCAAGATGCGAGCTCCTAGTGGAATGGCTTCTCCTGACAGACGATCGGGGAACCCATGGCCATCGACACGCTCATGGTGAGAGCGGATCAACACCGAGACGTCGTGCAGATCTTCGAGCGCCATCAGGGTTTGCTCTCCTCTTAAAGGGTGCATCCGATACTGCTTCAGCTCTTCGTCATTCATCTTCGGTACGGGCTTGGACAAGATCAAATCAGACAGACCCATTTGACCCACGTCATGCAGCAGGCCAGCGATGAAAATGTCACCCGTAGTTTTCTCATCGACCTTCATGGCTACGGCAATGCGTCGTGCCACATCGGCCACCTTACGGGCATGGCCCACTAAATGTGGGCCTCGCTGTTCCAAGAGGCTGGAAAAGGCCTTGATGGATGACAGGTAACCGCGTTTAAGCCGATCATTTGCTTGGGCCAGTTCTGCGGTGCGCTGGTCGACTTTGGTTTCTAAACTGGCGTTGAGTTCTTTGAGCGCATCGTTTTGTTGTTGGGTTAGTAACTCAAGGCGAGCTTTTTCTAGCTCAAGTTGTTTGCGCTCAAATGATTCTTTGACAACCAGCAAAACTTCATCATCGTTCCATGGTTTGTTCATGTAACGGTGAATTTGGCCTTTGTTGATCGCCGCAATGGTGGATGTGACATCCGCATAGCCAGTCAACAGCAGGCGCACGATGTGTGGCCAACGGTCCTTGACTTGTTCGAGCAATTGCGCGCCGTCCATCATGGGCATGCGCATGTCAGAGATGATGAGATCTACTGGCTCCTGGCTCAGGATGTCCAGTGCTTGGGCTCCACCTTCCGCAATCAATACCCTGTAGCCTGGTGCACGGAACAAGCGCCGCAACGACGACAAGATATTGGGTTCGTCGTCCACGCACAGGACCGTCCATTTTTTGGATTCAGGCGTGTTGTTCGCAATGTCGTCCGACATGTTGGGGCTCCATTAAGCAAACAAGCTTGAACAAATGGCATCCAGCCTGGATTCCGTTTGTTTAAAAATTGTCATGCATTGCGCATCGGTTAAACCCAATGCTTGCCAAACCAGCAAATCCAGTGGGGGCACTATCTCGTGCGGATCCCCTACCAGGTCCAGGGCATGGACTATGTTGTCGGCTACGTACACCAACGCGGCAGACGTGATGTGATTTGTCTCAGGCGTATGGTGGGAGGCCACAGCGGTGACGATCTCTTCAGGAAAGGACCAGCGCTCGGCCAGTTTGGCGCCCACATTGGCATGATCAATGCCCAAGGTCGCCAATTCGGCCTCATGCAGGCTGCTATCGTGCTCTGCCCGATAGGCCAGGGCTTGACTGTAATCATGGGGGAAGAGAACGGCCAGCACCAAGCGCCCAATGTCATGCAGCAGCCCTAAGACAAAGGCTTTGTCGGCAGGCTGATCGGTTTCGTCGGCAATGGCTTGCGCGCACAGTGCAGTGGCCATGCCGTGCCGCCAAAAGGCCATGAAATCAAAGTGCGGGTATTGCTCGGGCGAAAACTTGCCCGCAACGGCTGATGCAATCACAATCGATCGCACAGACCGCATCCCCAGGATAGACACCGCCTCTTGAAGCGAAGTAACCTGACGCGGCACGCCATAAAACGGGGAGTTCGCCACTTTCAGTGTTTTGGCCGTCAGAGATTGATCGTGGCTGATTTTTGCGGCTAACGTTTCGCTGTTGAGGTTGTCGTTGCCCAAAGAACTCATGATCTCGCCAATCACCGAGGACATGACGGGCAAATCTTTGATGGCCTGTGTAACGGCTTCGACAGACAGTTGACTCATGACGCGTCACCTTGTCGATGCTTGATCAGCAATGGCATCAAAGGATGAATGCGCTCGGTGCGGGCGCAAATGCGGAACAAATATTGAATCCGTTCTTGTCCCTGATTGGATGCATTGGAGGTGTGGGGCACCGGTTGGTCGGGTAAATTGGAGATGGGTTTATCCACAGCGATGTCCTCCCTCTCCCGTGCAGTCGCGTAAGCATGGCAACAAAACCAACAACCGACCGAGATGGCCTTGGCTGACCATCAGTGGGCGGGATGAGGCCAAGAACGACCGGCCTGAGAGAGAAATTCTCAGATCGGTGTGAACGGGCGTAAGGACCATCTCCATTAATGAGGCGGGGAGAACACTTGCCGCAGACTCGCCCAACACGGCGCCGACGCTGATACCCAATGCCGCTTCGCCTTCGGCATTGACAAAAGCCACCATCATGTCGCTGTCCAATCCGATCATGGGGCAGGGGATGCTTTGCAGCACTTCATGGGCCGCAAATAGGCGAGCCTGATCTCGCCCCATCTTGGCTTCTTGCTCTTTCACCAAATTGGCCAGATTGGTATTGGCTTGTGACAGTTGCGCGTTCATGTCGTGGACCAGCAAGCTCAGGCGATGGTTTTCATCCATCATTTCCTTCTGGCGGAATGCCTCGCTAATCTGGGCCTTCAAGAGATCGTCATCCCAGGGCTTGGTGAGGAACTTGTAAATGGCCCCTTCGTTGATGGCCTCGGTGATGGATTGCAGTTCTGTGTAGCCAGACAACACGATGCGGATGGTGTCGGGGCGCAGCACTTTGGCTTGGCGCAAAAATTCAACCCCTGTCATGTTGGGCATGCGTTGATCTGAAATGATCACATCAACAGGGGCCTCCTTGAGGCGATCCAAGCCCTCTTGACCACTGTTGGCCAAAATGATTTTGTAGCCTTGTGGCCGAAACAAGCGCTTTAAAGAGGCTAGGATGTTTTCTTCATCGTCCACCAAAAGCAGTGTGCGAGTTGCTACTGTGGATGAGGCTGATGCACCACCATGGGTTTGTGCATAGTGGTTGAGTTCGTCGGCGCTCATCCGTTTGGCAATGGCGGGGCCCTGCACCCACTCGCAGAGGTGGCGCTGCAGGTGGGGTAGCAAGGCTGGATCATCCACATCCTTGATCCACACTTGCCAACACAAATCGTGTGCCAGGTCGATCCAGCCTCGTGCCATGCTGGGGCGCACAAAATCAACAGTGATGTCCTGCATGGATGCTGCACAAATGCGAACAGCATCAATGGGCATGCTGCGCAGATATGTGGGATGGATGTGACCGACGTCGAGGCCATCCAGGGTAATGCTCAGGCC
>JACCDG011079089.1_pt1 | contig 11983 bp, 13 predicted proteins | sample 7442471 | NCBI WGS metagenome assembly JACCDG01 (sample SAMN15323444, study PRJNA562643) | freshwater metagenome | isolation source: river surface water | place: USA:Blue River Watershed | collected 2017-08-17
ATACTTCCCGAGCAAGCAACTGACTTTAATAATAGTTGCAACGGTAATTCTCTAAATGGGTTCGCCGGCTTTGGTGGTGGATTTGGTGGGGGAGCCGGTTATTTAGGTAATCCTTTTATATCCGCAGGATTTTCACCTGGATTTATGGGTGGAATGTATGGACCTAATTTTGGTGGTGGCTATGGCCCTGGTGGAATAGGTGGAATTGGGATTGGCGGCTATCCAGGAATGGGCATCGGTGGTGGCGGAATTAACATCGGCATTGGTGGTGGATTCCCAGGAATTGGAATTGGCGGCGGAATGCCAGGAATGGGAGGCTATCCGGGAATGGGTGGCGGAATAGGCGGAATGCCAGGCTATCCAGGAATGGGAGCCGGAATGCCTGGAATGGGTGGAGGTATAGGGATTGGAATTGGTGGTCCAGGACTTGGAACTGGCGGAATAGGATATCCAGGTTATGGTGGAATACCAGGACTTGGAGGAGGAATTTCAATAGGTGGAGGATTAGGCCTTCCAGGAGGAGGACTCGGGATAGGTTATCCCGGAATGGGAATCCCTGGAGGCGGTTTAGGATATGGTGGATACCCTGGAATGGGCGGCGGAATTGGCGGCTATCCTGGTGGAGGAATTGGCGGCGGAATTGGTGGCTATCCCGGTGGTGGAATCGGTGGTTATCCTGGAGGTGGCATCGGTGGTTATCCTGGAGGTGGCATCGGTGGTTATCCTGGAAGCGGAATCGGTGGTGGAATCAATATAGGAATTGGCGGCGGAATTGGTGGCTATCCCGGTGGCGGAATTGGCGGCGGAATTGGTGGCTATCCAGGCGGCGGAATTGGCGGCTTTCCTGGTGGAGGAATTGGTGGCGGAATTGGCGGCTACCCTGGAGTCGGAATAGGCGGAGGAGCAATAGGTACCCCTGGGTATGGCGGAATTGGAGGACCTGGAATGGGACTTCCTGGCGCAGGACTTGGAATGGGTGGAATAGGCGGTGGAGGTTATTTTAATAATTCGGGAGGTTGGGGACCTGGTGGAACTTGGGCGCCTGGGACTGATCCCAACTACTATAATAATTATCAAAATCAAATGAGAGATTATCAAACTCAATATATGGGAAATCTGGCTCAACAGCAGGCCATCTATGAAAGACAGCAAGGAAATATGCAAACCATGAATCAATCTAATCAGGCATTGTGGCAAAACTATATGAATGCTGCCCAAAATCTTCAAGGTTCAGGAGGAATGAATGGATATGGTTATGGTGGAGCCTATTCGTTTCCAGGAATTGGTCTAAGCGCTGGAGCTGGTTTTGGTGGTTCCGGGTTTAACGGCAACTTTTACGCTGGATTTGGGTTTTAATAAAATTTGGGATATTCATTAACTAAATGTTTAATGAAGATCTCTTAAAAAAAGCACAAACACTTCCCAGAAAACCTGGTTGTTACCTGATGAAAAACTCATCGGGAGATGTTTTGTATGTTGGAAAGGCGAAAGATCTTAAGAGTCGTGTAACCAGTTATTTCAACAAATCCCTAAAATCAGTAAAAACAGAAATCCTTGTTTCAAAAATAAAAGATTTTGATTTTATCATGACGGGAAATGAAACTGAGGCTTTTGTTCTTGAAAATAATTTAATTAAAAAACATGGCCCAAAATATAATATCCAACTGCGAGATGATAAGTCCTATCCCTATGTACTAGTGGATTCCAACGAAGAATTTCCGCGACTTCATTATGTTAGAAAATTTAAGCGGGGAAAAGGAAAAGAATTTTTCGGGCCATTTGTAGTGGGGAGCAATATTTCTGAAGTTTTAAGAATTCTTCAAAAACAATTTACTTTAAGGGATTGCAGCCTTCCAGAATTTAAAAGAAGAAAAGTTCCTTGTCTTTTATATCAAATGAAACAGTGTAGCGCTCCTTGTGTGAACTTTATCTCTAAAGAGGACTATTTAAGAGATTTAAATCTGGCCCTGAATTTTTTAAAAGGAAAAGGTCTTGAGTCCATAAAAGTCCTAGAAAAAAAAATGGAGGAATTGGCGGAGAGGGAAGACTTTGAAGCTGCTGCAATATTAAGGGATGACCTAATTGTATTAAAGAAATTTCTAGATTATTCACTACAACAAAATACGGAAATTCAGGGACGTGAGAAGAATGTCGATATCATATCAGTTTTTAAAGGAGATGTCGAAGTTGATATCGCCTTATATATGATTAGAAATGGCGTTCTTTTAGGACATAAAAACTTTCATTTTCCAACCATAGAAATTTTAGAGGATTTTGAAGAAGAAATTCTGGCCTATATTTTTCAATATTACTCACAAACTCAGGACTCCTTTCCAGATTATATAATTATTCCATTTTCAAAGGGCAAATTAGAGTTACTACAGGCAGGGCTAAATTCCTTCGGACAATTTAGAGTTAAGGGGAAAAGTCAAAAATATAAATCTCTAATTGAACTTACCCAAAAGCAGGCATTTGAACATCAAAGGGTGAGGCTAACTCATCAAGAGAGTGTTTACTTAGGCTTAGCAAAATTAAAAGAGCTTCTTTCAATGAAGGAACGGCCAGTTAGACTTGAGTGCTATGATGTGGCCATTTGGCAGGGAAAATCTCCAACCGCCAGTCAAATTACTTTCATAGACGGAAAACCGGATAGATCTAATTATAGACATTATAATTTAACAGAGCTGCCAGAAGGGAACAATGATTTTGCTATGCTTAGAGAAGTGATGAGAAGAAGAATAAAGCATGGAAATATTCCAGATGTTTTTGTTGTAGATGGTGGAAAGGGGCAGGTAAGTGCATTTTTGGAAGTTCTAAAAGAATTCCAATTAGAAACTCCAGTAGTGGGAATCGCCAAGGCAAAATCACTCAGAACAAAAAAAACGGAGGAGCGCCTTATTATACCGGGAAGGGCAAATCCATATCTTCTTAATAAAAATATGGCCCTTTTTAAAATTATTGTGCAAATGAGAGATGAAGCTCATAGGTTTTCTCGCAGACTACATCATAAAAAAGAAGTAACTAGAAGTTTTGCTTCTTGGGTAGATGAGGTTAAAGGAATCGGCCCCATCACTAAGAAAAAGATTTTAAAAAAATTAGATAAGTCCATCGAGGAACTTAAAGAAATGGGAACTGAAGAGTTTAGGTCCTATTTTGATCTAACTGAAAAGCAGGCAAGGCTTTTAATTGACCACTTGAACAAAAACGGCTTAGTTTAAAATATGTAGTTTTCTTCTGCCCTTATTTCCACATTCGGGGCAGTGTGCAGATTCTTGGATAACTAGATTTTTATAATCAGATAGATGCGCAAAAACTAGTTTTGAGCCACAGATTTCACAGTCATCTATTAGGGATTTTACTTGAATTACATCACCGAAGTACTCTTCAAATTTCTCAATTTTTAAGTCATTAGACGAGGACATTGCAGGGCTCCTTAATGTTGTTAGTTTTGATAACTATTTTTCGGAATGATTTTTTTTGGCCTTATTCGCTTGTAAAGACTTAAAATTTTTTGGTACTTATTGCCTAAATGGAAAAGATATTTGAAATGGCCAGAGAAGAAGCATTTAATTTGAAAAAGTGTTCAAACACTTTTTCTGGGGCACTTTTTTCCAACCCCCCAAATTTTTTAAAAAAAGTTGAAGTAAAATCACAACCACTCACCGCTAAGGTCCTCTTTATTGGGTCTGAATTTGACGAGGACAATGGGCAATCAAGAGAGTTGTTGGGGAAGATGATTCAGGCCATGAAGCTTTCTAAAGAGGAATTCACCGTATTAGAAATTGAGGGCAAATTATCTGAGTTTAATCCTGAAGAAAAAAAGGAAAAACTAGAAGATATTAAAGGTCAAATATTAAAGGAAGCGCCATCGGTGGTAGTAACATTAGGGGCATCTGCTTCTAATCTTTTGCTGGAAGGCCAAGAAAGGCTTTCAAAGATACATGGAAATTTTTTCCCCCGGTCTTTTTTCGATAAATTTCATACCCAAATTGTTCCGTTATTTCACCCAAGCTTTCTCCTAATCAATCCAGGGATGAAAAAATCTGCCTGGATGGATATGCAAAAGATCATGGATTTTTTAGGAAAACCCCTAGCTTGAAATAAAAATTTTCAGCGGATACCATTTTAAGAGGGGCTAGGAAGGTCCTTATAAAATGCTCAAAATTATTTTTTTGATTAATTTTACTTTTGCCGGAATTGAGCCCTTAAAGGTTCGAGTAAGAATAGCTAAATCCGTCCCGGTGATAAGAGTCAGTGGAAGGGACTTAAAAAATACTATTTTTTCTAAAAATCAAGAGTCTTCTTGGTCGGGAAAAAAAACCATCCAATTTAATTGTCTGAAAGCACAGCATATAAGCAAGCCAACGCTATTTGCTTCCCTCTCTTCTAATGTAGGACTTTTGGAATTTGATGATCAAAAATATCAAGGAAAGTTTTTGATCGTATCCAAAGGAAAAGATAAATCCTGTGATGTGGTAAATGAGACCACCATGGAAAGCTATATCGGGACCTTGCTTGCAAAAGAAATGAATGCTGTTTGGCCAATAGAGGCCTTAAAGGCCCAGGCCGTGGCGGCCAGGACTTATGCTTATAGTAAAATAAAAACAAAAAATGCTTCCTATGAAACTTTTTATGATCTTGAAAGCTCCGAACGCCATCAGGTAGGTGGCCAATTTTTTGATGCCAATCAGAACACCGTAAGAGCGGCCAATGCAACAAAAGGCCAAGTCCTAGTAACTGGAACAAGGAAAGTAACCCCTATTTTTTTTCATGCAAAATGCGGTGGAAGAACTTTAAGGCCGGATCAAGTTTGGGAAAACGCGGTTCCGGGCTATAATTCGGTGAATTGCCCTTTTTGTGAGCACCATGGCCAAAGCGGTTGGAGCAGTACTTTAAATAATGAAAGATTTAAAAGCTTTTTAAATTTTTTGCAAAAGAAAAAACATATTTCCAAAATAACAGACTTAGAGGGAAAGGTTTTTATTCCCTTTAACGAGGAATCTAAAGCTCAAGTCAGAGTATATGTGGGGGAGAAATTTTATACTTTTAACAAATCTTTATTTAGGAATTACTTCGGAAGAGTCGTAGTTCCTTCAAATTACTTTAAAATAGTTCACCAAGGGAATAAAATAGAATTAACAGGAAAAGGACTGGGGCATGGAGTAGGGATGTGCCAGTTAGGCACTTTGGATATGGCCCAAAAAGGATATGATTATAAGGCCATTCTTTCTCATTACTTTCCCAATCATAAATTAGAGAAAATATATTGAATATGCTAAAGCTGATTTTATTTTCACTTCTTTTTTCAACCACGGGATTTTCCTACACCATTCTAATTGATCCCGGACATGGAGGCGAAGATAAAGGTGCAGTTACACTTCACCATGATGGAAAGGTTTTAAGGGAAATTCAGGAAAAAGATTTAACTTTAGAAATTTCCAAAAAAATATATGCAAAACTCCTGGAGAAAAAATACCAAGTTTTTTTAACTAGAAGTATTGATCGAGATGTAAGCCTTGAAAAAAGGGCCGAGCTCGCAGAAAAAGTAAAAGCCGATCTCTTTATTTCAGTCCATATGAATTCCTCCACCACTTCAGAATCCCACGGTTTTGAAACCTATTACCTAGATAACCACAGCAATGTGGCAGTAAAAAAGGTAGAAGATGTGGAAAATAAAAACCTAGATGGAGACCAACTGATCATTCATCAAATCCTCACCGATCTGGTAGTAGAAAAAACCGTGGTCAGCTCCAAGTCCCTCGCAAAATCCATTCATCTTGAACTCAAATCAAACCTCAAGGGTTTTCAAATAAAAGACCGAGGTCATAAAGCCGGGCTTTTCTATGTTCTGGCCCTCTCCAAAAGACCCGCTGTGCTTTTAGAAGTTGGCTTTCTCTCTAATCCAAAAGAATTAGAAAAGCTAAACGGAGAATCCTTTCAGAAAAAATATTCAGAAGCTGTAGTTAAGGGAATAGAAAAGTATTTTTATTCTGGAAAGCCTCAAAAAACTTCTTTTTTTTAGTTAAAACAATCTCGTGGTCTAGTAAAAGAAAGATCATAATATTGGGGCAAAACATTACCTAAAGCAGGTAGGGTAAATCTGAGATTTGCCAAATCAACGGATCCCATTAAACAATTTTTTGGGTCCGTAATTATAATTTGGCTTAGTAAACTATTGATAACTGGCAGTCTATAGCCTGTAATCATATCAATTTGTGCTCCCGAATATGGATTAGTGACTTTCCACTCGCAGAGATAAAGAGAAATGTTGAAACCTATTACAGCCTGTCCAGACGTAATTTTAGTGATTAAAATTACATCTTTAAATGCGCTTACACCGACATATGAGTTTGAAACATTTCCATTAATATATGTCGATTGAGGCTGTCCTTGTATAACGCTTGTGTTATTGGACCCTGAATAAGGTTGAGTCAAAATAGAAAAAGTTCTTACTGGAATTCTATTGCAGGCATTATTTCCGGATAAGTATTTTTCAATATTTCCGCCAATATTAGGAGGAAGATTGTTGATGTATGGGTTTCTACCAGTACTTTTCTTCCCGCAGGAGAGTATTAAAATTAAACTAGATACCAACACAACTTTTAGAATATCGGAGGAAAGTTTCATTCCCTTCTCCTATAAATAAAATAATAGTTATTAATCGGTTTAAAATTGTGATTGTTTAGGAAAAGGTTATTTTAATGATGGATTTGACCAATAATTGACAATAATGGTGTGCGCAAATGAGAGGTTTTGGGTTGGAATATTGTATTGCACGTTATAGGATGGGCGGAAATTTTTAAAATAACAAAGGGAATAAAAATGAAATTAGTAGGACTCTTAATATTGAGTATTTTAGTTGGGTGCTCGCCTGACGCAAAGTTTAAAGAAAAATTGGCCGCTACCATCAAAGAAAATCCGGCAATCGTAACTGACGCCATTAGAGCTAATCCTTTAGCGTTTGTAGAAGCATTTCAAGATGCTGCTAAAAATGCCCAAGGTGAGATGGCAAAAAGAGCTGAAGAAGAAGAAAAGAAAAAAATGGAGGAATCATTCAATAATCCTCTAGCACCAACCATTAGAGCAGACGAGTCCATCAGGGGAAGTAAAAACGGTCAGATAGTGTTGGTAGAATACTCCGATTTTGAATGCCCATTTTGTAAGAGAGGTTTTGAAACCGTATTATCACTCTTAAAAAAGTATGATGGAAAAATGAAATTTGTTTATAAGCATCTTCCATTAAGCTTTCATCAAAATGCCAATATAGCTTCAAGATATTACGAGGCCATTAGATTGCAAGATGAACAAAAAGCCTTCAAATTTCATGACTTGCTATATGAAAACCAAAGATCTCTTAGTAACGGAGAAAAATTCTTAAAGGCTATGGCAGAAAAAGTAGGCGCGGATATGAAAAAACTCGCAAAAGACATTAACGATCCAAAAGTGGCTGCTAGAATTGCAGAAGATGAAAAAGAAGCTGCAAAATTTGGTATGCAAGGAACGCCTGGATTTGTTCTTAATGGAGTGCCAATTAAAGGGGCTTACCCACAAACCCATTTTGAGCAAATTATTAGTGAACTAGTTAAAAGAGGAAAGCTAACACTCTAATCTTCTAAAAAAACTAAAAAGACGAAGGCCTCCAACCAGAGGCCTTTTTTTTGCCAAAAATTTGACACCTTCTTGGAAATTTATTCCCTTATCCAATAAGGGATTGGCAGATTTTTCCCCATATAACGCCCTTTGTTGAATCGATTTTTTCCAACCTGTATAATTTTTGACTATAGGGGAAAATTTCTCCCACAAGAAGGAAAAATGGCAGAAGAAGAAAAAGTTATAGTTACTCCAAAAGAAGAATTTAAAGGAAAGACCGGCCAAGGTGTACTTTTTACCCTTCTGGTTATTATCAATACAGTTCTAATCGGGACGATTGGATATTTCCAATATTTAGGATTTAAGAAAGAAAAAAAACAAGAAACCATAAGAGAATTGGTCAATGCCGAATTTGCTAGAAGAGGCGTGGTGGTAGAGGGAGAAAAAGTATCACCAGAGACTATGGTTGAGGAAGGAAAATTATTTTCTTTAGATCGGTTTATGGTCAATCTCGCTCCTTCTGATGGTGTGAAAAAATATTTGCGGATGAGTGTTGTTTTGAAATTTTCCAAAGACTCAAATGAAAAAGAATTTAAAATGAGAAGACCCCAAATGGTCGATGCTATAATTTCCATTTTAAATGCGAAAAAGGCTGAAGATTTATTAAATAGGGAAGGTAAGGATTACCTTAAGCATGAAATAAAGTCCTCAATTAACTCCTTCTTGTCAGAAGGCAGATTGTTGGATCTTTATTACGTGAGCTTTCAGATAAATTAAGAAAGTTATTTTATTCCCAGGAGGGGGATTTAAATGGCCCAAGTTTTAAGTCAAGAAGAAGTCGATGCATTACTTGAGTCTGTAAAAGAAGATGGGAAAGGTAATTTCACTGGCGCTTTTTCAGTTGAGACCACCAAGGGAGAGGCATCGGTTCAACCATATGACCTGACCAACCAAGATAGGGTAATTCGCGGCAGAATGCCCATACTTGAAATCATCTATGAAAGATTTATCAGATCCTTTCGAGTATCTCTTTCCAATTCATTAAGAAAAATCTCCACCATAACCATGGTTTCAACCGACTTAATTAAGTTTGGCGAATTTGTTAATACCCTTCCCATCCCTTCCTGTATGTGCATTTTAAGATTTAATTCATTACGTGGACCAGCTTTAATAATTATTGATTCGAAATTGGCGTATGCAATTATAGATTCTTTCTTTGGTGGAACTGATAGGCCCTTTACCAATATTGAAGGTAAGGAATTTACCCAAATCGAATTATCTTTTCTGAAAAAAGTTATGGATATGGCCATTACTGATCTAGAGGATGCTTGGGCCCCTATTCATAGGATAGACGCTCAATATTTAAGAACAGAAATAAATCCTCAGTTTGTGGGAATCGTTCCGCCATCGGATGTGGTAATTGCCACCAATTTACAAATCGAATTTGAATCGGCCACGGGATTAATTATCGTGGTTATTCCCTATTCCACCATAGAGCCCATCAAACAAAAACTTAGTTCAAGCTTCCAGACCGACAGCGAGTTGGTGGATACGGTTTGGTCATCTTCCCTTTATAAACACATTTTAAAAGCTGACACATCCTTATCGGTAGAGTTGGGAGAAGCGGATATTACAGTAGGAGATCTTTTGAATTTGGATAAAGGAGACATTATTCCGCTAAATCAAGATGCCTCGGGAGAAATAAATATTTTAATCGAAGGTGTAGAAAAAATAAGATCAATGATCGGTACCCATAAAGGGAATAAGGCTATTCAAATTTTAGATAAAATTAGCAAAGGAAAATAAATATGGCTGAAGAAATGAAGGTAGAAGAACCAAGTAATGTTGAGGCAATAAATGTTAGAAAATTGGCCGATGAAGTTCATGCTGGGGATGATGCTCTTAATAAACTAAGAGTTCAAAATTTAGATTTTGTTCTCGATATCCCTTTAAAAGTTACTGTGGAATTGGGAAGGACATCAGTTCTTATAAAGGATCTCCTGATGCTAGGACAGGGATCTATCCTTGAATTGGATAAATCTGCGGGGGATTCATTAGATATTTTTGTAAACGGAAAGTTAATTGCAAAAGGTGAAGTAGTTGTAGTTAACGAAAAATTTGGAATAAGGATTACAGATATAATAAGCCCCGTAGAAAGGATTGAATCATTAAAATAAGGTTATATATGAAAATTTTTATTTCTCTGATTTTATTTTTATCTCTTAACCTTTTGGCCGAAGAAAAGACAAAAATCAAGGATCTGGAATTTATCAAGGATTCCACTTCGGAAAAGATAAAGATCACCTTGGAGGGAAGCAATTATCATGAGCCGATCATGAGTTTTAGGAAAAACATGCTTCAACTTGAGTTTCCTAATACCTTGGTGTGGCCCAAAATTGAGAAGAAATTTACTCTTGGTGAAAAAAGTTACGATGCTTCCATGATGGCCTATCAGTTTGATCAAAACTTGGTGAGGTTTAGGGCGTTTTTCCCATACGATGTCGAATCCAAGGGAAGTAAATTTACTTTAGTTAAGGAGCAGGATGTACTGTACTTGGAATTTCCGTCAACAAAGGCAGCGGCAAGTAAGGTGGAAGAGCTAGATGAAAAATACCTGGCGAAACTATTAATTGAAAAGGGTGATGCCAAAGCAGCAGAAGTCCCGGTAGTTGAAAAAAATAAAGAAGTTCAATCAACCATCCCTGCGAGACCCTCCAGTTTTTCCTTAGCCCCTTTTATTGGAAAATTTGCAGGTTTTTTAATCTTAGTCCTTTTAATGTTCTTCGCTTTAGTTGGAATATTTAAAAAGGTAATGATTCGAAAAGGTAAGAATGGTTTTTTAAATACCATGAACACCGTGGAAGTTTTAAGCACCACCTATGTAGGTCCAAAGAAAAATCTAGTAATGGTTAAAGTTTATAAACAAATCCTCCTTCTTGGTGTTTCGGAAAACGGTATAAATTTTCTCACGGAAATAGATAACCCAATTGAACTTTTAAAAGGTGGAGAAGAGCATCTCACCGGAAATAATTTTGATAAAAATTTAAATAAAGCAGGATCGCAAAATATGGATTTTGCTTTAAAAAAAGATGATGAAGACCTAATGGAAAGATCATTTGAGGAAAAAAAGAAGGAAAAAGTAACTGATCAAATTAAAAAAAAGATTCAACAACTTAAGCCATTGCTATAGGTAATAAAAATGAGAATTTTAAAAATTCTTCCATTGATCTTTCTGCTAACGGTTCCTGTAACCGTATTTGCCCAAACAAAAATTGGCCTTCCAGGGGTCAATATTGCTTTAGGCGGAGGAGCAGATTTGGTTGATACGCTTCAAATTTTACTTTTATTTACGGTTCTAGCATTAGCACCGGCCGTATTAGTTCTTTGCACCTGTTTTACCAGAATTATAGTTGTTCTTTCCTTTTTAAGACAGGCATTAGGAACTCAAAATATGCCACCAAACCAGCTACTTGTTGGTTTTGCCTTATTCTTATCCATTTTTATTATGCAACCAGTGGGGATGAGAATTTATAAAGATGCAGTCATACCTTATAACAATAAAAAAGTTACAACCGCACAAGCATTGGAAGTAATTGAAGTAAACCTTCGAGATTTTATGAGTCGGCAGGTAAGAAAGGATGATATTTCCCTTTTTTATGAAGTTTCTGGAAATCCAGCTCCCCAAACCGTAAATGATGTTCCAATTCATTATCTAATTCCTGCTTTTATAATTTCCGAACTTAAGACAGCTTTTCAGATTGGATTTCTTCTTTATATACCATTTTTAATACTTGATATGGTTATAGCCTCGGTTCTAATGGCGATGGGAATGATGATGCTTCCGCCAGTGGTAGTTTCTCTGCCGTTTAAACTTTTATTATTTGTAATGGTTGATGGTTGGAAGCTGGTGACAGGCTCTTTATTAAGATCCTTCGGATAAAAGGGTAAATTATGGAAAGTGAATTCGCCAACGATATAATTCAAGAAGGCATTAAAGTTGCCTTGTTGATAGCCTCTCCAATGCTAATTGGAGCGTTATTAATAGGTATATTAGTTTCGGTGTTTCAAGCGGTAACTCAAATTAATGAACAGACTCTAACCTTTATTCCCAAAATTCTGATTATTGCAGCGGCATTAATTATTTTTGCTCCGTGGATGACTGATGTTTTAACCAACTACACAAAGGACATTATTATCAGTATTCCTAAGGTGGTTTTGGCCAGATGATAAATATAGAGGTGGTGGACTACAAAATTTTACTCGCCTTTTTTTTTGGATTTTCAAGAGTCCTGGCCATTTCAATTCAACTTCCCATTTTCGACAACATCGCAATCCCAGCTACTGTTAAGATGTTAACTAGTTTAGTTTTAACCTATGCTTTTTTCCCCTCCAT
>JACCDG011121365.1_pt1 | contig 11982 bp, 16 predicted proteins | sample 7442471 | NCBI WGS metagenome assembly JACCDG01 (sample SAMN15323444, study PRJNA562643) | freshwater metagenome | isolation source: river surface water | place: USA:Blue River Watershed | collected 2017-08-17
CAAACGCACACGGGAGCATGAACGTTTGCGTTTACTTTGCAACCGGTGGCGCCTCGAGAGCGAGACACGTGTCCGCAAGCGCAGTCGGGTCACTCTCACTGTCGGTGCACAGGACGCTGCCGTGCGAGCCGCGCTGGCCGCAGTCAAACCCGGTGAGCGCCACCTCCCCATGGGCGGCCCACGTGTGCACCTGCACGCGTCGCCAGCGCCCGTCGCTGCCGAGGCCGCCCGAGTACACCGCCAGGCGGCCCGGTCCCAGGGCAACGAGCGGCCTCGTATTGCACCAGTGCGTGTCCAGGTAGGTCACGGACTGGAGTACGGTGTCTGGCTGCATGTTCAGATTGACGTGGAGCAGGGACTCTTGCGAGAAGACGCGGCTGCCCCGCAGGTACACGCGCGACACGGTCGAGGCGGTGCACATCCAGGCGCAAAGGACTTCCGCGTCCCTGGTGCAAAACCGCAGTGGGTCGTGCGTGCCCACAAGATGCACAAACAGGCGCTCGGTCGGGCGGAACCAGTGCGAGAGGACGTCCAGGAAACCGGAAGGGTGTTCGCTGTGAATGACGACGCCGAGCCGCGGAACCTCCAGCGGCCCGCCCCTCCGCCGCGCGTCTCCGCCTCGCTCAGTTACACTGGCGTCCACCACCAGGATCAGCGTCTGGCTGACTTTGAGTTCGTTTGCCGCGCGCTGAAGCGCCTCCGCCAGGGGGTCGTCTCTAAGCACCACCCGCGTGGACTGCATCGGACGGGTGTACGCGAAGGGAGCTCAACGAAGGCGTTACATACGCGGAGGCTTTACTTGGCGCTTGCATACGCGGCGGCCACGTGGCCCAGACGCGTGTCGTCCTTGCGGTCGTAGAGCCCCACGGTGACGCGGCCGATCGACAGGCCGTTCGCGCACACCACCAGGTCGTGCAGCTTGGTGCCCGGCAGCGGGTCGGGCCCCACGGCCTTGAAGGAGATGTCGTGCTCCTCGGCCGCCAGCGCCTTCTTGGACACCAGCCCAGGTGCCAGGATCTCGAGCGTGCGGAAGCGGTCGCTCCTGGAAAAGAGGTTGACCCGTCTCGCCCACTCGCGCGGCGCAATCCACTCGACCTCCCGCTCCGATGCCATCGTTCAGATGGACACATGGCCCACTCGGTCCACGTGTCCACATCCCTCGCATGGGTTGGGTCGTGTACGAAGAGTGGCACACACTTTCCCAGCGCCAACTCATGGCCGACTCCGAGGACGAACAAAAGGCAGGAGCCGTACACAAGGGCGGACGCCTCGCGCTGGCGCGGAAGGCATTCCTTGCCGACTTGGAGTGCAACGAACAACGGATGAAACGACTCAAGACCGAGGACGCGCTCCGGATCAAGGAGCTGGTGGCCTGCATCATCCTCTACCAATTAGAGAAGCAGATGCGAAGCTACAACTGCACCGAGCACGCGTGGACGTACTCGGGGATGAATGACAGGCTTCGCGAGGCTGTCGAGGGTCCCTTCAATCAGGTCGATGAAGCCTTCCTCAAGGAGCACGTGGAGCCACTGGTCAAGGGGAGGGAGCCAGACGTGTCCTTTGTCTATACTCAGTTGGGGTTTAGAGCGTGCTGTGCCATCGAGTAGTGTTGTGGGGGTTTCAATAACACGTCCTTGGTTTACTTGACGAGCGGACTCTGTTGAACGTGGACAGATGGCCCACTCGGTCCACGTGTCCACATCCTACTACTTGAGGTGAACGATGCGAGGAACACATGCACATTTCCAACACCCACCCACCCATGGCCGACGCGCAGATCGAGCAGAAGAAGGAGGAGAAGCACGAGGCCCGTCCAAGCGGACGCCTCAAGCGCGCACGGGAGGCGCACGCGGCGGAGTTGGCAACCCATAAGAAGAGGATCGAGGAGTCCATGCTCGAGAGCGCACTCCGTATCAAGGAGTTTCTTGCCGCCTTGATTCTGTGCGAGCTGGAAGATGCGATCCGAGGAGGCAATTTCGGGGGGATGACCTGGGATTACAAGCGCATCAACAAACAGCTACGTGCTGCACTCTCGTTTCAACCCTACGAGGTCAACTGGGCGTATCTCAAGGAGCACGTGGAACCACTGGTGCAGGAGAAGGAGCCAGCGGTATGCTTTGTTGACAGAGAAAAGGAATTTGATGTGGTTGTCGACCCCGCGGGACTTTGAACCGCCGAGTAAATCATGCCTTGTCACTAGAAGAACCGTGTATTCGTCTACGGTCGTTTTAGGCCTGGGCGGCGACCAGGTCAATGTAGGTGCGCATTTCGGCCGACGAGAGGGGGACGTCCCAGACGGCGAACGCGGCCAGGTCGAGGTTGGTGTGGCGCTCGGCCTCGGGGTAGCCGGTGCACCCGACGCACATCTGCGTCTCGGACGTAATCATCGGCACGTCGCGCTGCCCGGCGTAGCAGTCGTTCAGTGGGCACTTGACGTCGAATGTCTGCGTGCCCACCACCAGGGTGTGCCGCAGCTGGCCACCTGCCGTGGCACTGAGGTACCAGGCCAGGCACACGTGCGTAAAGGCGCCATCCTCGGCTGCCGTCGGCACCATCTCCCAGCTGTCGAGCAGCTGATTGGCATCGGTGACCGTGTACATGTACAGGTTGCCGTCGCCGAGTCCGCTGTACTTGATCGAGCCGCGGCTGGGTGCGTCGTCGTCGATCGGCTCGAGGCGCAGCACGACGCCGCGCGAGTGGTCGGGGCTGGTCTGCCACACGCGGTAGCGCACGCACACCGTGCTGCCGTTGGACGAGAGGCCCAGCGCGATCGGTACCAGCAGGCCCGCGCCCGAGGTAGCCCCAACGCGCACGTGACACGGCGTCGGCGCCTCGCACGTCGCCGGCATGGCAGCGCCGTTGCGCGCCACCAGGTGGTTGCCGTGCCCGCTCTCGTCGTCCAGCGGCGCCGACGCAGTAAACGACGTGTGCGTGCGCAGGTTGGCCAGGTGCGGGATGCTTGCCGACATGGACGCAAAGTCGGCGCACACCAGGCCCACCGACACCGAGAGAAGCAAACACCACACTGCCCTCATGAATGCACGTGGGTGGACGAGAAGATGTACTGGGTCTACCAGCGTTCTACATACTCAAACGCGGCTGGTTGGCGTTGCGCGTCCCGTGCGCGGACCTGTCCGCTCGGCTCTTCCAACTGCCGCTCCAATTCGCCGTCTCCGTCCTCGCGACTTGGTTGTGTATCTTCCCTCTCTCCACAGGCCTCGCGCAGAAAGGCCACTGTCTTGGCGACGCGCTGCTGGCGCACGGACGCGACCACGTGTCCCAAGGTGGCAATGGCGCGCACGTGGACAGACATGGGACGGGTATATGTGGCACAGATGCTCACCCTGTACACATAGTCCGGGCCATGAGCTTCTACAGGGATCCTGGTCCACCCGTCACTCACGCTGCCCTAAGGGCGGCTCGAGACGCAAACCCACTCCTCGACCAGATCATCTTGGCGCTGGCAAGGGAGGCGCGGACCGTGGTGGCCATGCCCTTACTCTTCTCCACCGTCCTCGTCTGTCCCATCGCCAAGTCAATCGGGATCGAACGCGGGAGGGTCGAAAACCTGCTCCGCACGGGAGGGTGTCGGCACGTCGAGAGGGCCGTTGAAGCCGAACTGCCACCTGGCAGCCGGGTCCAGGTGACAACCACGCCCGACCCCGAGGTCATTGCCATCATCCAGTGGGGAGACACCCAGCGCATGTGCGAACGTGCCGGATTGGCAATCGCAGAAGAAATCCAGGAATACGACGGAGCCGGTATCACGTGCTGCTCTCTACCGCGCGGTGTCCCCATGCTGTTCACATCCAACGGCCTAAGCCTCCAGGAGGCGGTTGGGCGCTGGGTAGTGCCACACCTACCACAGCAGATCCGGGCCTCGTTCCTCTCGTCTGGCGCTCTGATCGCCTGGACCAGTCCGAACGCCTTCGATCCTGCATTGGCATCCAGACTCGCGCCCGTGACCCTCGCAATGGGCGCAGGGGATTCCGGCATGGCCAGGCGGTTTAATGAGAATGGCGCACAAGGGTGGCAGTGGGATTTCGCGGTCACGATGACGGACATTCAGAGGGACCCGGACAATCCGAAACACGACGTACTGTGGTGCGGAGGCATCGAACAGGCCAGAAGGGTCTTGGGGCAGCTCAGAGCGGGCGAATACTTTATCGCCAGTGGACAGGACCCTGATGTGTACGTCATCCGGAGGCATGCTCGAGAGATGAGGAGAATGGACCCAGGCACCCTGGCCAAATCAATCATCAGCGTCGTTGAACAAGCTGTGGAAGGACGGAAGTACAACGATGTGGTCCACGGGGCACATGGGAAGGTGCTCGATTTGGACACGTTCACTGCAGCAAAACGTGTGATGGAATTGGGCCTCGAGCGTCTGCATGAAAACAACCCGATATTCGTCCGAAAAGCACTGGGATACCTGCGCCAAATACGGGCTTTCATCCACGAAGGCATATGGCACCTGTTTATACTGGATACGATTGACGCCGTCGACATTTCCCGAGTAGTGGAGGAGGCTGCCAACGTCCCACCGGATATCTCAAAGATGATCGTGGACCATCTCATGTGAGGCCACACACCTGACGGATCACCTGCACCTCTTGTGCAAAGACAGCCCTTCGAAGGGGCGCGCATCCCGAAGCAGCCACGATAAAGCCATGGACATTCTGTTTCAACTCTATGTTGCAGACACACGCGTCATTTGCACTCCACCAGGACCATGAGCTTCTTTGCACCCGATGGGCCTGCCGCTGGGGATCAACGTATATCCCGGGCCGAACAGGCCACGCCGCTCCTGGCCACGATCAACGAAGGACTGCGACAGGCCACGAGGCAGATGCTTGAACATCCTGTCAACTTCTCCAATGTGATCATCGTTCCCCTCCCAGGCGTCGAACGCGAGAGGCTCGAAAACCTTCTCAGCTATGGGCGCGATCACGTGATGAATGCCGTGACCGAACTCCTGCCACCTGGGAACAGAGTGACCATCACAACCACGGTGCACAGCTACGTCGTGGCAATCATCCACTGGAAGAACACGGCGCCGTTGCGCGCTGCAGCAGGAGAAGCGATTGCCCAAGTGGTTCATGCCTACCACGATGCGGGCGTGAGCTGCATCGGCTTGGTGAGGGGCATCTCGTGGCTCTTCCTGTACTCGCAAGACTTTGACGACGCCGACGCTTTGCTGCGCGCCGAGCTCGTCCGCCGCCTTCCACCCGAAATTTCGAGCTCCCTCGTCGTAGACATTCCACTGGTCTACTGGACCAGCCACCAAGCGTACAGTAGAGAAAGGGTCCTACGAGCAAAGGAAAGACAACGCCGCGCCGTGCATACGTCGGCGGAGAAGGTTGTGCTCTTTTCGCGGTTTGAGCGCAAGCTGACCTTCTACGGTTTCTCGGGCACTCCTGCGACCCTCGAGTTCATCGTCGCCAGTCCCAAGAGCCCCAATCACGGCTTGGTCATATGCAACACCCCGTACATGCCATCGCACCTCTTGAGGATGCTGAGCGCCAGGAATATCACTGGCCACGCCGTCGTCAATGACGATGGAAAGCCGTGCGTGATCTTGGACGGGGTCGGCCGTGTGCTGAAGCACGACGAGGATTCTCTGACCGAAGAGGTGGAGAGCCTCGTCGAGAAAGTGGTCCGAGGGGGAAGATGCATACAGATCGTCAACAGCACCTTCTCCGAAATGGCAACCACTGTGATAACACGGGACGTTCTGGACAACGCCAAGCGGAAATTTATCGAGCGGAGCCGAGACGGACTCGAGGCGGTTGACATACCAAGGGACTACCCCCAATTACTGGAACACATTCATGCGTTCATCCAGCGCGGGCAGTGGATCCTGGTGGTCCTGGACAATCTCAACAAGCCCGACATCGAATGGGCGATAGCCCAGGCAACCAGAGTCCCGCCCGACGTCCGCCGGATCATCTCGAGCTTCCTCGTGAGGAACTCCATGCAATTCGAAGAGGAAGAAGAGGTTCTTGATGATGCCATGGAGGAAGCCGCGCCCCCTGTCGCAGACGGCGGGGGAGACGCTCCGCCCATGGAGGAGCAATGATAAACAGCTCGCGAGTTTTGGATAGGAGGGCAGGAAGTATGTAGCAGCACTGCACTGGAAAGTGGACCAAGACCATGTCTTTCGTTGCGTCAGACGCACCTCCCGCGGCCTCGCTGCTGGACAAAGTCTCCGCGGAGCTGAGTGCCTCTGCACAGGAAATGACGTCGCGACCTGATCTATTTTCCGAGATCATCCTCGTGCGGTGCTCGGACGTGGACCGGCAGCGGCTGTCCCAACTCGTCCAGACCCACCATGTGAGGCTCCAACGTGCCGTTGAGCAGCACCTGCCACAAGGAAACTCGGTGATCGTCACCACAGCCGCCGACCGCCACGTCGCGGCGATCATCCAGTGGAGTAATCTGGTGCCCATGGTCCAGCAGGCAATCGAACACATCGTCCTAGACGTGCTCCTGTACTATAACGCCGGGGCCGGCTGTGTGTCTGTGCGCAAGCCAGTCGTCATGATGCTCCGCAAAGCAGGCGCAGGTATCGGCGAACACTTGCACCGCTCCCTCCTGGAGGACATCCCCCTCCTCCGCGACAGACGACTGGTCGTAAATTTGCCACTTATCCACTGGGAGGCCGACACGGATCAATCAGACCACAGTGTCGTCGAGCTATGGCCACACGGGCTGACGGTCGATCCGAGTTGTGACACCTTCGTGCCTCACTCCGAACTCGTCCCGGACGTGGCCGGTTTCGGCCACGGATCTACGACGCTGCAGGCAATCCTCAACGATCCCCGGAAACCGTCCCATGGCCTGATCCAGTGCCAGACAAAGGAAGAGGCCGTTGAGGCGGCGCAGAGCCTGCGTGGACGTGGGGTGTCCTGTGTCGTGCGCATGGATGGGACGATACACACGTGGATCATTCTCGAGAGGGCGCATCACCTGGTGGATGCGAGGCCGCTCGAGCTTGCCACCGGTCTGTATCATTGCATCCGTGCCGCCATGGACAATCGCGCCTCTGTCCTCGATCTACGGGAACACGTGGAACGCCATGTGACCGCTGTGACACCAGAAGCCTTCTCCGCGGCAAAGGATATCAGCGCGCGATCACTGTCGGGCGTCTTCAAGGCGAACATCAAACTGGCCGCCTGGACGCTTGGATGTATTCAATGCTTCCTCTCCAAGGGACGATGGGTCCTTGTCGTACTCGACGCACTGGAAGACGCGCGCCTGGGTCGTGTTCTCGACCCGTTCATCGAGGTACCCGAACTGTGCAACGTGATCATAGACCTGGCGCGCGAAGACTATGGTCCGGTGAAACACTAGCGTACGTCGTATGTAGCCCTTACGTGGCAAGATGGTCCAATGTCGTCGAGTGTAAAGTACACGGTCTATCCGCCACACGCGTTCACGAGGCCGCCGTGCGGCTGGCGCGTGGCCCTGTGCACGCTGCGCGGCAAGCTGCTCCTGGAACTGTCCAAGGGGCCCACCGACCACATGCGCAGCCTGATCATGCTGCTCTACGGCTCGATTGCACACCCAGTTGGCACGTGGACCGATGCGCTGGCGCGCATCATACGGCCCTCCGACGCCATGTACCACTGCGAGCTCGCCTTCACGCTGCCGTGCACCTGGACGGGCCGGGCGGGCAGCTGCGCGGCGCCGTTTGGGCACGTCGCCGGCCGCGTGCGCCCGTACCACGTGCTCGTCGTGGACTGCGTCATCCGCGGCGACGAGGCGCTGGCCGGCATTGGCGCGAAGGAGCTGCCCCGCCAGGCGCACACGCTCGGCTGGATGTACCACCCCATCGACGTGTCGGCCGCCGAGCGGCACCGCGCCATGCTCTACTCGCTCGCGTTCGTCGGCAGCCGCTACCGCGACTTTGCGCTAGACATCACCTACGCGTGGAAGCTGCCGCACCCGGCGCAGGGCCGCCTGCAGCTGTGGTACGGCTCGCTCGTGGGCTCGCTCGGCCCCGGCTTCTACACCTACCCCGAGACCGAGGCGCGCGCCCGCCGCCTGTACGACGAGTGCAGCGAGGCCGACGACCAGGAGAAGGCCGACCCGTACGCGCGCGAGGCGCGTCTCACAGCGGTGCTGCTGCGCGAGCTGGGTGAGCTCATGCCAGCGCTTGCTGGAGGCAGCGTCAAGCGGCACGTGGCCGAGCTGGCGCGACGCCTGGGCGAGCACGAGGCGCGCGAGCGGCGCGACCGCGGCGAGGCCTACGTGTCGCCGCCCACGCCCGCCATGAAGGACCAGGTGCACACCTTCACATGCGTCGAGCTGTGCATGAACGCACTCATGTTTGCCGGCGTCATGACCCAGACCGGTGGCTGTCCCACCAACCGCGTGGTACCGTCGCTGCACCCCTGCCTGCTGCGCGAGGGACGCATCCGCGCCGGTGCCGACTCGACCCTCCTGCCCTCCGAGCACCTCAGCGGCCGACACGTACTGTCCACAGGTTCGCATGTCTTTGTCCCCTTTCAGGACGAAGAAGAGGAAGAGGACAAGGCGGGGGACGGCAAGAAAGTGTCATCAGACCTGAATGTCCGGCCCAGCATCGACAGTGCTCTGCACCTTGTTTAATACACATCAAACTTGCGCGATGAATAGGACAATAGGGGCGTGTCGTCTTGGCCGGTGGAAGAAGAAGAAGAGCCGTAGCGGTAGGACGAGGTCTCGGCGACGTGGTTGCGCGACCAGGTGATGGAGGCGACCAGCGCGGTGGCGCCCGAGGCCCACAGGTCAATGACCAGTGGGCGCCAGGTGGCAGGGTCGTCGAGGCGCTCTGTGTCCACCAGGCCCACCGACAGGAAGAGCGACACCCAGAACGAGAGCGTGACTGGCCAGGCGGCGAAGGCGCCCTCCACCACCGGCACCAGCACCCGCGCGCCGCCGACCGCGCCGCGTATCATGTCCAGGCAGCTGCAACTGGTGCCCTTGTCGTCCCAGCGCTTGGCAAGCCACAGCAGGATCGCGCGCGCACCCAGAAAGGCCACCAGCGAGCCGACCATGTAGCCGATGGCCCAGCCGACCACGGTGCCGTAGCGGCCGTCGCCCGACAGTCGCGAGTGGTCGAGCACGCCGACGCTGGTGTACGCCACCACGAGCGGCACCACGAGGACCCAAAAGTTGTACGGCGTGGTGGTGGGCGCCTCGATGCCCATGCGCGGCAGGGGCGGCGGCGTGCGCGAGCACGCGGTGCAGGCCAGGAGGGCGCCGTTCAGCAGCAGCGCCAGGGCCAGCACGAACGAGGCCACGGGCAGGGCAGTGTATGCTGCCGCTGCGTCGGCGTCGGAGGCGGCCACGTGGTCGGCCTGCGTGTTGACCACTGCGTAGACGAGTAACTCTGTGTGCATGACGAGGCACGCAAACAGCGCCAGCAGGTTCACCGTCCAGCGCATCAGGCCGACTGCGTAGCCCACGCGTTTGAGGTCGAGCTGGCGCGGGTCCACTACGCCGCCCGCAAAGGCTGCGCCGCTCGAAACCACCGACACGAGTGCAAAGTCTCGGAGGAAGCCCATGTGGTTCCAGATGTTCTGCGCTTCCACCTACGTTGCACACGCACATAGCGCACGTTCACAACCACACTCCCAAGATCACAGCCACGATGAGCACGCGGTTCTTTGAGCGCCAGCCAGGAGAAAGCACCGAGCAGCTGTGCGTGCGTCTGGAGGAGCGCATAAATGCCGCATACATCGCGTCGGCGGCGGCTCAGATTGGCCTCATGGAAATCGACAAATCAAGCGGGTCGCCCATCAAGACCACCGTACGCGCCGCCTTCCTGCGGCCCGAGGACGCAAAAGAAGTTCTTGTGCACTCGCGCTACGAAAAAGCCGTTAGAGATCTGAGCGCTAAGGGTATCCGCGTGAGTCCCCTGCGCACACTGGACGCATCCGGGAAGCCATTCTGCTACGAGATCAATATTTTATTGTGAGCTCCACGCCGCGCCAAGGCGCCACAAGAGACAAGAGGAGGCACGCGACGGCCGGAAGTCGCACAGCGGCCGCCAGGAAGGCACCGCCCAGGAGGATACCCACTAAATAGTCAATGTCGTTACGCGCGTCCCATGCCACGGGCACCCACACCACCGCGCGCACCACCAGCTCGAGCACGCGGTTCTTCTTCTCACCCTCCATCAAGCACGCATGGACGGTAAGCGCCATTGTCATGAGGACGGCCAGCCACGTGGCATGACGGCATGCGGCCAGATGTGCGGCCACGTGCGCGCCGACGAGGGAGGCCTCGCCGACAAACGCGGCGGCGGAGGAGCTCGACGCGGACGTGAGGTGCACAAGGACGAGCAGGGCAGAGGCGGTGGCGCCTGCTGCCTGGGGCAAGTAGTCCACGCGGTAGCGGTACGGACGCCACGGCGCGCCGTCGTTCTCCACCACCGCGTGCACGCGCGTGTCGTCCAGACCCACGGTGACCAGGCATGCCGCGAGCACAAACACGGCCAGGAGCAGCACCAGGAAGGCGCGCGGGTCGGACCGGTCGGCGCGACGCGCTCGCCGGCGCACAAGGAACGTGTGCTCCCCGGGCTCCATTGCACGACGAAGACACAGCCACCACATGCCACTCTTTCGAATCCCGTGCATCCGATCATGGAGCTGGGCACCACAGCGGCACACGCCGCCTCCCTCACAGACCAGAGTGGCAAGACGGGCGCCTGGTCGGGTCACGTCGTCGTCGTGTCCCCCTACGCAAAGCAACCCCAGGTGCAGGCGGCTCTGGTGGCGCAGGAGATCGACTCGTACGCCTCCAATCTTGGCTACCGCCAGCTCGTATTTGAGGGACTCGCACCGGAGGTCAAGGACGCGGCCCTCCGGGCCGGCTTTAGCGTGACGGCAAAGGGGCATCGGGCACACGTCATTGGCTGGTGACATTGCATGTGTCTAGTAAAGTCAATGCGAACGACTACTGGGTGTCATTCCTCCGAGTCCAGAGAGTCCATGCAGCTGGACATCAAGAGCGCGCATGCCTCCTGGTTTGCGCGTCATAGTGGCAAGAAGGGCACCCTGTCGAACTACATCGACGTGTCTCGCTACACCCATCGGCCCCAAGACCAGGCCGAGTTGATGGTGCACGAGATTCTTTACTACGCGTCCCGCCGGGGCTGCCGCGAGCTCGTCTTTCGGGGTCTCGCGGACGAGGTGCGAGACGCCGCAAGACGCGCCGGCTTTTTCGTCGAGGTGAAGAGGGCTCGGATGCACGTCATTGCCTGGTGACAATGCATGTTTAATAAGAACTGGAGTGAACTTAATGCGTCTTCCATGATCAACTCCGCTGGTTCCTTAGTTTGGGTGTGTCAGGCCTATGTCTCCAAGTGGGTCTGTGAATGGACTGGCCAGACCCCCCTGTACATCAGGAGAAGGCCTTCGCCCTGATGTACAGGGAGGATGGACACGTGGCACTGGAAAGAGGTATGCAGGTCGATCGTCACAATCCCAATGCCACTCGCAGTCATGAGCCTCGTGCCTGAAGAAGCACCCAGAGCCAAGAAACCGAAAGGGAACGACGAAGAGATCAAGAAGCTGGCTCTTGGCATCCTGCATGTACTCAAACAAACAGACAGTCGCTGGCGCTACATGGGAAACGCCTTCCTTATTTTGCATCCCGGAGTCGGCAAGTCGACCAAGGTCGCCAGTGTCGATGGGACTGGCAAGCTCTCCTTCGGCGGAAAAGGCGCCAAGTCGGTGGGCAACTTCAACGTCCTCGAAGACAGCCTCGACCGAATCGTGGGCATTCTTGAACGGCGCGTTATCGACCTGGATCTATAAAGCCCAGTCGTGTGTGCAAAGAGACGCATGTGAATGCTGTATGTAGAGAGGACGGGCAGTGCGTCTCCCAGTCGGACTGCTGTGCGATGGACGCGCGGCAGACCGGCTGGGAGACGTACTGGAAAATGGGGAAGGAGGACCGCGGCCGCGTCTCCGTCAACGACGCCTCCCCTTC
>JACCDG011623755.1_pt1 | contig 11981 bp, 15 predicted proteins | sample 7442471 | NCBI WGS metagenome assembly JACCDG01 (sample SAMN15323444, study PRJNA562643) | freshwater metagenome | isolation source: river surface water | place: USA:Blue River Watershed | collected 2017-08-17
ATCGATTAATGTCTGGGTAGAACGGAAATCGTCAACTTTCCGAAAACAATCTTAAAAAATATTTAATAGAATCAATGTTTATTATTTTAAGAAATGGGGATGGAAACTATTTTAGCAGGGTTAACCTCCACTAAAACCACTCCCTCCATGAACAAATCGGGAACTAGGTTCGTATTCTCTAAGTAACTTATCAAAAACTAATTTTGATCTCTTTATTGATAAAGATTTTGGTACCATCATCAAGTACAAAACCCTTTATAGGAAAGGTGCCTCTTAGAGTTGTCAAAGTCTTCGAGAAGAGATCATGGAGTTACACTATTTAAATAAAGTGGAAAATAAATTTTTTGGAATCAAGGAAAAATGATTTTTATATTTCACAGGCGAATCTATTATCACCCACCACCACTCACACCCTCTCTCATCATAAAATTTTTTGTGTCTTGTTTGAAGATTATGTTCTTGATCTCTTCTGGGTAAATCACTCTATTATTTTTCAACTCTAAGAAATTTAAATTTTCGATCAACTTATTGTTCCCTGAAAAAAAGTCCGCTTTTAAAATATTGCCTTTAACTGAAATTTTTTCTCCTTCCGTAGTTATGACATTTTCAACTTGGTTCAGTTTTATTTCGCCAGCATTTACCCTGAAGAAGAAACATATTTGGATTAATATTATTAATAAAATATTTATTTTCATTAAATCACCTCCCTATTATTGGAGTGCTCTTTGACAATATCTGTGACCATCCCAATAAATATCGTATCCTTACCCCGGAATTCTCGTGAATAAATTTTCTCCTTTATCTTAACAAAAGTCTTTTGCAGTTCTGCTCTGATAAAGGGCATAGTCTTTTCTTTGTCAACGGCTTCCGTTTGCAGTGATAACCAGTTTTCACCGGTGCCGATTTTACTTTCATCATAGCATTCATCAATTAGAAGTAAGAGGCACTTTTTTAAATCAATTTGCTTCATGGTAATCTTCTCATGGGCAACTAGGATTCCGTGTTCCTCTTTTAAAACATTGGCAGCTAATAAAATATCTACCTTTTTTAACCCATTATTTCCAAACTCAGTTTTAATATAATCCCTAGTTACAGGAAAATTTTCGTTGGAGACAATTAGAGCAATTTTGAAAAACTCCCGATCCGAAAAAAATCTTGATTGGTCGTCCGAAATAGCTATCGAATCCGTAACATGACCCATTTTTTCTTTATAAGATTTAAATAAATCTGGCTCTAAAATTTCTAGATGTTTGATGATTTCTTTATGATTACCTGAGGACTGTAACACCTTAAAAAAATGTTCAAAGGAAATATTATCGTGGCCATTCTCAATTCTTGAAAGCGTAGCCTGAGAGATGTCCCACTCTTTAGCAATTTGAGATGTACTTAAGTTTGGGGACATTTTTTTTCGTTCAACCAAAATTTTTCTGATTATAGTTCCCCGATTTTGATTATTTATATCTTGAGTTGGTTCAACCATGCATGCACCTTTTGATGATTCTACTACTCATGATGAATAAATAGTAAGGATAAATTCGATCCAAACGAAATTTATTATTCATGAATAGTAATCTTCCAATACTCGCTTATTCCTACTTGAATCTTAATGGAAGATCAAATAACAATTTATACAAGACGCTTGCAAAATGAGGGAGCGAAGAATCGCTCCGCGCCAGATCAGTCAGCAAACTTAAGTGGCACGGAGCTAAACATAGACAAATTATTGTCTTTGATTTGTTGTAATTGGTTACTCCAATTCTGTCAAAGGCCATCTTTTGTCACTAAACTAAAGGAGACAACCCGATGGCCAATCCTGGGCTATTATACTTTTTTTTAATTTTATTTTCTGCATCATGTGCATTTAAAAGTGGCCAAGATAGTTCAATCAAATCGCATGAAGAGATTGCTGTCCCATACCAGTCGCTTGATGCGGATGGCGATGGTATTCAAGACAAATCTGACCATCAACCCTTTATAGCAAATTTTCCTAGACCCTCAATCCATTCATTTGTTGAAGGGATAATTACTCTTTACCAATCACAGGCCAATGGATCAATTTCAAAAAAAGAGATTCCATTTGGTGGTCTAAACTCTGAAGATATTGCCAATACTCGAATAAAGTTTCTTTCCCAATATTTTTCTAAAATGAAAAATCATAAGGAAGAAAATCCTTCGTTGGATGGATCGCTTTTAAATATTTATCCTCTAAAATCTTTACCCATCGAAAATCAGTTTAAACTTGAAGACTTGCTGGATGAAATAATAAATGAAGAGGAACTTCAACTTGATTTTGACCTAAAATTTACTCTTAATTTTCAGGAAGTATCAAGGGTTTCATCCGTCGGAAGGATTAGGATTGCTCCATTATTAATCTCCCCAACACTCGAAGAGTTTTTACTGGGCGATTTTTTGCTTTTAGAAGGGATCAATCGCCCCTTGGAAATTAAAATCCCAAGTGGCACCGATGACTTCAAATATACCAAGACGGTAGGTTTAAAATTTGTACTCGATAATCAATCAAGCGAGGTTTTAAAAAAGCTTGCCAATGGATTTATTTTGGCACTGAAAGTTGAAGATTATTCATTTAATAGAAATAACGTTTCCTTTAATTTTTCAGACCTTCTCCCGCAAATTGAACATCAAACAGCTCTCTTAACCGAATTTTCTCCAGTTGGTTTTAAGTATAGTTATTTCGTTCCCCAAAATGCTTATCCCTTAAGTCCAATTAATTTAACAAATTCCGGTTTTATCAATTCTTATCTTGGCATGGGAAATACCCTAGAAAAAGATCCAAGCATTGATACCCTCTCCGCAAGTGATTTTAAAAAGGGATCATGGTTTATATTGGGTGATAGAGACAACCTAAAAATTCTTCCAAATACGGGAGAAAAGATAGGATTAATTTATCTAACTGGAGAAGATTTAACCAAATCAACATTTACTGAAAAAAAACTCTTAGATCATGCGGAAATTGCTTCCGAATTATCCCTATCAGGATTCACTCCCGGTGAGTCTTACCAGTTTGTTGTAACCGGAACATCCATTACACCCCAAATCAGCTCACCCAATAATATAAGGGTCGAAGGTGGTGCCAATAGACAACTTTGCTCTGCTGATCCTCTTTATAAGATTATTCGTAGTTGTGAGGAGTATTTCTATTGGGGTGAATGGTGTGAAGTTTCCGCAATCAACCTTATTGAACCTAAAGTGGATGAGCTTATTTTTACCTCGGAGAATTTTCCGAAAATTTATTTGGATAACGAATTGGTAAAAGCGGACTTCTTCCCTTCCAGTGTCGGCAAGAAACTTAGATTTAAAATAAATATCCCCATGGAAGAAAAAATCGTCAGAAATCTGAAAGTCGTATTCCCTGATAAAAAGTCAATGCCATACCTACCTTACGGTTTTGTCGGATACAAAAATTGTAACGCAAGAAATAAACCTGGTTTTCGCTTTAGGGACTATTCCCCTGACACTCATTCAATATCAGGCGATATCCATTTTCAGTATCAGGCAAGTGTAACTAAATGGGGAAAAAATCATTAACAAGGAAGTCATCATGAAACGAATTCTAAAAAAATTAAAAAAAGGCAGCCTTATCGAAGTGGAAACCCTCTCCAATCTAAAGTTTATCGGGCGATTTTTCATCACTAAGGAAAATTACCTCTATGCTATTTTGGATTTGGGCATTTTCACCGCCATTCCAATCAGATCAATTTTAAACATTAAAACAAAGGAATCTTATGAATAAAAAAATTATTCCCATCTATCCATGGTTTATCTTATTTCCGGAAGCTGTATTTGGTGCAAGCTTAACCGGTACGGCCGATCGCATGGGGCAAGAGCTTATGCGAATCGGGATTTCCCTGGGAGTGGCGGCACTCGCTTTGGGGGGGATTTATTTGGCCATGGGAAAGCAAGACGGTAATGAGAAAATTACCAAAGCAATCATTGGCCTCTTGGTCGTCATCTTAGCCCCGGCAATCGTTAAACTGATAAAAACTTTTATTTAAAAGGAATTAAATGATGATACAAACACAAAAATTTCTAAATACCTCCCCTAAGTTTTTTGGGGTTGACCTTTACGATCTTCTAGCTCTGGCAATCCTGCTTATTTTATCACTTGTTCTTGGCCTTTCCTACATTGAAGCGATTATTTTCCTAACGCTCATCATGCTATTGCTGAAATTTCTAAAGAAAAAATTTACACCATTTCTTCTCTGCCCGGAATTAATTAAACAACGGCGAAATACCATTGATTACGTCCAATTTTTCCAGGCGACCCAACGATGAAGTTTCCTGTTTTAAGTGCAACTGGAAATAAATTGGTCTCCCTTAAAGGGGAGACCTCTTATTGTTTTGAACTCTTTCCCCTTGATTTTGAGCAGATGAATATTGATTCCGTGGCCCAATTCCTTGGTCAAATAAAAAAGGAGCTAATCAACCTACCAGTGAATTTCTTTTACAAAATTTATCGCATGGATGGTCATTTTTATTTAGTGACCCCTGAAAATTATTCACCATTTGGCCAATTAAGGGCCTTCCCCCTAATTGATCCCCTATTTAAAATATTTCCCTACGAAAATTTTTATTCAAATATAGAATTTTTCGAGGATTATTTTAAATTTAATGGGGAGTATTTTAGATTTCTGGAAGTTGTGGAGCTTCCTGAACAGTTATCCCCCAACGGTTTAGCTTCTTTTGGGAATATGGGTATTTTTTTTAGAAGAGTGTCTAAGGAGAAGGCCAAATCAAAGTTGAATACTCAAAGAAAGCTTCACTTTTCAGGAATTTTTGAGGCCTTAAAAAACGTTCTATCGCACAAGGCTTTTAATCAATCTGAAAAATTGTTGGAAGAATTGATCTCAGGTGAAGAATGTCTATTTGAAATCAAGATTCGTTTTCTCCTGCGGTCTATAGAAATGTCTGCCTTAAATGATGTGACTACAAAAGGAGTTGAGCTTTTCAACCTGATGGGGGGAAAGGCGATTATTCCAGGGAGGTCGCATGCGTATTACTTTAATGAATTCCTACCAGGAATTACGCCGGTAAAATGGGGGGCACTAACAACTTCTGCACAAGTTCTATCCTATGCACTCCCCACGAGCGGCGATAGCGCCATGGATTCAGGAATTAAATTTAAATCCGTGAGTAACAAAGTAGTTCTTCTAGATTTATTCCATCAGTCAAATCCCAATTACAATATGCTGATCACTGGAAGTTCAGGACAAGGTAAATCCATGCTCGCGGCCAAGATACTGATGGAGGAGGTTTTAAAGGGCAAAAAGGCCGTCATTCTCGATATGGGCGGATCATTTAAAAAACTGACTCGCTATTTGGGAGGAAATGAGATCACCACGACCATCAATCCCATGCAATTTAGCGAACCCCTTTTTTTACGTGAATTTATACTATCAAATAAATCGGCCTCGGGGGCAAAAGAAAGTGCCCCGCTGGCCGAACTAAACAACGCTACGCTGTTAAAAACAATAAAGGAAATTCTTAAGGCAAGACCAGATATTAAATTTTGGGATCTTATTTATTCATTAAATGAGGTTATTCCCAATACCGAACTCTTCTTTGAAGAAATTAAAGAATTTCTTGGTGACTTAAATTTACCGGATAACGCCATCACTTATGTGGATGTATCCCTTTATCCCATAAAATTTCAGCCTCCTCTAATTCTGTTTCTAATTCAATATTTTAAAAAACTGACAGGAGAGAAAATATTTTTAATGGATGAATGCTGGCATCTACTTGAAAGGCACGCCGACTTTGTCGCCAATTGCTTTAGAACCTTTAGAAAGGAAAAAGCTTCGGGACTTGCCATTACCCAAGGGATTTCTGATTTTCTAAGCATACCCCTTGGTGAGGCAATCTGGTTAAACTCCCATTTTAAAATTCTCTTTAGGCAAGAAATTACTGGGACCAATCCTTTAAGTGAGTTTGAATACAAAAAACTGCAAAATATTTATTCCAGTAAAGGAAACTATAGCGAGTTTCTCCTGCTGGCCGATCATTTAAAAAAGACCATGCGCTTTTTTCCTAGTGAATTGGAATACGAACTTTTTACCACCGACAAAGATGATTTAAATGACCAGAAAAAATACTTAGATGCTACTGAGCATTTATTTGGATTCAAAAGATCTATTGAGAATTTTACCCGGTTAAAATACGGCAAAAGTTTAAGGGTGGAACAATGAAATTAATTTTATCTCTATTTCTTATTGAAATCGCAAACGCAGTACTGCCAAGTGATACCGCATTAATGATGGAATTGGTGACGACAACGGCAAGTCAGCTCAATGAAATGGAAAAGCTGGTTGCAAATTCCGAGAACTATACCCAAAAAATGCAGCAATATAATGAACTTCTGCAAGACAAGGTTTTTCAATCAGAAAGAATCATGTATCTGGCCAAGGACATGGCCTCAAAAAAAGATTTAAAGGGAATGGGAGATTTAAATTCTGCCATTCGCAATTTAAAGGTAACCATTGACGATCTTAAGGGCCAAATGGGTGAAATAGGCATCATAAAGACGGATGAGAATCGGATTCAGGCCTATGTCGAAGAAGAAAAAAAGATCAACGCCATGGAAAAAAATCGAGCAGAAAAACAAGTCGATCATACTCTAAATGCAAAAACGCAAAATAGGGCAAACCAATTAAGCGCCCAGAACACCGCACTTATTCTAGAGAATCAAATTAAAATGCATAAAACCCAACTGGAAATTTTAAAGCAGATCAGTAGGACAAATAAACTTTTATCAACTGACCTGGAGAATAAAAATTTAAATGAAATAGGCCGGATGGAAAGTTATGGGATCAAAGGCAAAAAGAAGGTGAGTAAATGAATGACATTTTAAAGGATATGCTTCTTATTACGTCTAACCAGAGTTTCCTGCTTGCCAAAGAGATGCACGGCCTAGCTCTTTACTTTATCATGCCAGGATTTCTCATTGCATTGGTAATTGAATACTTTAATGAATGGGACTTTTTAGGAGTGATCAAAAAGCTAGTTATAATTCTACTATTTTTAGGTTTCTATCCGCCCATTCATCAAAAAGCGGTTGATTTAAGCCTAAGTTCGGCCGGCCAAATACTTAAAAAAATCAGTCCCAGAAACCTATTTGTCAAAAAGTGGGTCGAAGCGAAGGTTGATACCAAGGAAAAATCCAATTGGAATTTCCTGGAGAAGTTTGCCATCCCCAATTTAAACGATATTTTGGGCACGGCCTTATTTATTTTTTCAAAAATATTTCTGTGGTTACTAAAGCTGATTTATTCGACCGTGTTTCATTTAACGTCAGTGTTTATTCCCATAGCAGGAGTTCTTTCTTTTATTCCCATAACAAATAGGGCCGCAAACGGAATTGTGCTCTCAACTATTTGGTGTGTAATCCTACCGTTTGTCATTGTTGGAATCTTGGCTCTGGTAGGGAACTCTGTCTCTGAAAGTGCTCTGCGTGGGGAAATGGCACTATTAAAAGTGGAAAACCTGGTCTGGCTCTTTGGAATTACTTTCATTTTGTTATTATCTCCGGTCATAACTTTAATGCTTATTCGTGGTGATGGACTAGCCAGTGCCGGATCAAATATCGGCTCCATGTTTTCTGAACAAGGGATGAAACTTATTCGTTTTATCCCCTTACTAAAAGGAAGGTTCTAATTGCTGTTAAAATATGAAGACTTTAGTAGCGAATTTATCAAACAAAATAGATTTATAAAAATTCTTTTACTTATCCAAGCAGGGATAATTCTTGCGGTTTTTCTTATGTTCTTAGGAAGAAGGGAGCTTTTTTATATTAAGGCATCTGATCTTATTGATGAGAAACCGCTCATCAAAGATATTTGCTATAGGGCGTTTAAAAGCGTGGTTGATAAAAACCCCCATCCATACTTGGTCACCCAAGAAATTATCAACGCCCTTAAAAATAATGAATTTGATGTAACCATTAAAAAAGTCCTGGCCGTAAGGGCGATTAGCGTTAACCAATGCCGCATAGTCATCGACGATGGTGAAAAATCCCGAGGTTTTACTGTTTCTTTTACTGAAAATTCAAGCTTTCCCTTTATCTACATGCTTAACCAGATTGAGGAATTGGAGGATTTACCATGATTACTTTTTTTATTTTTCTTGGAAAAATCACATATATATTTCTATCCCTAAACCAAGTTACAGCAATTCATTTTGATAATGAGATTGATCGATATATTTACGGGGGAAAATCTGATGACATTAACATGGAAGTTTTGGCAGATAATAAGACCCTTATTTTAAAACCAAAAATTAAAAATATTAAGGCCAATCTTCTGGTTTTTACCAAATCTGCCAATTTCAACTTTCATTTTAAAATGGTGCAAAGCAATCCTCATGAGTTGATAACAATCTTACCTGCAAAAATGGATTCCTCTTATAAATTAATCAAATCTGAAAATACATTTGATCTTTTAGAAGGAGATCATTCCTTACTTTTTAAAAATAAAACAAAGATGCCTATTAAAGTTAATGACTCTGACATCGCGACATTTGATTATCTCGGCAAAGGACCGCCTTTATTTATTAACCAAAGACAGATTTACCCCTAAAAGGAGGAGCCATGCTACTTATTATCTTTTTAATACCAAGTCTTTTAACCGCAGGGACAATTAACCTAATCAAGGAGAAACACGCAAAACCTACAAATGAAATCAACGTTATTAAAGAGCAAAATAAAAAAATTCAAAAGCTATTAGAAAACGTAACCAGAGATGAATTGGTCACTTGGGAAAGGAAAAATTCCCTAACTGCGGGAATGATTTTAAAAGGAAGACTCATTAATTCCTTGCTATCAAATAACCTGGAAAGTCCGGCGATTATTGATTTAATTGACACTGAATTTAAAAATCAAAAACTTCACTGTAATGCCGTAGCTCAAAACCAGCGCATCCAGATCAATTGCCATTTGTTAATTGCCAAAAATCAAAACAAAAAAATTAATGCCAAAATCTTAGAACTTGATGGGTCCAGCGGGTTAAAGGGCATTACCGTGAGTAATGGCGAATTTAATCTGGGCAAATCAATTCTTGCGAATATCGGTCAAGGTCTATCTCTACTACTGGGCAGAAAATCGGAATCCCCAGGGGTTCAAAGTCTCAATGGCCTAAAAGAATCCGCGGAGGAGTATTCTTCCAACTCGCTTAATTCATCCAAGGAAAAAATCTTGGTGAATGGAAACAGGGAGGTCTTAATCTACATTCAGGACAATAACGATGAAGGTTAATGGCCTAATCATTTCTCTTGTTGTCATTACAGGTTGTTCAACCCTGAAACAATCCCTGACAACTGCCTCAATTCTCGGAGGAATTGTGGGAGGACTCGCTGGAGGAATTCTCTCCCCCAACAAAGCAAGTACCATACCCAATGTAGTTATATTTGGAGCTTTAGGGGCCTTTGCAGGAGGAGCATCTGCCTATTATTTGCATAAATCTGATCCCGAAAATTGGCCAATTAAACCGATGATTTTGGAGTCCGATCAATTGCAATCAAATTATTCGGAGCCAAAAAACGAAAAAATTGGATTTAATCCAATATTTAAACTTACCCCATCAAAGAAATATTTGGTGCCTACTGAACCCTTACCTAATGAGTTAATGGGTAAAGTTAAAAAGCAATACATCCTGGAATATGAAAGCTCAGAGCAAACTCTACAACTAGAAGATAAAACTTTGATAATTCCACCATTTAAAGCTTGGGAACATGCTTATGAATAAAAATAAACATCACTACTCCAATCCTCTCATAGAGATCATGGAGGAACTAGTTAAAATTATCTTAGAACTTATTCACGAACTCTTTCTGTTTGGAATTAAGAAATTGAAAAATGAAGTCAAGCCGGTTCCTCGAAAAGTTTTAAAAGTTAGAAAAACAACCCATAAGGTTGAATCCCTCGGAATCTGTTTAAAAACCAGGAAGGAATTTCCGCTTAAAAATTTAGATTACACTAAGCATACGTTTATCGTCGGGGCATCTGGCTTCGGGAAAACTAATCTGCTTTCCCTCTTACAAGAAGATTCCATGAAAAGAGGAAACCCCGTTATTTTTATCGACCCCAAGGGCGACTATGAATCATTAGAGAATTTTAAACTTCTGGCAAAAAAACATGATAAAAAAGTCTATGTTTTTTCTGAATTTCACCCTGATTCAATTGCTTTAAATCCAATTTCCAGTGGTTCGCAAAATCAAATTGTCGATAGGATCATGTGTGCTTTTGACTGGGATAATTCTTACTATCGAGATTTTTCAAGGCGGAAATTATATGAAGCCCTAGAAACGCTGGATAAATATCAGCGAAGCATTAGCATTCAAAACCTTACGGACATTCTTGCCACTGAACTTTTTCATCCTGACATGCTTGGAATTTTAAGTAAACTAGAGGCCATTGCTAAAAGTGATTTTGGAAAATATTTAAAGCAAAATGAAACCACTAAAACGCTTAAGGCCATTCGCGAAGAAAAGGCCTGTCTTTATATTGGCTTATCCACGCAAGGTTATGGAGAAACGGCCCTTGGCCTAGGTAAAATATTTTTAGGTGAATTACTATACCTATCTTATTTCACTCTCGGTCCGGGAAGAGGCGATGGCCATACTCCCATTTCCATATTCTTCGATGAATTTGGTGGCCTGGTTACCCCAAACTTCATTGAGCTTCTCAATAAATGTAGAAGTGCCCAGATGGAATTGACTCTAGCAGTTCAATCACCATCAGATATTGATAGAACTAATAGTGATCTAACCAAACAAATTGTAGAAAACTGCGCCAACATTTTTATCTTTAAGCAAAGACTGGATTCAGCTGCGAGTTTTTTTAGTGAGGCTATCGGCACAATTCCCAGTATTAAAGAAACGGTAGTTACAGAAAATGGCTCTCGCCAAAGTAAAGGAAGTCAGCGAGAAGTAAACGAACTGCTCCTTCATCCTGATATCATTAAATCCCTTAACATTGGCCAGTGCATTCTGCTTCAGCATAATCCAGTAAGAATTGATGTCCTAAATGTCCGACGACAAATATTAGGTCCTCTGCCTGAATTGAAACCAGAAAAACCAAAGGGAGAAAATAATCCTCTTGAAATTAAACAAGGAGAAAAAAAATTATGACCAACCTTACCTATATGCAGAATAAAATTATTCATGAACTTTTTCGCTGGCGAATTGCAGATGGCGAAACCCTTAAAAAGTTTTGCGGTTACCCCAGTGATAAAAAAATTATGGCCCAGCTCCTCCTCAGGCTTGAATGCCAAGGCATACTTCAATCGAGAATGAGCACCTGGGATAGAAAAAAAATTTATAATCTGACACCAAAAGGGGTAAGCTTAGTTGATAATGGGGATCGAGAATATGCGATCCATGAAGAGATCTTTTGGCACACGGCCCTTGTCTCTAAGGCCAGCGGCGATCTTTCGGAATTGGCCCATGTCACTCAAGTAATACCCGAATACGAAATTCATTACGATACCCAAACCATTCCTGATGCGATCATTAGAGGAAATAAAGCTGGGATTGAATTCTCTATCGCACTAGAGATGGAATTAACCAAAAAGGGAAAGGCCCGATTCATTGATAAAATAAAAACCTATGCCTTGACCAAAAACTTTGACTATGTTTTGTATCTTTTTCCAAATGAAAAAATGAAAGAAGACTTGAGCAAATTGATTTCTGACAATGTCAGCGATTTGCAAAAAAAAAGATTCATGCTCTTTTCTTTTAAGAATGGGCGAGGCCTTCATTTTAAAAAGGCATTTGGCACATTTCAGGATCAAGAAATATTTTTGGAAAAAATATTTAATTAAAGCGTGCTTCTATATGTGGCTTCTCTGGAACTTCCTAGAGGCTGTTGTAGAAGGCATAGGAAAAAAGGAACGGAAGCAACTAATTAAAATTATTCCATTTCCCGCGCTCACGAAGCTGACTCCCTCTCTCTCACGTTGTGTAGATAGATGGAG
>JACCDG011080420.1_pt1 | contig 11980 bp, 9 predicted proteins | sample 7442471 | NCBI WGS metagenome assembly JACCDG01 (sample SAMN15323444, study PRJNA562643) | freshwater metagenome | isolation source: river surface water | place: USA:Blue River Watershed | collected 2017-08-17
AATGAATATTAAGATTATGTTACAAAATATAGTCCTCAATCGGCCGTTATCCTCGTGCTTGACACTAGGATCTACCTTAAAACTTGATCATCGGGTCAAGCCTGATGATGACAAAAACATAAGTTAACAAGCATTCAAAAGGCACTTGATCCCTGAGCTCACGCTGAGGGTTTTACTTCGCTACGATAAATTTGGTGCAATGTTTTTGATCCCTTTATAACGCGTAAACTTTATAATGATGATTCACAAAATCACGCAATAAACTTTAATTTAGTAAGGTCTAAACCAGTTTGCTCTAAATCTGCTTTATAAATTGTGATAGCCTCACCAGAGATCAAAACTCTATCACCCATATCCTGACATTTAATAATTCCACCACGCTTTGATGCTTGATACGCCATCATGTTTTTCTTTTCAAGTTTTGCTGACCAATATGGAATTAATAAACAGTGCGCAGAAGCACATACTGGATCCTCATCAATTCCCACACTTGGAGCAAAATATCTTGATAAAAAATCATACTCCCCTTCACCCTTTGCTGTGGCAATAAGAGCGCGACATTTAATTTTTTTAAGAGCTTCCAAATTTGGCTTTAAGTCATACAATTCTTTTTCAGAACTGAATTCCATGAACATCCTATCATTACAAAAACCATTGAACAGGGGACGGGAATCTAAAACAGCGTGAATTTCTTTAGACATTATTCTTTCTTCTATATCTCTATAGGCAGGAAAATTCAGACTATACCATTTTTTAAATTTATTAGTATATAGCTTTCCAACTTTGCTGTTAAAATGCAGATCTGCACCCTCATCTAGCATTTTTTCTTCAAACAAAACATGTGTTGTAGCAATGGTTGCGTGGCCACAAATGGAAGCTTCTGAATGAGGTGTAAACCATCTTATATCAAACTCTCTTTCTCCTACTCTTTTCACAAAAGCTGAGTTAGAAAAAGCGAGTTTGGTAGCAATGTCCTGCATAACAGAGTCATCTGGGAACTGCTCGTAAAAGAGCACACCAGCTGGATTACCTTTAAATGGCTCATTTGCGAAGGCATCGACAACCCAGACCTTACCAAACATGATTAGATACTCATTATTTCTTTTTCCTTGTCCTGAACCGACTGATCAACTTTTTTAGTAAAATCATCTGTTACTTTTTGCACTTCTTCTGAACGATTGCGGCTTTCGTCTTCAGAAATCTGCTTATCTTTTTCTAATTTCTTGAATCCATCCATTCCATCTCTACGGATATTTCTGATAGAAATCTTAGCGTTCTCACCGTATTCGTGAGCTTTCTTTGAAAGCTCTTTACGGCGCTCTTGCGATAGCTGCGGAATTGGAATTCTAATTAGATTTCCTTCTGGCATAGGGTTTAATCCTAAACCAGACTCATTAATTGCTTTAACTACGCTTTGTGTCATGCCTGAATCCCAGACCTGAACTGTAAGAAGCTGCGCTTCAGGAGCGTTGATTGTACCAACTTGAGTAATTGGCATAAAGCTACCATAAGCCTCAACTTTAATAGGGTCTAACAATGCTGTTGAAGCCCTGCCAGTTCTAAGTCCATTAAGAGAGTGTTTTAAAGATGCGATCGCACCCTCCATTCTTTTTTTCAAGTCTATAATAATTGGATGATCCATATAATACCTATTCTACAACTGTACAATTTCCTTTACCTTGAACGACTTTTGATAATTCCCCTTTAGAGTGAATATCAAATACAAGTATTGGAACTTTGTTATCTCTTGCCAAACCTATAGCAGCAGAATCCATAACCTGCAAGTTCTTAGTTAGAACATCTTTATAATCAATCTTATCAAACTTTACAGCGTCTGGGTTTTTCCTAGGGTCTTCAGAATATATTCCATCTACTTGCGTTCCTTTTAGTATAGCATCACAACCCATTTCTAGAGCTCTTAAAGTTGAGCTAGTATCTGTTGTAACATAAGGATATCCAGTACCAGCAGCAAATATAACTATTCTTCCTTTTTCCATATGGCGAATTGCTCTACGTCTAATATATGGTTCGCACACAGCAGTCATTGCAATTGCAGATTGTACCCTTGTACTCACTCCCATTTTTTCTAGAACGCTTTGCAGTGCTAGAGCATTCATTACAGTTGCCATCATTCCAATATAGTCTGCAGAAACTCGTTCAATTCCAATTTTTGTTAGTGTAGCACCGCGGCAAATGTTACCACCGCCTACCACAATACATACTTCTGCACCAATATCTTTAGCGTCTTTAATATCTTGGCATAGGCTTTCTATAGCATCATGCTCATAGCCAAACTGGTTATCTCCCATCAAGATTTCTCCTGATAGTTTTAATAGAATTCTTTTATACTTTAAATTTCCCATAAGTTTCCCATAAAAAAAGGAGGCCTTAAGCCTCCTTTAAATTTTCATTTATTAAGCACCAGCTGCCGCAGCTGCTACTTCCTGAGCAAAATCGACTTCTTTCTTTTCGATTCCCTCACCAATATTAAATCTCACAAAACCTGCAATCTTAATGCTTGCACCAATTTGCTTGCCTGCATCTTCAACAACCTGTGAAATTCTTGTTTTGCCATCCATAACAAATAGTTGCTCAGTAAGAACAACTTGCTCATAGAATTTAACAAGACGTCCTTCAACCATTTTTTCAATAACAGCTTCTGGCTTACCAGAACCTTTTGCTTGATCAACAATGAAGGCTCTCTCTTTTGCAACTAGAGATTGATCTAGATCAGCAACATTTAAAGACTCAGGTTTTGTAGCTGCAATATGCATTGCAAGCTGCTTGCCTAATTGTGCCAGTTTGTCTTCCGAAGCATCTGATTCAAGAGCAACCAGAACACCAATTTTACCAAGTCCATTTGTAATCGCGTTATGAACATAACTAATTACCGCACCTTTAGACACTGATAATTTTTCAGCTCTTCTTAAAGTGATATTCTCACCAATAACTGCAATATTCTCAGCAACTGCACCTGTATTTACAGCTTTAAAGCTCTCAAAATCACCATCTGTAGAAATGAAGCCATGTACTAGGTTTTGTGCTAATGCTTGGAATTTATCGTTTTTAGCAACGAAATCTGTTTCAGAGTTAAGCTCAAGAACCGCACCAGTTGTGCCTTTTGTAAGCACAGCAACCAATCCTTCAGCCGTTACTCTACCAGCTTTTTTAGCTGTAGCTGCTAATCCTTTTTTTCTAAGGAAATCAACTGCTGCTTCAAAATCACCATTAGTTTCAACTAAGGCTTTTTTGCAATCCATCATTCCTGCGCCTGTTTTTTCACGTAGATCTGCAACCGCTTTTGCATTAATAACTGTCATAATATGATACCTTCCAAATTATTCAGATTTTTCAGCTTTTGCAGCTGGTTTTTTCTTCTTTGTAACCACTGTAGCTGGCTTCTTTTTAGAATCTTTCTTCTCAGCCGCCTCGCTTGAAGGCATTTCGCTGTTAGCAATATCAGCATCTGTCATATCAACTGGTTTAATATCTAAGCCAGCAGATGTCAGACCTTCTTGAATGCCAGAAAGAATAGCTTCAGCAGCTAAGCTTGTATAAAGCTCAATAGCTTTACGTGCATCGTCATTTCCAGGGATTACATAATCAATACCATCTGGTGAAGAGTTTGTGTCAACAACTGCAATCACAGGTATTCCAAGCTTTCTAGCTTCTTGAACAGCCAAATCTTCTTGCCTTCTGTCAATGATGAATACGATATCAGGCTTGCCACCCATATTTCTTATTCCACCAAGAACGTTGTCTAATTTAATACGTTTGCGGTCAATTTCTAGTAACTCTTTCTTATTTAATCCTGAGTTCTCATCAGCAAGAATTTTTTCATACTCTTGAAGAGTTTTGATAGACGCAGAAACTGTTGACCAGTTTGTAAGCATCCCACCTAACCATCTGTGATTTACAAAATATTGTCCGCAGCGAGTTGCTTGCTCAGCTATAATTTCATTTGCGGTTTTCTTAGTTCCTACGAAAAGAACTCTACCATTCTTAGATGCTACATCTTTTAATACATCCAAAGCTTCCTTTAACATTGGAGCAGTTTTTTGAAGGTCAACTATATGGATGCCATTTCTTGTACCATATACGTATTTTGCCATCTTTGGATTCCAGAAATTTTTTCTGTGACCGTAGTGAACGCCAGCTTCTAGTAGTTGACGTATAGTAAATTGAGCAGTATTTGCCATTTTTATTCCTTTAAAATTTTGGTTAAACCTCTGCAGAACAGACATTGTGCAACACTACACAACACCAAAATAAGCCCTGCATGCGTATTTGTGGGTCACAAGCTACTACAAAAACCCTGTAAATTCAAGCCCTTTATTTAGGATTCGCTTAAGAAATTAAGATATTTTACTTCTCGTTCAATGACTCTCTAACAGTCTTAATAAAAGGATTGGTGATATACTGAAGTACAGTGCGTCTATCCACCATAATATCAACGTTTGCAACCATTCCTGGAGAAATATAGAACTTCTTATCATGATGGGTTAGATAGTTCTTATAGGTCTTAACTTTAACATGAAAATATGACTTATTATCTGTAGGATTAACATATGTTTCAGGAGATATCTGCTGTACCTTACCCTTTAAAAGCCCGTAAATAGCATAATCATAAGCTGTTATCTTTACACTAGCCTCTTGATCAAGCTGTATTAAGCCAATATCCTCTGGTCGTACTGAAGCGTTTACTATAAGACTATCCTCTTGCGGTACCAAAGAGATGATTTCTTGTCCAGGCTGAATAGAGCTTGAAGTAGTAGTATTGGGAATTTTATAAACTATCCCATCGATTGGAGATAAAACTTTACTGCGTTCCAGTCGCTTGGATACATTTGCAAATTCAGCATTAAGTTGATTTTGCAAAACCCTAGCCTGAGCTAAGTCAGCAGTAATCTGCTTTTTATAACTATTAATAAATTGCGACTTTGCGCTCTCTAATTCATTTAACGCGCTCTCAGCCACTGGCAAATCCGCTCTAAAAGAGTCTAGGCTTATTTTGTTATCTGAGTATCCTTTCCTACTTTCAATCACTCTCATCTTTGTCACTAACTGTTGCGCCTCCAATTTCTCTAAAGTACTCAACTCATCAAGAATGATCTTTTCTTTTTCCTCGTAGGTTTTAATCTGTTCTTTGATCTTTTTTATTTCCGAATTCTTTTGAACAATTTTTTGCTCATTAACGTTCAAACCATCCTTAAAAGTTAATATTTCGTTTTTAAAACGATCACGAACTTCATCGGCTAGTTGCTTAGAAAAATCTTCAATTTCTTTAGACAGAACAAGTTCTTTGTCATCTATTTGCGCTTCAAGTCGGGCAATATTCGCTAGATTTGCATAGTATTGCATCTCTATAGATATGCTATTCGCTTGCTGGGTTGCTTGATCAAAGGTAATCAACAAGGTACCAGCTTTCACAATTTGTCCTTCAACAACATGGATCTTTTCAATCACATTACTTTCAGGAGAATTAATTGTATTAATTTTAGAGAAAGTCTCCACTTCACCTTTTGCATGTACATAAGCATCAATCTCAAAGAAAGTTGCCCATAACAGAAAGCAAGTCAGCATTATCACTAAAACTGCATATAAAAATATGTAAGCTTTTGAAGGCTTAGTGTTGATCGCTTTAAATGTTGGATAAAGATCATTGTTGTTAAAATCTGGCGAATCAAAAATGTGCAGTGACCTACTAAACAATCCCACGAAAAAATTAAAAAATAATAATATCAGAGAAAGAATACTAGAGATAATCCAGTAAAAAATATTATACACATCTCTGAATGGGTTAAACCCTAAGCTGTGCTTCTTCTTTTTCTTGTGGTGATTCTGTTCTTTATCACTCATTTCTATCCTTTGCTATAACTATATTTTTGTAAAAATTCATTCTTATCGCCGTAAAATTTAACTTTACCTTTTTCTATAAAGAGAACTTTATCAACGATATTTAAAACGCTAAGTTGGTGAGAAATCACAATCAGGGTTTTATCTTGTGTATACGCTTTCAACCTGTCTAAAAAAGCATATGAAGTCATCTTATCCATCATGCTCAATGGCTCATCCATGAGTATTACACTTGGATTATTTGCAAACGCACGAGCTATTGCAATTGATTGTTTTTGACCACCCGAAATTTTGCGCCCAGATTCCCCAACATGAGTATTTAAACCATCGGGTGAATTTCCAAAATGTTTATCAATTCCTGAAACAGTAATTGCCGTAGCGAGCCCTTCTTTACTATCTACCTTTACAAGTGGGTTTAATAGAATATTTTCAATAATTGTACCATTAAACAAAAAAATATCCTGTGGTACATAACCAATGTTAGCACGTAAATCATATGGATTAATTTGGTTAATATGGAAATTATCAATGTAAATATTTCCACCGCTTTGCTGATACAACCCCATAATCAGTTTACTTATAGTAGTTTTTCCAGACCCTATCACCCCAACGATTGCAACCTTATCTTTAGGCTTAATTTCGAATGAGACACCGCCTAAAACTTCTTTGCCTTTTTCATATTCAAATGCCACATTTTCGAATCTAATAGCTCCATCAAGCTTATACTTAGGCAAATACTTAATTTCTGAAGATTGTTCGGATTTTGACTGCATTATCCCATCTAATGCATTATATGCAGATTTCACCGTATTAAATCTCAATAATAAAATTGAAGTTTGTGAAAACGGCTGCACAGCTCTAGATGAAATAATCATACAAGCAATAAGTGCCCCTACTGACATAGTGTTTCCAAAAAAGCTGTAAACACCCACTACAATTACCAATATGTAATTAACACTCTGCAACATAGTAATGATGTTGGTTGATAGTGAATATATAGAATGGTTGGCTTTAGTTTCTTTTGCATGCTGTTCAGATATTCTATCCCAAGCAGCCTGAATTTTCTTTTCTGCCAAATTTAATTTTATCGTCTCCAAGCCTAACAAAGCCTCAACAAGGAACGATGTTTTTTGATTATTTAAATAAAAAGCATTGCTTGAATATTTCTCAGAAAGAACCTTAACAATCAAACTAGAAAACATTACTAAGCAAATCATCATTATGCAAATGGCGAAAATGGCAAATCCGCCTATATACCACAACAAAATGAGGTATAATATTGCAAATGGAATATCAAGCAAAGTGTTTACGGTAACACTAGATAAGTACTCTCTAATCACTTCCAAATCTCTCATATAACCTGCTAGAGATCCAGACAAATAGTTCTTATCTCCCAACTTCGAATGCAATATTTTATTAAGCAGCTTATAGGATAAAATGATATCAGTATTCTGATTCGCAAAATCTAAAAAGTAGGATTTTATGCTACGCAGTAAAAAATCAAATATAACAGCTATACAAATACCCAACGTTAATACAATTAGAGTAGATTCCGAAGAATTCGGTATCACCTTATCGTAAATATTCATTGCGTATAATGGCAAAAACAAGCTCAAAATATTTGCAAAAAATGTAGCAATAAGCGTTTTTGAATATAGATCTTTAAAATATGATACTGTAGAAATTAGCCAGTTTTTTTTGTCTTTTATTCTGCCAAATACCGAAGTTTGCATTGAATCATTATCATGATTAACAACTACTATTTGGCCACTGTAGCTGCTTTCTAAGTCCGCCCTTTTGATATTACTTTTATTTCCTTCATGATCGGTAATGATAAATTCATCTTGAATTAGCTCATTAACAACAATCATTTTATCATCTTTCATTAAGGCTAAACACGGTAACAAACCCGCATTTAAATTGCTTAGACTAAGTTTACGTTGTTCCGCATGGATGCTAAGTTTTTCAAGGCCGAGAATTACTATTTGCAAAGCCGACAAATTGTCAAAACCTGCAGTACTGACCATTACATTATTCAATGATAATGGAACATCAAAGAGTTCAGCTACTCTTAATATAATATGATGTGCAACACGTGCTTCAGTCATTAAAAACGCTTACCTAGCATTATTACTAATTCTAGTATAAGCGTTTAATGTATAGAATTACAAGATAGTTATTATTGCAGTAGTCCTAACAAACGTGTATTGGCATGGAGCATTAGTTATTGAATAAATTGACTTTTATAGATAATCTAAGGATATACTAGTGGTGTTATATAAAGGGCTAAGATAATGCTAATTGAGACATTAAAAACTTTATTTAGTCTAACTTGGAAAGCAACTAAGATAGTCTTCAGTAAGCCAATAATACTTATCCCATACCTTGTAATTACAACTTTGCTCAGCGGAGGCTTTTTTTTCTTTGGCCCCCTTGAAACCTTCTTGGATGCATGTCTTATATACTTACTTTTAGTATTAATTTTCTCTCTTTCATGCACTTTTTCAATTTCTTTGCTCAAAACTGAGATTAATACTTACAGTGACTCACCTAGCTTAGCGTCTTCAACGACAAACACCTCTTTTTTAACAAAGCTTATTTTTGGCGCCGACGTGTTTATTTTTGACACAGGTATATTTTTAAAATCTTTGTACTTTATTTTTGTCAAAAATCTTTGTATCGCTGCTATACTAATATATTTGTATTTTCTTGGTCAAATAGACCAAGGTATGTCTGCTTTTCTATTTATTACAGGCCTAGCAATAATCTATACCGTTATCTTTTGGTGCTTAGCATTATTTGCCTTCAATATGCATATTAATTTAATGCTTATGGTTCCATATGGAATAATAGGACATTGTAATTTGTTAAAGGCCCTTGACATGAGCATTGAATCAATGGCAGGTAAAAAGATAGCTACCTATTTCTACTTTATTGTATTAGGAGGAATCGCTGCAATTGCTAACAGCCCTGCTTTCTATTACTCCTATCTTGGACGGGTTGTTATTTGTTTGTGCCCAATTATTTACTCAACCACAATCAATCTCTTTTACTTAAAAACGACCAAAACTAGCCAGTAATAAAATATATTGCCTGACATTACGAATTGTTATTAACTGAAAGGTAAGTCCAAAGTCTAAGCGATATAAATGCAGAAATTACCAAATGAAACTGTAGCATCTTTGTTAAGTTTAACATGGGACGCAGTTAGGCTTATTTTTAGTAAGCCCAAAATCCTAGTTTTATTATTAGCTATTACGTTTCCTTTATGTTTGTTATTTCCTTTTACTATATCATATTATAAGGAGTGGAATCATAGAAATTACTGGGTAATATTTTGGCTAGTTTATTTTAGTTTTTTATTAGTAGCACTTATACCTTATACTTTTTCACTTAGATTATTGAAGACTGAAGTTAGCTCAAGTAAATATATTCAAAATTTAGCTCATCTATTTTATAACTATAAGATCATTGTATTTTTAAAAACCTTATATTTTATTTGTATAAAAAATATATTAGTCTTTGTTTTTTTAGCTTGTTACACTAAGCTTGAAAACTTATCCCAAGCCTACCAAGCAATTGCGTTCATATTCTTTCCTCCAAGTTGGTTTTTCATGATTTATATAATATTGCTTGCCATCTTACTTACTGCTTTATATACGGGTATTAAATTCATTATTGCTTTGCCATACGGCATTATAGGTGGGCAAGGACTTTATAGTGCTTGTAATGAAAGTGCACAATCTATGTACGGAAGTAAACTATCCACTTTATATTGGTTTATAATATTAGGGTTTATAATTTATGTAACCGATCTTATATTGATGGACTTGTTTTGGGGGTTTTATATGTTTGTTATAAGTTATGAATCTAGGAATTATGAACTAGCATTTGATTTACTAAACGTGTTTCGTGGAATGTTTATGATCTTTTTTTCACTCATTTACTCAACAACTATCAACCTTTTGTACTTTAAAAGAACTAAAGTTGATCAGTAAAATCAGTATAAAAAAACCCCGCCACTTAACAAACAGGTGACGGGGTAAAAGTAAAGTTATACTGTATTAAATAATTGTTATTCTATTAGCAATAGCATTTAAGTCGTTGATGTGAACACCACTTAGTGTGATATTACCTTCACCGCCTTTAAAGTCTATCACTGTATCACCGCCACTATTAGATAAAGTTGTACCAGCTCTTAAGTCATTTAGGTTGATGCAACCATCGCGATTCACATCGAATAAACCTTTAAATATCAACCTATCGCCTTCAGCTACTTTAAAGTCTTCAACTTCATCATAACCTTCACCAGCTAATTTACCGTTACAACCTTTGCTTAAGGTGAATTCGAATTTATCTGCTCCTTCTTCACCAGAAAGCTCATCATCGCCTTTTCCACCAACGATATAATCGTCACCACCTTGGCCGTATAAATGATCGTTACCTTTTCCACCAAGTATCGTGTCATTTCCTATATCGCCACAAATATGATCATCACCATCACCACCATCTACGTAGTCATCACCTGCATGGCTATACATAATGTCGTTGCCTGCATCACCATACATTTTATCATTTCCATCATTTCCGTGCATTTGGTCATTGCCATCGCCACCGTACATCTTATCATTTCCACCTTCGCTGTACATGATGTCATTACCTTTGCCACCAAACATAATATCATCGCCAGAGCTACCATTTAACTCATCATCACCGTCACCACCGTCGATAGTGTCATTACCTCCTTCACCCCAGATTTTATCATTACCAGCGCCACCTTTCAGCACGTCATTGCCATCACCACCAAATATAAGGTCGGCACCATTACCACCATCAATTGTATCATTTCCCGATTCGCCATATAAGTGGTCATCACCATCACCACCCACAACTTTATCGTCGCCAGCACCAGCGTATACAATATCATTTCCTTTACCAGCATCGATTGTATCATTGCCGAACATTGCAAACACTTGATCATTACCATCGCCAGCACAAATAACATCATTTCCGCCAACCATATGTTGATCCAAGAATTCGTAATTCAAAGATTTTAATTCAACTTTAATGTTATCGATTAAGCCACCCATGTAGTCGCTGGTACCAATTGCTTTGAATTCTAACAGAGATGTCGATCCACTAGAGCCAACTACATCATATGAATAAGTATTCCAACCACCAGTAGCACCTGATAGAGTTGCTATGACAGTTCCATTCCACAGAACTTGTATACCATTACTTTCTGCAGGTATTCCAGGTCTTGGACTGTAATCAAATTCTAATTTAAATGTGTGAGGCCCTTTTGTAGCCAAGTCTTGGCCAATACTACTGTTATTATTAGCACCACCATTATCACTGTCTAATTCCACTTTATGATCCCCATCTGAAGCGCTCACACCGTCTGTATCACCAACTTGTACTTCCATGCCTGGGCCAGATGTAACTCTCCAGCCATCAATACCGTTTGCAAACACTTCCCAGCGTCCACTATGATCGTTTATTACCACATCTTCAAAACTATGGTTAATGACTAAATTTCCTGATGCAGGTATGAAAGCTGAATCTGCATAATCATCGCCCCAGATTTTATCATCACCAGCACCACCATTAACTTTATCATTGCCTGTACCAGCAAATATCAGGTCAGCACCATTACCACCATCAATAATATCGTCGCCGCTTTGACCATATAGTTGGTCATCACCGTCACCACCAATTACTTTATCATTTCCTTCGCCGCCAAATATTAGATCATTACCTGTACCACCATCTAAAAGATCATTACCTTCATTTCCATGAAGTTGATCATTACCAGCACCACCGTATACTTTATCATCACCTTCTTTTCCATAAACTATATCATTACCATCGCCAGCATCTACTACGTCGTCACCGCCTTCTGCGTAAATTACATCATCGCCAGCTTTACCATCAAAGTATTCACTTTGCCCAGAGCCATATAAGCTTTCAGAAAGGTTTGTGCCTATAATTTTGACACTAGGCACCACACCAGAATGTTGTTCTTGGGAAATCTCAGACACACAACCGCCATTTGAACCACTGCCACAAGAGCCTCCTGTACCGTGCTCATGATGTTTGTGATCATGATCTTTATGGTCGTGCT
>JACCDG010380327.1_pt1 | contig 11979 bp, 8 predicted proteins | sample 7442471 | NCBI WGS metagenome assembly JACCDG01 (sample SAMN15323444, study PRJNA562643) | freshwater metagenome | isolation source: river surface water | place: USA:Blue River Watershed | collected 2017-08-17
TAAATCAAAAACTTTATCATTTTAAACCCTTGTTGGAGGGTAAAAAATTACGTGCCTTTTTGAATAAAAAGTTTGTCGTGATTCCTCGCAACATGGAGGAAGATTATTTTAGGAAATTCGTCAAGGCCATGGTAGCTCGCTATCCGGTGTATGCCAAAGGCTTTGAGATTACCAATACGGAAAAGAATTGCCAATACCTCTTGTCCTACGGTCCCACCACCCCGAAGTTGGAAGATGAGGAAAAAGTGAGCTCGAAAAAAGCCCTGGAAGCAGCAGACCGTTGGCAATTTGTATTATCCTTTCAATACGGCAATAACCGTTTTCCTTGGGATGGACTCTCGGCGGAGGCGAATGTGCTCTTTGAGAAGAAAGGAGATAGCTATGCCTTCCAAAAAATCATGCGCTCTTTGACCAAGGAAAAGCGTGCATTTCAAGCTTTGAAATCCATGGGCTTACCGATGGAGGCCGATGGCCGTGCAATTATTTCTCGGTCAGATGCAGTGCAATGGTTAACGGCACATAAACAAGATTTGGATCAGGGCGCCTTTTCCGTTCAATTCAAAGGGGATGGCTCCGCACCTCGCTATTTCTTAGGGAAACCGGAAATCAAGATCCGCATTGGCGAGAAATTGGATTGGTTTGATGTGCAAGCCATTATTTCGTTTGGCTCCTTTCAGATACCTTTCTTGAAGATTCGCCAACTCATCTTGCAGAAGAAAAAGGAATTTCATTTACCCGATGGTTCCATTGCCATCATCCCCGATAATTGGTTCCATGATTACCAGGACCTCTTCTATTTCTCGGAAACACGTCCTGGGGAAGATGGCGTATTCTTGCGTCGGCAGCATTTTCAGTTGATCCAAGAATGGGAAAACCAGGAATTGGTGAAAACGAACTTACGGACCAAAACGCTTAATGACTTGAAATTGGAAACCAAAGAGTTTCCAGTACCCAAAAATTTCAAGGGGACTTTGCGTCCTTATCAATTGGAAGGTTACCGCTGGATGCGGACGCGTCAGGCAGCCGGTTTAGGAGCTTGTCTGGCCGATGATATGGGTCTCGGTAAAACAGTTCAGACACTATGTCTATTGCAGAGTTTAAAGGAACAGGGAGAGACTTCACCCTCTTTATTGGTGATGCCTACCTCGCTATTATACAACTGGGAAATGGAGGCCAAGAAATTTACGCCTCAATTGCGTGTCTTGGTTTACAGCGGTCCTCAGCGCGAGAAGTTACAGGCGCAGATCGGAAAGGTTGATTTGATACTTTGTTCGTTCGGGATGGTGCGTTCCGACATTGATTGGTTTGAGAAGCAGGTCTTCAGTTATGTGATTCTCGATGAGTCACAAGCGATTAAAAATCCACTCGCTAATATTACGAAGGCCGTACAAAAGTTAAATGCCAAATTCCGTTTGGTGATGACGGGTACGCCGCTAGAAAATTCAACGATGGACCTTTGGTCCCAAATGAACTTTGTGAATACGGGATTATTAGGTACACAACGTTATTTCAAAGACCATTTTCAGATTCCGATCGAGAAAAAAGCCGACGGAGATCAGAAAAAGCGCTTGTATTTCTTGATTAAACCTTACCTCCTGCGAAGAGAGAAAAGACAAGTGGCCGCGGATTTGCCTGAAAAAATGGAGTCCATTACTTATTGCGCCATGTCGGAGGAGCAAGAACGCTTATACGACAAAACCAAGTCGTTCTACCGCGATGTATTGCTGAAGCAAATCAAGGATGAGGGACTTCAAAAATCGCGTTTCTCGGTCTTGCAAGGCTTAACCAAATTACGCCAATTAGCCAATCACCCTGCGCTTTGTGAGGATGGCTTTGAAGGGGAATCGGGTAAAATGGAAGCGGTATTGGAGAAGCTGGAAACGGTATTGGAGCAGCATCACAAGGTCTTGATATTTAGTCAATTCGTGCAGCATTTGGGATTGATTCGGAAAGCTTTGGACGAGCGAGGAATTGATTATGCCTACCTGGATGGCAGTACATCGGATCGCAAGGGTCAGGTGGAAAGCTTCCAAAAGGATGATGGTCAATCCGTTTTCTTGATCTCCTTGAAGGCGGGTGGCGTAGGACTTAATCTGACGGCGGCCGATTATGTATTTTTATTAGATCCTTGGTGGAATCCGGCAGCGGAGGCGCAAGCGATTGACCGGGCTCACCGGATTGGACAGAAGAAAACAGTCTTTACCTATAAGTTTATCAGTAAGGAAACGGTTGAAGAAAAAATCTTGTCTTTACAGCAACGCAAGCTTGATTTGGCGAATGAACTCGTGACTTCTGATGAAAGCATTTTGCGCAATTTGAGCGAAGACGAGGTCTTGGATCTATTGAGCTAATTTCACTAAAATATTCTTGGCAACTTCGTGGCTAATAAAGGCAGCGGGCTTCCCATCGATGCTCACGGAAATCGACCTGTCGAATTCATTGATGTCTATCACTTGTAACACACAGCCGAGACTAAGATTCATCTTCGTTAATAATTGCAAAAATACCGCGGAATCTTTAGCGACACCCATCAGGATGCATTTGTTGCCCATCTTGATGTCTGCCAAATGCAAATAGCCTAATTCAGGCATGACACCATTTTTACTTGGAATAGGATCCCCGTGTGGGTCCGTTTTAGGGAATTCCAGAAAGGCATCCAGCTTGTCGATCAGCATGTCCGACTCGATATGCTCTAATTGTTCCGCGATTTCATGCACCTCATCCCAATTGAAGCCCATTTTTTCCACCAAAAAAACTTCCCATAAGCGATGCTTACGTACAATTCCTAAGGCAATTTTCTCGCCTTCTGGACTCAATCGAACACCTTGATATTTTTGATAATGTACCCAGCCTTTATCGGCAAGTTTACGGAGCATATCCGTGACAGAAGCCGCTTTTGTCTGTGTTAATTCCGCAACGGCATTCGTCGAGATGTCTTCTTGATGACCCTCAGACAAACGATAAATGATTTTCAGGTAGTTCTCTTCTGCAAACGATGTCGACATCTTGATTTGTTTTGAATTCAAAAGTAAGAATTTATTAGCGTAATTTATTTTTTTAGGCTCAACTAAAAATAATTTTTGAATTGTCGTAAATTTGGTATATTTGGTGGCAAATTGATAAAACATGTCGAAACATTGGCGTAAATCACATCCTGAAAATTCATTAAGCGAGGTATTTGCTACGATTCCTGTACCAAAGGGGGGTGGATTTTGGCGAAATTTACGTGCATTTGTTGGGCCAGGTTTTATGGTGGCCGTCGGCTATATGGATCCCGGCAACTGGGCTACCGATTTAGCGGGGGGGGCTCAATTTGGTTATACGCTCTTATCGGTCATTCTCGTTTCAAGTTTGTTTGCCATTTTGTTGCAACACTTAGCGCTGAAATTGGGCGTTGCCACAGGACGTGATTTGGCCCAAGCCTGTGGGGATACTTTTTCAAAACCCGTTGCTTACTTTTTATGGATAATCTGCGAATTGGCCATCGCGGCCTGTGATTTGGCCGAAGTAATTGGGTCAGCACTCGCACTCCACTTGCTATTTGGTATTCCTATTTTGGCGGGTATCGCGATTACTATTTTAGACGTATTCCTCATTCTGTATTTTCAAAACCGAGGTTTCCGTGTGCTGGAATCCATTGTGATGGCCTTGCTCGCGATTATCGCGCTCTGTTTTGCCTACGAAATGTGGGCGGCTCAGCCGGCCGTTGCCCAAGTATTGCAAGGTTTGATTCCGAGTTCCAGCATTGTCATGAATGAACATCAATTGTATGTGGCGATAGGCATCCTAGGGGCTACAGTTATGCCGCATAATCTCTACTTGCATTCTAGCATTGTTCAGACGCGGGCATTTGAGCAAAATCCCATCGACCGGAAAAAGGCCATCAAGTTTGCGACTTGGGATTCGACGATCTCATTGAGTTTTGCCTTCTTTATTAATGCGAGTATTTTGGTTTTGGCGGCTGCAGCGTTTCATTGGAATGGCCGACAAGATGTTGCCGATATCCAAGACGCTTTTCTCTTACTTGATCCTGTCATGGGTACGAAATGGGCGAGTATTTTATTTGCCATCGCCTTACTCGCTTCCGGCCAGAATGCCACAGTCACCGGGACGCTCGCTGGTCAAATTGTCATGGAAGGTTTCATCGATTTGAAAATGACACCCTGGCTAAGACGTTTGTTAACGCGAATGATTGCCATCGTACCGGCCTTTTTTGTGACTTGGATTTGGGGAGAGGCACACATCAATGACTTGTTGATCTTTTCGCAAGTGGTGCTGTCCATGCAACTAAGTTTTGCCGTGATTCCCTTAGTTTGGTTTACCAGCGATCCTGCACGCATGGGATCATTTGTTAATCCGACCTGGATGCGAAACCTCGCTTGGATGGTTTCAGCCATCATCTTGTCGCTCAACTGTTATTTACTGGCCCAAATCTTTTTGAGCTAACTGTACTTTCCACCGGTTGTTTGAGCCGATGTGGTAGGTCGCTGGAAATTTTACTGCCATGGTAGGATTGGTTATCCCTTCCCCCAATACGATGTCGGATTCGATGTGAATAATTTCTTGTACTCCGATTTTTGTGTTAATCTGTTCAATTGTTTGTGCCCCTCCCTCAATCAAAATGGATTGAATTCCCTGGTTATAACAATAGTCCAAGAGGGATTCGAGGTAATTCGATTCCCCCAATGCCACCCATTTCTTATTATCACGAATTTCGGAATGTTCAAAGGTGAAGATAATCGTAGGTAAATCATCTGTCAGGATTTTTGCATCCTTTTTTGCCCTCGCTTGAGGGTCTAGGATCAATCGTAGCGGGGAGTTCCCGGGCCATGTCCGAGTTGTCAAAATAGGATCATCGTTGTTCACCGTATTCACACCCACGAGAATCGCGTGATGTTCTGATCGCAAGCGATGTACGAATGCCTGACTGATTGGATTGGAAAATAACGTCGCTTTGCCTGATTTTTGTGCGATAAATTGATCCGAAGAGGATGCGAATTTAACAGTCAGGTATGGCTGTTTGTGGCGGTGAAAATGAAAGAACCTGCGGTTCAGGTATTCGCCTTTTTCTGCTAGCACACCAACAGACACGGCGATTCCTGCCGCTTCTAATTTGGCTACTCCTTTGCCGGCCACCAAGGGATTGGGGTCTAAATTGCAAATGACCACGCGGCCTACTTGATGTTTGACGAGTAAATCAGCACAGGGTGGCGTTTTGCCCGTATGACTGCAGGGTTCAAGACTCACATAGGCTGTTGCCCCTTTTGCATCTTCAATGTTGTGAAACGCGTTTACTTCTGCATGGGGACCACCAAAATGGGCATGATAGCCTTCGCCAATGATTTGATTGTTGCGAACGAGGACACAACCGACCCACGGGTTAGGAACAACGAACCCTCCGCCCAAAAGGGCAAGGTCGAGGGCTCGCTGCATCCAAATTTCATCATTCACCTTGCGTAGGTTTTACATTGCGTGACATGTAGCTATAAATGGCAGGGATCACATACAAAGTCAAGGTTGTGGAGAAGAGCATACCTCCCACCACTGCGATTCCCATCGAGACACGGCTGGTAGAGCCAGAACCCAAAGCCAAGGCAATGGGTAAAATACCTAATATCGTACAAAGGGATGTCATGATAATCGGTCGGAAACGAGCCGTCGCCGCACTTTTTACCGCCTCTAATTTTTGCAAACCACTTTCCTTTTTTTGGTTCGCAAATTCCACGATGAGGATACCATTCTTCGTCACTAATCCAATCAAAACAATGATTCCGATTTGCGAGAATATGTTCAGGGTCTGGCTGAAATCCCAGAGCGATAATAGCGCTCCTGCTACGGCCAATGGCACCGTAAACAAGATGATGAATGGATCGATGAAGCTTTCGAACTGTGCGGAAAGAATCAAGTAAATCAACAATATCGCCAGCGCAAAAGCGAAAAGTAGCGAAGAACTAGACTCCTTAAACTGCTTACTTTGGCCATCGTATGCCGTCGAAAACGATTCGTCAAACGTTTCTTTGGCCAATTTGTCCATCTCATCCAAGGCTTCACCCAAGGTTACCCCTTTCGCCATTTGCGCCGTAACGGTCGCTGCCGAGTAGCGATTGAAACGGAATAACTGGGGTGGTGTGCTCTGCTCTGTAATTTTCACCATGTTGTCTAATTGAATCAGATCCCCTCGATTATTTTTTACATAAAGCGATTTCAAGTCATTGACGTCATTACGTAAGGAACGATTAATTTGACCAATCACCTGGTATTGTTTACCATCCATGATGAAGTATCCAAAACGACGTCCAGATAGGCCCAACTGAAGTGTTTGTGCCACATCTTGAACGGAAACGCCTAGATTTTGTGCTTTCGCCCGATCAATTTCCAATCGCAATTCAGGTTTCGTGAATTTCAAGTTGATGTCGGAGACCTCAAATTTGGGTGAATCACGTACTTTGGCCATAAACTGTGGCATCATTTTTTTCAACTTATCAAAATTCGGTGCTTGAATCACAAAAGCTACCGGTAAACCGCCACCTCCGCGCTGTCCCGTTTGCAAGGTTGGCTCTTGGATGACGATTAATTTAGCACCTGAAAATTTCTTTACTTTGGGCTGCAAGGCATCCACAATTTCTTGTTGGCTTCTGCGCCCTGTCGTATCAGCAAGCAAAACTCGAATCATTCCCGAGTTAGAACCCGCATTTCCAAAACCTGGCGATGTAATCGTATAGATGGAACTCCGTTCTTTTGTCGGGATTTCCTTCATAATAAATCGCGTCAGTTCATCCGTAAAGTTCAACATGTAGTCGAAAGTTGCCCCTTCTGGTGCCGTGGCACTGATCCGCATTTGACCGCGATCTTCTAAGGGAGCGAGTTCCGATGGAATAGCACCTGTTTTGAATAAGCCATAAATGACCCCGACTAAGCCCGCCATGATGACCCAAGCTACCCAACGAATTTGCAAGAATGAATTCAAGGAATTCGCATATGCCGTTGTCATCCAGTCAAAGAAGGGTTCTGTTACATTGTAAAACCAGGGTTTATTATGCCCGCCTTTCAACAATTTGGAACTTAACATGGGTGTTAAAGTCAATGACACGAAGGCTGAAATGATCACCGATCCTGCAACCACGATACCAAATTCACGGAATAATTGGCCCGTGATTCCTTGTAAAAAGATGACTGGTAGGAATACGGCTGCTAAGGTCACTGTGGTAGAAATGACAGCAAAATAGATTTCTTTCGAACCTTCTAAGGCCGCTTCCCAAGGGCTTAAACCTTCCTCGATTTTGGTATAAATATTTTCCAATACCACAATGGCATCATCTACCACAAGACCGATCGACAAGACAATACCTAATAAGGTCAATACATTGACCGAGAATCCGGCTAGGTACATGAAGAAAAATACCCCAATCAAAGATACAGGAATGGCTGTTAATGGGATGATGGTGGAACGCCAATCCCGTAGAAATAAGAAGATAACAATCGTAACTAACAGAATCGCAGTAAGGATGGTTTCCTCCACTTCTTCAATCGATTTACGCACATATTTTGTGTTGTCGAACCCTTCTTTCAAAATGACATCTCTTGGTATGGTCGTTTGAATCTGTTTGAATTTTTTGTGAATTTGATCGACGATTTCAATTTGGTTCGAGCCGGGTTGTGGGATGACCGCGATCGAAATCATCGGCATCATATCTCGCTTGAAGAATGTTTTTTCATTTTCAGGTGCAAGCTCTGCTTGGCCTACATCTGAGAATTTCACGGAGCGATCTCCTTCTTCGCGTATGATCAAATTATTGAAATCTTCCACCGTTGTCATGCGGCCCTGCGTCCGAACCGTTAATTCCGTATTATTCCCTTCGATACTTCCTGAGGGTAATTCGATATTCTGCTTCGTCAAGGCATTCACGATATCAGGAGCCGTCAAACGAAAGGAGGCCAAGCGCTCTGGATCAATGTGTAAACGCATGGCATATTTCTTCTCGCCCCACATTTGAACCGAACTGACACCTGGAATGGTTTGAAGTTTTTCCTTCACATTTCGCGTGGCAATCTCGTTTAGACTTAACAAATCCCGCGTATTCGAATAGATATTCAAGTTGTAGATCGGGTTCGAGTCGGCATCTGCCTTTGATACCACGGGAGGATCCACATCCTTTGGCAACAAGGCCATCGATCGCGAAACGCGGTCACGCACATCATTGGCGGCATCCTCAATATTCACTTCGAGGTCGAATTCGACGGTGATGTTTGAACGACCATCCCGACTAGAACTGGATAGGGTTTTTATCCCTGCAATTCCATTGATGGATTCCTCCAAAGGTTCTGTAATTTGGGATTCAATGATATCCGCATTGGCACCGGTGTAACTTGTCTGCACCGTAACGATGGGCGGATCCACGGATGGGTATTCACGTACGCCTAAGTAGGAATAACCAATTACCCCAAATACGATAATCGTTATCGACATAACGATGGAAAGTACGGGACGTTTAATACTGATATCAGATAAGGATGCCATAGGTTGATTAGGTTTAGGCCAATTGTTGTTCTGGAATTGGTTTTAATTCGGTTAACATGTTCCAAACGGTTTCCAACGGAATTTCGGTCGACAAGCCATCGGGATGATGGTAAATCTTGGCCAGGCCGTTTTCGTAAGCTCCCGAGTAGGGCATGTAGTTTTTAAAATCTTTGTAATTGCCGAGTAAAATTAAGCCCGGTATTTCGAATGCATTGGCGATATGCGTGGGGCCTGAATCAATACCAAGGAAAAATTCAGCGCCGGCAATAATGTGCGCCATGCTGCTTAGGCTCGTCTTCCCCACATAGGAAATGAATCGAGGATTTGACATTTGCATGCCATCTGAAACGCCAATTTCTACGATAGTCATGTCGTAATGTTCCATGATGCGTTGCACTAAAGTTTTCCAATGAGCGTCTTTCCATTCGCGATCCTCTCCATTCGATTTCCGATGGATGACCCAATATTTGTCGGGTAATTGGATTTTAGATTCTTGCCCAAGATGCAAATGTGGCTGTTTGGATTCTTGGTAGGGGATATTGCATAGATCGTAAATCCCTTTCAATAAATTTCCCCTGTGGTAGTAAGTTGCGATTGTTAAGCCAATCTGATCAGCCTTTGCATTATGCAATTCCGTATGGAAATAGGGGTCAAAACGCAATTGACTCAAATGCAAATTGTAAAAATGCGTGAATGGGGAGCGTTTGCTCAACCAAATACTAACTAAGATGGATGGTTCAGTAATCACCTCATCTAGCAATGGGTGGTTTTCCAACAAACATTGAAAGCTAGCGCGAACAATCCAAACGATTTTGGCCCGGGGGTGTTTTTGCTTTAATTCATGAATTATGGGCTCAGCTGCGACGATATCCCCCAAATGTTCCGTTAATAAAATTCCGATAACGGGTTGTTGCCAGCGTTGCATCCGAAATCTGAAGTATAGTCGGGCAAAAGCCATACAAGCCGATAACCAATAACTCAGTTTTCGGAATTTGTATGCCCATAGGGACCGACTTACATAGATGGATGCCATAAATCGCTTATTCTACGACTTCTTTGATTTCAACTTCGCCATCCGGTTTTACTTGAATGACACCATTGGTGATTAAGGTGTCTCCAATCGATAGACCGGATAATATTTCCACGTTTTTCTCACCGCGATTGCCGAGCTTAACTTTCACGGGAACCGATTTGCCTTGTTTGATAACAAATACTTTGTTGCCTGACGCTTCCGGAATAACGGCTTCCGTAGGAATTAAAATTGCACTTCCCTTCGATTTTAAAATCAAGTTGATTTTCGCGAAGGCCCCCGGAACTAATTGATTGCCTGGATTCGCTGCTAACGCACGGATTTGCAAGGTTCTCGTTAAAGGATCAATTTTTGGGTCAATGGCATATACCTTGCCTATAAATGTTTTGTCCTCGTTTTCCGTTTGAAATTCAACCGTACTTCCTTTGCGGATAATTGTGGCGTATTTTGCGGGAATCGAAAACTCAATTTTAGCGGGATTGGTATTGGTCAAGGTCGCAATTTTCGTACTTGGGGAGATGTAACTTCCCAAACTCACGTAACGGAAACCGATCGTTCCAGCGAAAGGTGCTTTGACTGTTGTTTTGATAATTTGAGCCTTTAAATCTTCGATATCGGCGTCAATGGTATTGACTGTGTTAACCGCAATGTCGTATTCGCGTTGCGAAATAGCCTCTTTTTGCAATAAGATCTTTTGGCGAGCTTCGTTGTCTTCGGCTAATTTCTTGTTGAAGCCTAATTTGCGCAAGCGAGCTTGTAAATCGTCGTCATTGATTCGGAACAAAACGGTACCCTTCTGTACGACATCGCCTTCTTTGATGTTTAATAAGATGATTCGACCCGCTATTTCGGAACGAATTTCAACCTCTTCGTTGGGAAGAATACTCCCGGTGGAGTTGATCATATCGTCCAAACGGGTTGATTTGACAACGGAAACGACTACAGCTGTTTTGCCGCCACCTTTTCCTCCCGGTCCGCCTTTTTCCTTTTTAGCCTCTTCTTCAGGATTTTTGCTAAGCGATTGTTTGATTTTTGGATAAAACGCTAAGCCCAAGATTAAGGCGATAATCGCGATGCTGACAATCGATTTACTTACTTTATTCATCTTATTTTAAAGTCGGTTTAGGATAAATTTCAAATTACATAATTGCTACAATTTAGCTGTCCTAAATTGTAGGTTTATTGGTTAACCAAGGTAAAATTTGTTCATTCTGAATTTGGTTCATCACGAAATGGCTCTGGGCATTGCCAATGTTTTTGATACTGGCCAATTTGTGCAAGATGAAATTTCGATACTCGTCCATGTCGGAAACCACAATCTTTAGTAAAAAGTCACTATGGCCTGAAACGCAATAACATTCCTGTACTTCCACAAGGGACATGACATCGGTTTCAAATTGATTCAGGTATTCGGCTGCATGTTCTTTTAGTGAAATGTCGCAAAATACCGTTAATGATTTGCCGAGTTTGTTGGGATTAATTTGGGCCTTATATCCCGTAATCACGCCATCCTTCTCCATGCGCTTGATTCGCTCATGCACGGGAGTTGCACTCATCCCCAAGCGTGATGCCATTTCTTTATTCGACATGAATGCGTCTTCATGTAGAAAAGCAAGGATTTGTTTATCAATATCGTCAATTTTTGCCATCGTGCTGGGTTGATTCCGAAAGGGACGCGCCGGCTGAAACGATGCCTTTTAGCGTGTCCGTACGCATAAATTGCTCTAAACTAATTTTATATTTTCCTGCTCGAGTGAAATGTAATTGCTTGAAAATGAGGTATTCGTGGCTATACATATCTCCCAAACCCGTACCCTTCGGCTTTCCCGTTTGGGCATCATAAAAAAATGCTTCGGCAAAAGCGCGTTTGATGACAAATCCCGAATCGGTGGAGACCTTCGGAATAAAGTACAAATTGTAGTACGGGTAATCATTCGACTGGCGAATTGCCACGTTCAAGTCATAGGATTTGGAGGTATCCTTGATTTCAAAGGGGATTTCTATCTTATTGTTCTGCAACCAGCCGTGGTCCGACAGCGATACGGTTTGGTCAACGAGCGTGTCGGTTTGGCAAGAGGCAAGCATTCCCATTGATATTATGAAGAAGATTCGCTTGAAATCCATGGCTTATGATGCGGATGGGGTATCTGGAGCCCCTCCCTCACGTGGTGGACGAGGCTTAAATTTCTTTTTGAATTTCTTTTTAAATGGCTTGGCTGTCGCATTGTCACCATCCGCTGCTGGCGCTGTTCCTTCCGGTTTAGGGCCTTGTTCGTGACGTGGTTTACGTTCTTGCTGGGGTCTTGGTCCGCGGTTCGCATCACCTTCTCTAGGTCCACGATTATCCGGTCTAGGTCCGCGGTTTGCATCACCTTCTTTGGGAGCGCGATGATCGGGTCTAGGTCCACGGTTCGCATCACCTTCTTTGGGA
>JACCDG010981024.1_pt1 | contig 11978 bp, 17 predicted proteins | sample 7442471 | NCBI WGS metagenome assembly JACCDG01 (sample SAMN15323444, study PRJNA562643) | freshwater metagenome | isolation source: river surface water | place: USA:Blue River Watershed | collected 2017-08-17
GACCTGTCTGGTGGTGTCCCGCCCCCGCCCCCTGGGTTTCAAGTCATCGGCGCTGAACAGCCAGCAATAGAGTGGAGCGACGATTGGGATGTGGCCAAGACGGCAATCGAAGGAATGCCGGAAGACAAGCGTGAGGCCGCCCGCAAGGAGTGGGCGCGCGCTGTCGTTAAGCGCGAGCGTGCCAAGGGCGGCATTGGTCAAGCCGTTGACGACACGGTTCGCAGGCTTGCCCGTGGCATTCCCGTGCTGGGAGGTCTTGCAGATGAGGGTAACGCCCTGATCGCTTCTAGCCTTGGCTATGACTACGACATGCAGTTGGCCTACGAGCGCGCGAAGGATGCAGAGGGCGACGAGGAAGCCCCCGTGACGTCGGCTGTCACTCAAATCGCAGGCGGCCTCGCTACGGCCCCGATCGCACCTTTTGCCCGCGGGGCAACAGCCTTGCGGGATATTGGCTTAGGCGCTGCGCAAGGCGGTGGTTATGCCGCCGCGCATGGCTTTACAACCGGCGAAGGCGGGTTTGCAAATCGCGTAGAAAATGCTGCAACGTCTGTTCCGGCTGGCGTGGTGCTGGGTGGCGCTATTCCTGTTGTGACCAACAGCGCCCAAGCGATCCGTCGCGGTGTGGCGAACCAAGGCCGGGCAGGGGCTTACGGCTCTGTTGCTGACGACCTGCAGGGGGGGGTGGATGAATTTGCTGACCAAGTTGCTGCCGGAGCATCGAGAAACAACGTTGCCACCAACCGGCGGACACTTGACATCCTCGGAGAAGAAATGGAGCGGGCAGGAGGCAACGTCCCCCACGCCCAGCAAGCCGCTATTGCCCGCATTGCTCAGGAAACGGGCGTCACCCCTCAAACCGCAGCACAGCAGATCCGGCGTCTTACGCAGGTTCATGAGGGCAGTGATTTGCTTCTGGCAGAGTATCCGTCCGTCGCAGCATCCGACGCAGCACAGAGACTGCGGCCAGCCGGAAACGTGGACCTCGACGAGCTTGGCCGCTTTGAAAGCACGGGCCTCCAGGGCAAGCTTGACTACCTCGCCAATAACGGCAACGCGCAATCAGCCCACGACGTCAGGAACGCCCTTGCTCTGCGTCAAGAAACGTTGGCCCCGTCCATGCGGGAAACGCTTGCAGACATGGCGCCACGTGTCGCAACGGGACCACGTGGAACGCGCCCTGCCTCCATCGAGGACACAGCGGATCTCGTTGAAACAGCACGTCGCCTTGCCGGGCAAGAGTACACCGCCGCGTATAACACGCCAGTAGCGACACCGCAGCGCTACCAGCAGATTCCCCGATTTTTTGAGTATCTAGCTAACCGGGCCGCAACAAGCGCGCCGGAAGTAGCCGCAACCATCCGCAATGCCGTCAATCAGGTAGCCGTGCGCCGTCCGGACGGATCGATTGGGGTTCAAGGGCTGCGGCAGATGCAGCAGGGACGCACGACAATTCGCGGGCAAATAGAAGCCCTGACCCGGAGCGGCCGCGCTGATCTTGCCAATGAGATACGCCCTCTATACCGGCTTTTGACCAGGACTATGGAGGAGATGAGCCCGGAGTGGGCCGTCGCTAACCGGCGATGGGCGGACATGAACCTGTCCCAGGTGGCACAGGATTTGGGTGACGCTTTCGCAACTAAGGCGGGACCACGATTCAGAGAGCAGCTAGCCGAGTTCCAGCACTTGGCGCCGGAAGCTCAAGACATTGTCCGGGTGCATGTTTTGCAAAAGCTGTCGGACCAGTTGGACAATCTAGGGGACTCACACGCTGTCTCTAAGCTGTTCTCCAACGATGCATCGAGGAACTTGATCCGCCAATTGTTCGGCAACGAAGCGGCTGTTCAGTTCACCCGTGCCGTTCGCAACCAGAAGGTTGCGGAGGTCTCTCAGAACATGACGCGCAATTCGGCCACGCATCGCCGCGGGGTAGCGCAGAAGCAGGCAGATGCTGAAACAGGGCTCGTCGCTGCGGTCGAGAACGCCAACGTCCGGGGCGTGCGCAATTGGCTGCTTGAGCGCATGACGCAGGTGCTGACAGAGCGCAAAAACCGACCCATGGCAGACATTCTCTCGACGCAGATGGACGACACGGCCAACGTTGCGAGGCACATACACAACATGCGACGTCAGCAGGAACGGCTACGCGCCTTGGCGCAGCCAACGAACACGTCCCGCAACGCTATTGTTGGCACGACATCGCAGACGGGAGGCGCGCCGGGCTACGCTGACGGCGGCGCTGTTGTGAGCCTTCCGCGCATCAGCAAGGACCCGTACGACGACATGAAGCCGTCCATCATGGACGATGCGGCGGCAACATCAGCTTGGCCGGGAGAAGAACCGGAAATATTCGACCAACGCATTTACAAGAACGGCAATCGCCCTAAAAGCGCGTTTTCGGATGCCATGCGCGGCGGTTTTGCCGGGTTCCTGGACCTTGGTGGGGCGACGTCGAAAGCGGCTCGCTACCTTGGAGCCGATAGCATCGCTGACTGGCTGACGCATGACAAGGATCAAGCTCCTATCGCTTCCCTTGTCGGGTCCATCCCTACGGCGCTTCCCGGCGTGCTTTACGAAGCCGGAGAAGGTGTTGCGGAAACCGTCGACCAGCACAAAAACCCGCCAAAGCCTCTGCCTGTCGCCATGACGCGGGACGAGTTCTTCCAGGAGCGCCGCAAGCCCAGGGAGACATTGGAGGAAGCCGCAGCTAGGGCTGAGCGAGAGTTCAGAGCGTCACCCACCTATATCGACCTCAACAAGCGCAACATGGTGAAGGTTGCCAACCGTGAGCTATCCAACGCGGTCGAGCGCGCAAAGCAGACGTGGCGGGAAAGTCAATCAGGCATTGCCGACGAAGAAGCAGCGATAGGAAGTGATTACGAAGCCTACCTCGACGACATCAACAAGCAGCTTGAGGCTGAAAATGCTAAGGGGTTTGCAGAGCGCAACCCGTGGTTCAAGACAGCCGTAGGGCTGGGCTCGATTGCGTCTGGCGGCCTTGCAGCGGCTGGTCTGGGGATGATTGCCAAAAAGGGAGGAAAGCTTCTCAAGGCTGTCGACGAGGCCAAGAAAGGCGGGGATGCCGAAAGGATCTTGCGGGCGGAACGTGCGCTTGAACTTTGGGACAAAAAGCGGCTAGGCCGGCAGGCGATGGCGGTAGGTCTTCCCGCGACGGTTCCCATGGACATCCGTGGCGCTGCTGACGTTGTGGACGGGTACGGCCTGCCTCAGACGTACTTCGATGCCCGCGGTGAAATTCAGCCCGTCTTGGCCAACCAGAGGGCGCGGGAGCACTTGAAGCCTCAGAACTTCATCGCGGATTCGCTGCCTGCCATTGCCAGCGGGCTTGTGGGTGCAGGGCTGGGCGCAAAGTTTGCAACGAAGGCGCCTGTTGACGAGGTGGCAGCAACCGTTCGCCCGCTTCCTGCCAAGGCCTTTGATGATCTGGCAGAGCGCGAAGTTATGAACGCGGCTGCGAGCGGCAAGATTGCAAAAGCTCGTCAAGTTCTTGCTGATGAGCGCGCGACACTTGCTTCAGGTAGTCGAGTACACGAGCGCCATTTGCAAGACGCTGAAAAAGCTGCTCGTCGGTCTCCTCCTGCTCCGGGAGGTCAGTCACCGGCTCAAGTTCAACCACAGGCTCGGTCTCAACCTTCTGCTGCGGGCGGCGGAACCACGAAAGCATTGCCATCTCCTACGGCTTCCAAGGCCGTCAAAAATAAGCTTTGGGACGATGTCGAAGCAGCTCTGAAGAGCGGCAAGAGTTTAGACAACATAAAGGCGGCTGATTATCAAGGCCTTACTGACAAAATGCTGTCGGCAAGAATGTTGCGTGTTCAGAACTTGCTGAAAACCAAAAAGCCCCAAGCATTGGGGCGCCTCATCAAAGAGCTTCGCGACAACGATAGCTGGCCGCTTGGCGTGGCCGGTGCCGCCGTTGGCGCATCCGCAATGACCCGTGACCAAGAGGGCACCCAATGACAGCCAGTCCAAACAAAGGTCTAGAATTACAGGCTACGGGCTCGAACTCCGGAACCTGGGGCGCTGTCAACAACGACAACGTCATTTCATACATAGACCAAAACTTAGGCGGCCGGACGGCTCTGACCCTATCCAGTTCCAACGTCACGCTGACGGCGGCCGAATCCAGAGACGCTATCCTATACCTTTCTGGCGTCTTGACAGCCAACATCACCATCACGACCGAATGCATCGGGTTTTTCTACGTCGAGAACCGGACCACTGGCAGCTTTACTGTAACAGTCCGCAACAACCTTGTTGCACCGTCTGGATCCGGGTTTTCCTCAACGGTTGCGGTCGTTGCGCGCAACTCGCGTGTCGCGCTGATTTCAGATTCCGTGCAGGGCGTCCGAATTGCTGGTCAAAACGGCTTTGCATCGGGTGACGCGCTGATCTCGGCAAGTGCGACAGCACCGATAGGCTACACCATCAGCACTTCCGTCACGAACGCTGCTTTGCGCTTGGTGAGCGGCGCTGCTGGCGGGACGGGCGGCACGACGGGATTCACGGCCGTTTTCACCAGCCGAACCATCTCCAAGACGAACCTGCCAGATTACACGCTGCCCGACACGTTCGCAATCTCAGGGTCACAGACCGGCGGCATGACGCGCAACTTCTCCCGCACCCAATACACCGTTCCAAACGGTTCAAACGCCACGGTGAGCGCGGTCGATTGGGATGAGTCGACACTGACGATCTCTGGTTCTGTGACGCTTGATGGCGGTGGCACAGCCATGGACTTTGCAGTCAACTATCTCGACGTCAATAACATCGTGAAGGACTAACCCCATGCTCAGCACGTTTCGGAGCAAAGAGGAGCTTCCTAAAGACAAGTACTGCCCGGATGCCAACGGCGGACGGATGCGGATGCTTTGGAAGCCTATGTGCAAGACCTGTCCGGCTTGTGCCTACTGGACGCCCGTAACCGGAAAGCCCTCAAACTCGCATGAGGTCATAGGGCTTGGCTACGTGTGTGCAAGGCAAGCACAGTTTCAAGGCCAGCTCGAAATCTCCAACGCCATAAAGACGGACCAGAAGGCGATCGAGGAAGAGCGCAACATGCTCATCCAGGCCTTCAACCAGCAGGCCGGGGCGCAGGCACACCTGACGCAGCAAGTGGCCAAGATGGTTACGGCAACGGACGACATGAAACTTTCTATCGTGTCCCGGATGGACGGCTATACGGCATTGCCGATGCCGGTAGTAGACGAGCCCCAGAAGCTTCTGGGGTAGCACTAAAGCGTTTGTGCGCGTTCAGCGGGGAGCAAGCCGCATGATCGAGATCGCATTTACCGTCTGTGCCTTGGTGTCCCCGTACAATTGCGTTGCCAAACGGCAGACCTACGAGGCCGAACAGGTCTCTCTGCACGAGTGCGTTTTGTACGGGCAGATGGAGTTGTCCAAGTGGATTTCCGAGCACCCAGGCTGGCGCATCGAGCGATGGCGCTGTGGCGTTGCTGGGCAGATGGCTAAGATATAAAGGCAATTCGCCATGAAGATTGCAAAGCACCGGATTGTGGGCGCACCTTTCGTTGCGGCAAACGCCAGCGGCGGGGACATGGTGCCGTCGCTCATCGTGGTGCACGACACGGCAGGCCGTCTTGAGAAAGGCAACTGCGTTGCGTGGTTCCGCTCGAAAGAGTGCAAGACGAGCGCGCATGTTGTTGTCGACATTGACGGCACGATCACGCAGATGGTGCCGTTCAATCGCAAGGCATGGCACGCCGGGAAATCCTCATGGCGCGGCAAGACGTTCTGCAATGCGTTCTCGATCGGCATCGAGATCGTCAACCCTGGCGCGCTCGATAAGAACGGACGGGCTTGGTTCCACAAGCCGAGCGAGAAGGGTTTCCCGGCGACCGAAATCGTGCACAAGGTCACGGCCGAGCACGGCGATGCATGGTGGCTGCCCTACACGGACGCTCAAATTGCTGCGGTCAAAAAGCTCTGCCGTGCGCTCTGCGAGGAATACCCTGACTGCAACGAGATCGTCACGCACTGGATGATTTCTCCTAAGCGCAAGATCGACACGAATCCGCTGTTCCCGCTTGAGGACGTGCGCGCCTATGCGTTTGGGATCGACGACGGGCTTGAGGATGAAGTGCCGGACAAGCCGCCGGCCGATGTGATCTCTAAAGCACCCGCACCCCCTCCGACCGTAGCGCATTCGACGGAAGTGCAAAGCGCGACCATCACAGGCGGGGCTGGGGCTTTTGGTCTCTATCAGGCTGCACAGCCGTCTCTCGCCAAGGCGACGACGGCCGGGCAGATGGATCTCAACGTCCTGATCTGGTCGCTGCTCACTGATCCTATTTTTATCGCGCTACTCGCGGGTGTGTTCTGTGCTGCCTATGCCGGGTTCAAGCGGCTGACACGTCTCAAGACGCAGGGGGTTTAAATGCTGGCGGTCTGGACATTCCTTGCCGGGGCCAAGCGCTGGTTTAACGCCGACATGGCAAAGGCGCTTGCCACGGTTCTCGTCGTGCTGATCGTCGCGGTTACGCTCGCGGTATTCTGGGGCAAGGCGGAAAGCGCTGGCGGTGCCAAGCGCGACGCTTCGTGGCTGAGCAAGATCAATTCCGGGCTTGCCTCAGTCTACAAGGCGCGGGCGCAGAAAGCCTCGCTATCGGCACGGGCCGCAGAAGTCGAGCGGGAAAAAATGGAACAGGAACGCGACGAAGCCGTGGCACGGGCGGCCGCTATTGCCGCCGAATTGGCCAAGCTCAAAGACGATCCTGTCGTGTTTCCGCGCGCAGTGGCACGGGAGATGCGCCGATGACAACGAGAGTTTGCATTGCAGCTTTGATAACGCTCGTTGTCGCGGGCTGCTCGTCCAAAGACGTCGCGCCCATCGTATCCGTGGTTGAGGTCGAGCCGATCGCGCTGCCGGCCGAATGCACGGATCCAGATGCACAGTGGCTTGAAGTCCCGGACGCGGACGTGCTCCGCTCTGAAGCCGTCAAGCGCGACGACACCAACAAGGGCCGGTACAAGCGTATTCTAAACCGTCGTTCCGTCTGTCGCGAAGCCATCAAAGAACTGAAAAAAGGATAAACCCATGTCGCTACTCTCCCCCAAGACGTGGCCCAAGTGGATGTGGGTCGCTGTGTTTCTGGCTCTGACGATTCCTTTACTCGTTGGTGCCCGCCATCTTGGCGCGTGGCCGTTCGGAGGACCGGAACCAGAGAAGATTTCAGCGCCGTTGCCGTTTGCTCTCAAGACCGATCTGGCGGACGTGTCAGCCCGCGTCAAGCTCCTGTCAGACGCATCAGCTAGCAAAGCAGACGTGTCGGAAATCCGTGCTGAACTCGATGAACTGAAAGCGGTCGTGAAGGCTCTTTCAATCGGCACGGGAAAACGCAAGTCTTCAACCGGCAGCGTGCGTTAAGGGGGTGCGCCATGAGCATGGGGACGGAACATGCACGACGAGGGGTTATCTGCCCTCTCTATGCAGGTGGGCATACTCAGCGAGCGGCAGCGGGCCATGGACAGACGGCTAACCAATCTGGAGCGCCGCAAGGAAAGCTCACGGCTGGCGGGATTAATCCGGGAGGTAGCAACCCCCAGGGAATGGTTCGCGGCCATGGCAATCGCCCTGCTGGCCCTGTGGGGCATCGTCACCCCGGAGGACGTGCGGGACAAAGTACGGGCATACCTCGATCTACCGCCGCTCAGTCGGCTAGAGCGGGGCTCCTGATGTGTGTCGGAGCTTTAGTCGTTGCAGCATCTATCCGGCAGTATGAAGTCTGGATGGTGTACGAACATCCGATTGTCCGGGCGGATGTTGTGCCCGGAGTGATGCCGGATGATCCGATTGTGACGTTTAGGATTGGTCAGAAGTGAGCATTGAAGTATTGCTTTGTCAGTCGCCCGTCCCACTGAACCTGTGCGCTCTCCCGGCACATGCTCCGCGCCGCAATGCTCACACTTCATAGCCGCTCCTTTATTTGACTGGCTCTAGTCCTGGCTTGTCGTTCCCTTTAGGTCCCCGGCCAGCGTGCCACGCCCCGCACTTCTCGCAGAGATAGGGCGTCACAGTCTCACGGCTGCCAGACTGTCTATTCTTCCACGTTGCGCGGCCTGCTGCCCGTCTTGCACCGTCGATATTGTGCTCAACTTTCCCTGTAATGCACACAAGTACGGCTCCTGATGACTGCGGCGACCCGGTATCGTTGCCCTGAGTGGACTGCCAGTTAGACCGTCATGCCGGGACGGCTACCACTCAGACCGCAAACCTACCCTCCTTTCACGACAAGACGCCAGGCGCTTTGCCGTCGTCTGGTTTACGTTCCGGCTCTCCCCGCAAGATGCGAGCCGCATCCTGTATCGTGCCGCAGATCGGAGCTGCCCAACCGAACGGGGATTGCGTCGAATACCATGCAGCAAAGCTCATTAGATCGTCTGCTATGCGTTCCGCTTGTGTCACTGACTGTGGCTCTATAGCTTCCCTCTTTGTCCCTGTGGTCATGCTCAACCCTTCCGTTTCACCATTTTGCGACGAAGGATGATCACCTTCGTGATAAACGCCCCCGCGTATCTGTGTGGTCTCTTGTACCCGTCCCACAGCACAGTGACAGTATATGTGGCACCATCCCAAGCGTCCGTTTTGACGACGGTGCCATTGAGTTCTCGCCTATTCTTGGTGGGGATGTTAAGCGCGATAGCCTTCTTGGTCCACGTCACCCTATCCCCTTTCTTAATGCTCTCGTAGGTCCAGTGCATGTATTCCTCATCAGTGGTCATACCAGCCCTTCCTTCTCTTGTGTGGTCATGGCTTTACCTCTGTTTCGTGGAAGACAGCGCGCCTATTCCAAAGTGATTTCGCCAACCTGTGACGCAACTCAGTTGTATGTTGGGTGTTCTCGCCTACTGGTTCAGGCCACGCAGGAGGCCCCTCCGCGTTGCACCGAACGCATTTTATTCGCCAGCCGCCAAGCTTGGACGAATGATAGCGCATTTCGGATGTGTCTCTAGTGGTCATGCTCATCCCCCTGTGTCAGTCCTGTGTAACGGATAGGGCATCGGCATCAATATCGCGCCAGTCCCGGATTTCTTTGAACACGTAGCTATTGCGGCCACTCAGCCACGAGCTAAACCCTGACGGCGTGGTCATGCGCACGGTTTGCTTGCCGAACAACCGCCCGTCAGGCTTGCGCCACTGGCGACGGTAAAGGATGCGGACGCCACCGCCATCAATGGCCGTCACGGCAACAATGCGCCGCAACTCAGCGCCCTCACCATCCCACACAGGCCGCCCGCTATCAGGATAGACGTTCACCCAACGCACGCCGGGGCGCCAGCTCTTAACGGTGCTGTGCCCGCCCGTCTCTATGTCAGGCAAGGACACGTCTTCTTGGATAAAAGCAGTCCAGCGCTCGTAGGTTTCCCCGACTGAATAGGCCATTCCTACCCTCCTAGGGCTGCTATTGAGAGCGTGTGACGGTTCATGTCATGTGCTCCAGGTGTCGATGCGGCGGCGTTTAAACGGAACGTGTCCAGCCTTCGTTGGCTCCCACTTCTGCCCCGTTAGTGCCTCCACGATGGCTATGATCTCTTCGCGCTCAAACACATGCCGCAAGTGAAAGTGCTTGTGGCCACGTCCGAGCCACAGATACCAGCCTTGGTCAGCAGCTATGTGTTCGCCGTTTCGGTTCAGCCATCCCGGCGCGGTAGTCTCAAGGTACAGTCCATAATCGTCATGCTCGCGGAATGTCAGCGTCCAATGCTTGAACGGTTGGCGCTCTTCTGGGTCTCGATACTTGAAGCCGACACTGGCAAGCCACTCTTCGGTGATTTCCATCACCTTCCCCCTGTGTCTCTAGACAAAATGAATGGCCAGCGCATTGCAGATGACATGCAGAATGTTGTCGGCAATGATGAGCAGCCAGACGGCTAGAAACGGCGGCTTGTCGTCTTGATAGCCCGTTGCGGTCAATGGTTTCCAAGGACCGTTCTTCAGCCACACGACGAACCGCGCCAGCCGCCAGCGATCAATTGCGAAGTGCGTCCCGCAGATCACCGCGAGCGCTGCCGGGCTCTGCGTGAGCAGCAGGAACGGGAGCGTGTACGTCACGGCATGAACCGCCGCCGCTGTGTGCTGCTTTGTCTTCTCGTTTGCCATCCAGTCGGATTGCAAGATGTAGTCGCCCACCGCGTGGGCAACGAGTTGGTCTGCTGTAAACATTTAAACCCCTGTGTCTCTAGACATCCGGTCAAGTCGCTCAATCTCAGCGACAATCAAAGCGGCGGCACGAATGAGGTCGCGGCGCTTGTCCTTTGGCTTCCACCATTGAGCATCCCATGGCCACAAGCGACGATGTATTATGGCCTCGCTCCAAGAGCCGTTATATTGGCCGTGGCTCATACATTTCCGCGTCATGTCCGAAAGGCTGCCTGCCCAAGAGTAACAAGCAGCGGCTCTGGCCATTTGACCATCTTTGTGCGTGTCGTCATGCTCAGGCGTCCAGTCCTCCACGCTCTTCTGGCGCTCGCGCTCTGCTGCAATCTCGTCAATGACGGATGCTGTGTCTCTAGACATGGAAACTACCTATTCCCCTGACGTTCGTGATTTGCAAATGCGGTCAACCAGACTTCTGACGTGTTTAGGCTGTAAGATCATTTGAGCCGACAACGGCAGATCGTCCCTGATCCATTCAATGATTTTGCTCTCAACAATCGCGTAGCTGAGTGCGTCTTGCAGCCCGTCTTCAATTTTCCCCATCCTAAGACTTGGTGGCTCATCTACTCCCCCTGTGTGCGGGCTTTGAGAAGGGCGTCTGCTGGGTCCTGGCATATCTCGCCAGAAATGGCCCCGCACGCGATGCAGGAACCGTCTAGGTCGCATTCGTTTGTCTCGCATCGGCGCGGCTCACTGTTGGAGCACTTCGCGCAAGCAAACGTCTCGATCCCAGTTACCCAGTGCCGAGTGACGCGGACGTTTTCCGCCCCGCATGGATCGCATGTGCCTTTCATGCCTTTTCCTTTTCTGGTGGGGGAGGGAGGGCAAATTCGTAATAGCGGCCTCGCCGCAAAGCGCGGATATGGCTGTCGTCGACGCCGTATATTTTAGCCAGAGTCTTACTGCCCTTTGTGGATGCCCGTATCTCAACGACTTGCTCAGTCGTCAGCTTGCCTGTTGACCTGCCCTTTCGGGTCATGTCGACGGCATTGTCTTTTTTGCTTCCAAGGAACAGATGATATGGGTTTACGCATCGCGGGTTGTCGCACGTGTGGCATACGCATTGCCCTGGCGGGACAGCCCCGACGAAAGCCATGTACGAGAATTGGTGAGCGCCGATGCTGCGTCGGGTCCCGTCTGTTCGACTTCCGATGATCATGCGCCCATAAGGCTGTTTAATTGAGCGAACGGTTCCTAGCCACAGCCAGCATCCTGTCTGTGCGTCCATGGCAATGTGCTTCATCACGCGGGCTTGGTCTTTGCTCATTTACATTCGTCCTCAGACGGCGGCAAAGGGAGGGGCATCCAGCTGGTCACGCCTGATAGAGGGCGTGCCGTATAGCTGTCCCGGTGAGCAAGATCGCAGGCGTCCAGCCATCCGCTGCCGTGGTATTTGGTTTCGCCCCATGATGCACATGATGACCAATCACTACCCGCGATGATTATTTCAGTCCCATCCTTCGGCGCCGTGCTTATGTCTCTCCACTCGCGATCTCTGCGTAAACGCACGATTTCGGCGGCCATCTCGTCAATATCGGTCATGTTTCACCCTTTATCTTGGAGAGAACGGTACGCCCCCACTCGTGATTTGCGCAGGACTCGTCATAGGGGACGTTGTCGTCCTCCATCACTGCGGTAAGAGCCATCGCTGCTTCTTTAAGAAGGGAACGGAGACGGGTTATCTCGTCATCGCGCTTGCGGAGTTTGGCCTGCAGGTCGTCGCGAGTGCCGCTGTAGAGCACGAGGACAAGCCCGTCCGTTTCGCCAAGAATATCGCTCA
>JACCDG010898206.1_pt1 | contig 11977 bp, 6 predicted proteins | sample 7442471 | NCBI WGS metagenome assembly JACCDG01 (sample SAMN15323444, study PRJNA562643) | freshwater metagenome | isolation source: river surface water | place: USA:Blue River Watershed | collected 2017-08-17
ATGACTTCTTTAACTAAAAAATCTTTAACCTCTAACGAGACTTCGTAAAAACCTCTTTCTTCTACATCTTCCCACACTTTGGCGTTTTTAATACCCATTGAATCTAATTTAGCAGCGCCCTTTTTACCAATGGTCACAAACACCGCTTCAGGATTCTTTTCTTTTTCTTCCAACGCACGTGCCACAACACGGCTATTCAAATCCCCGGTAAAACTACGCTCTGTTGAAATCACAACAATCAGGGTCTTTTTATTATCATTATTAACTAAGGGATGACGGACTTGAGAAAAACTAACTAAACTAAAGAATTCAGCAAATGATTCACCGAATCGATTAAAGCGGACTTTATTTTGCATCAAGCCATGAAACTTCATATCCGCGACATCTTTAAGAACCTGAATCAGGTCAACCAGATCGCGGACTTCTACTACTTCTGTTTTAACCTTACTTGCTTTACCCATAGGGGATTATTGTGAATATTTTTTTTCTATTTTTTGCTTAAGTAACGTCGCTGATTCTTTGATTGCTGCTTGCAAACTGCCATCGAGCATTAATGTTTCAAATTGTAACATGACGCCCCCAATAACTTTAGGATCAACTTTAGGCGCTAATACAATATCCCGAGACATTTTTTCTTTAAAAACACTCTTAATTAATGTCAATGATGATTCATTGATAGGATTCGCTGTAATCACATCCGCTGATTTAACGTCTGCCCCTAATTTTGATAAATCAACTTTCTTTAACTTTTCAATAAACTCATCGATTAAGACTTTATCCAACTCATTCTTAAACTTAACGGTAAACACTTCACCCGCAATGTCGGCAGAATAATCGACGATTTTTGATTCAACATTTTTTTCAACTTCACGACGAATTTGATCACGCGCATTCTGGGCTTTCACAATAATATCTTCAGCTTCTTGACGCGCTTTATTCAACATTTCTTCTTTAACTTTCGTCGACTGCTCTTCTAATTCCTGACGCATTTTCTTTTCAATGAGATCGAGTTCCTTTTTACGGTTCTGGAGCTCAATGTCAGCCTCTTTGATTTTCTTATTTAATTCAGATTCGCGCTGACGAGCCGCTTCCGCATCTTTGTCTAGACGCTGTTTGGCTGTTTCCACATTTCGAAAAAATAAAATGTAGGCAATTAGCAGCATCAATCCAACGCCGCAGGCGAGGGCCACTAGAAATTGTATAACGACAATCCAACTCATACTAATCTCCTGTTTATGCTATTGCACATGCAATAACGTGCATGCCGCAGAGAGCGGCAGGCTTTTTTAATTAAAAATCATGTAAAAAGCGACAAGCAATGCAAACGCGACTAATTCAATCAACATTAACTTCCACGCCGTCGTAAACTGAAGCTGGGCGCTTTTGGTGGGATGATTACCAATGTCATTAATCATCCGAGAACCAAGTAAAGCCACCCAAAAACATGCAAAACCAATCACAAAAAAGAACATCACAATAAAAGTAAGGCCTTCAACCCATAATGGAAAACCTTTTAACATGACTAAAACCTCTTGTTAAACAATTGAAAAATAACAAGAATTGTAATCACCGACAATACCAATACCAAAATCATCAAACCCGCCATGCCAACCGACATTTGGGTGGCAGAAGCAGGATTGCGTCCCAACTTTTGCCAAATCACATACATCAAATATATCAAGATACTCGTCGGACCAAGTATAATCAGTGCAATTGATCCAATTAAAATAATTTGCTCAAGAATCATGATAGACCTAACACACGTTACTGCTTAAAGAGTTGAAATATAATCAACAATGCCACAATTGAAATAGCCACCACAAACACCAACATCATGGCCATGCCTGTAAAAATCTTCGCTGCCGCTGATGGATTACGACTTAACGCTTTGATAACAGCATACCCTAACACCGCAATAACAATTGACGGTCCAAGGACAGAAATAAACATGACTGTTAAAATAATAAATGTTTCTGCTAACATAATTAGTGACCGCTTTTACCTTCAGCTTTTTCCTTAGGTGCAACAAATGTTTTTTCAGTTTCTTCGACTAAGATTGTGCATTCATTGGCAAAAAATCTTAAAATTCCTGAGCGAACAGGAATGCGCCGCGTCCAATCAATGATAATATCACCCTTTTGAAGCAAACCGATTAATGGGTAATGATACGCCAATAATTCATACTCGCTGCGATCGCCTAAAATAAACAAACTATTAACATTATTCTCAAAGATGACATTCTTGGGGCTTAAAATGATGCATTTAAAATTAGCACGGTATGTACCCGCCATGATTAATGCTTCCCTGCTGGAACTGATTCAACATAATCATCCAGTTCATCAACCTTCACTTTTTCACGACGATCAATAATGCCTTTAACAAAAGGTTCAACAACCGAGGCAATCCCTTTTTCAATGTCAGGATCTAATTTTCTCTTCTCACGGATCATCTTTAATAAATCTGGATTATTTTTCTTCACATAATCCATTAATTCATCCTGGAATATTTTAACTTCAACACTACCTTCCAAATCATTCATCATTTTTTTGTTAAATGCATAGAAAATAATAACCTGTATTTCTTGCTGCACAGGTTTATCACGATCTTGACGTAAGATCTCGGTCAAGATAGCGCCACGTTTTAATTTCTCAATCGTCTCATCTGACTGACCCGTTGTCTTTAATTTAGAGATACGCAATAATTCGCGGTACTGCAAGTATTCAAGACGCAATGGACCTGACAATGTTTTAATCGCATGCCACTGCACTTTCGACCCGACGCGTGAAACTGACAAACCTAAGTCGAGCGCTGGCTTTTGACCTTCACCAAAAAGCGTACTACTTAAATAAATCTGACCATCCGTCATGGAAACGAGATTAGAAGGAACGAATGCGGTCAAATCCCCTTCGAGAATTTCAACGATGGGGAAGAATGTGACAGACCCTCCGCCTCTTTTTTCATCCAAATAACACGCACGTTCAATCATTTTTGAATGCAAATAGAAAATGTCCCCTGGGTAAGAATCGCGTCCTGGAGGACGACCTAATAACAATGAAATTTCCCGATACGACCAGGCATGTTTGGTAAAATCATCAAAACCAACGAATACATTCTTGCCTTGTTTTAAGAAAAATTCTGCGACGGAACAGGCAACATAAGGTGCTAAATATTGCTGACCTGGTGATGTCGAGGCTCCCGCTGAAATAATCGTACTATATTCAAAGCAATTGTGATCTTTAAACAACTGAACGATTTTCGCCAACGCAGAACGCGGTTTACCAATCGCCACATAAATACAAATCAACCCCGTATTTTTTTGATTAATAATGGTATCGGTAACAATCGCTGTTTTACCCGTACCCTTATCCCCTAAAATCAACTCACGCTGCCCTAAACCAATTGGGATCATCGCATCAAGTACCTTGACACCTGTTTCCAATGTTTTCTTCAAAGGCTGACGCACAAGAATCGGTGGCGCTTCAGGGAAGATTGGGTACATATCATCATGTTCAAGTGGGCCTAACCCATCCATGGGTTCACCTAAAACATTAACAATACGGCCAATAAATTTCTCACCGACGGGCATCAAGAATGGCTCAACCGACGCCGTTGCTTTGTCCCCGGTTTTAATATTATCTTTTTGGGTAATGATCAAGACCTGGGTTTCATTTTCATTCAAACCAAGGACCATCCCGCTTGTCCCATAACCAAATTTAATCATCTGGCCATTGATACAATGCTTAAAGCCCGTAACAATGACAATACAACCACGCACGGCCTTAACAATACCAATCTCAGTATATTGTAATTCTTTAACGCTCATAGACCTTTACCTAAGTTTTCTTCTGTTTATCTTCCACTGGTTCTTGTTTTTTATCCAGTGATTCTTCTTTAATAATTGTCTTTTCCTTAGAACGGAATAACCACACAATTAACGTAACACCTGTAAGTAATCCAACAAACACTAAAATCCAACCAATAAAACTCCAGGCTGTGCTGTTTTCAAATTTCTTATTGAATACGGCTTTAGATACATTGGCCACACTATTAAGACTTTGAACGCGTTGTAAGATATTTTTGACCTTACTCTTTTCTAAATCTTCACGGTAAACAGCTAATAATTTTTCAAGTGTTTCTAAATCAGTCTCTGCATTGGTCATTGTCACTAAATTTTCTCGATAGGCACTGATATGCTGTTCGATAGGTTTAGACTCTGCTTGGGAGGCCTTCACAACGTCTAAATAACCAACAATGCGATCATTTAATATTTTAGCCCCATCGGCAAAACGGGTATCTGATAAAAAATCATAGGCGTATTTGGTACGCGAAGCGAAATAATCAATTTTATTTTGAGGCACAGTCCAGACATCTTCAACCCCGACACTGTACTTACGTTTTTCTTTAGCTGGTATTGTTTCTTCTTTAAATAAAAATGATTGCTGGCGTTGCTGATCAAAACGCACATCAAAACCTTCGGGCTCTAGGACATTTTCTGCTTTGACTTCAACAGGCAAAAAATGTTTAAACTTCACAGGCTTTGCTACATCCGTTGGATTATCTGCTTCTATATTAAGACGGATAATCTTAGGTTGAGTAATATCATTTAAATCTGATCGCCAATAATCTGCGGCTAATGCACTGCTTTTGACACGCATTAATTCTTTACGATAGGTACGGTAAGAATCAATTCTTTTCTCAATGCTATCAGCTTGAGATGTTTGAGAAGAAACAATCGTATCGATTTTCTTTAATAAATACTCTTTTAATGGCGCCGCTTTATTCTCATCAAAGGCCATACCCAATTTATTATAGCCTTCATCGATTTCACTCTTAATACTCTCAACTTGAGCAGGATCAATTTTCCAAACGTCTTTCAGTCTGATTTTAAATGTCTTGGATTGTTTTGCCCCTAACTCTACCTTGCCCTGTACAAAAAAATTAGCATCTTCCACATCATAGGCAAGCTCTAATCCATCGGTTTCAAGAATATCTTGGGCTGTGACATCAGAAGGTAAATCAAATTTAACATTTGTTTCTTTCGCCACATCAGCGCCATTAACAGCCATGACATTGATGAAAACATCAGCAAAAACCAAAGGCACCATTCCCAGGTAGAAAATGATGCCGATGATTAATGTTGGCATATAAGACTGATCGTATTTGTTTTTAATCATCAATCTCCGCTTTCATACCATGTCTTGATAACCACATCTTGAACATTCATTGCATCGCGTAAGGCATTGATCTTGGCGGATAATTCTTCGATCTTTTCATTCACGCGATCCATATCTTTGCGTTCTAATGGTTCCAATTCTTTCGCTGCTAAACCTTCCAAGCCTGCTTTTTCAGCTTCTTTTTTCAAGAATTCATTTAAATTGTCGAGCACGTCTTGGATAACGCCAGATCCATTTTGTTGACCTTGAGCGATTTCTGCAGCTGCCGCTTGCATGTCAGTCATGGCATCTTCTAACAATTTGAGTTTGGTATAGACGTCAGGTGTTGCACCATTCACACCTAAATCCGTGATGATGGTTTGAGCAAAACCTAAAGCGGCATCGGCACTGCTCTTGGCTTTCTTAATACTACCGAATACTGTTGATGCATTTGTTGTATCTGAAATCGTACCAATCGTTGATTTTAAGAAGTTAATATCACCATAGATTGTTTGATTGCTTGTTGTATCTGTTGCACCACCGAGTAATTCTTTAATGCTTTGAACATTATCACTTAAGGTTCCTGTAGAGGATGTGCCTTGAATACTGGCGATCACTTGTGAAATACGTCCAAACATCGTGGTACAGGTTGTTGTTGTAGCATTAGCTAAACAGGTGTCATCCACTGTACCCATGCGGGTGACCACGTTGGTGACATTGCCCATGAGCGTATTTAATCCACCCCAGTTAATTGTTGAACGGCTTGAGGATGATAAATCTGCCCAGTTGACCCCACCACGTGACATTGAGGAAATATCATCCCAGTTAATGCCAGAGCGTGATTGAACATTGATATCTTGCCAATTGACGCCGGCGGTTGATAATTGACCGAAATTATACCAATTGATGCCGCTATTGGATAAATCACCTAAACCATTCCAGTTAATATCTAAGCGTGATAAGGAATCAATGCCAGACCAATTGATTTGGCTATTACTCAAGGAGCCGAATGATTGCCAATTAATTCCAGTATTGCTCATTCTGCTTAAATCACCCCAGTTAATAGCTGTTTTGGTAAATGTTTCAATATCTTGCCAATTGATCGCTGATTTAGATAAGCGACCCATGTCGGTCCAGTTAATGGCAGCTCTACTCATTGTATTGAGGTCGCTCCAATTAATGCCTGTTTCCGTAAAGGTCTTCATGTCATACCAATTAATACCATTCTTTGATAAAATCGCCATGTCACTCCAATTAACAGCGGCATTACTCAATACACCAATACCATCCCAGTTCACATTTGCGGCAGCGATATCATATAAGGAATACCAATTGATATTGCTGTCTGCTAATTGTTTGATACTTAACCAATTAACTCCGCTATCAGATAAGCTATCAATACCTGCCCAGTTCACGCCAGTTGTTGACATCGTTTGTAAATCATTCCAATTGATGCCTGTTTTACTTAACACCCCTAAGTCATTCCAATTCACGCCAACTTTACTGACGACATTGAAATCAGTCCAGTTAATACCTGCCTTTGTCAATGCAGAGAAATCAATCCAATTAACAGCGCTATTCGCTAATTCATTCAACCCATCCCAGTTTAAATTGGAACGTGTTAAGACAGTGAAATCAGACCAATTAATACCCGAACGGGATAATGTATCAATACCTGACCAGTTGACACCTGTATTAGATAAAACACTAATATCTGTCCAGTTCACACTGTTATTTGATAAGGAACCGATGGCAATCCAGTTGATACCAGAATTTGTTAAGTTATTGAATCCACCCCAATTAATGCCTTGTGTACTTAAGACATTCAAGTCGCTCCAGTTAATTGCTGTATTACTTAAGCGATTCATATCAACCCAATTGATGCCAACTTTAGAAAGCACACCAAAATCTTCCCAATTAATGCCGGTGTTTGATAAGCGATTCATATCGCTCCAGTTAACACCTGCCGTTGACAATGTTCCAATATTAGCCCAGTTGACGCCATTGCGGCTTAATGAGGTAATATCTTCCCAATTCACATTCACATTGGACATGCTAGAAATACTTGCCCAGTTAATGCCATTGCGGCTTAACACATTTAAGTCTAACCAATTGACACCAGCTTGGGTTAATACCGACACATTATCCCAATTAACAACAGCACCGCTTAAGGAATTTAACCCTTCCCAATTAATTGATGAACGAGACAAGCGACCTAAATCATTCCAGTTGATCGCACCCTTTGTCATGACTGTTAAGTCAGCCCAATTAATGGAAGACTTCGACAATGTATTTAAGTCAGACCAATTAATGCCACTACGTGTTAAGACATTGAAGTCATTCCAATTAATACCGTTCTTCGACAAGACACTAATATCATTCCAGTTAATGCCTCTGCTGGCGAGGACACCAATATCATTCCAATTAATACCTGTTTTGCTTAAATTTCCTAAATCAGTCCAGTTGACATTCGCTTTAGTTAAGGTGGCGAAATCGTTCCAATTAACGCCATTTGTCGTCAATTGATTGATGCCTTGCCAGTTAATGCTTGATTTAGACAATACTGCCCAATCATACCAATTCACACCTGTTTTGGTCAGGACATTTAAATCGTTCCAATTAATACCTGTACGGCTTAAGGAATTCAAGTCATTCCAATTAATGCCTGTTGTTGACATGCGGCTGAAATCATTCCAATTAATACCATTCTTTGTTAAGACGTTGAGGTCATTCCAATTAACACCTGTCTTAGACACTACCGCTAAGTCGTTCCAATTAATAGAGGCTTTGCCTAATACACTAAGATCATTCCAGTTGATGCCAACTTTTGATAAGACGCCAAAGTCATTCCAATTAATACCCGTCTTAGATAAAGCTCTGAAATCATCCCAGTTAATGCTGGCTTTACTTAAGACACCTAAATCGTTCCAATTAATACCTGTCTTTGACAAGACACCGAAGTCATTCCAGTTCACACCTGTCTTGGATACAACTGCTAAGTCATTCCAGTTAACGCTAGCCTTGGACAACACATTCAAGTCATTCCAATTAATGCCATTCTTTGACATGGAACCTAAGTCAGCCCAATTAATGCCTGTCTTTGTAATGGTTTGTAAATCACTCCAATTAATACCGGTGCGTGCTAACACAGCTAAGTCGTTCCAGTTCACAGAAGCCTTGGTCAACACATTTAAGTCAGACCAATTCACACCTGTCTTGGATAAGACATTCAAGTCATTCCAATTCACACCTGTCTTGGATAAGACATTCAAATCATTCCAATTAATACCTGTCTTTGATAATGTGCTGAAATCTGTCCAATTAATATGTGCTGTTGACCATGTGCTGATATCAGTCCAATTAATGCCTGCTTTGCTGATGGCGCCAAAGTCGTTCCAGTTCACACCTGCACTGGATAATTGGCTAATATTAGACCAATTCACACCTAATTTGGTCATAACACCTAAATCTTGCCAGTTAACAGCGACGGTGCTCATTCTGGCCATATCCGCCCAATTAATTGTGGATTTTGACAATGTGTTTAAGTCAGCCCAATTAATTCCTGACTTGGATAAAGCCCCAAAGTCATTCCAATTAATATTGGTTTTTGACACAGCCGCTAAATCAGACCAATTAACATTTATTTTACTTAATACCCCTAAGTCAGACCAGTTGACGCCAATTTTGCTCATGACGCCAAAGTCATTCCAATTAATACCTGTCTTAGAAAGCGCGAGTAAGTCATTCCAGTTCACACTTGTACGGGTCATGACACCTAAATCATTCCAGTTAATACCTGTTTTGCTTAAGACACCTAAATCTTGCCAGTTCACACCCGTCTTAGAAATCGCAGCTAAATCATTCCAGTTAACAGTGGCTTTTGATAAGACGTTTAAGTCATTCCAATTAATACCAGCCTTGCTTAAGACACCGAAATCATTCCAATTAATGGATGTCTTGCTAACACTTGCTAAGTCAGCCCAGTTAATGCCCACGCGACTTAAGGCATTCATATCATTCCAATTAATGCCATTGCGGCTCATCACATTGAAATCATACCAATTCAAACCTGTCTTGGATAAGACACTTAAATCTTGCCAGTTAATGCCATTTTTGGTTAAGACATTGAAGTCATTCCAATTAATGCCTACGGTTGATAAGCGGCTTAAATCGTTCCAGTTGACCGATGCCTTGGTTAAGACATTCAAGTCTTGCCAGTTAATGCTTGCTTTACTTAAGACACCTAAATCATTCCAATTAATACCTGTCTTTGACAAGACACCAAAGTCATTCCAGTTAACACCCGTCTTAGATACAACCGCTAAATCATTCCAGTTGACACTGGCCTTGGATAAGACATTCAAGTCATTCCAATTCACACCTGTCTTTGATAAGACACCAATATCATTCCAATTCACACCTGTTTTGGATAAAGATCCTAAGTCTTGCCAGTTAATTCCTGTCTTCGTTAAGACCGCGATATCAGACCAGTTAATGCCAGCCTTAGACAATGTATTAAAGTAACCACCTAAATCGTACCAGTTGATGCCGGTCTTGGTGATCGTTTGTAAATCGGTCCAATTAATTCCGGTGCGGGTCAATGTATTTAAGTCATTCCAGTTAATACCGTTCTTTGACATGGAACCTAAATCAGCCCAATTGATGCCTGTCTTTGTAATGGTTTGTAAATCACTCCAGTTGACACCTGTATGTGTTAAGGCTGTTAAATCATTCCAGTTTACCGAAGCTCTCGTCAATACATTTAAGTCATTCCAGTTAATACCATTCTTCGACAATACAGAGAGGTCGTTCCAATTGACGCCTGTTTTGGATAATACGTTTAAGTCAGTCCAGTTCACACCGGTTTTTGACAAGGCGCTCAAATCATTCCAATTAATGCTGGCCTTTGACCATGTACTGATATCAGTCCAGTTAATTCCAGCTTTGCTTAAGACACCGAAGTCATTCCAGTTGACACCCACATTAGACATTTGACCGATGTTAGACCAGTTCACCCCTAATTTCGTTAAGACACCTAAATCTTGCCAGTTAACAGCGACGGTGCTCATTCTGGCCATATCAGACCAATTAATTCCTGTCTTTGATAAGACATTCAAATCAGTCCAGTTAATAGCCGCCTTTGATAAGATCGAAATATTATCCCAATTCACAACAGCAGCACTGAGAGCATCGACACCACCCCAGTTGATATTAGCTTTGGAGAATAATGCTAAGTCATTCCAATTAATGCCGTTTTTAGTAAAGACTGACATGTCTTGCCAATTGACACTTGACTTACTTAGAACTGTTAAGTCTTGCCAATTAATACCACTCTTTGACCAAACACCTAAATCTGCCCAGTTGATGCCGGTTTTTGATAAAGAACCGATATCGTTCCAGTTAACACCTGTTTTCGACACTGCGGCTAAATCATTCCAGTTAATGGCTGCATGACTTAAGACATTCATGTCGTTCCAATTAATGCCAACTTTGCTTAAGACACCGAAATCATTCCAATTCACACCTGTTTTTGATACAACAGCTAAATCTTGCCAGTTAACAGAAGTTTTAGTTAAAACTCCGATATCAGTCCAATTAATTCCTGTCTTTGATAAGACACCAAAGTCATTCCAATTCACACCTGTCTTGGATACAACTGCTAAGTCATTCCAGTTAACGCTAGCCTTGGACAACACATTCAAGTCATTCCAGTTCACGCCAGCTTTACTTAACACACCAAAGTCATTCCAATTCACACCTGTCTTGGATAATGAACCTAAATCATTCCAGTTAATACCTGTCTTGGTTAAGACCGCGATATCAGACCAGTTAATGCCAGCCTTTGATAATGTATTGAAGTAACCACCTAAATCGTACCAGTTGATACCGGTCTTGGTGATTGTTTGTAAATCTGTCCAATTGACACCCGTGCGAGTTAATACATTTAAGTCGTTCCAATTAATGCCATTCTTTGACATGGAACCTAAATCAGCCCAATTAATGCCTGTCTTACCTAATACTTGGAAATCATTCCAGTTAACGCCTGTCTTTGACAGAACACCAAGGTCACTCCAATTAACACCTGTGTGGGCAAGCACGGATAAATCATTCCAGTTGACACTGGCTTTGCTTAAGACGCTTAAATCATTCCAGTTGATATTAGCTTTGCTTAATGCACTGAAATCAGACCAATTGACACCAGTTTTTGAAATTAATCCTAAATCAGTCCAGTTGACACCTGTCTTACTGAACAATGCTAAATCATTCCAGTTGACATTCGCACGGGTCAAGACATTCAAATCGTTCCAGTTAATGCCATTCTTGCTTAAGACGTTAAGATCATTCCAATTAATACCATTCTTACTTAAGACACCTAAATCATTCCAGTTAATACCCGTCTTCGACCAGACATTGAAATCATTCCAGTTAATACCAACCGTTGATAAGCGGCTTAAATCATTCCAGTTAATCGCTGTTGATGTTAAGCGATTCATGTCATTCCAATTGATACCGTTCTTGCTTAAGACGCTTAAATCATTCCAATTAACGCCTGTTGTCGTTAAACGGCCCATGTCATTCCAATTAATGCCTGTCTTGCTTAATACCCCTAAATCAGACCAGTTCACACCGGTTTTGCTAAATGCTGCCAAATCATTCCAATTCACGCTTGCTTTGGATAAAACATTTAAGTCATTCCAATTCACACCCGCTTTAGATAAGACTGTCAAATCATTCCAGTTAATACCTGTTTTGCTTAAGACATTGAAGTCATTCCAGTTGATGCCTGTCTTGCTTAACACTCCTAAATCATTCCAGTTGATGCC
>JACCDG011879040.1_pt1 | contig 11977 bp, 9 predicted proteins | sample 7442471 | NCBI WGS metagenome assembly JACCDG01 (sample SAMN15323444, study PRJNA562643) | freshwater metagenome | isolation source: river surface water | place: USA:Blue River Watershed | collected 2017-08-17
AGGCTCAAGTAAGATTTTCTTGCTGTAGAGCGTAATGGTATATGCCTGCCTGACTGTGAGATTGACAAATCGAGCAGAGACGTAAGTCGGCCATAGTGATCCGGTGATTCTGAGTGGAAGGATCATCGCTCAACGGATAAAAGGTACGCCGGGGATAACAGGCTGATGGTTCCCGAGAGCTCATATCGACGGGACCGTTTGGCACCTCGATGTCGACTCATCACATCCTGGAGCTGAAGAAGGTTCCAAGGGTTCGGCTGTTCGCCGATTAAAGTGGTACGTGAGTTGGGTTTAAAACGTCGTGAGACAGTTTGGTCCCTATCTGCTGTGGGCGTTGAAAATTGAGAGGACTAGACCCTAGTACGAGAGGACCGGGAAAAGCAAACCTCTGGTGTACTGGTTGTCATTTTTGTGGCAGCGCCAGGTAGCTAAGTTTGAATGAGATAATCGCTGAAGGCATCTAAGCGAGAAACTCGCCTTAAGATAAATTTTCTTTAACTCGTAGAAGATAATTACGTGATAGGCTTAAAGTGTACGGGTTGTAAGGCCTTTAGCTTAGAAGTACTAATGTTTCTTTTTTTTTTATTTTTTTTTTTTGTTTTCGTTTTTTAAGCTCTATTGCTTAACATATAAATATTAATTCTTTTAATTTATGTGAATTTTAGTAACTTGTATTCATTATTCTATTTTTTTTATTACTTATAATATAAAAATAAGATTCATTATTCCTAAATTTTTAAGTTTTGAATTTTAATTCTAATCTGTACTATTATTTGCATTCTAGTTCTAGTTCTGATTCTAGTTCTAGTCATATTCAAATTAACCTAAAATTTACTTGATTCTTTTACAGAATCTTTTCTTTATTTCGGGCTGTAAGTCCGATTCTAACTAGGTATAAAGTCGATACTTTAGTTATAGTTATTGTTGGGGAGAATTTTTCACCCCTATCGACGCTCGGACATTTATTATGTTGTTTTTTCGTCGTATCTTTCCTATGGGTCTCGTAGATTTTTGGACTCTACTGAAACTATTTGTTTTCTTATTTGTGTTGCTAGTTGCGTTGATACATGTCGTTGGAATAGGAATTTATGCATATTTTGTCTATTTGTTCTGGCAGGCTGTGATTTTAAATCTAATAAATCTTTCCAAATTTTTAGTAAAAAAACTGATAGAGTTTTTAGTTAATTTAATTAATTTTATTAAAGAGCTTTTAAAACGTTTCTTACCGGAGCATATAAGAAGCAAGTTAGAGGAATTCTTAAAGCGGTTAGAGAAATTGTTAGAACAGCTTAAAAAAAAATGGCCTGATGAAAATAAATTAAATTTTAATTCAATTTTCATACTAGCCTTTGTTGCTACCTTGATGTGTATCTTAGTTGCTACACATTTTGATGTTGCTACACATTTCTTATTTGTATTATTTCGAGGGGAGGCTTCATAGGCCGCTCCAGTCTCCTCTCTCCAGGATAACTAGCTCAAGTGGTGGAGCATCTCGCTTACAACGAGGGGGTTAGCGGTTCGAGTCCGTTGTTGTCTACAATTTTCTTATAAATTTTCTTTTTGACCAGAATGGTGAAATTGGTATACACGCTGGTCTTAGGTGCCAGTCCCGTAAGGGGTATGGGTTCAAGTCCCTTTTCTGGTAAGTTTTCTTAATATTTTGTACTTAACCTGTTATTCCTTAATAGCTCAGTCGGTTAGAGCGAGTGACTGTTAATCATTAGGTCGTAGGTTCAAGTCCTACTTAAGGATTTTGTATTCTTTTTAACTATTAACTATTTTATTATTAAATTATCTTATTATAGAATTTTATAGTTTTTGACAGTAAAGTTTTTCTTTGTATTGGGGGTATAGCTTAATTGGTAGAGCGCTGGCTTTGCACGTCTGAGGTTATCGGTTCAAGTCCGATTGTCTCCACAATTTTCTTAGAATTTATTAATCTTAATTTATATTTCTTATCAATTTGAGGTATAGCCAAGTGGTAAGGCAACTGTTTTTGATACTGTCATGCAAAGGTTCGAATCCTTTTACCTCATTTGGCGAAATAGCTCAGTTGGTTAGAGCATCGGAATCATACCTCGGGTGTCGGGGGTTCAACTCCCTCTTTCGTCAGTTTTTTATTTATAATTCTGATATTTTATTTCTTTTTCTTTTTAGGTCTTAGTTTAATTCTTTTTGGGTGTATAGCTCAGTTGGTTAGAGCAGTAGACTTTTAACCTGTTGGTCCCGGGTTCGAATCCCGGTACGCCCTTAATCTAAATATTTAATATTTGTTTAGATATCAGTTTAAGTATAGATTCATTTTTATCTTTCAATCTCGTTTTTTTGTTTTAAAGCCTTTTTTTTTGGGGTAGTGACTGAGCGGTTAAAGGTGACAGATTGTAAATCTGTTGGAGTTATCCTACGGAGGTTCGAATCCTTCCTGCCCCATTATGGTTGAATGACCGAGTGGTTTATGGTGTCAGTCTTGAAAACTGAAGTGTTTAAAAGCACCATGGGTTCGAATCCCATTTCATCCTATTTATTATTTTTTTATAGATTATATTATTTCTATAATGTTTTTAATTTTTTAATTAATTATAAAAGTTTCATTCCGTCTGATTCTGTATAATTATCTTTTTTATTTTTTAATTTTTTGAAGCTAATGATTTTAAATTTAAGGTTTTAATTCTTTAATTTTTTTTTATTAACGTTCGTATTTAATATTTAATTATTTTAATATTAATATTTTAATATTCATATTAATTTTTATTAGATTAATTTAAGCAATTTGTAAATGTACTTATTACTAATCTTTTTACCTTTATTAGGTTCTCTAACTGCTGGTTTTGGAGGTCGTTATATTGGGCCTAAAGGAGCTGGGTTTATTACCATTGGTTGTATGGTTTTAACTTTTATAATGTCTTTATTTGCCTTTTATGAAGTTGGACTAAGTGGAGCAACCTGTTCTTTTAAATTAGCAACTTGGATTAATTCTGAATTATTTAATGTTAGTTGGGGATTTTTATTTGATTCTTTAACTGTTGTAATGTTAATTGTTGTTACTTTTATTTCAACATTAGTTCATTTATATTCTACTGAATATATGAGTCATGATCCTCATTTACCTCGTTTTATGTCTTATTTATCTTTATTTACTTTTTTTATGTTAATTTTAGTAACTGCTGATAATTTAATTCAAATGTTTGTTGGTTGGGAAGGTGTTGGTTTATGTTCATATTTATTAATTAATTTTTGGTATACTCGTATTCAAGCAAATAAAGCTGCTATCAAAGCAATGTTAGTTAATCGTGTAGGGGATTTTGGACTAGCTTTAGGTATTTTTGCTTGTTTATTTGTATTTAATTCTGTAGATTATCTTACTATTTTTACAATGGTTCCTTTTACTATTGATTATCAAATTAATTTTTTTGCATTTAATCTACCTTTATTAGAAGTTATTTGTCTTCTTTTTTTTGTTGGTGCTGTTGGGAAATCTGCTCAATTAGGTTTACATACTTGGTTGCCTGATGCTATGGAAGGACCTACTCCTGTATCTGCTTTAATTCATGCTGCTACTATGGTTACAGCTGGAGTTTTTTTAATTGCTCGTTGTTCTCCTTTATTTGAAAATGCTCCTTTTGCTTTAACTGTTGTTACTTGTGTTGGTGCTATGACTGCATTTTTTGCAGCTACTACTGGTTTATTACAAAATGATTTAAAAAAAGTTATTGCTTATTCTACTTGTAGTCAATTAGGTTATATGATTTTTGCTTGTGGGGTTTCTAATTATGCTGTTGGGGTTTTTCATTTAGCTAATCATGCTTTTTTTAAAGCTTTATTATTTTTAGGAGCTGGATCTGTTATTCATGCTGTTGCTGATGAACAAGATATGCGTAAAATGGGAGGATTACGTCGTTTAATTCCTTTTACTTATGCTATGATGTTAATTGGATCTTTAGCTTTAATGGGATTTCCTTATTTAACTGGATTTTATTCTAAAGATGTTATTTTAGAAGTTGCTTATGCTAAATTTTCTAATGCTGGACATTTTGCTTATTGGTTAGGATCTTTTGCTGCTTTTTTTACTGCTTTTTATTCTATTCGTTTATTATATTTAACTTTCTTATCTGAACCTAATGGACATCGTATTATTTTAAATCATGCTCATGAATCTCCTTGGCAAATGACTTTACCTTTAGGTTTATTAGCTATTCCTAGTATGTTTATTGGTTATTTAACTAAAGATTTATTTATTGGTTTAGGTAGTGATTTTTGGGGTAATGCAATTTTTATTCATCCTGATAATTTTCAATTAATTGATGCTGAATTTTTACCTTTTTTACCTAAAATTTTACCTTTATTATTTAGTTTAACTGGTGCTGGATTAGCTTATTTATTATATACTGTTGGTATGGAAAGTTTATATCGTTTTAAAACTAGTCATTTTGGACGTATTTTCTATAATTTTTTTAATCGTAAATGGTATTTTGATCGTATTTATGCTCAATTTATTGGTCAAGCTACTTTAAGTTCTGGATATCATTTTACTTATAAAACTATTGATCGTGGATTTATTGAAGTTTTTGGTCCTTTTGGTATTGTTAATGCTACTGGGGCTGGAGTTAAACAAATTGAACAAACACAATCTGGATTCTTATATCATTATACTTTTATTATTTTATTAGGTGTTATTTTCTTTTTATTCCTTTTAACTGTTTCTCAGATTTTTTTTTCACCTGCTTTAATTTTCTTTTTAGGTCTTAGTCTTTTTTTCTTATAAATTTTCTTTTTTGGCAGATGTAGCTTAATTGGTTAGAGTAACGGATTGTGGCTCCGTTGGTTGTGGGTTCAAATCCCATCTTCTGCCCTGGTGTTTGCTTTTGTTTTTTCTAATATAATCTTTTCTTTATTTTATTCTTTTTTCTTTGGATTTTTCTTTTCATTTTTCTTTCGGTTTCATCTTTTTTTACTTTTAAAGATAGTAAATCTTTTTCGTTCCCTTCGTCTAATTGGTTAGGACACTACCCTTTCACGGTAGTAATGTGAGTTCAAGCCTCATAGGGAGCATTTTATACATTCTTTTTCTTATACTCGTATGGCGGAATTGGTAGACGCGGCAGACTTAAAATTTGCTTCTTTTTTAGAGTATCGGTTCGACTCCGATTATGAGTACTTTCAGATCTTTCATTTTTTATTTGAATTTGAATTTTATTTAGTTTTCTAATGTTTTTTCATCTTCTTTTTTGAAGATTTTGATTTTGATTTTTATTTCGCTTTTGCTTTTCTTTTTGTTTAAGTAAAGTTTTATTTTCAGTTTTAGTTTTAGTTTAAATTTATAATCTATTCTCTTTAATCTTTAATCTAGCTTTATTCTGATATTTTTTATTAGTCAAAATTTCTCTTAAAAATCATAACTTTTATTTAAGACTTATGTTTGAATATTCACATATTTTAGTTTTATTTCTTTTTAGTACATTTTTAGCTGCTATTATTTTAGTTGCATCTTATTTAATTGGTACTCAAAATCCGGATTCTGAAAAAGTTTCTGCTTATGAATGTGGATTTGATCCTTATGAAGATGCACGTAATAGTTTTGATGTACGTTTTTATTTAGTTGCTATTTTATTTATTATTTTTGATTTAGAAGCTATGTTTTTCTTTCCTTGGTCTGTTTCTTTAAGTTTTTTACAGTCTACTGGATTTTGGGGTATGATTGATTTTATTATTGAATTAGTTATTGGTTATATTTATGCTTGGCAAATTGGTGCTTTAGAATGGGAATAATCTCATCTCATTTTAACTTATTTTAGCTTCTTTAGCTTTTTTCGTTTTTTATTTACTTTTAAATTTTTAGATTCTAAAATATAATATTCTTATTATTTTTTTATGTTTCTTTTAAATTTCGGTTTTTAATACTTAATATTTTTTGTTTAATATTTATGAAAGCATTATTAGAAAAAGATAAAAATAGAAGAACTTCTTTTGCAAATAAAGAAGTTCAACGTTTAATTTTATTATATTTAATTCAAAATCACAAATTATCTTCAGCACAACGCCTTTTATTAATTATTCGTTTACAAAAAATTTCTCGTGATTCATCTTTAGTTCGTTTAAAAAATAGATGTATTTTAACTAATCGTTCTAAAGGTGTATATCGTAAATTTCGTTTATCACGTATTCGTTTACGTGAAATGTTAGCTAATGGTATTATTCCAGGATATAAAAAAGCTGTTTGGTAATTGATTTTTATGAGTTTTTCTCATTTTTTTTAATTTTTTAAGGCGAGGTAGAGCAGCGGTTAGCTCATCAGGCTCATGACCTGAAGGTCATTGGTTCGAATCCAGTCCCCGTTAATGTTTTGTTTTTACTATTAAAAACAAAAATTACCATTTCTTTTTATTCTTTTTTAAGACAATCTTTTTCTAATTCTTTATCTTATATTATGGCTACTTTAGTATCAAATTTCTATGGATGGACTAGTCGCTGGCTATTTTCGACTAACCATAAGGATATCGGGGTTTTATATTTAATCTTTGGAGCATTTGCTGGGGTTATGGGGACTACCATGTCTATTTTAATTCGTATGGAGTTATCAGCACCTGGAAGTCAAATTTTATCAGGTAATTCTCAATTATATAATGTTTTAGTTACTGGACATGCTGTATTAATGATTTTTTTTATGGTTATGCCTATTTTAATTGGAGGATTTGGGAATATTTTTGTTCCTTTAATGATTGGAGCACCTGATATGGCTTTCCCTCGTATGAATAATATTAGTTTCTGGTTATTACCACCATCATTATTTTTATTATTATCTTCTGTTTTTGTTGAAGCTGGAGCTGGAACTGGATGGACTTTATATCCACCGTTAAGTAGTGTTCAAGCACATTCTGGACCTGCTGTTGATTTAGCTATTTTTAGTTTTCACTTATCTGGAGCATCTTCTATTTTAGGATCTATTAATTTTATTACTACTATTTTAAATATGCGTGCTCCAGGGATGGCTTTACATAGAATGCCTTTATTTGTTTGGTCTGTTTTAATTACTGCTGTTTTATTATTATTATCTTTACCTGTTTTTGGGGGAGCTATTACTATGCTTTTAACTGATCGTAATTTTAATACTACTTTCTTTGATCCTGCTGGAGGAGGAGATCCTATTTTATTCCAACATTTATTTTGGTTTTTTGGACATCCTGAAGTTTATATTTTAATTTTACCTGGATTTGGTATTATTAGTCATATTGTTTCTTCTTTTTCTCAAAAACCTGTTTTTGGATATTTAGGAATGGTTTATGCTATGTTATCTATTGGGATTTTAGGATTTATTGTATGGGCTCATCATATGTTTACTGTTGGACTTGATGTTGATACTCGTGCCTATTTTACTGCTGCTACTATGATTATTGCTGTTCCTACTGGGATTAAAATTTTTAGTTGGATTGCTACTATGTGGGGAGGATCTTTAATTTTTAATACTCCTATGTTATTTGCTATTGGTTTTATTTTCTTATTTACTATTGGTGGATTAACTGGAGTTATTTTAGCTAATTCTAGTATGAATATGGCTGTTCATGATACTTATTATGTTGTTGCTCATTTCCATTATGTTTTATCTATGGGAGCTGTTTTTGCTATTTTTGCTGCTTTCTATTATTGGATTGGTAAAATTTCTGGACAACAATATCCTGAAGTTCTTGGGCAAATTCATTTCTGGGTTTTCTTTTTTGGAGTTAATTTAACTTTCTTCCCTATGCATTTCTTAGGTTTAGCTGGAATGCCTCGTCGTGTTCCTGATTATCCTGATGCTTATGCTGATTGGAATGCTATCGCTTCTGTTGGATCTTATGTTTCTGCTTTCTCTGCTGTTTTCTTTTTTTATATTGTTTATGTTACTTTAACTCAAGGGGAACGTGTTGCGAAAAAAAATATTTGGTCTTAATTTTTTTTTTGATTTAGCTCTTCATTGTAGCTAATCTTTTTTATTTTGACCTTTTAATTTTATTTTATCCAATTTGTCTTTTTTAAAAATTTTCGATTTTTTTCTTACTATTATTTTAATGGTTTACGAAGTTTTTATTGAGGCTATTCGAGTATATATTGTATCTCTTTTTTATATTTTCAAAGCCTCTTTTATTCTTCTTAAACCTATTCTGATAAAATTTTTTTATTTTTCTAAAGCGTATCTTAAAGAATTTTTTTTTAATAATAAAGCGTATCTTAAAGAATTTTTTTTTATAACTAAAGATTATCTTCAAGAATTTTTTAAAGAACACGCTAAAGTTTTATTTTTACTTTTTTTAATTCTTTTTTTTTCTTCTATTTATATTTTATCAGTCTTTTTAAGTCCTTATTATATTTTAAAATATATTTGGGAATATCTTTATATTAATTATATTTCTATTAATGCTCATCATACCGATATTGAATTTCTTGATATTGCACGGTTATTTATTTGGCCTATTATAGGTTATATTTCTCATAAATTTCGTGATTTTATTAAATTTCAGTATTATTATCCTGAAGTTGATCAATTATTAAAACTACGTGAACAGAATCATAAATATTATCATATTCCCGAGATGTATCGACCTATTGTTCTTACTATTTATACTATTCTTCTTTGGCATTTTCTTTTTTTTAGACATTAATTTATTTTACATAAAAAACCTTTTTCAGCTAATTTTTACTTTTTTAGTATGTAGTATTAAGTTCAGTATATATATATCTCTTTTTATTTTGATTTTAGTTATATTTTTATTAAGGTTTTTATTTCATTTTCGTTTAGCAGTTTTATTTTGGCATTTTTCACTTCATTGGATGGAGCAATTACTTTTTATGTTTATTCTATAGGTTCGAATCCTATTAGATGCCCTCTGTTTATTAAATAGTAGATAATTATTCTTATCGGAATGTTTTTAAATTAAATTAATTCTTTAATTCTTAATTCATTTTCTAATCTACTTAGTGGTTGATTTAGTTCTTCATTGTAGCTAATCTTTTTTTAAATCACTATTAAACGGTAAGATATCAAAAATTCTGAAATGATTGAACGTATGGTATTATTAATTCATTTTTTAGTCGGTGTATACCGACATATTCAAATAAAAGTCTTTTTCTGTTTTTTTATTTTTATTTTTCAGAGCTTTATCCCTACTTTTCTTTTTTGTGTACCAGAAGATCTTGATACCAGTCGAACTGGTACTTCTGGGAGTTTTTTCTTTACCCTTTTTACTGAGGTCTTACCGCCGCCTATTGCTATTGGTTTAGCTTTAGCTATGATGATCGGTGGGTTACGCTTGATTTTACACGGTGAAGAAGAGGCTAAGAAGAATGCTGCTGCTCATGCCTTGTATGACAAATCTAAATCTAAGGATAAAGACAAGGATCAAGACAAGGATCCATCTGAGAACGTGTCTAGTGGTGACGGTACCGCTGATTAATGTTCGATTATTTTTCTTTTAGTCTTAATTTTAGTTTCCTTTCTAATTTAAGTTTTGTCCCTAATATTAATTCTTCTTTAAGAATTTTAACTCACAACGTTTCGAATTCTTATGCATTTATTTAAATTTTTCTTATCTCTTGATCAGAGGTCATGGATTCATGGACCATCACCCCTCTTAAGATTTTAGAATTTCTAGTCGTATTTGGCGATTTATCTTTATTTATTTATCATAAGTTATTCTAGAATACAAAAATATATATATATTATATATATATATTAAAAAGTCTGATCAATTAATGTTATTTCTAAATCTTAATATATTAAAACGTTTTGTACGTTCTGTGAATGATATTGGAATTACTATTTTTTTAGTTTTCATTTTTTTTGGGTACAATATATCATTTTGTGCCCCTGAAAATTCTTCAGGGGCTGGCGCAAGCGCCTCTGGGTCTGGTGCTAGTGCATCAGGTCTTAGTTCTACAGGTGTTGATGCACCTGTACCTGTAATAGTTTGGGTTGCTTTAGGCATTGCTGCAGCCGCAATGGGTTTGATTATACTATTACAAATCACAAAACCTAAGGATGGGGAGATTACCGATTCTCAATCTATTTCGGCTACTAATGATTCAAGTCAAAAGAATATTTCGAAAAATGAATCTGATATTATAGGTGGTAGTGATTCGAATGGAGGGGAGTAATTATATATATTTCAAATACAAATAGAGTTCTTAATGGATCCCTGTATGTATTTACTGTTATATTTATAATATTATTATCCTCAAACCATTTATTTGGTCGCTTTCTAAAGCGACCTATCTTTTGAGTGCTTTTTTCCTAGCTCAAGCGGAAAATATAGCATTTAGTGCAGAAGGTTTTATTATCGAAAAGCTTGAGATTATTTTATCTTTTATTCATAATTTCGAGCCAATCTACGGTAATTTCACTTTTATTGCGGATATGGTTACACCGACTTATGATAATGTTTTAGTTTTCTGCGATTATTTGTTATTTATTTGTAGTATTCTGATTTTTTTATAACTACAATCTTAAAGTTATTACTTTAAAATAATTCGTGTGTTAACTATATGTTTTTATTAGTATTAAAAGAAAATAAAAAAAAAAATTATATTCATGTGGATGATATTTAATGATGCGCCAGAAAGTTGGCAGATAAACTTTCAAGATCCGGCTACACCGATTATGGAGGGAATTATACATTTCCATAATCATTTAATGTTTTTTATTGTTTTAATTGGTATTTTTGTATTTTGGTTATTAATTCGTGTTATTACTAATTATAGTGCAGATGTACATCCAGTAGCAGAAAAATTTACTCATTCAACTGTTTTAGAAATTGTTTGGACAGTTGTACCAGCATTAATTTTATTATTAATTGCAGTACCTTCTTTTAATTTATTATATAGTTTAGATGAAACTATTGATCCTGCTGTAACTTTAAAAGTTGTAGGTCATCAATGGTATTGGAGTTATGAATATTCAGATTATGCTACTTTAGAAGGTGGAGATAGTTTAAATTATGATTCTTATATGTTACCAGTAGATGATTTAAGTACAGGATCTTTCCGTTTATTAGAAGTTGATAATCGTGTTTTATTACCTGTTCATAGTCATATTCGTGTTTTAGTTACTGCTGCTGATGTTTTACATAGTTGGGCTGTACCATCTTTTGGTATTAAAGTTGATGCTTGTCCTGGACGTTTATCACAAGTTTCTTTATATATTAAACGTGAAGGAGTTTATTATGGACAATGTAGTGAAATTTGTGGTGTTAATCATGGATTTATGCCTATTGTAGTACGAGCTGTTTCTATTAGTGATTATATTTCATGGATTGCTACTAAATTAGAAGGTATTAATTTTAATACTGTTGAAGTTCTTGAAGAAGACGTAAATTAGATTAATCTTTTTATAAATGCTTAATTGCATTTTAATTTATATTTTTTAAAATAAATGAGCGTACGTTGGAATAAAGATCATTTTTTATCTTTTATTGATAGTCATATTATTAATTATCCTACACCTATTAATTTAAATTATATGTGGAGTTTTGGATCTGCTGCTGGAATTTGTTTAGTTATTCAAATTATTACTGGTATTTTCTTAGCTATGCATTATACTCCTCATGTTGATTTAGCTTTTAGTAGTGTTGAACATATTATGCGTGATGTTAATAATGGTTGGTTAATTCGTTATATTCATGCTAATGGAGCATCTATGTTTTTTATTGTAGTATATTGTCATATTTTTCGTGGTTTATATTACGGTTCTTTTATGCATCCACGTCAAAATTTATGGTGTTCTGGAGTTACTATTTTCCTATTAATGATGGCTACTGCTTTCATGGGTTATGTTTTACCTTGGGGACAAATGAGTTTTTGGGGAGCTACTGTTATTACTAATTTATTTTCTGCTATACCTGTTGTTGGTAAATCTATTGTTGAATGGTTATGGGGAGGATTTTCTGTTGGTAATGCTACTTTAAATCGTTTCTTTAGTTTACATTATTTATTACCTTTCTTAATTGCTGGA
>JACCDG011715279.1_pt1 | contig 11976 bp, 13 predicted proteins | sample 7442471 | NCBI WGS metagenome assembly JACCDG01 (sample SAMN15323444, study PRJNA562643) | freshwater metagenome | isolation source: river surface water | place: USA:Blue River Watershed | collected 2017-08-17
GCTTGGTCTTGGTCATACTCACCACCAATCTCTTTCATACATCTACTGATGAATGTGTTCTCATCCTCACCACTTTCAGGTGAAGGGATAGGGAAACCTTCCTTAACCTTCTTGGCTTCCAAAGGAACACAATTAGGAACCTCTCTACCATCAACTATCTTTGTACCTACCTGAACATAATCTTCCCAACAAGGGTCGTTTTCTCCCTTCTCAAGGGGTTCAAAGTTATTGGGTTTAACATCAGACAAATCTAATTTAATTCGTCTTATCATTTCAAATCTTTGATTCTTATTCATTTCTTAAAATTTAATTCTTTGTTATATAGATAGACACTATCGTAATTCTGACTTATCCAATTTGCAAGAATTATGTGGTCAACTTTTAATACATTAGACAAATCCATGTCCATCATCAATCTATTAAAGTATAATGCTTTGTTGAATGGTTTTAATTCTTCTTCGTTTGGTCTTGGTAATATCATAGTCCTGTTCTCTTTTTTAGTTTTCTATTTTCAGCCATAAGTTCTTCCACCCTTTTTTCAAGGTCTTGAACTTTATTATTTAATTCATGAATTTCTTGTTTAAGATCATCTATGATATTTTTATATAGTTGAATGGATAACTCAAGGTTTCTTAAAACTTGGTTATCAGTTTCAGCTTGCTGTCTTTTTCTACCTACAAACCAACCAGCCATGCCGGTCAGTGCGTTAGATAATAGTAATAATATTTCTGTACTCATTTTAATAACAATCGTAACAATCAGGATTAGAAGATTCAATCTCACTGTATGAAGGTAAATTACCTATACCGCCAGGATAACCTCTCTTTGAATATCCGTATCTTGTTGTGTGGTTAAGAACAATCGGGTTATTGTATTTTGCTGACTTGTCAGGTATCATACCATCAATAGTTGATGTTTGTAGATATTGAGGGAACAAGTTTTGTCCTCTACCTGTGATAAGATAATCTTGTAATCTCATCTTATAAAAGTCTGCAGTTTGTTTTTGTATTGAACGAAGATACTTCATCGTTTCCAAATCCACTGGTGAACCACCTTCAGTCTGTCCTTCAATTATCGCCCTATTCATCGTTCTGTAATGAAGATGAGGAATGGCCCTAAAGTAAGATGCCTGAATTAAGAATGGTGCAATATAATCGTTTACTAAGGTAAGTTCATCATTATTGAAAGTATTACCTGTAGAACTAACTTGGTCCAATAAATGATTATAGAACAAACTACCCAATAGTGGTTGCAATTCTGTATCCTGTGTTATTTGAATTTCCGCACGCAAAACATCCATATCAACATTCTTATTGATGTTGGTAAATTGTTTTAGTTTGGTTTCTGATATTAAAAGTACTCCCATGTTATTGTTGTATTGGTTGTTCAGGTTTATCTTCTACAACAGGTTGTTCAACAACATCACCAACCTCATAGATTGATAATGGTTTAATTTCAAATGTTGTAGGTGTTTGTGTCTTTAATGATACCAACTTATTGAATGTTGGTAATAGTTCAGATTGGTATGGCATGATAACCATCTTTCTGATATATTCTGAGTGATCTATAATCTCATTTCTCGTTCCTAACTTACCACTTGTACTAATACCAAATAACTCACCAGAACTAATCCTATGACCTGATAGAATGGTTCTAATAATGTCATCGTAGATTGCTTGATAATAACCATCATTTGATGATGGTGCAATTTGTGTAATTCTTGGTGATAGTTCAGGACTTTCGTTAAATGAAATGATTGGACGACCTGCGTTGTTTACAGAAGAATATTGTTCTTCCAACGCCCTTGTCATTATTCTTTGATTTTCTTCATCAGGGATACCGTTCACAAAATCTATCCAAAGACTCGGAAGCATGCCGTTCTTTAGATTATTTGCATGAAACTCCTTGATATTTACATCAATCTCAATAGCAGCCAAAGCACCAGAATAATCTGGATTAGGGTAATAAGAATTACTTGGTTGGTATTGTTTGTAATAAACGATTTGAGATGGTTCACCATCGTTTTGGTTGAACGCATCATATTCTTCAACAGGGAACTTTTTGATATTTGTCCAATCTGCTGAATAATAATATTTTTCAATTTCATCTGTTTCGGGATTTATTTTACCCACTCTAACTCTACTAAAATCTATATGATATATCTCAGCAATTGTTTGTCTGTCTCTTGACCAAATTATATTCAAACTATAGCCACCGAACAGAACAAGGTCTAAGGCACATTTCTTCATCACTTCAGAAACATTTTCTTTCTTGTTAATTAGATTAACACTGGCCATAGGATTGTTTATGGATACAACTCCATCTCCCATAATTTGATTGACCTTGCTTGTTACGATTGCTTTATGTATTGCTGAGTTATTAAATCTTGTAATAAGGTATTGTGGCATCATGTTATTTTCACCGTAATACACCCAAGGTACTCTTTGAAATACTTCAGAGAATCTTGGTAAGATTGGTTCCTGTGTGAAACTAACTCTGTTTAATTGATATTTTTGTTTTTCTTCACTCATAATTAATCTTGTATATAAATATAGTTTGAATTATCTTCATCTGGTGAAACATATTCTGTAAATGGATTTGACTCCTCAGAACCATTTAATTGTGCCATTCCTGTATAAACGAGGTTTGTACCATTACCAAATATTTGAAGGTTATATTGTCCTAAGTAATTTAGGTCTTGTCCTGCATTTTGTAAATTGAGAATAATCTCACAGTATCTATCATTCTCCGCATATACTGCGTTGTTAGATGTACTGATTGTATATGACTTTACTTCTTGTGACACAACATGCGTGAATGTTAATGTGTAAGTTGTAAAATCTGTTCTTGAATTATTGTTGATATTCAACACTAATTCATTCTGTTGACCTTTATTTAATATAAGCATATTATTGTCTGTATATTAATAAATATAAAAAAATTAAAACTGAATTGGAATATTATAAAAAAAAGGGTCCGAAGACCCTCTTTTTATTTAGGATATATAGTAATTGGAGGTATTACCCATCCAAATTGGTTTATTATCCAACAAATGTAGCACCTGAGAACACAGATGATAAAGTTCCAGTGATAACTCTTGAAGGAACGGGTTCCTGTCCGGTTAGCGTGAAATTCATTCCGTTTCTGTCTCCTAATGCCAAACCTGAAGTTAAAGCACCTGCAGATACATACATACCTCTTACTTGACCCAACATATACTGTGTACCATTTTGGTCAATAGCGATTACTTGTAAATTATCTTTTTGAGATAAGTTTTCAATAATCAATCTCTTGTCAGCATCGTATTTAAACAATACCATTTCCAATACTTGTTCAAAGAACACCGTACCGTTTTCAAATGACTTTTGGATATTTTGAGTAAGTTGAGAAGTACCTCTTTTAAGTTCAAAACCATAAAATACTGTTCCCGCAGCAGCAGTAGCACCTGTGATAGAATCATCAGCATTATATGTGAAACCTGTAACACCACCTACGGTTGTACCTGTTCCACCAGCGATATAAACTTTCTGGATACCACCAATACTATCAGAACATTGGTTTAAACTTACACCTTCTGAAATATAGCAACTCATATTATTTATTATTAATTTTTTCGTTTATTTTTTAAATTTGAGGGGACTTTCACCCCTCAGTTTTTTATATGTTCAAAACGATTACGCGATGTTGTTTGTTGCGAAGTAGTTAACTCCTGCGAAACGAACTAAAGCTGCACCATAGTTGTAGTTACCTCTGATACGAATTTCATCGTTATCACGAGACCACCACATATCTAACTTTTCATGATCTGACATAAGGTCAAAACCTACGATGAAGTAAGATGCTGGTCCGATTACAACTCTACCTGAACCATTAAGACCGATTGTTGGATACACCTTTACAGTTGAGTTTGGATGTACTGCGAATGCGTTTGCTTCACCACCAATTACAGTTGAAGAACCGATATAGTTTTGGAAGAAGTTAGCCTTAGTTAACGCTTGTACATACAATCTGTAGTTTGCGTATGACATGAAAACTACTAAGTCTTCTAACGCTTGTGCGTTGTCATCAAGTGCGTTGATTAATTTGTCAACCTCAGTGATTGGGTTACCATCCTGTCCGTAAGAAGCAGTTGGAGAGAATGCTGTTGGAGTTGCAGAAACTGCAGTACCTGTAGCACCTGAAACCAATAATGCTTTGAAACCTTGGAAACAATCACCACCTGCTGTAGTTGCTTGCCATAATTTTTGTTCAATTCTTTGTTGAATTTGTTTTACTTTCAAGTCAGCAATTTGTTGTTCAAAAGGAACTGATTCTTCAGTTTCACCTTTTTGTAACAATAATGACTGATAAGTTGAGTACAATGCGTCAGGGCAAAGACTTTCGTTAATTCTCTCAGGACATACTGTTAGAGAGATTTGTGAGAAAGTGGTTGAACCACTTGCGTTCCATCCACAAGCACCCGCTTGGAATGCTGGAGTAGAATCTAAAATTTGAATTTGCTGAGTACCTTTGATACCTAATTTCACATTACTTACTTTAGCGGTTGTACCACCTACTAACGCTTTCATCATCAATTCAGTTGATGTTTGGTCAGTAAAACCAGTAATTGTAGAAACTACATATGCAAAATCTTCTTTTGAATAATTTTTCATTTTTACTATTTTTTTTATTTAATTTATTTTTTTCTCATACTCATAATAGATGCTACTCTTGCATCTACTGAGTCTAATTTTTCTTGTTTATTAAAATCTGTTTTACCATCAGATATTTTCTTACCTGCCGGTTCTTTTTTGAATGATTTAAAATCAGCTTCAATAGATGACATTTTTTCTTCCATATTCTTCATTTTCTCAGATACTTTTTTCATCATATCTTCAAGTAAAGAATATAGTTCTTTCATACCACCCATATCTTCTTCGGATTTAACTTCAATTTCAACCTCAGCTTCAGGTTCTTCCATTTCAGGTCCTTCAACCTTAACGATTACACCATCCTTGGTTTCAACTTTCATACCACCCTCTAATTCATGAACACCATCTGGTGCAGGAATTTCAGCTTCTTCAGTTACTACAACAACCTTAGCACCTTCAATAACTTCTTCTCCTTCAACTTTGATTGGGGTTCCGTCAACTAATTTCGCATCAACAAAAATTTCTTTAACTGATACAATCTCACTATCTTTAACTTCAATTTCAAAGTTTTCTACTAACTTGTATGAACCATCTTCCAACGCAATTCTTTCAAATTCTTCACTCAATTTGGTGATTTTGTTTCCCGCCTTTAATTCAGGAGTTTCAAGAATTGTATTGTCTTCAAGTTTAAACGAAGCCATAGTCACTTCTTCTGTTGCTGATAAAAATCCGAATTGTCTCATCAAAGATTTAATCTCTTGAATTGCTTTGTTTGGATTTGACATACTTTTATTATTTTATTATGTTTATATATAGAAATATAAATTATTGTGTGTAGACTATAAATCTTTCAGAATTTTAGCTACTTGTCTTAAAAACTCTTGTTCTCTGTAGAATTGTTCTATCTCCTCAAAGTATCCTGATACACTAAATCCGTTCAATTCCTTGGATTTTATTCGTTTCCATACATCGTCATTTTTAACTTTCATAGCAACAAACCAAGTACCTATAGGAAGATTTTCAAATCCATACTTATTGGATTTATCGTTCTCATCTTCTTTAATCCAAGTCTCAACAACATACACATCATCTGCAACTTTACCGTTATGTTCTGTGTCGTTATTGTCAATATATTTGTTTCTCATATATTTCTCCGCAATCATCTTAATTGTTTCTGCGGTAAAAAATACATGATAAGGATTACCTTGTTTATCTTTACGGAATATCTTAAGATCAGGAACCATAGCAGGACCTACAACAATTCTTTTCTCGTCATCAGTTTGGAACTTTTGTTTTGATAATTTTTCTCTTTCAATTGAATTAATCTTGGACTCAGCCCAACTTAACGCAGTCTTTCCACCCCAACTATCATACATTAATTTACCACAACCATCACCATATCCTTTGGAACTTTCCAAATCTTTCTCATGTCTTGATAGATAACTATACATGCGTTTTATCGTATCTTCCGAGATGGGTTCACCCTTAGCTAATTGGTTTGCACGCTGTTTTCCCACATCAGTGCCACAAGAACCCCATCCATTTTCCTCAACCCATTTAAGAACGGCCTTAGCATTATTCTTAACTGATTCAGGATAGTCAGAATAGGATTCAAGTTGTTCTTTTTTCTTTTTCTTTTTTCTAATACCTTCATCTACAAATGGTGGTAAGTTATTGTCATATCCCAAGTCTTCCTCAAGATATTCTCTAATCTTTTCAACATGTCCATCCATAAATGAAACATCATGTTTCATTCCTACAATCTTATCTACCTCACCAATAATATCTTTAAAATCATCAACCATTATGGTTGCTTGTAGTAATTGGTCAGGTGTAGCCATATCTGACTTAATAACTTCTTCTTCTAATCTGAAAACATTATCAGCAACCTGTGCCGCACTTCTAATCATTCCTTTGGTATCATCGTCCACTGGCATAGATACAAGATGTTCAAACAATTTTGTTGCACCAGGACACATATGGAAATATCTCGTTTTAAAACCAAATACATCCACACCATTAAATTTCTCTTTTGACAATCCCAAGTTCTTAATTGTACTTGGTGATGGATTACCTAATGTTTTATTTGTTACTGTTTCAGGTTCAGAATATCCCAATACTCTTGTATCAGGAATTAAGTCATTTGGAAAACCATTAACTTCTACTTTACCTTTATTAACTGACGCCTTATTTGTAATTGTTGCGTCTTTTTTATATCTAATTCTACTCCACACATGACGACAATTGTAACCACCTCTCCATACCATAGCAGATTGACCAAAGTCATTCTGTGTCTTTTCCATATCTTCTACTCTCCAAACAAAGTTCTTGTTGATAAGAGTTTTACAAAAGTCTCTTGTTGTAGGAATAATTGCACCCTGACCTGTTATTCTTGGGTTTAGAATATACTTGTATCTAACATTATATTCTTGTTCATCTTCTATTGAAGGTCCATTGGGGTCAGTTGAAACAAATCCTTCCTTACTATCCAATAACTCAATACTATCAACCACCCAACCTTCGTCAAATAGTTCTTGTTCGTCTTGTGCTGTTGCAAGTAATTTTTGGATGTATTTGTCATCTTCTCCATCAGGAATATGAAAGTCTTCGGCTTTAACTTTGTTGAAAGCAATCCAATTTATTTCAATTGCAGGTTCGGATACCAACGATATACTATCAATACCTGATATTTCATCGTCTTCTTCAATCCTTAACTCATATGTTTTATCTTTCTTCATATATTAAAATATAAATAATTCAGTTTATACTATCTACCTTGTCCTCTGTACTTCTTTGGTCTTTGTGATTTAGGTCCGTAGGATTTTTTTCCTGTTGGTTGTGACCTTCTCTTACCAAAAGATACTTTATGTGAACTTCCTGATGATTTACTCTTAGCCATATTATAATGTACTTAATTCTTTTAATCTTGCTTGTTTCTCCTGTGATGTTGTTAATTCTCTCTCAACAACATAGGTTTTCATTATTATTGGTGTTTGTTCTTGTGCCGGATTGTTTCTAATTGGGTTATCAGGACTAGCAACACTCAGGTCTGAACTGAATGACGCACCACCACCCATTTGATTCATCATAGATAGTAATGGTGCAAACATAGTTACAGCACCACTTGTCATTACAGCTTCACCATTTGATAAGTTGGTTGGAACACTGTCGGATTTAGGTCCACCAGGTCCTCTTACGATACCACCATCGGCCATACCTCTAACAGTTCCTGCACTTCTTGTACCACCACCACCTTCAAATTGTGTGTTCTTAATATTTTTAATTTGTACCGCAGTACTGATAGCAAGTGCGGCAGCGTTGATACCTTTTACAATCCAATCAAATGGTGATGGAAGTGTTGAAGGTTGTGCAAGTATTTGGATAATACCTGACGCCGCTGACATGGTTGCGGTTGCAATTTGTAGTTTCTTTCTCTTTTCAAACGCCTCTTTACTTGTCTTAGCCTCCTCATCATAAGATGACGCAATTGCTGCGGTTAAGTTACTGATTGCACCAATCGTTTCACCGATGGCAGATAGTGTTGCAAGTTTTTCTTGTTGGTCAATATCCTTTCTTAACTTCGCATATTTCTCTTTGATTGCTGTAAGTTCTTTTTCCTTACCTTCAGCAAGTTCAATTTCTCTCTTTTCAGCAACATCAAGAATCTCTCTTTGACTATCAAAGAACGCCTTGGTTCCTGTTCTAATCGCCTCTTGACGAATCTGTAAGAATCTTAACTCATCATCAAGTTTCTTAAGTCTGTCATCTTGTTCTTCTTTTCTTCTACCTTTCAGTATATCTTTATCCTCATTCGCGTATCTTTGACGAATGTTCTTTCTAATTTCTTCTTTTTGTGTTTCAGATAATTTAATAAACTCCTTGTCTTCCTCAAGATCTTCAATTTCTCTTTGAAGTTTAACTCGTCTTTCTGCGTCTTCTCTCTTATTCTTATCTTCAATTGCACCAATTTCAATATCCTCTCTCTTTCTCTGAAACTCTTTTAATTGTTTTAAATCTTCTTCAACAAACTTTTGGTTCATGTTAAGAAGTTTGTAACCATACTTTAATCTAACTTGTTCAAGAAGTTTACCTCTTAATTCTTCTGTAATTAATAACGCCTTAATCTTTTGTTCTTCAACTTCTTTTTGGTTCTTTAACTCTTGGAATTGTCTCTCTCTTTCATCTCTAATTTTTAACTCAGAATTACTTCTAATCAATTCAGCAAGTTGTTCTTCAGCCGTTCTTGTATCGTTAGCAACCTTTTGGTTATATTCTTTCTGTTGTGCTAAAGACTTGTCATTTGCCTCTTTCTGTTTGGCCCTTCTCTTATCAGCTTGTGTAACCTGAAAATCTAATGACGCTTGTTCATTTGCGTTGATTTGGTCAATAATATCCTGATTAGATTTAAGATACTTCGCGTTTAAATCTTCTAATATCTTATTCTTTTGTTCAGCAGTGATGACAGTATTTTTCTGTGCAGATAAAATTTGTTGATAAATCTTATCATCATTATCTCTCAATTCCTTTAATCTATCTTCACCCGCTTTCTTTTGTATTTGGAATATTTCTTCTTCAGTCTTACCTGCAATCTTGGCCCTTGCAACTTGTTGTTTTGTTGCGGTGTCAATTGCTTTAAGGTTAACTTGTAAAAGTCTTTCCTGTTCCTTAATGGTTTCGTTTAATGCCTGATTTGCTGCATCTGCTTCTTCTGTACTATCTATCCAACCTGCAATTAATTCTATTAATGCGGTTATCGCGATAATAACAAGACCAATACCTAAAGACGCCAACGCAATTTTTAATGCATTGGTTGCAAATGTTGCAGCCCTTTGTGCAAGAGTTAGACCTTGTGTTGCAACGGTTTGTGTGGTTGTCGCAACTGTCGCCGTTTTACTTGCCGCAGCTTCAGCATTTGTTGCATCAGTTAATTTACCACTATGAACGACTCTATTTCTTTGTTCTTTAAATAATTGTCGTTCTGCCTCAGTCATTTCACTGTAAGGTTTAACCGCCTTAATCATCGCCTGACCATTCTTGTCAGTTTCAATTGTCAGTAACTGAGTTTCTTTCTTTTGGTTCTGTATTGCACCTGCTGTCGCACCTGCGGCAACTGCTTGTTGATTTAGTGCGGTTGATGTACCGTTTGATGAATTTGACAAATCATCATTACTAACTTTAACATCATCTGCCGCCTTCTTTAAACCAAAGAAGTTTTGTGTAATCTCAACAACATCATCAGCCAAATCACCTAAAGAGTTTTTAATATCTCTAAATGAGAATGCAGAAAATACTTTAAGAGTATCTACAACACCCAATAAAGAACCACCGAATTGACCAACAGGACCCGGTAGTGCAGATAACACACCAAAAAAGTCCTTAGACTTTACGGTTGTTCTAGCAATTTGGTCTTCGGTATCACCAATTCTTTTACGAAGAATTTCAAATTCTTTCTGACCAAGATTTGGGTTTTGTAATTCCTTCTTTAATAATCTTAATTGTTGAGTAAGGGATAGGGTTTCACCATTAGCAATCTTTAAATCACTACTGTCTATGTCATACTCAATAAAAATCTTTTTACCGGCCATGTTTTATAATAATTAGTCTGTTATATTTGAAGATAATTCTTCTAAGAACGCCCTGTTCAAAATATTTTTATCTCCTTTTAGTTTATTAATTGAACTAAAGTCTAAATGATGTTGTTCAAATAGTTCTCTATTCTTTAATAAACTTTCTTTATGGTTTCTAACCACAATCTCATTTGTGTGATTGTTATCTATTGAAATGTATATATTCATATATAATTTTTAACACTGTATTGATGAGTATGCTGTCACAACACCGGTAGATGCATTTATATCCCAATTGGCACCATTCATAAATATGTGACTATAACCTGTTAATGGTGTAGAACCACCGGAATCTACATAAACAACACATCCAACACCAAATGATGGTGCGTTACAATTTGAATAGAATGTTCTAGAATATAATGCGGCATCGTTACAAGCCTCAGAAACACTATTACCTCTACCACAGAAACTAAACTCAGAGAAAGTACCTGATGATGTTATTGTTGGTGTAGGTGTTGCTGTTGGGAATGGTCCCGTACCTGTTGGTGTAGGTGTTGGTGTAACAGTTGGAGTCGGTGTAGGAGTTGGTGAAGGTATTGTTATATTATAACTAATACATACAGGATAGATACTTCTATGACCAATAAATCTTACTTCAAAATAATATGTACCTGTTGTAAAAGTTGTTAATCCAATATCTGATGGTACTATAGTAAAACTTGTTGATTGTGTAATTGTAGTTAATACTAAATTTGAACTACTTGTTGATTGTACAATTCTCCAAGGTTTATAATAGTTTTGACCTGGTGCCAACATGTGAACAGATACCAATCCCAATAAGTTATTATTGTTTATATATGGTTCTGCATTATTTAAATTCCAAGTATAATTTATACTTAAAGTTATACTACTATTTGAAATTGAAATACCACTAATACTATTAATAACTCCACTTACAGAATTGTCATTAATATCATGTACGATATTATCAACATCATATTGTTTTGTTTCGTTATTTGGATAGACAAAATCCTGTAAAATTTGTTGTCTTATATATTTTCTACTCATAATTAAATTGTATATACGTCATTATAAACTACTCTATAAGTATTTCCACTAGTAATATTAAAAGATGGAAAAGTTGCTAAAGTACTTGAAGTTGTTGAAGGACATGTCGCAATAACTTGATTAGTAGTTGAACTTGTTGGTGTTGTTGCTATTGTATTATTATCCTGATCAGCAACTCTACCAAATCTATCATCAGAAGTTATTGAACCACCACCTGTTCTACATATAGTTCTTCTAATCCTAAGTTGTGAAATTGTACCCTCCACAAATTGTAGTGTGGAACCACTAATATTTGGGTTTGCCGCACTTGTAGTTGTACTAATCCAATTAGTCCAAGAAGCACCACCATTCAAAGAATAATCAACATTAATTGTTCTACTTTGTCCTGAACTTAAATTATATGCTTGGTAAACAGGTACAACATTAACTAATCCTAATGTCGTAGTTGGTGTAGGAGTAGGTGTCATAGTTGGTGTTGCAGTAGGAGTTGCTGTTGGTGTAGCAGTTGTTGTTGGAGTAGGAGTTGGTGTTGGAGTTGGACAGAATGAAACTTCTGTAATAACACCACTACTATTAATACGAACCGGATATATTGATAAATCATTAACATTTTCAAAGAAATAATAATTTCCGTCACCAACTTTTACACTTGTCAACCATATATCAGTATAAACAGTTAATCCTGTAACTGGTACCGATACACTTCC
>JACCDG011589134.1_pt1 | contig 11972 bp, 12 predicted proteins | sample 7442471 | NCBI WGS metagenome assembly JACCDG01 (sample SAMN15323444, study PRJNA562643) | freshwater metagenome | isolation source: river surface water | place: USA:Blue River Watershed | collected 2017-08-17
AAAGGATGCGGATTTCGCCGTCAAGACACTGCTCGACGCGATGACCGATGCACTGGCCGCTGGCCAGCGCATCGAGATTCGTGGTTTCGGCAGCTTCGGGCTGAACAGCAGGCCGCCCCGCATGGGTCGCAACCCCAAGTCCGGCGAGACGGTGATGGTGCCCGAGAAGCGGGTACCCCACTTCAAGCCGGGTAAGGAGTTGCGCGAGCGGGTGGATGCGATGGTCGGGCAACCGATCCTCGACGACTGACGTTCAGCAGTCCGGTAACCCATGGGAACGGCATTCTTCGGAATGCCGTTTTTTTTCGCCTGTCGTGGACTATTGAAGCCGGCACGCGCCCCGCATCCCCGCTGGAAGATCCAGCGGGAAATGGATTTCTTTTCGCGTACAATTTCATCCATATTCACTTTCGCTGCGTATACGGCCCGCATGAAGCTCCTGGTCCGCCTGATCGCCTTTGCGCTCTTCGTCATCTTCTTCGGCTTCGCGCTGAAGAATACCGATGAAGTCGTGCTGCATTTCTTCTGGAATAGCCAGGCGCGCTCGCCGTTGATTCTGCTGCTGCTGGCCTTCCTGGTCGCGGGTACCGTAATGGGCGTGCTTGCCATGACGGGTACCTTGCTCCGCAACCGGCGAGAGCTGTCGCGTGTCCGCAAGGAGCTCGAGCAACTCAAGACCGAAGCCGCCGAACAGGCCGCCACCCGCACGCAAGCGCCCGCCCCCGATACCCTGATCGAACAGATCGGCTTGTGACCGAAAGGCACCCTGATGGAATTTGAAACCTGGTGGCTGCTCGGCATACCGTTTTTCTTCGCGCTGGGCTGGATTGCCGCGCGCGTCGATATCCGCGCCGTGGTGGCCGAGTCGCGCAACCTGCCGCGCAGCTACTACCAGGGCCTGAATCAGCTGCTGGATGAAAATCCGGACAAGGCGATCGATACCTTTGTTGAGATCGCTCGCCTGGATCCCGAGACTGCCGAGCTGCATTTCGCGCTGGGCAAGTTGTTCCGCCAGCGTGGCGACATCGAGCGTGCGGTGCGCGTGCACCAGAACCTGCTGGCGCGCGGCGACCTGTCGCCGGAGCTGGCCGGGCAGGCGCGTTATGAACTGGGGCAGGATTACCTGAAGGCTGGCTTGTTGGACCGTGCCGAAGAAACCTTCAATGCGCTGGTTGGCACCCCGTATGCGGCCCAAGCCAGTCGCGCGCTACTCGAGATCTACCAGCGCGAAAAAGAATGGAAGCGCGCGATCGATGCCGCGCAGGCGCTGCAAGCATCCGGTGCCGGTGCCTATCAAAAAGAAATTGCGCAGTTCCATTGCGAGGTCGCGCAAGACCAGCTGGTGCATGCTGGCCCTGATGCGGCATTGGCAACACTGGAGCAGGCGCTGCAGTTCGATCGCAATAATGTGCGCGCAACGATCTTGTCCGGCGATGCCTTGCTCGCCAAGGGAAACACCGAAGGTGCGTTGTATGCATGGCGTCGAGTGGAGCAGCAAAGCGCGCCGCATGTGGCGCTGGTCGCCCCGCGACTGATGAAGGGCTACAAGGACGTCGGCCGTGCGCGCGAAGGCGTGAACCTGCTGCAAGGCTACCTGGCCGAGGCACCGTCCATCGACTTGCTGGAGGTCGTGTTCAAGGCCGTTGTCGAGCTCGATGGCCCGGATGCGGCAAATCAACTGGTCAGCGATGAACTGCGTCGTACCCCGACCTTGTTGGGGCTCGACAAACTGATCGAGGCTCGCCTGATGTACTCTCCGCCAGAGCGCTTAGCCGAATTGTCGATGGTTAAAAGCCTGGTCGGGGGTTACGCGCAAAAGCTGGCGCGCTATCAATGCAGCCACTGCGGCTTCAAGGCCAAGCAGTTTTACTGGCAATGCCCGGGATGCAGCCAGTGGGAAAGCTACGCGCCGCGCCGCACTGAAGAACTCTCCGTAATGAACCAGGGCTGATCCCGCTGCCCGGGCAAGGGCAGGGGACAGGCCATCGCAAGCAGGCCGCCAAACTCTCTGATTGGATTGCCCGCGGCATCGGTGGCGGCTTTGCTGTCCCGTGCCTGCGTGCTGGTGGCCCGCGACCTTATGCTGGATCGCTACTGTTTCGGCGACGTGAAGCGCATTTTCCCTGAGGCAGACAGCGCTGGCACTCCTCTGGTACCCACGCTGTTGCCCGACCGGGACGTGCTACACGCGCACCACGCACTGGTCATTTCCGATGACGCGAAGGGTGCGTTGAGCGATGTCGCGACGAATCGGATTTGCTGTGCCGTGCGCAGGCCTTGCTCGAATCCTTGCAACCGGATGCCTTGTTGCTGACCCGTTCAGACGAGGGCATGAGCCTGTTTGATGCAAGCGGCGTGGGTCATTTCGCCGCACAGGCGCGCGAAGTATTCGATGTATCCGGTGCTGGCGACACAGTGATTGCCGTCATTGCGTCATTACTGGCTGCAGGGGCCGCGCTGGATCATGCCGCAGCGATCGCCAACCAGGCTGCGCGGCTTGCGATCAGCAAGCCGGGTACGGCGATGGTGAGTGTTGATGAAGTGTTGAGTTGAAATCGTCAGGCGGCTACCTCGCGGTTGCACAAAATAAAGAGATAGTGAACGGAGAAAACGATCAACGAATGAAATTCGACATCATGCAAACTAATCATGATTAGTTGACGCAACAAAATTGACATCTTCCCGTTAAATGCGAGGGCATTGTTTTTTCCCACGCCAAGGAGGTGCATCATGATGAAGAAAATGCTGTTCGTGATTTCCAGCCTGTGTTTCGCTGCAGGTGCTGCGCTGGCTGCAGTCGACGTCAATACTGCCGACCAGGCTGCGCTCGACAGTATCGCGGGCGTTGGTCCGACGACTTCCAGGGCCATCATCGATGAGCGCGACAAGCACGGCAATTACAAAGATTGGAGCGACCTCGAGCATCGTGTGAAGGGCATCGGCGAACGCAATGCGGTCAAGTTGTCGGCGGCCGGTCTGCTGGTGAATGGCCAGCCGCGATCGTCAGCAGCCATGTCCTCGACGGGCAAGGCCAAAGGCGACAAGATGGACAAGACTGACAAGGCTGACAAGGCCGACAAAGCAGAACGCATGGAAAAGGCCGGCAAGATGGACAAGCCTGACAAAGCCGGCAAGTCGGCCGATGTGATGAAAGCCAGCGATCACTTGAAGTAAGCCTCCCGGCCGGACAGCGTGGCGAACGGCGACTAGCCTGTCCGGCTTCATCTGCAGGCTGTCCTTGGATTTCAGGGCAGGGTCTGCACAACCCGAGTCGGCCACTGCGGATAGAATGGCGGTTTGCCCTTATCCAAGCAGACTGACATGCACTTCCATTCGATCGAGGACCTCGTCGGCAATACTCCGCTGGTGCAACTCAAGCGCATTCCCGGGGAAGACGCGGCACGCCGCAACAACATCATTCTCGGCAAGATGGAGGGCAATAACCCGGCCGGATCCGTGAAGGACAGGCCGGCACTGGCGATGATCCGTGGCGCCGAGGCGCGCGGCGAGATCAAGCCTGGCGATACCCTGATTGAAGCCACCAGTGGCAACACCGGTATCGCGCTGGCGATGGCGGCGGCGATGCGCGGCTACAAGATGATCTTGCTGATGCCCGAGAACCTCAGCCTCGAGCGCCGCCAGAGCATGGCAGCCTACGGCGCCGAGATCATCCTCACGCCCAAGACGGGCGGCATGGAATATGCGCGCGATCTGGCCGACCAGATGCAGAAGGAAGGCAAGGGCATCATCCTCGACCAGTTCGCTAACCCGGATAATCCGCGCGCCCACTACGAAGCAACGGGCCCTGAAATCTGGCGCGACACCGAAGGCCGCGTGACGCATTTCGTCAGCGCGATGGGTACCACCGGCACCATCATGGGCGTGTCAAAATACCTGAAGGAACAAAGCCCGAACATCCAGATCATCGGTGCGCAACCTGAAGAGGGTTCGCAAATTCCGGGTATCCGCAAATGGCCGGAAGCTTACTTGCCGAAGATCTTCGATCGCAGCCGCGTAGACCAGGTCGAGAATGTCAGTCAGTCGGCTGCCGAGCAAATGGCGCGCCGGATGGCGGTGGAGGAAGGCATTTTCGCCGGCATCTCCGCAGCGGGTGCGTGCGAAGTGGCGTTGAGAATTTCACAGACGACCGAAAACGCCGTCATTGTGTTCATCATTTGCGATCGCGGCGATCGCTACCTGTCGACCGGCGTTTTCCCCGCCTGACCAAGACGATCATTCATTAATACATCGCGACGGCTTGCGCGGCCATCTTCAAGGGCCGACAGCCTCGCGCATTTCTCACCGGCCGGTACCGCTGGCGGCGGCGAGCCGAGCCCGGCTCGCCGTCCGGGATTTTCTTCGCCCGCGCGAATCAATTGCCCATCATCTTGGGTTTGAACTGCTTGTCGCTGATCCTGAATTTTTCGCGACGATCGCCCATCAGGATGCGAAGTTCGCGAATGCTCAGATCGCTGACTTCGTGCATGCGAATCAAGAGTGACGCGCCGACGGGTAACCTGCGATGACGGATCTTGCTGATGACGGGCGGCGCGACTTCGAGTGCCCGCGACAGCGCAGCATCATTCTTCAGGTGCAGCTTCTCTATCAGCGAGTCGAGCAAGTTGTTGGGATCATAGGCGACCTGGTCGGACAGCCGATTGCTGATGTGATTTTCGAACTGAGTTGTCATCTGAATGTTCATTCCCACACAAATGTTGAGTCAAACGCGCCGGATGCTGCGCGGCAAGACAACACACGCAGTAGTCACCCCTTGCTCCCTTGTCAAACCCGCGCCGCACAGACTTCGTTTTAATTTTTCTTTCGACAACTAAATTTTATGTATTGTTGGCAATAAAGTAAATTAATTTTTAATCTAATAACACCGGGAGTTACGTTATCCTGACCAGTGAAACATGAAATAAGTCCATGATTCATAACGGTTCGACCTGCGCTGCCACGGTAATTTCATTGTTTTTGGCAAAGCAATTGTTAAATCTATTCCGGCCTATTTTCTCTATTGCAATTTTATTGTAGTAATTTAAACAACCCCCCATCTTGAGAATTCGCAATGCTCATGGCCAATCATTGCCAACTAAGAAAGTGCCGCCTTGGTGTCCGGCCCGGATGGTCATGAAAGCTTCGACACCGGAGAATGAGGGGGATTCGGCCGGCGAGCGCCGGCCTGGATCTGCAAAGACCTGCAACGGAGTGAACTGCCGATAGGGGAGGCGGGACGGGACGAGGTGTTACTGGCAGTGTACTGCCGTCAACATGGCGGTATCAGCGTCCTGCCTTGGTGCGAATGCGTTGCTGTAGTTGTTGCCAACCTTCCGGGCCAAGTTTGCGCAAGGACTCGAGATTGCGCTCGACAATTTGGTCGCTATCCGGCATCGCTGCAATCGCCTTGTCCAGGCTGTCTTCGCGCAGCAAGTGCAACATCGGGAAGGGGGAACGATTGGTGTGGTTGGTGATGTCGTCAGCATCAACGCCGCCGAAGCGATAGTCCGGATGGAAGCTTGCAATCTGAACGACGCCAATCAGCCCGTTGTCCTCAAGCAGTTCATCCGCCACCGACAGGAAGTCGTTGAAGTCGAGGAAGTCGTGCAATACCCAGGGGTGGATCAAAAGACAGGTGTCCGTCGTTTCGGCGGGCGTGTCCAACAGCGATTGCAATGCCTGCCCCAAGGCTTCCAGCAAGGCTGCCGGCGTGCGTGCATGGCTGAGCTTCCACGTGATCTGCCCGCGTCGATGGACAGCGTTGGCGAACGGGCACAGGTTTAGCCCGATCACAGCCTCTTCAAGCCATGCCTTGCTCAGGGCAACGATGGCATCGTCATCGAGCATAACTTCGCTGCTGCCATGCCATCCCGCATTCGCGGCTTTGCCGGCTGATGGTGTGCCTTCAGTCATCGGGGGAATTCCTGATGTGTTCGCAGCTCATTTCAAGCGCTGCCGGCCGACCGCTTGCCCGAGGTCGATCACGGCCATCGCATAAAAGAAGCTGCGGTTGTATTGCGTGATCGCATAGAAATTGGACGTGCCTATCCAGTAGCGGGTCGGACGCTCGCCATCTTGCAGATCGACCAGGCCGTAAGGAATCGTGTCGGGCACGGTGAGCGCGACATTGACACCGGCTTCTTTCATCTGGCCAAGCGTGTACTTGGCCTCAAGCCCCTGGCCGATCAGCGCAGGCCAGCCTGCATCGGTCGCTGGCGACACAGCCGCCGGATAGACCAGCGGCAAGCCGGACTGCCAGCCATGATGCGACAGGAAGCTGGCCACGCTGCCGACCGCATCGACCGGCGAATTGCGCAAGTCGATCTTGCCATCGCCATCGAAGTCAACGGCGTACTGTCGTATGCTGCCCGGCATGAATTGCGGCCAGCCGATCGCGCCGGCAAACGAGCCATTCAGCGTGAACGGATCAATATCGTTCTCGCGCGAATACAGCAGTACTTGCCGCAATTCATTGCGGAAATAGCTCTTGCGCGCATCACGGTTCGGCGTATCAGGATAGGCGAAGGCGAGTGTGGTCAGTGCATCGACGACGCGGAAGTGACCCGCGTCGCGGCCGTAGAAAGTTTCAACGCCAATGATGCCGACGATGATCTCGGCCGGGACGCCGAACTCGGCTTCGGCGCGGCGCAACGCATCTTCATGACGGTTCCAGAATGCTACGCCCGCTTGCAGACGTTGCGGCTCGATGAAACGATCGTGGTATGCGGTCCAGTTCTTGGCTTTGCCTGCCGGCGGCGGATTGATCAGCTTGACGACGGCATCGCTGTAACGCACGCGGCCGAACTGGGTACGTAGCTGCTCCCGGTCGAAGCCGTGCTGGCTGCTCATTTCATCAATGAACTCCGACACCGCACGCCATTGGTTGAAGTTGGCGAATTCGATATCTTCGTCGCCGCCAGCGGCGCGCGCGCTGCCACGCGCCGCGGACTTGCCGCGCTTGCTTTTCGCATTGGCGGCAAGGCTGGCCATGGTCTTGCCTTTTACTTTGCCTGCTGTCTTGGTCTTCGCGTTGGTCGATTTGTTTTTGCCGGTGCCTTTCGTGCCGGACGGCTTCTTGGCCGGCTTGCCGTTCGTCCCCGCAATGTCGCTGGCGTTGCCGGCAGCGTGGGAGCCGGCAGCAGGTAGGCAAAGCGCGGCGCTCAGCGCGAGCAGGACCGGAGCAAGAGTGGCTTTCATGGGTTGCGAAGGTTGACGGACAAGATAGGGGCGACCAGGGGAACGGGAAGGGAGGGCCAGCACCACGCCAGAGCGGGAAGCAGCCCTGACCGGGGTCAGGCGCAAGTATAGTGCAAGCACCAGTAGGGCATAATAGTTCGGATGAGCACCGCGATCTTTTCCCACCCCGATTGCAGCAAGCATGAAATGGGCGACTGGCATCCCGAGTCGCCTGCGCGTTTGCAGGCGATCGAGGATCAATTGATTGCCAGCGGCCTTGCGCCGCTGCTCGTAAGGCGAGACGCACCACTGGCCAGCATCGAACAAATCGAGCGTGTCCACCGGCATAGCGCGCTGGCGGCCGTGCGCGATGCGTTGCCGGGCCCCGGCGGCTACCATCCCATCGATGCCGATACCTTGCTGAACCAGCACAGCTGGCAGGCAGCATTGCGCGCAGCCGGCGCAGCGGTAGCCGCCGTGGATGCGGTGATGGCCGGCGAATTCGCCAATGCCTTTTGCGCCATTCGTCCGCCCGGCCATCATGCACGTCCGGGCAGCCCGATGGGCTTCTGCCTGTTCAACAATGTCGCCATCGCCGCACGACATGCGCTCGAGGCGCACGGTCTGGAGCGTGTGGCCATCGTGGATTTCGACGTGCATCACGGGAATGGTACCGAGGAAGCCTTTGCCGGCGACGAACGCGTGCTGATGGTCGGCTTCTTTCAACATCCTCTGTATCCGTACAGTGGCGTGCATGCGGTGGGCACTGCGCCGACCAACATGATCAACATTCCGGTACCGTCTTACACCCGCGGTGAGGCCATCCGCGAACTGGTGCAGGCCCATTGGCTGCCGGCGTTGCACGCGCAGCGTCCGCAGATGGTCTTCATCTCGGCCGGTTTTGATGCGCATCGCGAAGACGATATCGCCAGTCTCGGCCTGGTCGAGGCCGACTACGCATGGATCACCAGCCGCATCGTCGAAGTCGCGCAGCAGCATGCACAAGGCCGCATCGTCAGTTGCCTTGAAGGCGGCTACAACCTGTCGGCTCTGGGCCGCAGCGTGGTGGCCCATGTGCGCTCGCTGGCCGAGTTGGGCTGAGCCGACAGACGCGCACCACACATTCAGGTAATCAGGAAATACACAGCATGTCCATACAATGGTTCCCCGGTCACATGAACTCCGCGCGCCGAAAGGCCGCGGAGTCCATGGAGAAGGTCGATATGGTGATCGAGGTGCTTGACGGCCGCGTGCCGCTGGCCAGTAGCAACCCGATGATCGAAGCCTTGCGCAAGGCACGCCAGCGCCCCTGCCTGAAGATCCTGAACAAGAGCGACCTGGCCGATCCCGCAGCGACCAAGGCCTGGCTTGCCTATTTCAGCAAGCAGAAGGACGTGCATGCCGTCGCGCTGACGACCAAGAAGCCGGCCGAGGTTGCGAAGATCCCCGATCACTGCCTGAAGATCGCGCCCCATCGCGGCACGGCCTTGAAGCCCTTGCGGGTGATGATCATGGGCATACCCAATGTCGGCAAGTCCACCCTGATGAACGCGTTGCTGAAAAAACGCGTGGCCAAGGTGGGCGATGAGCCGGCCGTGACCAAGACCCAGCAGCGTCTGTTCCTGGGCAATAACATCGTGCTGATCGATACCCCGGGCCTGATGTGGCCCAAGATCGAGCATCCGACCGACGGCTTGATGCTGGCCGCCAGCCATGCAATCGGCGTGAACGCGATCATCGAGGAAGAGGTCGCAACCTTCCTTGCCGAACAGCTGCTGGCGCGCTACCCTGAGCTGCTGAAGGCGCGTTATGGCGTGGCCCCTGAAGGGACGGACGGCGTCGGCGTCATCGAGGCCATCGCTGCACGCCGGGGCTATCGTCTCAAGGGGGGGGATACTGATTTCGAGAAGGCAGCCCATACCCTGCTGCAGGATTACCGCAGCGGTGCGCTTGGTCGCATCAGCCTCGAGACTCCGGAAAGCCGGATCGCGCTGCTGGCCAGCTATGTGCCGCCGCCGTCGCTGGGCGAGCCTCAGCCGCTACCGGAAGTCGACGATGACTGAGCCGAGAGCGTGCCGGCTTCAGCAACGCGGTGGACAAGACAAAAACGACAAGGAGACGCGATGGCGACCTCGAACCATGCAGCCAGCGACGCAGTACCCTATGTAATGCGTGAGGATCGGGATGGCGTGTCCACGCTGACCCTGAATCGGGGCGACAAGTTCAATCCGCTGTCCGAAGAGATGCTGGCCGCACTGCAGGCCGAGGTGGATGCGATTGCCGGCGATGCGTCGGTGCGCGTCGTGGTGCTGGCCGCGCATGGCAAGGCCTTTTGCGCCGGGCACGACCTCAAGCAAATGCGTGCGGCGCCGTCGGCAGCCTATTACAAAAAATTATTCGACCAGTGCAGCAAGCTGATGCTGGCAATACAGCAGATGCCGCAGCCCGTGATCGCTCGCGTGCAGGGCATTGCCACGGCGGCAGGATGCCAGCTGGTCGCCATGTGTGACCTCGCCGTCGCTTCGTCGGAAGCGAAGTTCGCCGTGTCAGGCGTGAACTATGGCCTGTTCTGTTCGACGCCATCGGTCGGCTTGTCGCGCAACATGGGCCGCAAACAGGCGATGGAAATGTTGTTGACCGGGGAATTCATCGATGCATCGACTGCGATGGCACGCGGACTGGTCAATCGCGTCGTTGCCGCCGATGCGCTGGATGCGGAGATTGGCAAGCTGACCGACAGCATCCTTGCCAAGCCGGCTGTCGCCATTGCGATGGGCAAGCAGCTGTTCTATCGGCAGGCCGAGATGGGCATCCACGCTGCCTATCAACTGGCCGGTGAAACCATGGCCTGCAACATGATGGACGAGACGGCGCTGGAAGGCGTGCAGGCCTTCATCGACAAACGCAAGCCGGCCTGGAAGCCCTGACCGCAATCGGCGTGCAGCATGTGCGGTCCTTCAGTTTTTCGGCTTCAGCACATAGCGATCGATCCATTCGAATCGTTCCCTTCTTTCGGAGAAGACTTCGGTCGCCAATTTTTCGGTGACGATGAATTTCTGTCCGCGCGGACCAATCACTTCGTCTTCGCCCATGGTCAACGTGTCATGGAACGGATCGGCATAGAAAGCTGTGCGCATCGTGATTTGCAACTCGATCGAGTAGCCCAGGCTGTCTTTGGTCGCCGCATAGCTTTTGTTCGGGTTGGCAGTAGCGGACAGCACGTTCGGGAAAGGTATCAGCTTGCCGCTACCTACCGCCGCATTGAGCATCGCTTTCCGAAAAACGCCCGCTTCGTCAGATAACAATATGCCCTTGTAAGTCGTGATTTCTTGCCGACCGAAATACGGGTGCCGGCACAGTTTTTGGATCGCACTGTCGAGTGTGGCCGAGAGCGTCGCGGTCATTTTCTGTAATACCGGCTCGCCGTAATAGGCGGCGGCCAGTGCCGTCCCATTGACCGCGTTGAAGGTGCCGGTCGCCGAATTCACGTAATCGACCAGCGCCAGCAGTTCGCCCAGGGTCAGCTGCTGAGAAGCCGAGATCGTGCCCCAGGCCTGCGCGAGCCGCGTGTGACGTTCAGTAATTGTCAGTCCCAGTTTTTCCGCAACGCCTGGTTGCAGCGCCGACAGGATGGCCGCCTGCCGAAGTTCAGAATTGGCTCGCCAGGATTCTCGGAACGCCTTTACGAGTGCCTCGGCATGGGCCGGTCGGATCTGGCTCAGGAAAGCGCGTTCTGCAGCTTCCGGATCGTTGTCGGTCGCTGCGATTCTGTCAGTCAGATTCAGGTCGTAACCGTTGGCAAGGTGTACGACGGAATTCAGTGCGTAGCACAAGGCATGGCCGCCAGCGACATTGCGAACCCGCGGATCGTCATGCACGTCGCCGCTTTTGGGTATGACTTCATACTGTTTTTTGGTCCAGTTCATCAGCTCTCCGTAAATCGGAGAGGTGCGCAACTCCCGCAGCGACTGGACCATGTCGGCTTGCTTCGGCAGTTGCTTCAGCGATCCTTTCAGTCGGGCAAGTGGCGCGTCCGGGGCGGTGCTGAACTGTTGCTTTCCGAATGCCAGCGGGTTGCTCCCGCGGCGAGCTTTGACGATGGTCCTGAACATGGCGCCCCCTGTCGATCAGTTGCAGGCGTTCGATCCAAGAGCGCCCAAGCTCGATTGGTGAGGGCTTTCGATAAATGGTCAGTACTTTCCGCTTTCGATCTTTGATATCTGTCAAACGAACAAACGTAAAAAAGCCCGCATCTCTGCGGGCTTTTTCGAACAGCAAGTGCTGTGGGCGATTACATCATGCCGTCCATACCGCCCATGCCACCCATACCGCCCATGCCGCCCATCGGAGCAGCCGGCTTGTCTTCGACCAACTCAGCCACCATGCAATCGGTGGTCAGCATCAGGCCGGCGATCGACGCCGCGTTTTGCAGGGCCGAACGGGTGACCTTGGCCGGATCCAGCACGCCCATCTCGACCATGTCGCCATAGACGCCGTTGGCGGCGTTATAGCCGAAGTTGCCCTTGCCTTCGAGAACCTTGTTCACGACGACCGAAGCTTCTTCACCGGCGTTGGTGACGATCATGCGCAGCGGCTCTTCGATCGCGCGCAGCACGATCTTGATGCCGGCATCCTGGTCCGGGTTGTCGCCCTTCAGGGTCAGGCCTGCACGGGCACGCAGCAGCGCCACGCCACCGCCGCCCACGATGCCTTCTTCAACGGCTGCGCGGGTTGCGTGCAGCGCGTCTTCGACGCGGGCCTTCTTCTCTTTCATTTCGACTTCAGTCGCAGCGCCAACC
>JACCDG010338279.1_pt1 | contig 11968 bp, 12 predicted proteins | sample 7442471 | NCBI WGS metagenome assembly JACCDG01 (sample SAMN15323444, study PRJNA562643) | freshwater metagenome | isolation source: river surface water | place: USA:Blue River Watershed | collected 2017-08-17
ATTTTTGTAAAAACTATGAATATAATAGCTATAAAGCTAGATAGATAATAGCTTTATAGCTGTTATGGGTCAAGAAAAAATATTAAAAATTTAGGTTTTTGGAGATTGGAATTCAACAGGCCCATAGTTTGACCATCGCTTTAATATCTTTTGTAGTTGCCTTACGAATTGAGGTTTTCAAAGGTGGCTTCTCATTAGCTTTGATAAGATTAAAATCTTTTTTAACTCAGTTTCTAATTGCTTTATGGTTGGAAGGTTACTTTTTATTTCTTGAGATATCGCCTTTGCTAGCTGATATTGAGCAAATCCAATTGGTTTTGACATAGAAAATTTGCGCATATATTTAAGGTTTCTGGGGCTAAAACCCGTCATATCCGCAAAAGCACTTTTTAGATCTCTGCTTAATTGTGCAATAATTTTAGCGCCCCAGCCATATTGCTACCAATTTGATGATAAAGTAAAATTAATTCGCGATTTACACTTAAGACTGCTTGATGGCGCGATAAGGCGACCTTATGTTTTAATTCTTCTGAAAATTTGTGATAATTTTTGTTGGTAATTTTCATATATTTTTGGTTTTTTTAAATTAAATCTCTTTTCTATAACTTAGGGCTTCTAAAATATGATTTTGGGTAATTTTTGGGCTTGTTTCTAGGTCGGCAATAGTTCGGGCAACTCTTAAAATGCGGTTGATTCCGCGCATTGAAATTTGCATTTTACTAATTGAATTTTGTAAAATTTTTTGACTATTTTCGTCAATTTCAATATATTTACTTAGAATTTTATTATCGATTTTAGCGTTAATTGGTCTGGCATTTTCAAGGTTTAATAAATCTTGCTCATATCTTTGTTTTTGAAAATCCCGTGCTTTTTTTACTCTGGCTAAAACTTCTTTTGAGCTTTCTGCGGTTTGGGTATATTGATTATTTTGGTGGTTAAAAATATCAATTTGTGGTACTGAAATGATGATATCAATTCGATCTAAAAGTGGTCCTGAGATTTTATTTTTATATTCCTGGCCACAAATTGGCGCTTTTTTACAGGCTTTTACGGGATTATCTAAATATCCGCAGCGGCAAGGATTCATGGCGGCAATTAGTTGAAAATTTGCCGGATAGGTGAGGTGGGAATGAACTCTAGAAATTGTTACTTTGCCGAGTTCAAGAGGTTGACGTAAGGAATCAAGAACCGCTCTTGGAAATTCCGCTAATTCATCTAAAAATAAAACCCCATTATGAGCTAAAGAAATTTCTCCAGGCTTGGCTTTGCTGCCACCCCCAACCATTGCTGGCATTGAGCAGGAATGATGAACTTCGCGAAAGGGGCGCTTATTGATTAATTTACCATCAGTTATTTTGCCGCTAATATTATGAATCATATTAATTTGTAGAATCTCTTTTTTTTCAAGATCGGGTAAAATTCCCGCGATGCGGCTGGCAAGCATTGATTTTCCGGTTCCTGGTGGTCCAAACATCAGCATATTATGTCCGCCGGCAGCGGCAATTTCGAGTGCTCTTTTGGCATTTTCCTGGCCTTTTACTTCTGATAAATCCGGATAGTTTGATAAGTGATAATTATTGGTAATATTTTGCTTGATTTGCGGACGTGGTAATAATTCTTCACCTTTAAAATGATTGATTAAAGACAGTAAATTATTTGCAGCAATAATATTGATATTATCGATTAAAGCGGCTTCTGAGCCTGAGGCGTTAGGGCAAATCAAGCCCTTATTTTTACTGGCAGCGCTGAGTGCTGCTGAGATGATGCCATTAACGCCGTTAATTGAACCATCTAGTGATAATTCGCCAAGTAAAAAATAATTCTTAACATCTTGATTGGATAGAATTCCAAGCTCAATTAAGATTGCAATTGCAATTGCTAAATCGAAATGACTACCTTCTTTTTGTACATCCGCGGGAGCTAAATTAACAGTAATTCTACCCTGGGGCCACGAAATTCCAAGTGAAGTAATTGCCGCTCTTACTCTTTCTTTTGATTCACCAACCGCTTTATCCGGCAGGCCAACAATAGTAAAGTTAAAGATGCCGGAAGATATTTTGACTTCAACATCAACTTCCAGCGCTTCGATGCCATGAAAAGAAAAGGTTTTGACTTTGGTGACCATATATAGTTTATTGGTTTTTTAAAATTTAAAAAAAGTGATTATATGCCGCACTGTAATAATCCTACTTTACAAATCAAAATCTTAGAATTACAACAATTTTTATTATTTTTTAAAATTATCTAAATTTATGACTAAAAAAATTATCGTTGCTAATTGGAAAATGAATCACGGTTTTGATGAGGCAAATGACTGGATTGAATCGGTTAATAAAAATTTTGCCACATTAGATTTATCAAGCATTGAGGTTGTTTTATGCCCACCTTCTTACCTCATTGACTATATCGATGGTGAGTTGATGGAAAATGGTTTTAAGAAATTAGAAAATATGATGACCTCAGGTCAAAAATCAACTACCGATATTTCTGATACTGACCTAAGTAAAATTGTTTTAAATGAAAGATATGTACAGCTTGGAGCCCAAGATTGTCACTATGAGCAAAAAGGTTCATTTACTGGCGATATCAGCGCCTGGATGTTAAAAAAGATTGGCTGTGAATATGTAATTTTAGGTCACTCAGAGCGTAGATCAAATCATTATGAAACCAATAAAATCGTTGCTAAAAAAATTCTTGCTGCTTTAAATCAACAAATTACTCCAATTATTTGCGTTGGCGAAGATCAGGAGGTTCGAGATCAGGATAAATATATGGAATTTATTTATAAGCAAATCATGCATTCAATTCCTCAAGAAACCAAATTTGATAAATTGATCATTGCTTATGAACCGATCTGGTCAATTGGCACCGGAAATGTAGCTGGTACTAAGCAAATAGCAGAAATAGCGGCATTAATCAAAAAAATATTTGATCGAAAATTATCTGGTATTGCCAATCAATATTATATTTTATATGGCGGATCAGTAGATAAATCAACCTCAAGAGAAATATTATCAATTCCGGGAATTGATGGGCTATTAGTTGGTAAGGCCAGTCTTGATGGTGAAGAATTCTCTGAAATTGTAAAAACCGCTATTGAATTTTAGGTAATTTCATTACTTCTTGATAAAGCGCAATTGTTTTATCACACATTGCCTGATGAGAGAAATTTTCCTCGATATTTTTTCTAGCTTTATTGGTCATTAGTAATTTTTGCTCCGGGTTTAAATTAAGGGCAAAATCAATCATTTTGGCAAGCTCATCACTATCATTTGGACTTACCAAAAAGCCGGTTTCTTTATCAATTATAGTTTCAAGTGAGCCGCCAATATTTGTTGCAATAATAATTTTTTTCATTGCCTGAGCCTCAATTGCAATTCTGCCAAAAGCCTCAGGTTTTATTGAGGCTGAAATCACTAAATCAGCTATGTTATAAGCAGCCGCCATATCCTTGCAAAGGTTAAATATTTTTACTTTATTACCAAGATTCTTATTCATGATTTGGCGTTCGATTTTTTGTTTGAATGCTTGATGTCCAATATCAGAGCCAATCATAACGCAAAGAAAATTCGGGTTCTTTACTTTGGCTAAAGCATCAACCAAAAATTGATGTCCCTTCCAGCCGGTAAATCTTGCCGGAAATAAAATAATATTTTGGCGATCAAATAAATCCCATTGCTTGATCAAATCCGCTACCCGGTTTTTAGAAACATTTTCAGGACAAAAATATTCCAAATCAGCGCCTCTTTGAATGACTTTAATTTTGTCAAAAATATCCTGGGGAATAATTTTTTTTAAAATCCTGTTGGCAAGAGTTGGCTTTTGATCAAGTGGTAATTTGTAATTAGCAATTAAATGATTTTTAACAAAATTTGAAACGGCAATAACCTCGCTACCTCTAAGCATCATTGCGTTATAGATTTTTTTTAACAGTGAATTTTTGGCAATTAAATTTAGCGAATAAATACCATGCGCTGTGCTTACTAATTTACATTTCATTTGCTTGCAAGCATAAAAAGCACTAATCATTGGCGCCCTTGATCTGACATGGACAATATCAACCTTATATTCATTGATAATTTTAGCGATTTTTTTAATGTTAGCAAAAATTACCAGCGGATTTTTGCTGTTAACTTTTAAGCTGATATGTTTAATATTTTTTTCTTTTAATTGATAAACTAAGATGCCGCCATTTGAAACTACGATTGGCTCAAAATCGATTTTTTTTAATGCTTTAGAAATATCGACCACCCCCCGTTCAACTCCGCCATTTTCTAGGGCGGGCAGGATTTGTAAAATTACCGGTTTCTTGTTATTTGATTCTAACATTTATTATATTTGATTGTTAATTAGTAACTTGTAGATTTTATTGATCAGATTTAATTATATTGCAGTATTATCTTAACCAATTATTTAAAATTATGCTTGAAGGTCAATTTCCATATACTAGATTAAGAAGAAATCGTCAATTTGCTTGGCAGCGCGAATTGGTTGCTGAAAATCACTTAAAAATCAGTGATTTAATCTTGCCGATTTTTTTAACTGAAGGCAAAAATACCCGCCAAAAAATCGATAATCTACCAGATGTATTTCGTTTTTCAATCGATTTAGCAATAAAACAAGCAAAAATAGCTAAAGATATTGGAATTCCAGCGATAATGCTATTTCCATTGGTTGAGCAAAATAAAAAAACCATTGATGGTAAAGAGGCGATTAATTCTAAGAATTTAATTTGTAGAGCAGTAACCGCTATTAAAAAAGCAGTGCCAGAGATTGGTATTATTTGTGATGTTGCCCTTGATCCTTACACTACTCATGGTCATGACGGCGTATTTTGCCAAAAAACCAATTCAGTATTAAATGATGAAACCATTGAGGTACTTTGCAAACAGTCACTAGTACAGGCTAAAGCAGGCTGCGATATTATTGCCCCCTCTGATATGATGGATGGCAGAATCATGATGATCAGAGATTATCTCGATCAAAATGGCTTTCAAAATGTAGGAATTATGTCTTACGCCATCAAATATGCCTCTAATTTCTACGGGCCATTTCGTAGCGCTGTTGGATCCGATAAAAATTTAGCCAAAGCCGATAAAAAAGACTACCAGATGGATTTTAGAAATGCCCGCGAAGCAATCAGAGAAATTGCCTTAGATATTGAAGAAGGTGCAGATATGATCATTATCAAACCGGGCATGCCATATTTAGACATCATCAGAAGCGCCAAAGATAATTTCAACATTCCAATCATCGCCTATCAGGTCAGCGGCGAATTCGCAATGCTAAAATACGCCGCCCTAAACAAAGCCATCGATTTCAACCGCGCCTATTTAGAAAGCCTAACCGCCTTTAAAAGAGCTGGCGCTACATCAATTATTAGCTATGGAGCGCTAGAAATTTCTGATTTGATCAAAGGTTGTTAAAGGTTGCTGCTTATAATTAAAATTGCTTCTTAATTCCTTAGATTGCCGCGTCGCTACCCGGCAATCTAAGGAGCTCTTTAATAAAAATAGTAATTGTAACGGTTAAGATGAAGCTAAGTTAGAAATATAACCATTGATTGACTTATTAAAACTACAGAGGAGAAGGGTGAAGAGAAATTTCCGTTTGGAGCCACTACCATGTAAACCCACTGCCTGTATAGATCTTGATTGGTTACATTGCTTTTATAATATATACACCCCAAACGACGCCGAGCCATTGGCAACCTAGACTCAGGCCTAAATTTATTACTACTGTTTTAGGGCGTCAAGAGGTTTTAAAAAAAAATTTTTAAATTATTTTTACTGATAAATTTTAGACAAAAATTTGGAATTAAAAATAAAAACTTGACAAATTCTCCTTTGACAGATAAATTTGCGCCCCTCTTGGATTTGGGTTTTCAAGTTTAATGACCTCTTATGGTTAGGTCCTAGAGCCTGGCTTTCGCGACAATCATTATGAGATAAGAATCACGAGAATTAAAATAATTCAATATAGAAAAATAGTTAAATATGTTCGCAATAATTGAAATTGGCGGCAAGCAATATAAAGTTGCGCCGGATCAAAAGATAAGAGTTGACAAAATAGTCGATAAAGAAGTTGGGCAAAAAATCAGCTTGGATAAAGTTTTTTGTTTGGAAAATGATCAAGGTCAGTTTACGATTGGATCTCCTTTAGTTAATGGGGCCATGGTTGAAGCTGAGGTGATTAAAAATTATCGTGACAAAAAAATCATCATCTTCAAAAAAAGAAGAAGACAAAATTCAAGAAGAAAAAACGGTCATCGTCAATATAAGACTGAGTTAAAAATCTTATCAATTAAAGTTTAAACTAAATTTATCGGAGTAAATCATGGCAACCAAGAAGGCAGGCGGTAGTTCGAGAAACGGTCGCGATTCGGCAGGTAGAAGGCTTGGAATCAAAAAATATGGTGGTCAATTTGTACTAGCTGGCAATATTATTGCTCGTCAAAGAGGTACCAAATGGCATCCTGGTCAAAATGTTGGCTTAGGAAAAGATCACACGATCTTTGCTAAAATTGCTGGAATCGTAAATTTTGTGAAGTCTGGCTATAAAAACAGAATTTATATCGAAGTTATGCCTGAAAATATTGCTGCAAGCTAGCATATTTAAGGGTTTATTTTGCCTTAACTCGATTTAGCGGATGTGGCGAAATTGGCAGACGCACTAGATTTAGGTTCTAGCGCCGCAAGGCGTGTGGGTTCAAGTCCCTCCATCCGCACCAACTTCATTTCAAAATCTTTTCACTAGGAAAATAGTAATTAATTCTTAAAAAAATTAAATCATGGAAATCAAAGTAAAGAATATTCTAAATAAAAATCTCAAAAAAGACTATCAATTAATCGTGCCAAATCTTTTGATTAAAGCTAAAATTAATGATCGAGTCAATGAGATTCAAAAAGATTATTCACTTAAAGGTTTTCGTAAAGGCCAGGTGCCGCAAGATGTTATCAAGCAAAAATATGGCACTTCAATCAAATTCGAAGAGCTCGATAAAATCATCTCAAATGAAATTAAAAAAATTATCAATGACAATAATTTAAAAATTGCTATTGAGCCTAAAGCTGATCTTAAAAAAATTGAAGATGATGCCGATATTGAGTGTAATATTTCATTTGAATTAATGCCGGAAGTTCCAAATATTGATTTAGCTAAGCTTAAAATAGAAAAAATGGATGTTGAAATATCCGATAGTGATACTGACGCAGCTTTGGCTAAGTTTTTAAAAATCTATTCGAATTGGGATAAGCAGGAACCGGGCTATAAGTCCAAAATCGGCGATATGGTTAATATTGACTATGTTGGTAAAATTGATGGTAAGGAATTTCAAGGTGGATCAGCAACAAATCATGATTTGGAATTAGGAAGTAAGTCATTTATTGATAATTTTGAAGAGCAGCTAGTAAATAAAAAAGCTCAAGATGAAGTTACGGTTAAAGTTAAATTTCCCGATCATTATCATAATCCTGAATATAGCGGCAAAAAAGCGGTTTTTGAGGTTAAAATTAATCACATTTCCTGCTGCCAGTTACAAGAAGCAAATGATGAATTTGTCAAAACCAAATTCGGCCTTGAAAGTAAAGAAAAATTAGTCGAAATTCTAAAAAAACAAGTCGAAAATAATTATCAAAATCTTGGTTTTGAATTATTCAAAAAAGAAGTTTTTGATTTTTTTGCCAAAAATTATGATTTTGATTTGCCAAATGGTTTGGTTGAGCTAGAATTCAAAAATGCCTGGGGTGAAAATGACGAAAATCGTAAATTTAAAGATGATAAGGAAAAAGAAAAAGCCAAAAATGAAAAATTAAATTCAGTAAAAAAGATGGTTAGGGTTGGAATTATTATTTCTGACTTGGCGAGTAAAAAACAAATTGAGACAAACCAAGATGATTTAAATAAAGAAATCACTAAAATTCTGGCTAAATACCCAGGACAAGAAAAAAATATTATCGAATATTATAAAAAAAATCACAGCGCCTATGAGCAATTAAAAGCAATAGCGCTTGAAGATAAAGTGATAAATTTTATCATTGACAATTCCAATATTAAAAGAAAAAAATTGTCGGTAAAAGAATTTGATGAGATGTGGCAAAAGCAGGCGGGAAAATGATTTTGATTATTACTTAGTGGTACCATTACAGTTCGCTTAATGCTATAGCCAAGTTATTGTTTGTTTAATTGCTCCTGGCATTCCGGGAGCTAAGAATATTGACCAATGCGCTAAATTTACATAATTATATTTTAAAATATATGAATAATTTCTATAATCTTTTGAAATTAGTATCTTTTCCAATCCATAAAGAAGGATTTAAATTTATACTGATTTTTGCCTTAGTGACCGTCATATTATCTTTGATGAGTCATAGTCTTGGCCTGATTGGCTTGGTTTTAACCTTATGGTGCATATTTTTCTTTCGTGATCCCCACAGAGTAATTCCAGTAGAAGAGGGAGTCTTGGTTAGTCCGGCCGATGGCGTGGTTACTAGGGTTGATTATGATGTCAGTGCTCCATCTGAATTAAATCTATCTGATAAAAAATTCAATAAAATCAGTGTTTTCTTAAATGTTTTTGATGTCCATGTTAATCGGGTGCCAATCTCAGGAAAAATAGTTAAAATTAGCTATATAGCTGGCAAATTCTTAAGCGCCAATCTTGATGAAGCAAGCTCAGAAAATGAAAGAAATTCAGTTTTGCTTGAAACTAAAGATAAAACCGAGATCGTTTTTGTGCAAGTTGCAGGTATGGTAGCTAGAAGAATAGTTAGTGAGTTAAAAGAAGGGCAGGAAGTAACAATAGGTCAAAAATATGGCATTATACGTTTTGGTAGCCGGGCTGATATTTATCTGCCTGCCAAGGTTGAAATAAAAGTTTTAATTGGTCAAACCATGATTGGTGGCGAGTCAATCCTTGCCAAACTGAAGTAAATTAAAAAATAATATGCGCTCTTCAAATATTGCCAAATTAGCTTCTAAAAGAGAAGAAGCTAGAATGGGTGGGGGTCTAAAAAAAATTGATGTCCAACATTCAAAGGGAAAGCTTACTGCCAGAGAAAGGCTTGAAGTATTACTTGACCCTGATTCTTTTGAAGAATATGGGTTATATGTTGAGCATCGCTGTACTGATTTTGAGATGGAGGATAAAAAACATCCAGGAGATGGCGTAGTTACTGGTCAAGGCACCATTAATGGTCGCTTGGTTTTTGTTTATAGTCAGGATTTTACAGTGATGGGTGGATCACTTGGTGAGGCTCATGCCAGAAAAATATCGCAATTATTAGAAAGAGCGATGCAAGTTGGTGCAATTGTAATTGGCATTAATGATTCTGGCGGCGCTAGAATTCAAGAAGGCGTTGATTCTCTTGGTGGTTTTGGTGAAATTTTTCAAAGAAATATTGATGCAAGCGGAGTAGTGCCGCAAATATCCCTGATTATGGGACCATGTGCCGGCGGCTCAGTTTATTCGCCGGCTCTTACTGATTTTGTGATTATGGTTGAAAATTCCTCTTATATGTTTGTAACTGGTCCCGATGTAGTAAAAACCGTTACTCACGAGACAGTTACTCAAGAAGAACTTGGTGGTGCTATGGCTCATGCAACCAAAAGCGGCGTTGCTCATCTTAGCTATAAAAGCGATATTGAAGCTTTGCTACAAACCAGAAGATTAGTTAATTTTCTGCCATCTTCCAATCAATCGCAATTGCCAAAAATTCCAACTGATGATGATTCGGATCGCGCTGATATTTCGCTTAATACTTTAGTTCCTGAAAATTCCAATCAACCTTATGATATTACTGAGTTAGTTGAAAAAATCCTTGATGAGGGTGATTTTTTTGAGATTCAGCCAAATTATGCTAAAAATATTATTGTTGGTTTTGGTCGTTTAGAAGGTGAAACAGTTGGTATTGTTGCTAATCAACCGATGAATCTGGCCGGATGTTTAGATATTAAAGCCAGTCAAAAAGCTGCTCGCTTTATTAGATTTTGTGATTGTTTTAACATTCCATTGGTAACTTTTGTTGATGTGCCGGGATTTTTGCCAGGTACCGATCAAGAACATGAAGGTATCATAAAGCATGGCGCCAAATTGCTTTATGCTTATGGTGAGGCTACAGTGCCAAAAATCACCGTTATTACCCGTAAAGCCTATGGCGGCGCTTACATCGTGATGAATTCTAAACATTTAAAAGGCGATGTTAATTATGCCTGGGTTAATGCTGAAATAGCGGTGATGGGGCCGGAAGGCGCGGTTGAAATTATTTTTAGACAAGATGCTAAAAACCCCGAAAGCAAACAAAGAAAAGTTGCTGAATATCGCGAAAAATTTGCCTCACCTTTTGTGGCAGCATCTCGTGGTTTTATTGATGAGGTGATCAGGCCGCAAAATACCAGAAAAAGAATTTGCAAATCATTACAAATTTTAAAGAATAAAAAAACTTTCAAACCTTATAAAAAGCATGATAATTTGCCTTTATAAGCAAAATAACTAACTTGAATTTACTATGCCAATAGAAATATTAATGCCCGCTTTATCTCCAACTATGAAAGAAGGAAATCTAGCAAGATGGTTAAAAAAAGAAGGCGATAAAATTAAGGCTGGCGAGGTGATTGCTGAAATTGAAACCGACAAAGCAACCATGGAAGTAGAGGCGGTTGATGAGGGGATTTTAGGTAAGATTATAATTGCTGGAGGTACTGAAAATGTTGCAGTTAATAGTTTAATTGCTTTAATTTTAGAAGAAGGAGAAGATCAAAAATCACTTGCAAATTATGCTAAAAATACTTCTAACGTTTTACCTAAAAATGAAAGTAAGCCGCAAGTAAAAATAGAAGAAGTGGCTGTAAAAAATACAGCGGTTGTTGCTACTACTGTCGCTGATATTTCCTCGCACATTAAAGCTAGCCCCTTAGCTAAAAGAATTGCCAAGAATAATAATGTTAATTTAGGCTCGCTGGGTAATTTAGGTACCGGACCAAAAGGCAGAATTATTAAAGATGATGTATTGGAATTTATTGCTAGTAACTCTGCAAATACTTCTACCAGCGGCGTTGTAAGAAGAAACGGTGAGGAATTTAAAGCGGTTAAAAATAATAATATTCGAAAAATTATTGCTAAAAGATTATCGCAGTCCAAGCAAAATATCCCGCATTTTTATCTAAGCGCCGAATTTAAAATTGATCGTCTTTTAGATATGCGCATGTCTTTAAATGAGGCGGCAGAAACCGATGCTAGCGGTAATCCTGCTTATAAAATCTCAGTTAATGACCTCATAATTAAAGCCTCGGCAATGGCTCTAAAAAAAGTGCCACAAGCAAATAGCGCCTGGTCTGATGAGGCAATATTGCTTTATAATAACATTGATATTGCAGTTGCAGTAGCAATTGATGGCGGTCTGATCACCCCAATTATCAAAAATGCCGATCAAAAATCAATTCCGGCAATTTCTAGCGAAATAAAAATACTCGCCAAAAAAGCCCGTGATAATAAATTACAACCAGAAGAATTCCAAGGCGGCAGCTTCAGTATCTCTAATCTTGGTATGTATGGCATCGATAATTTTAATGCCATTATTAACCCACCCCAAAGCTGCATTTTAGCAATCGGCAGAGGTCTTGAAAAACCAATCGTCGAAAATGGCCAAATCAAAATTGCCAATATGGTCAATATCACCTTATCTTGCGATCACCGCCTAGTTGACGGCGTAATTGGCGCTGAGTTTTTAAAAGCACTCAGAAGATATATCGAAAATCCGGTATTGATGCTGAATTTTTAGTTTGATTTTGATCATTGAGATTGAGAGTGGTTATTGGTCTAAATATAAAATAAACCATTTTATCTCAGGGCTACCGCATATTAAATTCCACCCCCAATATACCAGAAATCGTATCATTATCCCACCCTGCTGCCTTACGCAAAGCCTTGACACTAATCCCCTTTAATTTCTTTTGAGCCTGCTTTAATAAA
>JACCDG010465892.1_pt1 | contig 11968 bp, 12 predicted proteins | sample 7442471 | NCBI WGS metagenome assembly JACCDG01 (sample SAMN15323444, study PRJNA562643) | freshwater metagenome | isolation source: river surface water | place: USA:Blue River Watershed | collected 2017-08-17
CATGAAAGAAATGTACTCAGGTAATTACGATACGATTACTATCCTCAAACTTAAAGAAATTTACAAGAGTATCGAAAATGCAATCGATACCAGCGTTAACATCGCGGATCTGGTAATGCAAATTACAGTTAAAGATATGTAGTAATTTATATCTTGGCTTTATAATTGATGTCAGCTAATTTTAGCTGGCATTTATTTATACCGTGAAAGGTAAGCAAAATTTAGTTAGAGATTTTCGAATAGTAAATTATCGTGGTTTGTGAAAAACTAAACTTATATTAATAAGGCTTTGTCGAGAGGTTGCTTTGTTATATAAAAACTTAATAAGGTAAAAATTGAATGGTTGGAGTAGTAAATGGTGCGGAAGAAGAGACTCGAAGCATTATATTGCACACTGATTTAATTATGTATTTTTATGTTTCCCATGGTTTGGGGATATAACTGGGGATATTCCAGCCTCTCCAATATTATTCGTTATCGTAATTACCAATAAAACAATTTTCTTCTGATTCATTAATAGGGATATACTTCCCATATATTTTAGTTACCATTTCAGTATCTTTATGACCAAGATATTTTGCTACTTTTAGTGGGTTTTCTCCTCTTGATAACATCATGCTTGCAAATGTGTGTCTCATTTGATATGGATTTCGATATTTAACTTTCACCATCTCGAGCAGTTTTACCCAGTGCTTTCTGAATGCATCTGTTGATAGCCACATGTCTTCAGTATTTGGATTATTGAAGATAAATTTGCTATGATGTTTTGTAAATTTCATTTGATCAATTATTGCTTGGTAAGCCTGCTCCAATAAAACTAACTCTCGCAACGAATTTTTCGTTTTAGGTTTATGTAAATTGCCATTTACCAACGTAAATTCAACATTTATTTTTCTGGTCTCAATATTAAAGTGTGACCACTGAAGAGCAAGGATTTCTCCGATTCGCAATCCACTGTAAAAACCAAATTTAATTAAGTTAAGCACTTGTTCAGAATAATTACAATTCAATATTAATCGTTTTTCTTTAGTATTGAATGGTTCAACTTCATAATCTGAATGATCATCGAAACATTGGAAAAGCCTTCTTAAACTTAACTTATCTAATGGATTTTCGGTAATTATTCCCATGTTTTTTGCATCATCGAGAGTTGCTCGTAATGGTATGATCAAGTTACGAACGTATTTTGAACTTTGAGTGCTATGAATAATCCAATCTTTAATTATGAGTGGCGTAAGCTCATGTACTTGATACTTACCAAATGCAGGAATAAGTTCGTTATTAATGTATCTAATATAATCTTCAACCGTATTTTCTGCATATTTTTTAGATTGATTATAAAAATCAGCTTGTTGTTCTAGTAAGTCTTTGATTAAATATGATTTTGGCTTTATATTAAAAAGCTTAGCTTTTTTAGAGTTGGGGAAATGTTCTAAATAGTTAAATTTTTTTCGCCGTATATCACTTAAGACATCTGCTCTTTTTTGAATAGCCGTTTTTAAATTTTGAGCTGTGTACTCTAGATCGAGAGATTCATTACATTTCACGCTCTTGTAATAGAAAATAATACGTAATTTGGTTCCATGAATTTCTACGCCTGTCGCAGGAGCTTTTTTATTGCATTGGTTTTTTGTTGTGTTTTTAATTTTAATTCTCCAATAGAGTTATGTTAGCCCAATTCTTTCATTATAAAGCCGGACTTCCCATACGTTAACCCAGATCTCCTTTCCTATACATTTAGTTATTACTCCATCTAGCCATTTACCTGAATTACGTAAGTTTTTTACTTTTTCAATGTCATATGGCATGACTTTACAAAAATATGTGATTGGTAACCACCCATGCATTAATTCTAAATCATATCCACCTAATAATTTATTTTTCATATAATAACTTTCTTTAAATAATAGCTAGTATATTATTTTATTAAATCAGTTAAAAAACATGATATAATAACTTTAAATCATATATTAAAAATCTATATGATAAATCATATAAACGATATAATAAACTTTTTATACTGAAAATGTCAAATGTTAAATAATGAAACTTTGGAAATAGAACTACAGCGCCTTAGGAAAAGAAATTTAAAAACAATAATAGATCAGGAGTTTAATGGTAGTGTCGATGACTTTGCAAAAAGTTTAGAAAAGAATAAAGTTTTTATCTATGGATTACTATGGGATGTTGAAAAAAGATCTAGCAGGAATATTACAGATAAAACAGCACGGTTTATTGAAAAAAATTTGCGCTTACCTGATTTCTATTTAGATAGGGAAAGTTTGGTTGAAGACTCTAGTGTCTATTTTATACCATTTATTGATATTAGTGAATCAGAGGAAAGTAACCGCCTATATTTTTCCCCAGAAAACAGTATTGCCATCTCTAAATTTGAATTAATAAACAAAAAATTAGATCCAGAATCACTGCTTGCAGTAAGAGTTACAGATGACAATATGAGCAAATTTTTTAGCAATGACGATATCATTCTAATAGATCGAAGCAAAACTGAATTTATAAGCAATAAAGTATATTTCATTAACGTTAAGAGGAATTTTATTTTCCGTAGAATAGCTCGTAGCATCACTACTGGTAAAATTGACTTATATAGTTTAAGGTTATCTGATGATGAAAAAAATTATACTCCAGATATTTCAATTGAACATATTGAAGATATTGAGATATTTGGTGTTCCAGCTTTAAAAATTAGCCAACTGAAAGGTATATAATATGATATTTAAAACTCCTAAATTAATAAAGGATTTCAACAAACATGGTGGAAAAGATTCATTGAAAATTGATCATAAAAAAATTCGCTCATATTTTTTTGAGTTCAAATTTATTTTCTGCGTGATTGCATCTGCTATCTTTGGTACTGAACTCTATCATCTAATTAAAATTAATAATCCATTTAATTTGATTCCTCCAGTCATAAATTATAGTTTGAGTACTTTTGCAGCTTATTGCGCTTTAAATATAATAACGCTAGTTATATTATCTATTCGATATGAAGCTGAAGATGCATTTATTCCACAGATTGCAACTTTCGTTTTAGCAACTCTATCAAAAGTAATTGGAAGCAGAATATTTGTTTATTTAGTTTCTTGTTTAGTTGTTTGTATTGATGCTTATTTTATCAATGCCTATATTTTTTATTACGCGGAACATACAATTTTAGGGTTCATTGTCTATTCTGTAGTTTTAATGCTGATTAATCTTTATATTATTGGTTACGCTATACAAGCTGCCTTATGCGGATTACTTATAATGGCATATGACAAATTATTACACCAGAGAGAATTAGGCTATATATCTAAATTGAAACAATAATAGCCCCTTATTAAGGATGGTCTGCACGCACCGATCGCCAGAATAATCATTTAAACTGATTTTATGGCGATAGATATCACATATAAAGTTGGATTTAAATGTTACTATCGTGAAAAACTTGAATAAATGTAGTAATTTTACTCCATAGCGATTCCAGTATTCGCGGGCGTTCAAGTAGCTTTGGTTTGGTTTCAAGTAAATTAATGACGTCGTCATTTAACGGCTTACGCTGTGTATAGAGGTATTGAGCAATCAAATGCTCAAGCCTCTCTGGATTTATCTTTTCATCTACGCATAACGCATCAAACGCTTGCATTTGTGCCGCATTCCAGAATTTATCAAATTGAGCTGGTACATCATGTGAATCTTGAATATTTGGCATATTTTCAGCAATGAATTTCTCAATCAGATCGCGTTTACTGCGTAGCTCTGGCGTACTATTTAAAATATTACTAATTTCTTTAGTACGTTTTTCTAACTCCTCAGAGTCTTTACCTGCCAGCGCCTGTAATAGCTTCAGAATATAATCAACATTGATTTCATCGCGATGAATTAAATCCAGCTCAAAATCAACATCATTGAGAATTGAGACTTTTTCTTTAGCATTATCGCTTTTAACTTTATCATAGAGGTCGAGATACTTGCTTTTATAATTTTCAAAAGTCTGACTATCAATATTCAAATCGGCAAAGTTAAAATCAGCAAAAGTTTCCAGTACATTTTTAAGCCGGATTAAATCACGGAAATTTTTAATAAACGTTAATTCTTCGTGCTCTGTGGTGAGATTATTTACACTTTCAACGGTTGGAGTCAACGCTAATAGTTTCGCTACTGCCTGCTTAAATTTTTCAACATAAACCTCATAGGGCTCGATGAATATTACTTCATTGGCATTTTTATTAGAAAACAATGCTACCGCGTCATCAGTAGCTTGCTTTAAATTACGAAAGACAATGACATTGCCTTGAGATTTAACTTCGCTTAGAATGCGATTAGTGCGCGAATAAGCCTGAATTAAGCCATGATATTTAAGATTTTTATCAACGTATAGTGTATTTAGGGTTTTACTATCAAAACCAGTCAGAAACATATTTACCACTAGCAAAATATCCACTTGCTGATCACGTGGCAAAGTGCCGTGATCCTTTACCCGCTTTGATAGGTCGGTAAAGTAGTTATAAAATGATTGGCTATCTTTAGTTGAGAACTTGCTACCATAGCAAGCATTATAATCAGCAATGAATTGATCTAACTTAGCACGCGAGTGATTGTCAGGCGTTTCATCGGATTTGTTTATTCCATCAGCATCTTGATCACCTTCATTTACTCCATAGCTAAAGATGGTAGCAATTTTTAGATTATGTTTTCCTGCTGCTTTAGCCGCAGCAAACATTTCATAATAACGAATCAATGCCGGAATACTGCTCACACAAAAAATCGCGCTAAATTCTCGATTGTGAGTTTTGCGGTCATGATTGGCAGCAATATAATCCACAATTTTACTCAGCCGTTGTTCGCTTTCAAGCAACTCCTTGATGTTGATATCTTCGACCTCAATATCAATATAGGTGTTACTATTTTGCTTATACCGCCCGATATATTCCACCGAGAATTTCAGAACATTGTCATCTTTAATTGCATCAGTAATCACATATTTATGCAAACAATCAGTAAATAAATCTTTGGTAGTCTTGAATCCTGCGGCATTATCGGCAAAAATTGGCGTTCCAGTAAAGCCAAAGAGCTGATGATTGGTGAAAAACTCTTTAATTCTTTGGTGAGTTTCGCCAAACTGACTGCGGTGACATTCATCAAAGATGAAAATAACCCGCTTAGAACGCAAATGTGGGATTTTATCAAGATAATGTTCTTTGCTAATTGCGGTATTAAGTTTTTGTAAAGTAGTAACAATCAGTTTATTGTCTTCTGTTTCAGAACTTAGTTTTTGTACCAAACTATGGGTACTCTTATTTTCGTCAACGCTTCCTTGACTGAAAATATTAAATTCGCGGATAGTCTGATAATCCAAATCTTTACGGTCAACCACAAAGATGATTTTATGAATTTTGGGAATGGATTTTAGTATCTGACTGGTCTTAAATGAAGTTAAAGTTTTACCTGACCCTGTAGTGTGCCAAATGTAACCGTTTTTCTTGGGTTCATTTTTTACCAGCTCGATAATCGCCTCGGTTGCATAGTACTGATATGGACGCAATACCATCAAGCATTTATTTACTTCACTAACGACAGTATATTTAGCAATCATCTTGGCGATATGGCATGGCTCAAGAAAAGCGTTGGCAAATTTCTCCAGCTCATCAATCCTCCGATTCTCTTTGTCCGCCCAATAAAAAGTTTGCTTAAATGACTGATGGCGATTGTTGGCAAAATATTTAGTATTAACTCCATTGCTGATCACAAAAAGCTGAACAAACTGAAATAATCCATGGCTGGCATTAAAAGAGTGTTTCTGATAACGATTAATCTGATTAAAAGCCTCTTTAAGCTCCAACCCGCGCCGTTTTAACTCAATCTGTACCAATGGCAAACCATTGATCAGAATTGTTACATCATAACGATTGATATAGCTGCCTTCTTGAGTAACTTGTTGCGTCACCTGAAATTGATTTTGACACCAATGCTCCAAGTTCATAAACTCAATGTACTTAATCGTTCCATCATCGCATAGTAAATCAAATTTATCACGTAGAATCTTAGCTCGTTCAAATACATTGCCTTTGCTGAGTTGATTTAATACTTTGTTAAATTCGCTAGTTGATAACGATACCTGATTATGTTTTTCAAGCTGGGATTTTAGATTGCGTAATAAATCAGCTTCGTTGGCGATTCCAACAAAAGCGTAGCCGAGGCTAACTAATTGCTGGATTAATTCTGTTTCAAGGGCTTGTTCTGATTGTGTGGTCATATTATTTCTTTGTTACTTGTTTGGCAATAAATTTGTTAAAATGCTCATCGTCACTATCATTACTTGCTTTTATTATTATTTGATAATTATTACTTCCAGAATTGTAAATTAATAGCTCACCTATATTTGATATTGAAAATACTAACGAATAATCAACCATATCAAGTAAATTTAACCATCCATTTAAATTATTTTGTAGTTTCTCTTTAAATATAAATTTATGTGAAGTGAAGTTGGTACATAGTATCGATGCTATCGCAAGATTCGAATCATCACTATGGCTAGCCATAAATTTTTTACTATTGGATATGTGTGCAATGCTATTTCTAAATACTAATAAGTCTCTTCCTATTTGAGTAAAATTTTTAATATCACAATTAATGAGCATGCTAATATGTTTATCTTGTGACATATTATTCAAAAATACCGAAAAAGCTTCTGTACTTTTATTTTTAAATAATTCTTCAGAGTCTTTCTTTAATTGCTGTAATTTAATATTATTGTTTTTCATATATATTTTAAAAGCATAATAGCTAACTTTTAAAAAATTTTCTACTATGGCCTGTACCATCATAAATTCAGAATATAATATTAGTATTTGATGATCTATATCGTCATATTTGTTGATTTGTAGTGATCTTATTTCATACTTCGGGAGGTAAAAAGAGTTATTCATTTTTTACAATCTAAATAAACATTTGTTGGAGGAGTGATTTTTTAAATAACTTGGCATGTTCAAGTTGTGTATTGACTTGAGTTATTTTATCGTCAATATTCGTTAAAAAGCTTGATATTTTGACCTGCTCAGATTTAGAAGGAGTATTGATTTTAATTTTTGCAAAATTATCATAAAATAAATACTCTCTAACACCTCCTTCAATATTTTGAAGAACGCTTTTTTTAAAAAAATTACTTTTGAAATATTGTAATAAAAAAGTATCATCTATTATGTCAATAGTTTTAAAACATACGTACAACGAACTAATGATAATGTTTTCTAATTCACCACTATAACCTAAAGAGCCAACATTAATCCTTGCTGGATTATATGCAAACGTAAACTTATTAACTATTTTATATAAGCTAATATCATAATTTCTTTCGTTGCTATCTAAACCATCAAATTGCTCTGATTGAGGTATAAAACCCGTTTTATTATTTACAGAATATATTGGATATAGCGTACTATTCAAGTTTTTTTTAGATACATTGACCGTAATAGCACCAAATTTGTTCACTTCCCAATCTGGATAATCATTACCGTTGTCGTCTTTGAAGCGAATTTTTTGACTGAAAATATCCCTCATCACCCCTTTTTTATAATGTTCAAGAAGTTCTTTTTTCTTGGTTAATTGCTGAATTTTGTCATCAATGCTAGTTAAAAAATCAGCAATTTTGGTTTGTTCTTCTAATGAATATGGAAATTTTACTTTTATTGATTCAATTGTCGCTTTAGAGAGACTTGGTACACCTGTAGCCTCATTGTACAAACTCCAATTTATTTTTTGAAAGATATTGTATACAAATTTTGGTATAGTATTAATAAATGAATGAGTATAAAATAATGTGTCAACAGTCCAAAACTTGCCATTCATAAAAACTGGTTTATCTATTGTTCCTTTTCTACCGATACAAACACTTTCTCCATCATGTAAATATTGATCTACATGAGTCATTAATCCACCAGTGCCGAAAACAGGGTAAATTCCTGAATTTAGATATTTATAATCACGACCGCTTCCGATTGATAAAATGCTACCAATGTTTTTTGTTACCCAATTACCACTAAACTCAAGAAATCGCAACTTAGGTACTTTTCTATCACTCATCTTGATTATCCATTTCGCTTAATAATGCTCGTTCACGTTGTAATTCTTTGGCTAGTTCTTCCTCGGTTGGAAGATAAGGCAAGTATTTAGCTGCAAATAATTGTTTACCATCAGCAAGAACCGAGTATTTGGCAACTGCTTCACTCTTTTCGCTGCATAAGATTAAACCAATGGTCGGGTTGTCGGTATCTGATTTTTTGTGTTGGTCATAGATGCGAATATAAGTATCCATTTGCCCAACATCTTGATGATTAAGTTTGCCAAGCTTGAGATCAATTAGTACAAAGCATTTCAAAACATAGTTATAAAAAACTAAGTCAATGTAAAAATCTTGGTCTGCCGTTGCTATTCTTTGTTGGCGGGCTACAAAAGCAAAACCTTTGCCAAGTTCTAGTAAAAATTTCTGAAGATTATCAATTAATCCTTGCTCAACGTCTGCTTCAAGAGCTGCTTGATGTGGTAAATTCAAAAAATCCAGAATATATGGATCTCGCAGATAATCTTTGTTATCAAGTTGTAATGGTGCTATTTTATTTGCTGCTTCATTTTTGACAACTGCTTGATTTTGACTAGATAATAAACGTTCATAATAAAGCACACTTATTTGTCGCTCTAATGCTCTGACGCTCCATGCTTGTTCTGCACTCTCATGCATATACCAGTTACGGGCTTGTTCATTTTCTATTCGGATTAGCTTTACATAATGGCTCCATGCTAATTTAGGAGACACTGTCTCCCATTTTGGATAGACTAAATAAAACAAGCGCATATTACGCAAATTTGATACATCAAAACCTTTGCCAAATTCTTGTTGAAGCTCTTTGGATAAATTGGCTAAAACTTGTTTGCCATATTCTGCACGAGTATTCCCGTTTTGCTCATCTTCTACAATTAATTTACCAATTTGCCAATAGGTTTGGACAATAGTACTATTTACCACACGGATCATATTTTGCCGTGATGTAGCCAATAGTTCTTTAATGTTATTTAATAATTGTGTTTGTACTATTTCGCTCATAATCATTTCTCAACTGGTGACAATTTACCACTTTTAAATTTTTATTTCCTAAGTAGGTTACATGTTGTAACCTACTGTGCACATCAAAAGGGAGTTGGGATACTTAGTTGTTTACAAAAATCTGCAATTTTTGCATCGGTTAGCTTCATTTGACTATCCAGTGATTTAATTTGATTGGCAACTTGGTGCAGATCAATTTGTTCTTCTTCCTCGAAAGTATCAACGTAGCGCGGAATATTTAAATTGTAGTCATTATCTTTGATTTCACTGATATTTGCCAAATAGCTATATTTGTCAAGTGTGGTGCGTTCTTTATAGGTAGTGATAATTTTATCAATATCACAATCCCTTAGAATGTTTTGCGTCTTAACTTTCTCAAAATCATTGCTTGCATCAATAAAGATGATGTGCTCACTATCTTCACGGCATTTTTTAAACACTAAAATACAAGTAGGAATTGAAGTTCCATAAAAAATATTAGCAGGTAAGCCAATTACTGCATCAAGATAGTTTTTTTCTTCAATCAGGTATTTGCGAATATGTCCTTCAGCCGCGCCACGAAATAACACGCCATGCGGTAATACAACCGCCATCGTACCATTATCAGCTAATTGATGAATCATGTGCTGCACAAATGCAAAATCGGCTTTGGTGCTTGGTGCAAGTTTACCGTATTGGCTAAAGCGTTCGTCGCTCATATGAATCTGGCTAGCGCTCCAGTGTGCTGAAAAAGGTGGATTAGCAACTACCGCTTCAAAACGCTGCTCTAGGTGTTGTGGATGCTCAAGTGTATCTTCTTGCTTGATATCAAATTGAGAGTAGTGCACGCCATGTAAAATCATATTCATGCGGCATAAATTATAGGTAGTACGATTTTGTTCCTGCCCGAAGAACTCGCTAACATCGCCAACTTCTCTTTTTACACGGAGTAATAATGAACCTGAGCCGCAAGTAGGATCATAGACTGATTTTAAACGTGATTTACGCACCGTTACCAATTTGGCTAATATCGTTGATACTTGTTGCGGGGTATAAAATTCACCAGCTTTTTTACCCGCACCACTAGCAAATTGAGCAATTAAATACTCGTAAGCATCACCCAGTACATCTGCTTTGGTATCAGAAAGATTAAAATCAATATTATTCAAATGGGCTAAAACTTTGGAGATTAATTTATTACGTTCTTTAACCGTTCTACCAAGCTTGGTCGAGTTTAGGTCTAAATCTTCAAATAAATTATCAAAATCATCTTCGCTGGCAGTGCCAAGTGTAGTTTGCTGGATATTGTTTAAAATTCGCGTTAAATCATCGAGAATAAAATTATCAGTTGCTTCGTCGTCGTTATCTTCTTCGGTATTTCGTCCGCCTTTTTGCGCTATAGAGCCAAAAAGTTCACTTGGTTTTAGAAAATATCCTAGCGCTTCAATTGATTGATCTTTGATAACCGCAAGATATTCTTTACCATCGGTGGTAGTCTCATCAATCTTATTGTAATCAATATTATCTTCGCTTAGTAGCTCATTGGCATAAAGATACATTTTTTCAGAAAGGTATTTGTAGAAGATAAATCCGAGAATATAATCACGAAATTCATCGGCATTCATTTTACCGCGTAATGTATTGGCAATATTCCATAACTGCTGTTCTAAAATCCGTTTTTGTTCTTCTGACATCTAAGCATAATCCTGTAGCAAATATTTCCCTGATTTTACCATATTATAGGGTCATTACATATGGCTTACTATATTGCAGTTGCTCGGTTTGGTACGCCTTAGCGCTGGCTACGGGCATGGCGGGTTTTGCTTGCAAAACTGGGATTCAGCGCTGATTGATGATATAGGCTTAGGATTTTCCTAAGCCTTATTTCACAGATAGCAATATAAGCTTGTTTCTTGCTCAAAATATGAGATTAAATCATCGGCATAAACCTCATCAATTTGCTTGATTATTCGCTTTTCTGTGTCGGTTATTCTGGAGTTGATAAAAGTGTATTCATAGACATCTAAACCGATGTTATAAGTTATCAATACCAAATTAATATTGCTTTTGGTTTTTATATTTGCGGGCAATTTACAGTGTAATACTGGCTGATTTTTACTGTTAATGCTATAGGATAGTTTAGCTCCAGTCATGGCAGTAAATTTATTACCGCCTAATTGTTTATAAATGGTCTGTACAATTTCTTTGGCGTATTCTTGATTGGTCATGATGTTAGTTCCTTTTTAGTCATAGGTTGAAATTAATAGTAGTTTTTGCGGGATTGCTCCCGCGGTTGTTAATGGATTGCTGACTGCATTTCAGTTTGAATGATTTGGCTGCCGTAATCCTTACGGATCTGCTTCATTGATTTACTGCCACGTTTGTAATTGGTAATGTTGATAGTTGGGCTCCAATACCATGACTTTTTAGCTCCTGAGAATTTAAAACCTAAGTTGCTGATAGTCTCTTTGTGTGGATAAGTATTACCTGATAGCCATACCCAATAGCCGCAAACTTCAATAATCACACCGTGCATGGTTTTAAGGGTGTCCAGAAAGCTAAAATCAAAAGTTGGTGCTGTTTCTTGCTCTTGATTGATATCCAGATTTTGATTGTTCTCAAAATACTTGCATAACTCGGCAAAAGCAGTATTTATCAATTGCATGGTCTCGGTATTGCCGCCTTTGTCGGGGTGATTGGCACTAGCTAACTTTCTATAAACCTGCTTAATATCGTTTAGTGTATATTGCCCATTTTCTAGACCAAAGATAACGATTGCATTTTGTAATTTATCCATTTTTAACTACTCCATAAAAACACATCTTGATTTAGCGCCAACGAGCGCCACCGCTATTTGATTAAGCCAAACCTAAATAATTACGGGTA
>JACCDG011292749.1_pt1 | contig 11968 bp, 19 predicted proteins | sample 7442471 | NCBI WGS metagenome assembly JACCDG01 (sample SAMN15323444, study PRJNA562643) | freshwater metagenome | isolation source: river surface water | place: USA:Blue River Watershed | collected 2017-08-17
ATGACCTGACCAAGCTATCAGCCGACGAAGAACAAGCGGCGAGGCGCCTGATCGAGATTTGCCAAGAAATCGCAGGGCAGTATGCCAAGAACTGAAATGGCCTCAAGACGTAGCCGCAACCGGCGCGACAAGCGAGCGCCCATCCCCGACTTTGACGATCCACAGCCCCGCATGCCGGGGCTTTCCATTTCTGGAGCCATGACCACCCGCCCGACTGGCCCACCGCCGACCGGGCCTACCAGCACCACCACGCCGCCTGCCCCCAATGCCGCGCGGCAGGCACAAGCCCAAACACCCAGCAGCGCTGCCCCGAGGGGGCGCAGCTCTGGGGCACCTATCAACAGGCGGGTGATCCGCCGCATTTCACCTGGCTGCGCAAGCGGCCTGGATCTCGCGCTCCAGTGCGTCCGGGCCGGGGTCCAGCGCAGGGAGCGGCTATAATGCCAACGAAAGCCCCGATCTTGCTTGCCTTGGCGACAGCTACACTGCTGGTTTGGGAGCCCTTCAAGTCGGAGACTACTGAGGTTGACCTTACGCACTATCTTAGTAGCACCCATACCGACTTGGACTCAATACCTCTGGAGGTACGCCGTATGTGCGCAAAACAGGGTGGCTGCTTTGTAGTGCCAGCCTCGTCCTTTCACGATAGCATGAAGGCAGCCTACAGAGCTGGCGCCGAAGACTGTTCAAAGGGGTCTACCAAATGATTTTCTACGTCGTCGTGGCGGGTCTTGCCTCACTGTCCCTAACCTACCTCTCAGTGCGAAAGCTGAGCTGGCAATATGTGTTAGCCTCTCTGCTTCTCGGATGGCTCTTGTGGGCGCTGCTAGCTGTGTTCCTGATCTTCAAAGCTCTTCAAAGGGTGCTTTCTTATGGACGCTAGACAACGACAGATCCTGGACTACCTGTTCAACAATAGCAAGTCCTCGCACGCACAGGAACTAGCTAACGTCGACAGTCAGCCAACTGAGCCTATTCAGTCGGAGCCTCCTACCAAAGAGGGCATCACCTTTGATGTGACGACATTCAACCTTCTCCCGGATAGCGTAAAGCAGTCCGTTAACAACATGGTGCAAACCCTTGCGCAGGAGTTTAGCTATGGTTACCGGTAACGGTGGGGAGATGTTCAAGCTCATGCAGACACCGCCTAAAGAGGTACCTGAATCATGGGCTAACCATGCTACCTTGGTTTGGGGCGCGCCAGTCAACTTCCCAAGCTGCCCGGTAGGTTGGGAAGTTGCAGGTGTCTGTCAGCTAACACCAAATATGGTGCTGTGGGGCCAGCACATCAAGGCGGAAACGCAAGAGAAAGACACCCAGCTTATCAAGGACCTTCACACGGTGCTAGCACGCCTGAGGGACACCCCTTGCGTTAAGGGTTATCCAGGTTTGGACGACTTGCTGCTGCGGTCTGCCGCTCGGATTGAACTGTAAATAAGTCCTGAAAGGAACATGCTGCCTATGAGTACCAATTCTATTACTACCGTTGCTTCTGTTACGAACACCATTGTCTCCCTTGCACAGTCTCTTGTGCAGTTGCACGAAAGCATTGGTAGTCTCACCAGCAATCTGCAACCTATCCTACGCCCGTCAACGGACAAAGTCAACACGAACGCCGACGTCCCTACCTTGGAATCAGCTGACAGCCAGCTACTCAACCAACTAAACGCCCTGGTGGCCGAGGTTGACCGGGCTACCGCGCGGATAAGCAGTCTTGAAATGCGTAGTCAACTTTGATTACTAGGCCGTGCAGCTAGTAAAGATTTTTCTCGAAGCTCCGCAGGAACAGCTTGCCCGCCAGGTGGTTGACTTTGCCGCCACCTGGCGGAAACCTATGCCGACTATTGAGCAGTGTGACGAGACTCTCAAAATCATGGACAAGTATCACGCATCAACCCTGGCACGCACAGTGATGTTGACGATCAGGCAAGAGGTTATCGAAGCCCAACAGGATAATGTATCATGCAAGTAACCCATCGGATGGCCGTTTCCTCCAGCGAGATAGTAAACGAGTTCCTATACTCTGTCCTGGAAGACGGGCGCATCCTGCTGACAATTGACACGCCTGATCCACGGGGAGGTTTGCGTGATCGAAAGTCAATCTTCCTGACCAAGGATGCACTATCGGTGCTGAGTTCGAGTTCCAATTTCTTCCTAGAAAACTCGGATAACTACAAACTCCCAACTCCTGAGGCCATGCTACTATGAACTCTTTTCCTTTCTGGTGGGACGGACTCTTTCCGTTGCCTCCAGCCCCTGAGAAGAAGCCCTTTGACCTGGACACCCTGGTCGCAGAAGCCCAGCTAAGGCTGACACTTCAACTTGAGCGCGATGTGGCAGCTCATCTACGCCAGCTACGTTCAGGCGGCCGCCACCGTTTGTTAGGTGGAAACGGCGTAGGCGTAACGTCGGTCCTTGCACTCGAGGACTTAGGCGTAACGTCAGGGGTCCTCACACTCGAGTGCTCTGGCAAACTTGAGTATGCTCTGCTCCCTGGGGTGTCGGACAAGAAGGAGAAAGAGGGAACCTTATTTGGGCTGCGTTGCCTACCGTCTAGGGTGCATCCGTACCTCCGTCGATTCATTAAGGAGCTCGAGTGAAACTTAATCAGCTCGTATCGAAGTCAGACCGTATGCGCAAAGCCAACTCTCGTCTTGTGCGAGTTGTTGGTTACAAAACAGGTTTTGACAAACAGGGCCGACCCACCGCGGTCGCCAAAACTTACACGCCACGCGAGTACACCATCGGTATGCGGTTGGTCCGAGCAAAGGACCAGAACAAGTACGTATCGTCGGTCAAGTTCCTGGATAAGCAGTTGAACTGCAAGGTGTCTTGTTCATGCCCTGACTTCATGTATCGGCATGAATGGGCGCTTGCTCAAGTCGGAGCAGCAGACATCATCTACGGCAATGGCGAACCCCCTGATAGCACGAACCCTGACCATCGACCAGGTCTTTGCAAGCACCTGCTGGCGTTGCGTGCTCTCATCAAAACCAAACACGGTATCTAGCCATGACCTACCCGTCACTGTACGAGAAGACTGGGGACATAAGGGACATCAACACGCTGTTGGTACCCCGCAGGGCTACCTTCAACCCTGCAAATGATTCGCCTGCTACTGCCTTGCAAATGGCGGCCATAATTCACGATCGGGATACAGCTGATGCGCTTCGCTATCGGTATCTTCGTGACACTCCGATGGAGCAATGGCCCGCTGAGTTGCTGACTATAGTGCGTCTTCAGCAGAACGCGAAGTGGGATTCAGCTATCGACGAGGCCCTTGCGTGCCCAGCAGCGAGGGACACGAATGTCTAAGTTACCTAAACAATGGCGGCACTGGTGTGCCGACCAGAAACTGAAAATTCACGGCTACAAGAAGGGGCAGCGTCAGTGGCAGTGGTTCTGCCTCAAAGGTAAGGGTTATGTATGGCGGGTCAACTGCTACGGAATGCTGCAACGAGGGGACTCGTACAAGGACTTCGATAGATGGGCTCTGTGTAGCATTGACGAAGTGCCACTCCCACTAACCCTCGCAGAATTTCGCGCAGCGGTCAAGCTTCTGTTGGAGAAAGCGCATGGCTAATGATCCTGACTATCAACACGGTTCACTTGAACAACTCTTGGTTGCGGCAGGTCCATGGTATGCTGTTCCTGAGCGTAAGTATCACAACTGGGATCACGCTGTGAGCGTACACCATACGCTGCTGCAACTGTGCCCGTCAGTTAGTTTCAAAGCCTTGCTTGCCGCAGTATGGCACGACGCAGTCTATATCCCTGGCTCTCAGTTCAACGAGCTGGCGTCAGCGGATGCTCTCTGCTACACTGCTAAGCTGCTTGGTAGTAGTGAATGGCTAGATATGGCCGAAGCTGCTGGCACGCTGGTAAAGTCTACCAGCATAGCAACTCACCAGACCCCAGAACATATTAAGGGAGAGTTGGCTTACCTACTTGACGCTGACCTGCACAGCCTTGGTGCAGGTGAATACTGCAAGTTCGTAGAGCGACAGATCGCCATCGCCGAGGAATGGTGTACCCCTTACAGCTTCCGTTTCAAAGAAACGCGTGAGGTTGCTCTGCGGAATCAGGCAGCGTTCCTACATGACCTGCGTGGTCGTCGCAGCCACCTCTTCCACACGCAAGAAGCTCGAGAGTTGTTTGAGGTAAATGCTCACAACAACATTCTTCGCTTCTACCAAGAGAACTGTTAAGCCTTGCTAGAAGGAAGACCGTGAGTTACCAGCACAGTGAGACCTTTGCCAACCTAAAAAATCTGCGGGAGAAGATCTCTGGAAACCTCACGAGCTTCCAGTGGCTTCACACTCTCGACTTCTTCATCGAGTCAGCAATTGACCCGATTGCAACTGCCTATCCGGATTACCTGGACAACTACTTTGCTAAGGTCGTGGCCTGGCAAACTATCAAGCCCAGCGTCAAGTTCTCGCGCAATGCGAAGGACACCCTACCTGCAATGCTGTTCAATAGCTTGACCACAGATGGGGCGGATAAGCGCAAACACCAGAAAGCCATGATGTTCAACCGTGGCGTCCTTTTTGGTTTGATAAACTCCTATCAGCAAACTGTAAATACTTATATGCAGCTACACGATCCTGGGGTTAAGATGCCCAGGGCTCGACGGATGCTGCTGATTGCACTGGCAGAGCAGCGCACCTCGCCTTATCTGTACCCAGCTACCTTGCAGGTTCGCTTCTGGTCAAACAAGGCGTACACCTTCAAGGAGTTGATCGTGCAGAAGTACGTTCGCTTGGCGCTGATGAACGCCAAGCGAACGTACATTGACGTTGAGTTTCGTCAAAAGCTCGACGACATTATCCAAACTTACCTGATGTACCTATCCAAGGCCATCGACCGTTGTGACTCTCGCCAAGGCGTGCTTACGACTTTTATTCAAACCTGGTTTTACTCTGCGCGTGCAGAAATTAAACGCAACGTGTTGGAGGAGCAGCACTCCTCATACGAAGAGCTGATTGAGAACGGGGTCTTCGCGGATGCAACGCAGCCTGACTGTCGGTACGAAGTTGTGCAGCACGTTGCTTGTGTAGCAAAGGAGCTAGACCCTGATGGTGCATTGCGGTTCTCGTTAGGCATTCCAGAATTTCTTAGCTCAAGTCAACTGAAAATTTTATCAACCCACAAACTAGGAGCATAATGTGGACTTAGATGATGCAAAAACCAGTCGGAGCAACGACCGACGACCCGATGTAGGCGACCTTGTTGAGGTTTACAAGTTTCCTGAAAAGAAGTGGACGACCATCCGCCTTACACCGGGCTTGTTCAGTCGCGCTCGTTACTGGATTAAGACAAAGAAGAAGGATGGCTCGCCTTCCAAATTCCCTATCGAGTGTCCCTCTTACGACCCGCAGGCACAGGAACGTGACTCTACTGTACCTGACCCTTGGCGCGACCATGCGGATCGAGAAGCGTCCGCCATGTCTGAAGCCGATCGTAAAGACAGCAAGGCCCGCGAGCGTCTGAACATTCAATACACGCAAGACTGGTTCATGGAGGGCATTGTCCGATCTATCCAGAAGCAGCTCCCTGAGCGTATGCCGAAGCCTACTGCGGCAGAGCGCAAGAGTGGGTTCAAAGACAAGGACAGTGACAGCCTGACGGCCAAGCGCGTGGTACGTCTTGGCAAGTCCCTGCTTGGCAAACTGCAAGAGCTCAAGGGGCTGAACACGGTCGAAACAAAGAGCGGCGCTGTTAAGGCTTTCTCTGTTAACGATCCGAAGTTCGGTCGTGACATTCGTGTCTACTACGACAGCTCTAAGGCACCCGCCGACCAGTATCAAGTCCAACTTGGTGACAAGCGCACTCCTCTTACAGAAGAAGAACTGGCTATGCTGGGCTGGGACCTGGCCACCGCCTGTGCACCAGTTACCGCTGGTATGGACGAGGAAGCTCTCAAGAAGTATCACAAGCAGGTCAAAAACGACTTTGACCAGTGGGCAGCCAAGATGGGTATCAAACTCAAGAAGGCACGCAAAGATGTGGACGAGGACGAAGACTTCGACGATGACGAGGATGACGAACCTAAGTCCAAGAAGAAACCCGTGAAGAAGTCAAAGGATGACGACTTCGATGACGAGGACGAGGATGACTTCGACGATGAGGATGACGAACCCAAGTCCAAGAAGAAGCCTGTCAAGAAGCCAGTGAAGAAGTCTCGTGATGAAGATGAAGACGAAGACGAAGACGACTTCGATGACGAGGACGAGGACGAGGATGACGAACCCAAGTCCAGGAAGAAGCCGACAGCCAAGGTCAAGAAGCCGGTGAAGAAATCCCGTGATGACGACTTCGACGATGAAGACGACGACTTCGATGACGAGGACGAGGACGAGGATGACGAACCTAAGTCCAAGAAGAAGCCGGTGAAGAAATCCCGTGATGAAGACGAGGACGAGGACGACTTCGATGACGAGGACGAGGAAGATGAAGCCCCCAAATCCAAGAAGAAGCCGACAGCCAAAGTCAAGAAGAAGCCAGTGAAGAAGTCTCGTGATGAAGACGAAGACGAGGACGATGACGACTTCGATGACTAATCGCTAGGTATCACAAGCAAGGGGTCGTGAGCTTCGGCTCACGACCCTTTTTGTCGTTTCAACTTAACACCCTTTGCTATGGCACCCAGAACAAAACCCAATGCGGAAAAAGCCCCGGTCAAAAAGTCTACTAGTCCGCGTTTAGACGTGAGTTCGCTCTATAGCGACACTATCGACGTTATCGAAAAGCGTCAAGGTCTCGACACAACTGGTCTAGACGTTGCACCCCCTATGTCTACAGGCTTGCTGCAGGTGGACATGATCCTGGGCGGTGGCATCCGCAGCTGTATGCTCACTGGTGCAGGTAACGAACAGTGTGCGAAGACTACCTTAGCACTCACTGCTATGGCTGCAGCGATCAAGGAAGAGATTCCCTTGATCGCCTTCATTGACTTCGAGGGATCAACGAAGAACTCTAAGCCGTATGTGCAGTCCATCCTGAAAGGTTCAGGCGTGAACCTTACCGTTGACCAGGTATTCGGCAAAAAAGACAAAGTGACCGGGGAATGGGCTATCCGACCACGGGTGCGTTACCGTGCGGAGACCATTCTTGAGCGCTTTTACGAGTGGCTTGCCCAGATTCTGCGGGAGCTTCCTGACAAACGCTACGTTGCTGGTGAGTGGTGGCTGGTTTTCGACGAGAAGAACAAAAAGCATGTTGCCAAAGTTGGTCAGTTTGCCGACAAGAACATGGCCCGCAAGTACGGCAACGGTTTGTGGGTGCCCGCACCTAACGACAAGATCCAAGGCATCGTCTTTGTCGATAGCTACACCGCTATGAACCCTGCAGTCAAGGACGAGGAGGACATCAGCAACCAGCTGTCAGTCAAAGCATCTGCCTTCTCGAAGCAGCTTGAGCGTATCAAGGGGCGCATGGCTGACAAGATGGTCACGGTGTATGGTCTGAATCACCTGCGCTCCAATCCTATGGCCATGTTTGGTCCTAAGGAAGACGAGAAGGGCGGTAATGCTCTCAAGCAATTCTCCGATGTGCGGCTGCGCCAGACTTCGCGCTCGTTGTCAGGTCCTAAAGCGTACTTCTCGCCCAAGCCGGGTAAGAAGGGTGGCGAGGCTACGTTCAACGAGATTGAGCGGTCTGTCGAGTTCCCTGGCACCAAGGATGAGTATCGCTACGTTCACGTCAAGGCCATCAAGAACAAACTGTGGACTCCTGACCGTGTCGGCTGGATCCGCATTTGGAAAGAAGACGGCAACGGTGTTGCACGAGGCATTGATCCATTCTTTGACGTTATGGCATACCTCAAGGACACAGGTCAGGTAAAGGGGCAGCGTGCAGCTCTGAAGCTCAACCTCGAAGGTCTTGGTCCCGCCAAGGTATCACTCACCTGGGAGGACTGCAAGCTCTGGGTTCTTGGCGACAAGGAAGCCATGACCAAGGTAAGTACCAAAGCTGGTTACAAGCCTATGAACCTGCGTGCTTTTTGCTTCAAACAAGTGAAGTCTGGCGTAGGCGAGGATCTCTACGTTAAGGTCAAAGCCGCCAAGGACGCAAACGGCAGTAGCGACGATGACGACTCGTCAGCAGACTGACATGGACGTCATAGGTAAAAGCTCTGCAGAGCAAGCCTCCGAGGATGCACTAGCTGCATCCTTAGGCAGGCTTGCCTACGCGATACCGAGCAAAGACAACCGGCGATCAAGATTCTGGTTTAAGCTGGACACACCTCCTATCGAACAGATCAAGGAGGCGATGAAGCCCCGTGAGCTTGAGCATATAGACAGCGAGATTGTCGATCGGTTGGAGGCGTACAAGGCGGAATCCCCTCCGATTCTGCAAAAACACATTGAAGACATCAGAGAGTTCTTCTTAACTGAGATTGCACCTAAGACGCTTGCTACGTCTGGCGGTACTATCCAGGCAACAGAGGTGGTCCGAAGGCTGCTAGATACTGAGGTAGATGGGTCAACAGTATCTCGATTTCAGAACATGGTCAACCGAGCCACAACTTTGAAGATGGCAATGTTCGTGTGCAAATACTTTGGACTTCCCGACTCATACCTCGACAGCATTGTTGGTAACCAGCCGTCGCAAAGCTCTCCGCAGGAACAGGCAGTAAGACTCATGTCTCAACTTGCTCTTTCCCAGCAACGCACTGACGGTAAAGTAGACAGGATTTGGCGTGAGATCAGAGACCGACCTAATGAATGAGTTGTTCCCCGATCTGATGGAACCGGGATACACTAAGCAGTCAGGTATCCTGGTTCCGCAGAAAACGTATGCGGACGACTTTGACATCATAGCGAAAATGAACGAGGCAAAGGACCCTGACACAGGGCTTCTTCGAGACCTCAAGATTGACGACGGCGACCTACACCATGCAAGCAGTTTCTATGACTTCTGTTTCAACGTCATCAAAGGAGACGCACACCCGCCCTGGATGATGCAGATGTGGATTGGCCTCATGCTATTTGCAGAGGTCTGTCCAGTCTGTTCAGACAAGCGGTGGCTGTCCCTAGACTACATGATCTCCAACGTGGATCGCGGCGCACCTTCTGAGGGCATCGCCGACCACCTTAAAATCCTCAAGCATGGCGTGTGCCCAAAGTGCAAACGCACGAAGCACGAGCTTATCAACAAGTGGGGACTGGTAAACTACGTTGAGCTGGTTAACGTGCTGGGTCAGCGGTCAGGCAAGTCAGCCTCTGCTGCTACGTACTCAAGCTATACGACCCATCGTTTTCTCAAATTCCCTAAGCTAGCCACGCTAACAAAGGCGATGCAGAAGTCAACCGAGTTGACCGGCACTTTCGTTAGCTTGACCTTCAACAAAGCATTGTCACTGCTTTGGACTCCATACATCAATATCGTCAACGAATCAGCTTGGTTCAACTCTTACCACAAGATGTTGGATGACGCTGCCAACCGTTACGGCGTAGAACTCTACCGGAAGAAGGACGAATACATCAAGTATTTCCACAAAGGGATCCGTTTCTACCCAACGAACCCTAAGTCCCAAACGCTGCGCGGCGACAGCCGGTTGCTGGCCATCATCGACGAGTTGGGCTTGTTCCCTTTGCCTACAGGCAACGAGGAAGAGGACGAGAAGTCTGATCGTGCAAACGCGGACGAGGCGCACAAGTCCTTATCTAACAGTTTGACGACCGTACAGTCCGTGCACCTTGAACTGCTGGCAAAGGGATTGAACTGCCCACCGGCTCTCATGCTAGGTGTATCCAGCCCTATCTCTATGCGGGACAAGGTCATGCGCTTGCTCGCTGATTCGCGCACTGACACAGGCAAGAAGTACATCCTGGGTGTTAATCTGCCTACCTGGAAAGTCAATCCCTTCATTGGGCGCGACCATCCAATGATCGTCAAGGCTTACGCGTCTAACCCTGAGAAGGCTGAGCGCGACTTCGGCGCGACACCACCCCGTGTCAGCCAGACGTTCATTAAACCGCAGCAGGTGCCAGCAACAATGTTCAAGCACAAGAACAGTCACCTGCTTCAATACTGCTACGACGTACCAGGTATGCTGTATGCGAAGCTTCAGCGTGTCTACTCGCCAAAGTTTCCGTCGGTGGTAACTATCGACGCAGGTTACACCAACAACAGCTTCACGCTGACTGGTGGTCACTTTGATTTTGACCGGCAGAAGACAGTGATTACCACAGTGTTGGAGATCATGTGCCATGACCTTCGTAACATTGACTTCAACCTGGTTTACAAGAACGTCATTCTACCTGTGCTGAAAGATCTGAATGCGGTGTTGCTGCTGGCTGACCAGTGGCAATCACTAGACATTTTGAGTAGGGCGCGCGAAGACATGGGTATGCTCCCTGGAGGGAAAAACAAGTACCGGTGTGTGACCAAGCAGTATAGCCCGCGTCGTAAGGATTTCGACTCGCTGGTCTCCATGATGGAAAACGGTGGCTACGAGTTTCCGTTCTTGAGTCAGGCTGACTACGATGAGGTGACCAACACCTACATTGACTACACCACGCTGAAGGACCAAGCCATGAAGCATCTGTTGCTACAGATGCTGACCGTTAAGGATATTGGTGAAGGGAAGGCTCCAACAAAGGGCGAAGGCTTTACCGACGACATCTTTAGAGCGTTGGTGCTTACTGGCAAGATCCACGATGCGAAAGTCATGGAGCGTCTACGTGAAGCTCAGGGGTGGCTGAAACAAGAAGGCCGAACTGGCATGCCAATTCCAGCGTACCGTTCTCGAGGGTAGCGAACAATTTTATGGCATAAACACCCACAGAGACTGCTATGGCCCGCAAGAAGAAACCGAAAAAGATCACACGCTACACTATGCCTAATCTGGTTATCAAGGCAGACAAGTTAGTTCTGTCCGCAGATCCTGGCTCTCGGAATTTCGGTATCGCTCTTGTAGGCCTGGAGAACAATCAAGTGAAGGTGTATGCTAACTCTGTGATGATGCGTCCGGTGGACAACCTTGTAGCCTTCACCGATACCAGCACCTTGTTTCTCAAGGAGATCCAGCAGTGGATGGCTTTCGGGCCTGACGGAGTTGTGGCTGAGCGTTTCCAAACGCGAGGGAACGGAGGCCCACTTATCGAAATGGTGAGTTCTATGCTGGGTCTGATCCGCGGACGCTACCCGAAGACGCCAATCAAGTTGACTATTGCGTCAGCTTGGAAGAATCGAGTGCAGCGTCGTTTTGGGGTCGACCTTCGAGAAGTCTATACCGAGATAGCTGTCCAGCCTCACCAGCTAGACGCAGCGTTGATTGGTGTCTTCGGGCTTGAAGAAGGTCTAGCCACAGTTCTTGATTATGATCTGGACGACGTTATTGCACAGGTCGAAGCTACCTCACTGATAGGAACAAAATGAAACTCCCAAGCGCATGGAAGCTCGCGGCCTCAGCCGGCGAGAAAAAAGTCGAAGCCCGAATTGACATGTCTGCGGACGTTGCAGGCAAGGGTAAGTGTCCCGAGTGCAAACAGCAAATGGAGATCGTAGAAGCATCGGGTTCGCGTATGTGGGCCTGTGCCCAAGACCGCATAACAATTCCCCTCCCCAATGACCACGACAAAACCCAAGGCTAAACGTAAGCCAGACGAGAAGCTAGAAAAGTTGCGTAACCAGGTCACCGTTGGTGCTAGCAAGCGGATCTCAAAGCTCAATACCAAGGGTATGCGCTCGATCATCGGTGACTCTGCGGAAGCCATCCAGCAGTTGCTGGAGTCTAACTCAAACGAGTCGGCGCTGGCATTGATGCAGAAGCGTCTACTGCAGGCAGTTGTGGACACCCTGCCGTTTGCAGAGCATACCATTCGTGCAACTAAGGGTGCAAAAGGCGTTTATCAGTTCAACAGCTTAATCACAAGTATTCGTGAGCTGATGATAGACATGCAGTCGACCCGGGACAAGGGTGCGATTGGTGCGGAGATGGTGGAACGTATTATTCGTC
>JACCDG012054213.1_pt1 | contig 11967 bp, 11 predicted proteins | sample 7442471 | NCBI WGS metagenome assembly JACCDG01 (sample SAMN15323444, study PRJNA562643) | freshwater metagenome | isolation source: river surface water | place: USA:Blue River Watershed | collected 2017-08-17
CCCGGACAAGAATCATTCGATCCACACCGGATATCAGCTCAAAAAAACTCGATCACCCAAGGAGCCGCAGTCGACTATAGGCTTCTAACGAGAGAACTCAACGAGCAAACCATCGGGCTTAGCACCGAACAAACCACTTCCTGCCAGGACCTCGCAAAAAATCTGTCCGCTCAACTGCAATCCTTCTTCGGACGCAGACTGACCTACCTCCTAGATCAGGGAGACTTAGACGGCTTCTTTTCCGAATATATGACCCTGCTGAGTCCTTGGGTGATTTGGTCCGATCGAGCCTCAATAGGCTCAGAGTTCAGCAGCCAAGAGAAAAAGGCACTCTCCCTACTTCTTGGCGAACTCACCAAGAGCCTCGAGGGAACTTCCTGGCAGAATTACGCCGACCTCAATCCATTGCTGCAGAGTTGGAACCCTGAGTGGCTGGAGATCCTAGGAACAGATGCACCTGGTGCAGTGCTGATCCGAGAGAGAAAAATCGCACTCCAGATCCATGGCATGCAGAAACTCGAAGTAGGGTTTTTCTTGTTTCATGAGCTCTCCCATTTGGACGATCCGCGGATCAAGGCAGGTGAGTCCGTTAGCGACTTTCACAAGGAACAGTTCGCGTGGCGGCGTAGCATCGACTTTTTGAATCTTCTACGCGAACGGGGCGTCGAGATCCCCCCATTACTGTTGACGATAGAGGCAGCCATTCATGCGAGCGCAGGCATTTATGAGTCCAGCGAAGATCCTTACCGTGGCTTAGACAATTGGATTGAGGCCGTGATAGGCGTACGGCGCGTAAGGAGCTTCAAGCCAATATAGGGAGCGCGCTCCTGTCCATCGGTCTGGCCACGGCACTGGGTGACTGCACAATGGTGAAAGTATCGGGAGGAGCGCGCGGACAAGTGGGAGTGGCAGGTCGATCTGATGCACGGCCGGTCGGGTTCTCTGGAGCTTTGGGCGAGGCCTTTGCAAGGGTGGAGTTCGCCGGCGGGTCGACCTCGATGATCATCAAGGTATTTGGCGAAATCGGAGCACGAGTCCTATCTGATCCTTCGGCTGATTTAGAGGAACTGAAGTCAGGATCTCAAGGATATATTCAGATTGGAGCGGCTGGGACATTCTAGTGTCAATGACTGTAGGTCCTGTCTCGTAGAAGATCATTTGTCCAAGTTTATTGGCCAAAGAATTTTAGTTAGGCAGAGCACTGACAAACGGTGCATCAAACTTACAGTATTTGCCTCTGAACTGACTCCAAGCATCATCCCATTGAACCCAATCAGGATGATCCAACGAATAACCTCCCATTTTCCCCTCGATGAGCATCTCGAGCAAAATAGGTGCGAGATCGGGCGGAATTTCGCTCGGAGAACAAGGGTCATGGGTCTTGAAGTAGCCTGGACTGCGGCGACTGAATAAAATAGCACTGACAATACTTGCGGACATTATACCAAAATGCTTTTTACGGTCCGGAAGGGCTAAAAAAGCCCGGCTAATTTCAGGAGTCCAGTTTTTATACGAGGCCTGGTGAACATACGAGATAGGCACATTATGGTTCGGAAAATACTCTGCGTTTGCAGGCGTGATTCTGTAAGCTTGCAACGCTCTAGGGTGGAGTAGGATCCTGAGTGCTAGCTCCGGACTGATTTCAGATCTTTGGTCTTTGGCTTCGGAAAGCTGAAGCTGAATGCGCGCTGAGATGTCCGAACTGTCACCGGGAATGGTGGGCTGCGCAGCCACTCCCTTTCTTCCTTCTTGTGGGCTAAAGTAGAACCTCCCAGGAAGGTGTCGATCTCCGGATTGCCCCCTTCGAGGAGACTGGGCGGCATGTCTCTTTGGAGAAAACTCCTCTTCCTCGTCCTTCTTCTTGATCGCATCACATTTTTCGCCAATAACTGCATTCCGCGCAGGCCGATCCTCACCTTTGGCGAGTCTACCCAAAATCTGGCTAACTTGCTCTTCAGCGGACAGACCATGAACTTCGGCCAGCGCCAATGACTCTGAATGAATCCTAAACTCATGAGCGTCCAAAGCGACATTAAGAGCTCTAAAATGAGTATCTTCTGTGGCTATAGCTTTAAAAAAAGCGGCCCGCTTCTGCTCGTCGATAAGGTTGTAGGTACGAATGAAAAGAGTGGCCGAAAGTGAGTCTGGCTCATCTAGGCGCTTTAGGAGCGGTTCCCATTCAGAAAACTTTGGAGCAACGAATAGTGTCGCTTGAGGTTTCGGGAGATCGCTGAACTTGGCGGCCGTAGCGCTCCAATTGTTCTCTCTATCATTCTCACTCTGCAACGTTGAAACAAGCGTCCGGTACCTGCGAACCGCTTCAACATTCTGCTCGATCTCTCCTTGCTCCAAGTCGACTAAGGTCTCAGGGTGCTGAATCATCCTTTGTGCCTTGGTAAAAACAGGATTGCTGATTAGTGCATTTAGATCTCTCTTGATCAGCCCTCGAGCTGCTTCTCGCCGTGCAGGTCCCGAAGATTGAGACAAGATAGTCCGTAGATCCTTATCATCTCGAGTCACATAAACAGTTTGAATGTTATATCCCTTATCGACAATCAAAAGACTTTGGTCCGCAGGGAATTCACCCTGAGCAACTTTTCTTTCAAACTCTTCGGAGCATTCCTCGTATTGCCAACAACCTCTTGGTCCTTCACGATAGCCTGAATCCAAACGAGAAAGCTCAATATACTGGCTCCAGGTAAGAAAAACGCCCCCTTCTTCTTCCCTAGCCTGCAGCACTCTTCTTGTAACGTCGTCAGCATCATCACTGTCGCTGCAAGGACAGTCCCCCATCAATGTACGAAAATTACTAATTGTTTGATCAACAACAGGGTTAGCGGTTTTGAGCTGGGTCAAATAGTTTTTAAGAACTTTACCTGGAGAAACCCCCATAGCTTGCAATGACTTTACATTCGATGAATCGCCGGCTGGAAGCTTGTCAATATAGGAGGCTAAGATGTCCAAACTAGCGCTGTCGTATTTGCCTAGGTCTCGGCGCAGGCCGGTAACAAACTTCTCGCCATCTTGCCCGCTTGCGGACCGCTGAAGAATCCTTAAGAACTCACCTTGATCCCTAACCCGCATAAGATCACCTAAACCAAACGTACCGTCCTTCAACTTCTTCCAAACCGGCTCACGACCCTCTCGAATGCTGTACCCCTGGGCGTCGTAGTCTCTGACAGCTTGAAGCATTGCCTCGCCATTTTTGGTTTTGGAAAGCTTAAGGAGAAGCTCCATTCTATCAGGATGCTTTGAGAGGGCTTCAACTACGGTCTTCTTGTCTTCACGTTTGTCGAGCTGACCCAGCATGGCCTCGAGATTTGGAGAGTCCAAAAAGTCGCTGGTAATCCGAGAAATCTCTTTAGAGGAGAGGCCAAGATTTGCATTGAAGAGATCAGAAATGAATTCAGCAGCGCCTGTCAATCCCAAGGACTTTAAAGCTTTTGCGACAACCGAGCCAGTCTCTCTGAGATCGGGGACATCCGGCGCATCTCGGTCTTCAAAATAGCGAGAAGAACCGTATGGATATTTACCACGCACGACGACCGTCCGCTTGCGCCGAAGCTTATACTCCTTAGCTTTGTCGTTTGCTTCATTGTTAGGTTTGTCGACTGACTTACTGGCGACTACTGTGGACTTAGACTGAGGCTTTAGCGTAGCAAGCACATAGCGCTCTGAACCCTGGACCTGCCCACTCTCGGACGAGAACTGATCCAGCCAATAGTAGGGATGCAGAACCCTGACTTCGGCTGCATGAGGTGAGATACTTTCGGCAGTCAACCTCTCTCCCGTAAAAGCATCGGTCACGGTTTGGTTCTCAGTGATCCAAACTGCTCGGAAACCGTTTTCTGCTTTCACGACGGCTAAGCGCTGAGAAGGTGTACTCGGGTCTCCTGGAATCTCCGTTGCGCGAGCCTTTGCGAGTGTCGAAAGCATGAGTTTCGCGACAGCCTCATCGTTCCCTCCGTTACCCCACAAAAGCTTGATCATCTGGGAATTGCCGCTGGGGCGGATATTAAAGAATCGCTTGAGCAAATCTTCCGATTCGGGCCCTGGATCTAATATTTCCTTTTCGATGGCATTCAATTTACTGAGAACGATAGTGTAGTCCCATTGCGTGATTGGGGTCTTGGACTGTGCAAGCTCCGTTTCAAGAAACATCTCGGAGAAATTGAATCCGCTAGCCGTAAGATCCTTAGAATAGACATCAACAGCTTTCTTTGCCTGCGCCTTCCAATACTCGACTCCCCTACCATAAGCGATCGGACTTGCATCGCGTTGTGCCTGAACGCGAAGCGCGAGCTCCGAGAGTTGTTCGATTTGCTTATTGCGTTCTTCTGATGTCATCCATCCTAATGATGAAGATGCCGAGGATGCTGATGAATCGACTACTAAACTATGAGCATGAGGAGATGAATCCTCATTGGCTTTAGATTCACTGAAGCCTTGATCAGAATTGCCGCTCCCCTCTTTACTGCTCGGGACTCCTTTCGCGTTGTTTTTTGAGGCCATGTCCGGAATCTGGCCCTCGGCATGAGCAACGGCATCCTTTGTGGAAACAATGTCTGTTGAATTTCCGACATGACTGCCCCTTTTCTTAGAAGGTTGCGTCTCTACCGATGAATTCTGCGCCGACCTACTATTTGCTCGGGCTCTACTGGGCTGAAGTGGGACTCGAGTCTGGGTAACACTTGGTGTTGGCTCGGACTGAGCAAGACTTCCTTTCTGTTTAGGCTTTTGCTTCAAGTAGCTAAATAACCCAAGAGACTGCTGAGGAGGCGTAGAGGTAGCATCGTCACTAGCAGCGAAGTCCTGCTCCTGGATGGAGGGCTGCACCTGCGGCTTAAGCTTAGGTGGAGTCTGGGGCTTCGTTGATCTAGCCAAAAGCACCTGACGCATGCGAGCGAGTGTGAAGGGTATTGGCCTGTGAACTCTCTCGCCCGCATCATCGCGCTTCTTCACTGCAACGGCCTCTTCAAAGCTCAACGGATTTCTTGGCAGTTCAGAAAAGCGAGTGATTCCCATTTCAGTCAGGGCTTCAGAGTACACTCCGCGTGTAGCTGCACGCCAAAGTTCCAACAGGTTGTTAAGATAGGTCATACGAAGACTGGCCTCTTCGACCTTGCCTGCGCGTTGCTTGAGCCGTTGCTCGTCGGAATAAGATTGATCTTGCAGGAGGTGCTGAAGCACATCCAGCTCAAGTCGCAATTTTGTCAACTCAACTGGCAATAGCTTTTCGTACTCTTTGGCAGCCAACTCCCGATCCTTAAATGTATAGAGTAGAATCGCTTCCGAGCTTGAAAGTGGTGTCTGCTGCTCATCTCTCAAGCTTGATTCAAAATGATCATAGGCTCTCTCCACTTCATGAAATCGCTGTGCGATCGAATCTGCATCGAGCCGGTCAGGCTGCAGCCCCTCAGCTAACCCTATGTACGGAGCCGAGACATAGATCACGGCGATCAAGGCAATAGCTGAAACCAAGCGTTTAAACATCGATCGACGATTAGCAAATGAAGTGCCAGTTCATTCAGCAGCCGGGTGAACTTTAAAACTCTATTTGTTGCGTGTATTTAATCGAAAAAAGACGCATCGAGCGCTCATCGACGAATGCGTAGACTCAGCCTGCTGTACGCTTACTGGCAAAGTGTCGAGTGCCTGGGCAGGGTCAAATTGATACTCGCAATTGAGCAACTCATCGCCATCGGCCTCTTTCAAGGCAATGACGTTGATCTCACTACTTACCGACAGCCGATATAAAATCACTCTGCATAAGTAGATTATCTCTATCCAATAAATATAATATAATGAAGAAACCCATTCGTTTAGTTGATGAGGTCAAGCAACGCTACCTTGTCCCATCTCTTCCCGAACGGAAGATGTTAAGCCTCAATCTGACTAAACAGAATATACAGTGGCGATAAAAGGGAAAATCTTAATGAAAAGATGGATGGCATTTGGGCTCCTTGTTATTGCCGTTTTGACAACATCCGAGTTTACTATCTATCCATCCATTAGAACTTTGGTTGAGAATGGGACAATGCTCGTATTGTTGAACAGGTCTTCCGATAAGGTCCCTGTATATATAGAGGATCTACAACCTTCCCTGAAGGAAGTCGCCAGCTTGGGTGTATCCAGATTCGAGCTATGCGGCGAATTTAAGATTCCGATACCAGAAGAGTTCGAGTTCGAAGAATCCAAAGAGAGCTGCATTGTAAGGGAGAAGGCGGGACCAGGGCGCATCATTTTAGCTCTGAGTTTGAGTCCAATAGCGCTCTTGACCGAAAGAGCCTCCACCTTAGCCAAGCAGCCTGAAGAAGCTAAACAAGACACTCCCTATCTTCTCGAAATGCGTACTTACCTATCGCAATCCCCACATCACGCTCTCTTAAAGACTTTGAAGACCAATCCGGACTCTGTTCGTCTATTCAGAAACACACGTGACAACGCGTTTGATTTTAGCTTCATTCTGCTTAAGAAAGCTTTTGCTTATGCTGACCAGATTAGCCTTTATGAGTTGGATGACGCGAAAATTTTTGAGGTGAAGAGTCAGAAGTACAACAGCTATTGGGTTTTCGGGCCCAAAGGCAAACAATTCGTTCTCGCTGTAGAAAAAGAGCCAGTAAGCAATGCGAACTTTTTCATTCAAAAGATTTTGGCGGAACCGCTACAGGGGGTGGCTGGGAGCTTGGGGCAATTTCCTGAAATAGCTCCATCAATAGTTACCGTTCCAAGGGCTGAAATTGACATCGCACTTTCAAAGTTGAGCTTCGTACTTTCCCAAGCAAGGGCTGTTCCCTTTTTTTCGAATGGCAAACCAGTCGGATATCAAATCACCATCGATCCCGAATCTATCTATGGGCACTTAGGATTTAAAAACAACGACGTGATCTATTTTGTCTCTGACCAGCAGGGCAGGAAGTATGACTACAGCAAAAGTCCCATTGAGCTTTTAACTGCATTGAAACAAAAGAGTGAATTCACCGTTCGAATCAAACGTGGTGAAAGCATTTTTGATCAACAAATAAAATTTACTGATCCGACACTAAAACATTAATTTTCGGTCAGCATTAGCTCCATGCATGCGCCTTGTTGGATAAGATCCGCTCATGAGACTGAACACCCACTACTTGGTGGAATTTCTAAGTATTTGAAGAATTGGCCAGCAAATCGGATACACGCTTGGATTGATGACAGTTGTGACCCTGAAACTTGGGTTGCTTTGCTTAAGGTGGGCCGCCCCGCGCCGGTAAAATTCGAGTTCCAAATCTCGAAGTCCGGGGTGTTTTACAACCCATACGTCATATGCATCTGCCTTTTTCAGCCATTGCGCTTTAAATAGCGCGTCGGCGACAGTCATTCCTTCCTTCTGAGCCTGTTCGATCACCCAATCGACGAAACCCCGAGCCCACATCAGTCGATTTCGGCTCTGAAAAAACTCCACTCCTCCTTGACCGGAGCGCTCGATCAGTTGAGGGACAATATTCTCATCGAACGATGGTTGCTCCCACCTCGAGTAGCCTGTAGGTATCTCAAGTAAGTTTCTCTCCTGCCCTTGATAAGCATTGGCTCGCACATCTTCAAAAAAAATAGCTCTATCGAGATTGATCCCCTGAATTCGCCGGAGGTCCTTTTTTACATTGTGGGAGTTTCTAAATTCTGGGAGCTTCGATTCAAGATCCGGATCCGAATGACCCATCACTTCTCCAGTTTCTTCCTGAAACGCATTGGCACTAAAATCCCATTTAGTTGTCAAATCTTTGACTGATAGTACGCTGCTTGCTGCATCCAGTGCGTTTCTTCCTCCGGGAAGCTTGAGTTTAGAGAGCAGCTCACGATTGCGCTTTTGTGAGTTGGCGCTAAAGAAGCTGATATGCGCCCCCGGAATCTGCAAAAGCGACTCGATGAACTCGCCCGCGCCATCAGTGATTCGGTAGGATACCCCTTGAACATCAATGAGCTTTTCCTTTCGAATTTCCGAAGTCTTTTCCGCATCGACCGCCGTAACAAGGACATCGTCGATATCAAATACGAAGTCGATGCGTTCGCTGGCCCACAATATCTGGGAATGAAGCGCGAATGCTGTGACAAAGATCACAATTGGAGACACTCTACTTTTTCGGATCATCGGCTACAAGCCATTAGGGTCGCAGCTGTTTTTCAAGTCTATCCTTATTCGAGATGATATTTGCGCGTGTGCCTCCTGCCTTTCCATCACGAATGGATTCAATTTTCTGCCTTGTGCCGGCAAAACTTCAAACAAAGTGACCTCGACTGACTCTGTTTTTTTGAAGATCGCCTTATGCTTCGTGAAATAGCGTTGCCTTGAATGTAAACTGAAAGCATGATGAACCTTCGATTGGCAGCAGGCTCGTGAATGAATAGGACAGGTCATTTGACGAGCCCACCTCAAAAGTTATCGGATCGGATTTTATTTCTGGGGTTCTTGTTGATTCCGTTAGCTTGCACCCCCTTGCTTCAAGACAATTACACGATCGCAAAATGGCTCGTCATCTATGCCATCACTTTCCTGTTATTGATGGGTTTCGCGATTCAAGGACGTGTTGTCCGAATTCCAAGGGTCGGAGTCACCGAACTTTTCCTTCTAGCTGGGCTCGCTATGATTTACGGAATCAATCTCGCATTTCGCCGCTCAACCAACTTCGAAGGGCCGCTACTCAATCAAGTCGTATTCATTGTTTTGATACTTGCTTCTGTTTCGCATTTTTCGTCAACCATTGGCCTCGGACCCGTCTTTTTTGCGACCCGAATTTCGGCGCTCCTGGTCTCTCTCTACGGACTTTTGCAGCTGGCCGGCGTTCAGCTCATTTCTAGCTTGTCGGTTACCGATATTTCCTATCTCGTTTCCCATTCTTCGTTTTTTGGGCACATCAATATGACTGCTCAGTATCTGGGTTTCGCCGTCATTCTCTTGGGGCACAGCTTAAGGGACTCTCAAATTGGGACGAAAACTCGCTGGACTACAATGGGCATTCTGTTGATTGTGCTCTTTTATCTTGTGACGTTGAGCTGCAGATCAGTATGGGTTGCCCTGGCTATCGCGCAATTGTTTTACGAGGGACGTGGCCTGCTCAAGAAAGTGAGAATTTGGGCCCCCTGGGGGGCGGTTTTGATCGGGGCTTTGTGTATTTGTTACGCGTTCAGCCCTCACTTTCAATCAATCCTATCTAGATTAATACGCTCAAAAGGTTTGACCTCAAGTTTTCGGGTCGAGCTGTGGCAGGCAACCCTGGCGATGATCCGCGATTTTCCGTTCGGGATCGGTACAGACAATTTCGAGTTTTCGATCCTTCCTTATAAGCTCGGCCGAAATCTCGAGTTGAATGAGGGACTTGCTATCGAGACGCCACATAACGATTTCTTGAGGGTACTGGCCGAGCAAGGTGTGGCCTATTTTTTGTGTTTGCTTGCGACTTTGATTTTGTGGCTCAAGCAGCTTCGCTTGAGAGCGGAGCAACCAGATGGGTTCCGAGACTATAAACTTTGTTTCGCACTTTTAGCCTATTTTTCGATCGAATCGTTTTTTCAATTCCCATTTGAAACCCCAACCACGTTTTTTGTTATGGCGATTTTTATCGGTTGGTTCTTGGCCAATATCTATTCAAATAGCCAGTATTTCAGATTTGGATGGATCAATCGTGTGACAAGCCTTTCTCTAGCTGCGTTGGTGGCCTGGCTTGGCATGAATTACGGGTACTCACACTGGGTCATGAGCCGGTATTCATTGGACGGTGTGCGATTCAAGCAAGCGTGTCGTATTTTTCCAAGTCATTGGCGGGCCTGTATCGCAAGTGCTGACCAAGAGTTCATGGACGGAAATCTTGCGGATGCCAAACGCGACCTCCATGCGATACTGAGGCAGCATCCAAATCAATACTTTGCGATGCGAACATTGGGGCAAATTTACTTTAACGAGAATAATTCAAAAATGGGGTGCCAGATGTTCGGGGCTTATGATTCCCTTTTCAGTGGTCAGAGCAGCATTCACCAAGAATGGCTTCTGGGAGGACGCAGGAAATAGGTATGGGCTGTTTAGGCAGAGTACGGCGCTATTACAAACCGTTTGCCGAGTCATTCCTCAGTCGCATGTACGCAAGCTCAAGAACTTCGCGCACCTCGGGATTCTTTTGGCGTTCAAGGCCCGCTTCCAGGAATTGCTTGCGTTTTTGAGGGTCAGAATTGAGATCATAAAAGCTACTGAGCAAAAAAAGTGTTTGGTTTTGAGCGTCGTCGCTTCCTAGTGGAGAGTCGGGGTCACTCATGGGGCTTGATAGCGAGATGGGGCGTCCGATTTCGTCTACAAGCAACTCCGTCACGTGGCTCCGGGAAGTCGAATCCTCCGCCAATTGCAGAGCGGCCTTCCACAACGTTCGCCTGACGTGGGCCGTTAAGTCCGGGGTTCTCGGAGAATCTCGCCCTGATCGGTACAGTAGCTCAGCGACAGCCCAAAATTACCGCTGCAAATCAAATGATGTGGCTTTGGGTATGCGCCTTCAGCTCACTGCCGCCTACCAGGGGTATACTCAGCCCGTTTCTGGCCCGACCTATGGGTACGCACAGCCGGCGTCATTGCCACCTACATTGCCCCCTGCAGACGGTTACAGCCAAATTAATATTGCCTCAGGCCCGCCGCCTGCAGTCCCTGTCACTGGCACAATCTGGGACTATCAACAAAGCCCTCTGTTGACTCCTGGTTTAGGAAATATCAGATTCCACTGGAGCGGCGGAACGGCCATTGCTGCTACCAAATTTGTAATCGCACAAAACTTGACGCGACTCGATTTCCAGCGTGTTCTCGTTTGTGCAGATACATCCACCGTAAATACCGTTAAATAGCTATCGAGATGGATCCCCTCCATTCGCCGGAGGTCATTTTTTACATCGTGGGAGTTTCTAAATTTGGGGAGCTTCGATTCAAGGTCTACGGATCCCCGGCAAAGTCACCAAGTCGCTCAGCGAAACTCGGTCATTGACCGATCCTCGGCATTTGTCCTGCTCTGCCGAGTATAAGATAACATGAGTGGATCAAAGCATGGAGGACAGAACCCATTCAACCTCCTGATGAGCACTCGCTCTCAAACAGGATCAAGATCGACCCAGGATAAGCTTCAGCTCCTGAACCGCCTGCTGATCTTTCGGGCGATTCATCGCCTCCTTGACCTGTATCAGGTCATCGATCGAAATCACCTTGCATCGGTGACCATAGAGCGGAACTTCTACAGATCTGCGCTTGATCTCCTCGAAATCCCCTGCGGGCGGCGCTTTGGATAGTATGTCGAGCACGCCCAAATCCGTTTTCAGATAAATATTGTTTACACCCCGAAGATCAGAGGGATGTTCAGAGAACGACAGTCGCGCGGCAGGGTTCATTCGATGCCAAGGATGCAGATCTTTGAGGGCAGCGCGAAACTTCTCGATTTCGGTTTCGGTAATCGCTGCGCAGATATCGAGATATTGAGTGACGAGCGTCGAGCCATGAACCACGGCGGCAAAACCGCCGATCAACACGAAATCGACGTTATGAACGAGGAGGCGCTCAAGGAGAACTTTGAGATTCTGCTGCACGCAGCGCCTTTCCCGCCTCTTGAAGATCCGCCATCAGCTGGCGTGCGTTCTCGTGAGCTTCGATGCGTTCTTCGGGGGTTAGTTCGAGATTCGAGATGATGGCGGACTCCAACAGCTTTGCGGAGTCTTTGACGAACTCTGGTTTGGGAGAGTGTGATTGAACCATAGTAAGCGCTTATTCTGAGTTAGAACCAGAATAGGTACGATTAAAAACGAAAAAACCCCAAGATCTAGAGGATCTTGGGGTTTTTAATAAATGGCGTCTCCACGGGGATGGCCTTCGGGCTTCCAGCCCTCAGGCAGTCGTAAGGACAGGCGGACGCCTCCTGCGTCCCATCTTTTATATTTTCGCGCTTTGCGCGAAGGCTCCTCGAACACCCGGCC
>JACCDG011021937.1_pt1 | contig 11966 bp, 15 predicted proteins | sample 7442471 | NCBI WGS metagenome assembly JACCDG01 (sample SAMN15323444, study PRJNA562643) | freshwater metagenome | isolation source: river surface water | place: USA:Blue River Watershed | collected 2017-08-17
AAACGGTAACCCTGATAGCACTGCACATGCAATAGTGTTAGCAATATTATTATTGCTATAAGTGTTAGCAACTGGTGCAGTTGAGTAATATACATTATCAAACGCATTAGTTGCATTAGTATAAGTTATTGCACCAGGTGTACCAGATGTTACACCCATACCAGACTTAGTACTATTTGTTTTAGTAAATGCGTTGTAACTAACTTTAGACAATCCAAAATTAGCAATTGCCGCTGCTGCGGTACCTATAATACTAGCTTCTGGTTGATTTGAGTTGGCAATGTATTGACTTATCATAGTGTCAGCAACATTTGCTAACGAATCTCTAATTACACCTGCTACACTAACATCTGGCTCTACAGCAGGAGGTCCAAGATCAAAACCAAATTGTGCTGCTAATTCAGGTGTGATATTTTGACTAGGATCGTAATTAACTGTTTCATATGTAACTTGCATACCAATATCAGCTAATTGTTCACCGTCGCTCTGATAAGAGTTAAAGTTAACATTGGTTATTCTTGGATTCAAATAGCTAAATCGCGTGTATTTCAGTCCAAAAATAGCGTAGACTTCTAGTCTAGTGAAAAAGTTTATCTCTTCAGTGAGAGGTCTTAAACCCCAACCTGTACTATCACTAAATGTTGGAGACACTGGACTCTGATTCATTGTTAATGCAGATTTTTGTCTAGCATCGCCAAAATAGTATGTGAAGTATTGTCTCCACATATCTAGCGGCTTGTTATCTACGGTATCCCATATTGTTAAATTTACTGGTTTGTAATCAATATTTGTATAAACAGGTCGATGTCGATTGTATTGGTTGAGTGTTTTTGTTTTCAAATCAATATTAGGTTTATCAATTTTTTTAATCTTAAAGCTAATACCGTTTACACTGCCTAATTCTCGTAACCAGGGATATATTGTAGCAGCCTGACTATTAACCACAAAGTTTGCATAATACATCCACTGATATCGTGGAACTGCATACATGTATTGTCCGGGACTTTGTGTACCAAACATCCATGCAGCATATTGCTTGTTTCTAAATGATGTAATCTGTGCTATAGCCATGAAAATATTTATACTAATAAAAAAGCTGCCATTGCTGGCAGCTTTTTTGATTGCACATTATATCGGTAATTATTAGCCGACTTGTACGCCAACACCAGTGATCGGTGCAACTTGCGGCATGATTGTGTTGTCTTGTGTAGCGTTATCGTAACGTATTGTCATAGTAATCATTACTTGATCGCTGCTTTCATAACTGAAAGTGTCATAACCTACTTTTTCTAAGTAACAACCTTCTAGATACCAGTTTTCTAGTACACCACTATTACTACCATCAAGTGTTTCAATCTGTGTGGTAAACTTATAGTTAATGCCTGCTAACGCACTGGTTTGGTCAAAGTGGTTCATCTGCTTTTGCAGTTGTGTGGCAACCAATCTACTTGCACTGCTGTTAACATCGTCACGTACTTTTAATTCTATTGTATCCCATTCTGGTTTACTTGGTAGATACATCACGTTGTTGTAACTATGTACTTTAGTTGCAGATGTTGAAATAGATGGTCTACCGCATTCTGCAACTTGTCTTGTCATTTCGATGGCTGCACCAGTTGGGCCAAAGTTTTGCATACTAATTCTAAAGCGATATTTCAGCTTAGGCATCAATATGCCAAGACCGCTAGTGCCCGGTACAATTGGTACGCCAAACTTGCTCAATGTGGGCTGGAACGCCATGTTAGTGTCTCCTTGTTTGCAATATTATTTATATCAACTGGTCGATTAGAATTTACAAGGCAAATCTATTATAATTAAACAGTGGAGTGAACATGATGATTAAAAAAATACCAGCCAGTTGGTTATTATTTGTGCTACAGTTAATTGCACATGCAGGATTAATATTACAGATCATGTACGGATCTTGGTATCACTGGATACTTAGTTTTGCTGTGTATTTTATTACCGGATGTTTCGGTATGACAATGACATACCATAGATTACTAAGTCACAAAAGCTGGAATGCACCAAATTGGTTTGAAAAATTTGGTACACTGTGCGGCACATATGGATTAGTTGGTAGCAGCATTGGGTGGGTGGCTATTCATCGAGAGCACCATCATTATACTGATAAAGAAAATGATCCGCATAGCCCAAAACACAAAGGTTTCACATCTGTGCAATGGTTAAGCATGTTCGAAAAACCAAATCCAAAATATGCACTACACTTAATAAAGTCTCAATTCCATTCAAACGTACACAAATATTATTTTGTCATACACCTTTTTATAATTGCAGTGTGGCTATCAATTAGCCCGATGCTATTGTTGTGTATGTATCTAACACCTGCTGCATTACTTTGGAATGCAGGTTCGTTAATAAACACACTAACTCATATGTTTGGTTACAGAAATCATAATACTAACGATGATAGTACAAACATACTTTGGTTGGGTTATTTAATGTGGGGAGAGGGCTGGCATAACAATCATCACAATCAACCAAATAAACACAGGTTTGGCGAAAAATGGTGGGAAATTGATGTAGGCAATTGGTTTATTACACTATTAGAAAAAAAGTCAATTTGAAAGAGATATGTTATGGGCGAAGTTACTAGCAGTAAAATAAGTGCATTACCTTTTACAGGTTATGATGGTAAAACATTATCAGTTGTAGTACAAACAGCAAATCAAAGTATTAAATCTCAACCAGTTTTATGGATAGTACATGGATCAGGCGGAGTTAGTAGTTGCGACGAATTGTGGGCAGACGCTGCATTAAAGCGAGGGTACACTGTGGTGTGGATAGATCATTATAGCCCTAGAAACATATACAAATTTCATCATAAACAGGATGAGGAAATTTTATTGTATCATTACCATCTTGCTATTGATATACACAATGCAATTGATAAGCTTGTGTCAATGCAGCACATAATACCATTTGCCGACTTAGACAACATCAAAATGGTAGGTTTTAGTAGTGGCGGAAGTGCAGTTATGTACACTGTTATACCAGAATTTGATCATACTCGTATTAAACATGTTGCGGCCTTATACCCTGGCATTTGGCCAATGACATCTAAAGTTATAACGGCAGATGGCAGCAAGATCTCAATTTATGTTGGCGACGATGATGATTGGACAAGAAAATCTCATTGTGAAATCTATTGTTCGATTGTACCAAATGTAAAATTAACAAGCTATCCTAATACAAAACACAGTTTTAGTAAACCGGGATCAGGCGGATATTATCCAGAAATTCATAACATAAGTCTTGTACCATTCGACGTACCAACACCAATGGAAGAAACCCTTAATTTTAACGGAAGATATAGAGAAATTTACGAAGCATGGGAAGGTAAGTATATAGGTGCAAGTGCAGAATACAACCATGACAGTACTATGCATGCTATAAACGATTTTCTAGGATCAGAATTGATAGGTGAATAAATGAGCGATTTATTTTATAGTTTAGACGTTAAAGTTGAAGTTGATAAACTACAAAAAGATCTAGAGTACGTGTTATCATTAACACCATGGCATCCACTGAATAGTCAAATATGTGTTCAGTACAGAGCCGGAGACGAAGAAGATGCATGGTACAGCGGCAGCGGTAAATTGGGAGAATGGATTGACGGTAAGTGGACTCCATATTTTGACGAACGAGATTTCAATTTAATTAATCCTGCACTACACGGGTCATACTTAGAGCATGTTATAAAATCTATGCCATTTACTGCTGTTAGAACCAGGTTAATGAGGTTAAGTCCAAAACACTGTTACAGTGTACATGTTGATAGGACTCCTAGATATCACATTGCGCTGCACACAAATCCGCATGCAAGATTTATTTTTACAAAAGAAAACCGAGTTTATCAAATTCCGGCAGACGGTAATGTCTATTATGCAAATACAGTGTTAGAACATACTGCTATGAACGGCGGAACAGAAGATAGGATACATTTGGTATTTTTAGCAGTATGACAATCAGTCAGTTTAAATCAATTTGTATATTTGCTAGTCCTCGTAGTGGTAGCAATTTACTTGTTGAACAGTTATCTTCTGGTTTAACATCAAAATACAATATAAATGCTAAAGCTTTTTACGAATACCTAAGTCCGCACAATTATATTAACGAAAAATTTGAATGTGTGTACATAGATCGAGAACATGTGTTACCGAGACCATTTAGGAATGGTTTAGATTTATATAGATTAGAAAAACTAAAAGATTTTGAAAGTCTAGGTGTTTTTCCGGTTTTTAAGCTATTTCCAAATGATCATTCAGTTGACAATAGACTGCACATTAAAAAATATATCTTAGATGACCCAACTGTTTTTAAAATATGTTTAAATCGCAAAGACATAATAAACCAAATTTTAAGTTATTGTATAGGGATGAGTACAGGTGTCTGGCATATCAAATCAAATACTGTTTCTATAGAAGATAAAATTTGGAGAAAATACCACGTATCCGACGAAATGCTGCATGATATTGGTTCAACGATAATGCTGCATCAGCTTTGGCATGTAGAACAAGCAAAGCAATATTGTAATAGAACAGTATGGTACCATGAATTAACGTCTGCTAATTGGCCAGAATTAGAATTAACCTGCGAAGATTTGTCATACACTAAATTAATAAAAAGTACACATGATCATGTAGATATTGGATCGAAATCTATATTAAACTTTGAAGAAGTATACAATTATGCTAAAATGATTAATAAAAACTTAACTCATATTATGGCTGAACTACAATGATAATAACAGGTCACACTGCAAGAATTGGAAAATACCTATATGAAAAATTCCCTGGTAGTGTGGGAATGAGTCGATCCAATGGCTGGAATATAGGTGACACAGATAAAATAGTTGCTGCGGCTGCTGACCACGAGGTTATTATCAACAATGCACACGGCCAGGGATTTCAGCAAACACAATTGTTATTAGCATTGTTTGATGCATATAGAGATACCGATAAAATTATTATTAATATGGGAACAGACGCTGCATACCTTAGCAGGTGGGCAGTAGTTTATGAAGCATATCCGATTGAAAAAAGTGCGTTACATGCAGCCGTTGAACATCTACAAAATTTAAAACACAGATGTAAAATCAGTTTGATAGAACCAAATGGTATAAAAAGAAATGGTCTAGAACCAATATACGGGAGTGTTAAATTTATAAGCGATCATCCAGGCATTGAGGTTAAAAACATATGATTCCACGGGTTAAACAATCATGAATGATATAATATTTTTGCCATTAGATATACCACTGATACCAAATAAACAAGAAATGATCAGTGCATTTAGAACCGAACACAAATATGTATGGTGGGAAGAACAAATATTAGTGGGTAACAAAGATTATTCTAAGCCATTTGGTTACCCAGAACCGTGGAATCCATGTGCAGAATCATATAAAACATTAGTAGATCATATTAACAGATATTTGCCGTTTGAATACTTGTCGTATATGAGGCTTGCACATGCAACTAAAAGAGTAGGCATACACGTAGATGATAGCGAAGTAGATCCACCGTTTCCGCATCACAAAGCTATTACTAAAGAACTTAAACAGCATCATTTAGAAAATGAACCAATAGGGTATAGGATCATCCTAGGTGGTAGTAGAGACACTTTTTATTTTTGCAAACACTATGACCCGACATATAAGACAGAAATAGAGCAAGACAAATTTTATGTTAATATCCCAGATGATACAGATTTCTTTTTAATAAGGAATTATCAGCAACCGCACGGGGTTGACATAAACGAACTAGACAACGAAAGAATTGTTGGATTTTTATTGGGCAAAGTTAATGTTGAAAAACATCAATCGTTAATTGAACGTAGTGCTAAAAAATATAAAAATCATTTGTTGAGGGAATTATGAGAAATATATGGAATAAAGAAATAGTAGATATGGGAAAATTACCATCTCATATTTTTAATCCACTAGTTGATAAGATAAACACACTGACGTTAGAAGATTATAAAAAGTTCTCGTATAATTTTACAAGATATGGTATAGTTTTTAAGTTCAATCAGTTAGTTGTTTTAAAGGACGATCGCATAAGTTTACCTGAGATGAAAAGTGAATCATTAATGGTAGACGCTACAAACACTTATCCTGTTTATTATGATTGGCAGCACGTAATTGATCCAGTTACAGATTGGATCACAAACAACCATCTCACACCAGGTGGGTTTGTTAACAAGTTAATGATTAGCAATATTATACCGGGCGGCGGAATGCCAGTACATTGGGATGAAGAACCCACACAGCTTTTAAGTAAAAGAATACATGTTGTAATACAAACCAATGAAGAATCTGAATTTATTGTAAACAATACTGTGTACAAATTTACACCGGGTGATGTATTTGAATTAAACAACATAATGAATCATGCTGTTAATAACAAAGGCAGTACAGATAGAATACATTTAATCATGGATTATTATCATCCTGAACACTTGTACGAACTATTGTATGGTAGAGTAGAGCGAGACCCAGACGAAGCTATATGTAAACTTGTATTAGCAAATAACAAAAACATAGATTACAGCGAATATCCAAAAAAGAAAATAATACCACAGTCGTAATATGTCAGTTTATGTAACAAACACGTTTGACTATAATATCTGTGCCAAAGAAGCAAATTCTGGGAGTATCATTGTTGTCAAAAATTTTATGGCTGCCGACATATGTGATTGTGCAGTTGCCGATGCAAGATCATTAAATGTAGAAGTGCTTAATAAACCCGACTGGACTGTTTCAAATTTCAAATCACTATGGCCAGATGATTGTAAGTTTGACTACTACAAATTATCAAATCCAGACGGCACTGGATCATCTGCGTTATCATTCATTTACAAAAAAATGAAAGAATGTATGATATTGTTACATGGCCCAGTCTCTGATAAACCTAGATATCACTTAGAGTTATTGCATTATTATGACACTTGTTATTTCGGAAAGCATTCTCATGATTTAAATCCACAATTTTTTGGTTTGATATTACAATTAAGTAAGTTAGGTCGAGATTATATTTCGGGCGGCACTGTTTTTTATACCAATGATACTGTTATTGATATAAACCAATATGCTGATCAAGGTGATATGATTATGTTTAAATATGATTTAGATCACGAGGTTACACCAGTAACCGGTATAAATGGGAGATGGTCAGCAGTACTGCCTTATTATTGAAATGAAATGGAAAATCAAAGCCTTAATATTATTCAATCATGCTGCTGCCGTATATGGTTTAATATACGGTAATCTATGGCTATTGTTGTTGTCTGCTGTTGGACTATTACTGATAAACAAAGTAGGCGGCGAAATAGGGTTACATAGATATTTTTGTCATCGCAGTTTTAAAACTACAAAATTTTGGCATTACACAATTTTAGTCCTTGCTTGTTTAAACTGCTTTGGACCACCAATGGCATGGGTAGGTGTACATAGAAAACATCATGCATTTTCCGACACTGAAAATGATCCGCACGGACATCAACCAAAATGGCGTATCTGGACTACGTTTTGGAAACCATTTAACATAGAAAAACGTTATATTGGTGACTTTCTTAGAGAAAAGGAACAGGTATTCGTTTACAAATGGTATTTTGTATTGATCATGTTGTTATGGATATCGCTGTTCTTGATAAATTGGCAGTTACCTATATTTTTACTGAGCATACCAAGTGTGTTGTCTTTCCATTTGGCTGGTTTAGTTAATACAATATGCCATTCACATGGTGATAAGCCGCATACAACAAAAGATAATAGCTACAACAACAAGTGGGTTAATTTTTTAACCTTAGGAAGCGGTTTGCACAACAACCACCATGCTCATCCAACTAGATGGGATAATAGAGAAAAACCTGGTGATATCGATTTACCAGCAATCATTATTAAACACATACTGATAAAAAATTAAGGATTATACACATGATTACCAGGACAAAATATCAATTACCGACATTTGCAAAGTTGCCAAATATCAAATTTGATATTGGTATGTTGAAAGAAGAAGTAAAACGTTTAGATAGCGAGTGGGTTAATCTTTTTCAAGCTAATAGAGGTTTATGTAGTAACCACGAAGATTTAGCCGAGAACAACTACACACATTTCGACCAAATCAATTTAACATATTATGAACCTACACTGAATACACTTATGGACCTAAGTGATCTTAAAGCAGAATGCAAACTGCTAGCAAGATCTGATGCATTGGGAAAGAGTAAAGTTGAAAAGTTTAGAACTAAAATACGTAGGTTAGATACTCTACCGCCTGCTATGAATGAACACAATTGGTACCATCCATTAAAAATATATGAAGGTAGCTATATTCAACATGCAATAGAAAGTCAATTTAAAGCTAAGCCAATTAGAGTAAGATTGACAAGATTGAAGCCCGGAAAAGATCTTACTCCGCATATTGATTATGGTCCAGATTATGCAGTACGCATAATTGTACCAATTTCTGGTACAGACAATGTCACTAACCTATTTTGGGTACGTGGTAAACAAGAAGAATACAATATGGAAGCAGATGGTTCTGCATACTTTTTAAACATCGGACATAGACATGCTGTAAGGCACGAAGGAACTGAAGACCGAATAAGTTTAATGTTTAGTTTACCAACTCAAGACGACATTCAAGATCTATGACAGACGATAACCATTGGCTAGTTGATACTGTTATTAAACCTAGTGATATACACGGCTATGGTAGATTTGCAGCCGTGTATATCCCAAAGGATACAATAGTGGGTGTACTGAACGGTAAAATAGTCAAAAAAGACGGTAAACATCTACCTATAAAAGGTACAAATCTCTGTGTTGTCTGCCCTCAAACTTATGTGAATCATTCAACAAATTCTAATCTAGAATTGTCAGGACAAATAGTATTTGTAGCTAACAAAGATATACTTGCCAACGAAGAACTTACGTTAAATTATGCGTCGTTAACAGTTTCTGTGTTACCGTTTGTCTGAGCCTTGTACCATTTCATGTAAGTGTCGTCACTGTTTATCCAGCCACTTAAACTTGGTCTTACAATGCTATTAGCACTGAGTATTACCGGATTAACAATGTGTGCAGTACCTGTTGTGAATACTATACATGAATTTTTCTTAGGTAAAACTGTAAGTGGTCCAATATATCGAATTGGGTTGTTTTCAGTTTCCAATGTAAGTTTTGTTTCTTCCCATCCTTGTCGATTTTCTGGATGCTGTTTCAAATATTCTTCAGCTTCCTGTTCAGTTGGAAATATTAATTCACCGGATGTCTCGTCACTAAGGTAGTTGACAAACACATATTTGCCAAACATTGCAGCAGATTCTGCATGCAGGTCATATCTACTTTGAGAATTAAAGCTTTTTGCAAAAAATTGTAAATATCCCAATGGTTTAGTATAATCTATTTCTGGATCACCTAAGCTAGTAACAAGAGCGTTTAATTTATTAAACACTTCTTCTATTAGTTTTTTATCATTTCTCACATTGTATTTTATTACGTTGTAATTATAAAATGTATTTCCTACGGCATGTTGCCTATTACTACCATCTAACACGCTTATGTCGCTGTTAGACAAATTATGCATTAGATTATCATACGTTGATAAGTCTAGAAAGTTTTCGCAATAATATACCTCATTTGGTATCAGTGTTTGCCAATTAACCATGTCCGAAATTTTCATTGATATTACAATTCCTGTTTAAATCACTTAGCATTCTTTGACTTGCATGCGGCCAACCAGTTATAGTAGGTCGAGATAATTCAGTTGACGACAGCATAGTACTAACCCAATGTGCGCTACCAGTTTTAAACAATATACAATGGTTATACCGAGGCTTCATTTCAAATGGTCCAACTGTGGCTGTTTTCTCACCAAATGATTCTAATAATGCAACGTTGTCTTGATACACAGAAACTTGATCCGGATTTTTTTGCAGATATTCGTCTACCATTTGTTTATCAGGAAATACTAACTCGCCACTGTCTTCATTGCTCAGGTAATGAATAAATGCCCACTCGCCATATTTGGTTTTAGATTCAACGTGGATGTCATAATGACTTTCTTTACCAAAACTCTTAACAAAACATTGCATTGCATTTAAGTTTTCGCGCGGTGCAGTTTGTCCAAATTTACTTAATACCAAATCTAAACTATCTGCAATAGCATTAATTACATGTGGCACTTTACGTATATCATATTGATATATGACGTAATTATAGGAATTGTAATTAATACCTATGCTTTGTAGTTTTGCACTCATCTGATCGGTATTAAACAGCGTTTTATGTGTACTGTTACTCATTGCCGTTAATACTTCTTTACATAGATCGTCACTGATGAACTGGTCAGTGGTCCATATTTCATTTGGTACTTGTTCTACCCATGTCATGATTTATTCAACATCCTATCTAATATTAATCCAGTTGGCACTCGCAGTGTACCATCTTCTCTAGCTAACCAATTATAGCGATAATCAAGACCGTGTGCTATTAAAAACGAATCAGATTTTTGCAAATTGTTTCTTTCACATATTATATGGTACTGATTTTCAAAACGATTGTATAAATCTAAAACCGATACTGTTGATATACAGCGTAATAACAATTCTACTCCCAACCAGTTAACATAGCCTACACTCTTTATGTGATCTTGTGTTATGTCAGGTTGTTTTGTAAATTTTATACCTGTTCTATAATGCCCAATTGCAAATGACTTACTGCCACTCCAGAATATTTGTTCGGTATTTTCAGTTAAACTGATAGTCTTAGCAATCGTTGTACCAACATATGCTAAATCGAGTATTACTGGATTTGATACCTGAGAGTATCTAGCATCATATTTTCCGGTAGCACTAAATGGCATACTCATATATACAACTGCATCGTTTGGCAATTGATCTACACGATCTACGATCGTGATATCTGGTCGTAAATGCAGTGGGTATGTGTATTCACCTCTAAAGCAATATATAGGACGTCGTTCGTTTAATAACCATTGTTCTATACTTGCATGTGTACCGTTGGAATGATATGCATAAGGAAACGCCGTACAATCTATAATTGGCATCAGCCATTTTTTTAGTTCGTCACCTAACGATGTGACCATGTCCTTAATTGTAGTTCTATCATTTAAACTGCCGTAATAGTGATCTACATTTATATTGTGTAATATCTCTCGAATTTCCGGTAATCTAACAGTGTGTATAGCTTTGCTATTTCCAAAATTATCCATTTGCTATACTAGATCCCATTCCAAATAGTTTAGATACTGCAACATTATCGTTAATAGAAATCCACTTACTTATATCTAATAATACAGCCCTATCTATGCCATTAATACTCGGGTATTGAGTTGTTAATTGATCGATTAATTGTGTTGCAACGACATCTTTATTAACTAGCATTACATACAAATCATTGGTACGTAAACTGCCAGAATAAAATCTATAACTTGCAAAGTCATTTAATATAGTTTCTGACTCGTCGCCATATATTTTTTCAATAATTCTATCTGTGTTTTTAATTAATTGGCCTACTACAGATTTAAAATCTAGAGTTGAATAAAAATCCAATGTCTGTTGTTTAATGTCTATACCATTGTCGTACAGTAATTTAATAGTATTACGAAATGCTCGACTATTGTAGAAATTATGATAATACCAAAAATACCTAAACATTTTTTTTAATTCGTCGATATCAAAACTATTACATTGATGAACTATTTCGCCTGTTTCGTATTCACTAAGTTCATTTAATGTGTACCATTGATCATCTTTTAATTTATTTTTTGATATATCTTTCATGCCATACGGTATTAGTATCTTTTTGCTTTTTATGTTATGAACGGACCTATAGTCAGCATCATACAATTTTGTATTACAAACCAAGCTTAAAATATAAGTTCGCATAAACGATATACCGTGTACGTAGTCAG
>JACCDG011172962.1_pt1 | contig 11965 bp, 5 predicted proteins | sample 7442471 | NCBI WGS metagenome assembly JACCDG01 (sample SAMN15323444, study PRJNA562643) | freshwater metagenome | isolation source: river surface water | place: USA:Blue River Watershed | collected 2017-08-17
CAGCCAAAGCCGCCGAGTTCACCCGCTGTGTGATGTGCGCCAAAGCCTCATCCACTTGGTCAATCAAGATCAAGCACAAATCGCCTTTTTGCAAACGATCCATCGCACGGTCAATCGCCAAAAATTCGCCGTGAATTTCGTCGATGTGCGAGGTTCGCTTGGCACCGTCCAAACCTTGACGCAAGAGCTTCAACACCTCGCCGTCGACGCGGCCACGCTGACACGCGTCTTGGTACAACACCACATCGTCAAATGCTTCGCCAATGATGCGCGTTTGCTCACGGATGTCTTCATCGCGACGATCGCCCGCACCGCTGATCACCACGCTGCGGCGTTGGGCGGGCAGGTTAGACACGGCTTGTACCAGCGCTTTGATGGCATCTGGGTTATGACCGTAATCTGCAATGACTGTCGCGCCTTTGTAGTCGAACACATTGAAACGTCCGGGTACGGCATTGCTGTCGCTTACAAAAGTGGCTAAGCCTTTGCAGATGGTTTGCCAAGGTACGCCCACAGCCCAAGCAGCACCAATCGCTGCCATCGCGTTCTCAATTTGGAAGCTGATTGCACCGCTGCGTGTCACAGGTATTTCTGACAGTGGAATGCGCACCGAATGGTTGCCTTGCATGGCCACGATTTGGTCGTCCTCCACAAACAACACGCGTTTGCCTTGGGCACGGTGCGTGGCAATGACAGGGTGGTGCGAGTCCAAACCAAAGAAGGTCACTTGGCCCGGACACTTATTGGCCATGGCCGCCACGATGGGGTCGGTGGCGTTCAGCACGGCTGTGCCTGATTCAGCTACGTTTTGCACAATCACGCGCTTCAACACCGCCAAGTCTTCGACGGTGGTGATGTAGTTCAAGCCTAAATGGTCTCCCATGCCGATGTTGGTGACCACGGCCACTTGGCAGCGGTCAAAGGCCAAGCCTTCACGCAGCATGCCGCCGCGTGCAGTCTCGAGCACAGCTGCATCCACATCGGGGTGCGCCAACACATTGCGGCCACTGCGTGGACCGCTGCAGTCGCCGCTGTCGGTTTGACGGCCGTTCACGTACACGCCATCTGTGTTGGTCATGCCCACGCGCAAACCGTTGGCACGCAAGAGGTGAGAGGTCAAGCGCACGGTGGTGGTTTTGCCATTGGTGCCAGTCACGGCAATCACAGGAATACGACCATCGCCGCCATCAGGGAACATGGTGGCCATCACAGCCTCGCCCACATCACGACCTTTGCCAAACGAGGGACTCAGGTGCATGCGCAGGCCAGGTGCGGCGTTGACTTCAACCACGCCACCGCTTTGTTCTTCGAGCGGGCGCAGCACGGAGTCGCACACCACATCGACGCCGCAAATGTCCAAGCCCACCATTTGCGCTGCGGCAATCGCGCGCAGGGCTACTTCGGGGTGAACATCGTCTGTCACGTCAGTAGCGGTTCCGCCGGTAGAGAGGTTGGCGTTGTTGCGAAGAATGACACGCTCGCCCTTAGCGGGCACAGAGTTGGCTTCAAAACCTTGTTCTTTAAGACGCGCAATGGCGATGTCATCAAATCGGATTTTGGTGAGCGAGGTGGCATGACCTTCGCCACGTCGTGGGTCGGCATTGACAATATCGACCAACTCGCGCACTGTGTTTTTACCGTTGCCAATGACCAGCGGAGGGTCTCGGCGCGCCGCAGCCACGAGTTTGTTGCCCACAACTAGCAAGCGGTAATCGCTGCCGGGTAAGAAACGCTCGACCAAAACCTCTTCGCGGCAGGCGCGAGCCGCTACGAAAGCAGCTTTGACACCTTCTTCGGTGGTGACGTTGACAGAAATGCCTTTGCCTTGGTTGCCATCGCGTGGTTTGACCACCACAGGCAGGCCAATTTCTTGAGCGGCAGCCCAAGCATCATCAGCGCTGGTAACGGGGCGGCCCAATGGCACAGGCACACCAGCCGCATGCAGCAGCTTCTTGGTGAGTTCCTTGTCTTGCGCGATGGACTCGGCAATGGCGCTGGTGGAATCAATTTCAGCCGCTTGGATGCGGCGTTGCTTGCTGCCCCAGCCCAGTTGAACCAAGCTGCCTTCGGTCAAGCGGCGGTAGGGAATACCGCGGGCGATGGCGGCATTGACGATGGATCCAGTCGATGGGCCTAAGCGAATGTCTTCGTCGAGTTCGCGAAGTTGGTGAATGGCGGCGTCCACATCAAAGCTGGTGTTGTTGAGTGCGGCCAAGCACAACTCGTGTGCCAGTTTGATGGCCAAGATGCCCACCTGCTCTTCGGTGTACTCCACCGCGACTTGGTACAAACCGTGGTCAGTGGTGGGTGTGGTTCGGCTGAAGGTGACTGGGCAGCCTGCCTCGATTTGCAAATGTAAGGTGGCAGCTTCGAGCGCATGCGCCATGCTGAGCTGTACCTTGTGGTTGGTCGGGCGCAGCGTGCCCAAGCCAGGGAACAGGTTGCGCAAGCGGCTTTCAAACTCGGGAAGTTCGCTCAGGTCAACTTGTCCGTTTTCGCACTTGACCATGGCCTCCACAGCAGTGTGACGGGTCCAGAGGTTAGGGCCGCGCAGGGCGCGAATACGAGAGACTTCCATTAGCCATTCATCCTTGCAATGTCCTTGGCAACCTGTTGGTTTTGTTGTCCGAAATTTTTCAAGCCTGCGCGAATCAGCAGCGGTGCAATGTCCAGCGACCAGGCTGTGGCCACAGCGGCCAGTAGGGTTGAGATCTGCAAGCCGTCTTTGAGTAAACGTGCAATCAGCTCTAGGTCGAGGTGGAACAATTGTGTTTCTTGGTCGCCACGCGCCAAGGTGACGTGGCCGTCTTTGCAGAACACAGCGCGGCCGCCAGCTTGCAAGTGAGCTTTTAAAGTCGCGTTGTCTTGTGCTTTGGCGTAGTAAACCACTTCGCCGTCGCTCAACTCGGCCAAGGTGGTCACAGCTTCTTCGTCAGCATTCAATACGGCCGCACCTTCTGGCAGCACCAAGTCGACTTGGGTGCGAATGACGGTGCGCATTTGCTCTGCGGTTTGAATGTCGTGTTTTTCAATCAGCGCAGCATCCGTTTCGGGCATGTTGGTCACGACACCAACCAAACAACGGTCGTAAGCCAAGCCTTCATCCAAGATGAGAGAGGGCGTAGTTTCAAACACAGCCGCATCAAGCGCACGGTTGATGAGCAAACGCTCCGAGGCGGCGAAGCCACGTGAATCTGTTTTGCCCAAATGCTGTTGGTCCATGTACAGACCGTCTTTGCATGCCAAGCCTGTGCGTTTGCCCGAGAGGTGCAGCAACCACGCCACGAGCTGCGACAGCTCTGTCGTTTGCTGGCTGCCCACAATGCCGACCACTGGAATTCGGCCTGACTCGTTAGGGCCAAACAAATGTTCGACGATGGCTTTGCCTACTGGGCGGGGTTGGCCTACGGCAGGTTTGACGTGCATCAGCAAGCCTGGGCCTGCGTTGACTTCGATGATGGCGCCTTGAGTTTCCTCTAGGGGGCGAGAGATGTCTTGTGTGACGATGTCGATGCCGGCAATGTCCAAACCAATCACACGTGCCGCAAGGGTGGCCACAGCTGCGACTTCAGGGTGAACCAAATCGGTCACATCGTTGCTGAGATTGCCGTTGCGTTGCACCACCACGATACGGCCTTTTTCTGGAACGCTCGAGGGCTCCAAGCCTTGACGTTGGATTTGCAACAAAGACATTTCTCCGCGCGGCGTGTCTAAGCGGATCAAGTCGAGAGGGAAGCCCTCGGCCACGCCACGACGTGGATCGGTGTTGATTTGCGAGTCGATCAGCTGTTCAACGGTGGACACGCCGTCACCCGTGATGGTGGCGGTTTCACCACGTACAGCGGCAACCACGCGGTCGCCCACCACCAACACGCGGTGTTCGTCGCCACGCACATAGCGTTCGATCAGTACTTCGCTGCCTTCTTTTTCAGCTGCGACCCAAGCTTTGCGTACTGCTTCTTCGGTGTTCACGTCCAGTGAAACGCCCCAGCCACGGTTGCCGTCGAGGGGCTTGACCACCACAGGCAGACCAATGTCTTGCGCGGCTTCCCAAGCTTCATCCGCGGTTTTGGCGATTTGGCCTTCTGGCACGGGAATGCCGCATTGCGTGAGCAAGCGCTTTGTCAAGTCCTTGTCGCTGGAGATGGTTTCAGCAATCGCGCTGGTGCGGTCGGTTTCAGCGGTCCAAATGCGGCGTTGTTTAGCGCCGTAGCCCAGCTGCACCAAGTTGCCTTCGGTCAGGCGAATGAAGGGGGTTTTGCGCTCGACTGCGGCATCAACGATGCAGGCTGTGCTTGGGCCTAGGCAGCGCAAGTCGGCAATCTTTTTCAAACGTTCTACCGTGCCATCGATGTCGAATGGTTTGTTGTTGGCCGCAGCCATCACCAGCTCGCGTGCAGCGAGGAAGCTTTCGCGGCCCAACTCTTCGTGCTCGGTGCGAAACACCACTTTGTAGATGCCGCGTTTGCTGATTTCACGGGCTTTGCCAAACTCAGCACGGGCACCGGCCAAGAGCTGTAACTCGATGGAGACGTGCTCCATGATGTGGCCCATCCACGTGCCGCCGACTAATCGGGTGAGGAAGCCGCCACGATGACCCACACCGCAGTGGTGTTCGACCAAGCCGGGCAACCAGCCGTTGATGCGATCGTTGAAACCGTCAATTTTGTTGGAAGGGTGATCTTCCATCTCGCCTAAATCAATGAGGGCTTCGATGATGGGGCGGTAAGTCCAGATGTTAGGCCCGCGCAAGTAGTTCATGCGCAGGATTTGGATGTCTTTGAATGCCATAAATGAGCTTCAGGTTTAGCGGAGGTTGGAGGTGGCTGAAGCAGGGAGGAGAGCCAAGGTCACCACAGCGACCTCCGAGGCTGCGGCGATACAATCATTTGCAAACGTACTGGGGTTTAACAAAGTCCTGGCTCCTGCTTTTTTATTTTTATCGCCGTCCATCGATTGACATCGATTGAAGCAGCAAAATTCCAATAATGAATTCTTCTTTATCGGCTTCCACCAAAGTCGTTTTGCCCGAGGGCTGGCGAACTTCAGCGATTGCACAACTGTCTGCTCATGAAAACGTTCTAGCTTGGCTAGAGGTTGACCTGAACGCCCAATTGCATTTTTCGCTAGGGCTACTAATTGTGACAGACCAAAGGGTGCTTTTTGCCTCCGAAAAGCCGGGTTCGTCACCTGTCTGGGACAGTTGGACCTTGGTGGCGGGCATGAAGATGACCCACACCGACCATGCGGGTGTAGGCACTCTCAGTTTGATCGACGCCACTCACCGCATCGCTAGCTGGCGTTTCACCTTGACGCACAACGTCATGGCCATGCGTTTGCAAGAGAAATTTGCCGAACGCCTTGAGGTGTTGACCCACGGCAAATCTCTGGCTGCATCGGCTCAAGCCCGTTGCCCCCAATGCAAACTGCAACTTGAAAATGCGGGTGACGAATGCCCCGTGTGCAGCCGCGAGCAGCACGCACCGCTCTCGACCTGGGGGCTGTTCCGTTTGTGGCGATTTGCGAAGCCGTACCAATGGCGTTTGTTGGCAGGTTTTCTGCTGACTTTGGCCTCTACTGCAGCGACCTTGGTGCCGCCGTACCTGACCATGCCGTTGATGGACGATGTGTTGATTCCGTTCCAAAACGGCAAAGACATCGACCATGATTTGGTTTATTTGTATTTGGGCGGATTGTTCGGCGCCGCTTTGCTGGCTTGGGGCTTGGGCTGGCTCAAAACCTACATCTTGGCCTTGGTGTCTGAGCGCATTGGCGCTGATTTGCGCACCACCGCTTACGAGCATTTGATGCGTTTGTCATTGGAGTACTTTGGTGGCCGCCGCACGGGTGATTTGATGAACCGCATCGGTGCAGAGACCGACCGCATTTGCGTGTTTTTGTCGCTGCACTTGTTGGACTTTGCGACCGATGTGTTGATGATTTTGATGACAGCTTCCATCTTGATCAGTATCGACCCCAAGTTGGCTGCGGCCACTTTGCTGCCACTGCCGTTCATTGTGTGGCTGATTCACACCGTGCGTGACAAGCTACGCACAGGTTTCGAGAAAATTGACCGCGTCTGGTCAGAGCTCACCAACGTGCTGGCCGACACCATTCCGGGTATTCGTGTGGTCAAAGCCTTTGCGCAAGAGACCCGCGAAGCCAACCGATTCCGTGATGCCAACAAGCACAACTTGGCGGTGAACGACCGCATCAACTTCGTGTGGTCGTTGTTCTCACCCACTGTCACGCTGATGACGGAGGTGGGTTTGTTGGTGGTGTGGGGCTTTGGTATTTACTTGGTGTCGCACAACCAAATTTCAGTGGGCGTCTTGGCTGCGTTTTTAGCCTACATCGGACGCTTTTACACCCGCTTGGATTCGATGAGCCGCATCGTCTCACACACACAAAAAGCGGCCGCAGGTGCTAAGCGCATTTTTGAAATTTTGGACCACGTCTCCAGCGTGCCTGAAACCACCAACCCTCAAAAATTGCCGACGCCATTGCAGGGGCGCATTGAAATTCAAGATGCAGGGTTCCGCTACGGCAACCGCGCCGTGATTCGCGGCATGAACCTCACCATTCGCCCTGGTGAAATGATCGGTTTGGTGGGCCAAAGCGGCTCTGGTAAGAGCACCTTGGTCAACTTGATTTGCCGCTTCTACGACTTGAGCGAAGGCTCGATCAAGCTCGATGGCATCGACATTCGCAACATTGCTTTGTCGGACTTCCGCAGCCATATTGGCATGGTGTTGCAAGAGCCGTTCTTGTTCTTCGGCACGATTGCCGACAACATCGCCTACGGCAAGCCCGATGCGACACGCGAAGAAATCGTGGCGGCCGCGCGTGCTGCCCATGCGCACGAATTCATCTTGCGCCTGCCACAAGGCTATGACTCTTTGGTGGGCGAGCGCGGTCAAGGTTTGTCGGGTGGCGAACGTCAGCGTATCTCCATCGCACGTGCTTTGTTGATCAACCCACGCATCTTGATCTTGGATGAAGCCACCGCATCCGTGGACACCGAAACAGAGCAAGAAATTCAAAAGGCCTTGGACAACTTGGTCAAAGGCCGAACCACGATTGCCATTGCCCACCGTTTGTCGACCTTGAACCAAGCCGATCGTTTGGTCGTGATGGAACAAGGCGTGGTGGTGGAGGAGGGCGACCACGACACGCTCATGGCGCGTCAAGGCGCTTACTACCGCTTGTACGAAGCCCAAGCCAAGAATGCAGAAGACGCCGTGGCGCGTGCTTCGACGAAGGAGTCTGTATGAGTGATGCCATGACCGTAGATTTCTCTCTGGCCTTTGACCCCTTTGGCAAATTGGTGGTCACCTTAGCCGATGGCACGCAGCACGTGGGTGCGGTAGTGGCCCGTGCGTTTCCTATTGCGACGCCCGATCACTGCATTTCTATTTTGAGCGCTGAGGGCAAAGAGTTGGCTTGGGTGGAGAGCCTCGATGATCTTCCCGCGAACGAGCGCGACATCGTGGCGCAAGCGCTGCAAGGGCGCGAGTTCATGCCCGAGATTTTGCGCTTAGATGGGGTGAACAGCTTTTCCACGCCCAGCATTTGGCGGGTTCAAACCAACCGAGGTCCAGCTCAGTTGGTGCTCAAAGGTGAAGAAGACATTCGTCGATTGAGCACAACGCGACTCATCGTGGCTGATGCGCATGGCGTTCAGTTTTTGATTCGTGATTTGCCTTCGCTAGACCGCCACACACGCAAGCTGCTTGATCGCTTTTTGTAAAGCGATTCATTTTTAGCGGCCTTCGCAGGTCGCGAAGAAATCCAGCTCACGTTGGTAGACGCTGGTTTTCACCGCCATCAAACCCAACACCGAGTGAAACAGGTTGTCGTGCGACAGCGGTTTGTCACGCTGGTTTTGCAAGCATCGCGTGCTGACACGGCTGAGTTGTTCAAAGCCAGGAGATAGCCAGGTGATCATCGGCACCGTGGTTTGCTCGGGTGGTGCCACGCTGTAGGGCAGGCCGTGCAAATACATATTTTTCTCACCCAATGATTCGCCATGGTCTGACACGTAGAGCATCGCTGGTGTGTGGGTTTTTTCTTGAGATTTAAGCCAAGCAATCACGCGTGACAAAAAGTAGTCGGTGAACACAATCGTGTTGTCGTAGGCATTCACCACTTGCGCACGGTCACATTGTGAGAGCGAGGTGTCGGTGCACTCTGGTTTAAAGGGTTTGAATTCTGCGGGCGTGCGTTTGAAGTAGGCGGGTCCATGGCTACCCATTTGGTGCATCACCACCACGGTGCCACGTGTACGGCGCTCGGCAGGGAGCTTGGCCAGTTCAGCTTCGATGCGTGTGAGCATGACGGTGTCGCGGCATTCACCCCCTTCGCAATGTTCTGGCACATTGAGGTCGGATGTGTTGATGTTGGGAATTCGGTCGCACTGGTCTTTGCAACCCGACTGGTTGTCGATCCAAAGCACCGCATAGCCAGCACGCTGCAACACATCAAGCAGGTTTTCAAATTCAGCGTTGCGGTTTTTAAATTCAGATCTGCCCAAGTGAGAAAACATGCAGGGCACAGATTCAGCGGTGCTGGTGCCGCAGGATGCGACATTGCGAAAGCTAGTGACATTTTCCTTCGCTAATAAGGGATTGGTTTGTTTCGCATAGCCATTGAGAGAAAAATTCTGACTCCGCGCAGTCTCGCCCAACACAAATACCAGCAGTGGTGGACGCTGATCCGGTTTCCCATCGAGTCGATCAATGTGTGCATCTTGACCTATGGGTTGGAGTGGCCCTTGGGGTTTATCAGAAGGAATGACTGTTAGATCAAGCAGAGCATAGATGCTGTTTAGTGGGTTGATTTGGTAGCGCAGCTGGGTGTGGTTACGCATGAGTGATGCAAAGTCCTGAAAAACCAGTTGCAGGCTAACAAACGCGAGTAAAGCAGACCCCACAAAAAGCACCATGTTGCGTTGAAGTTGTTGCTTGAATGGCGCAGGTTTTATGGTTTGTCGCCACAGCCAAATGAGTGGTAGTCCCGCTAATGCTGTAACCGTGAGCATGAGCTGCCAGCTCATCTGATCGCGCGCCTCGCGCACGTCAGTTTGGAAGACGTTTACCACCATGGGTGTATCCACGACAATGCCGTACATCCACATGTAGTGCGTGGAAATACCTGTGAGTAACAAGAGTAGGCTGATGAGTGGCTTGAGTGTGTAGCGCCAAGCCAATAGAGACAGCAAGAACGTAACAACGCTGGCGATGATGAGCGCGAACGCGCAGACGAATAACCCTTTGTGCCACCCAGATAGGTCGGGCAATGCGATGAGATTTCGCCAAAGAACCAAGTTGCCTATCGTGGCAAGCCAAGTGCTGGCAACGATGACCAAGCTAAGGATTGACCGTGGCTGACGTGTAGGGTGATCAAAAAACATGATGCGCATTGTCTCGCGCCTTTGTATCAAATTACGTGGGCCATGTGCTGCCATGTTCGGGCACGATGGCGCGCCAGTGCAGATCACGCTCAATACGCTGACGCAAACTATCAGATGCCTCCGGTTCGCCGTGTACCACATAGACCTGATCGGGCTTGTTCTTCATTTGGCCTAACCAGCCAAGCAACTGAGTGGCATCTGCATGGGCAGAAGATGATTGAAGTTGCACGACTTCGGCATGTACCTCTACATCTTGCCCATGCATGCGCAGCAGTGTGCCGCCGCTGGCAATGGTGGCGCCACGCGTTCCCGGTGCTTGATAGCCGGTCAGGATGACCATGTTGCGATGGTCGGGTAGGTAGTGTGCCAAATGGTGCAACACTCGCCCGCCTGTGGCCATGCCGCTCGCGGCCAAGATGACCATAGGGCCGTGGCGCTTGGACAAGGCCTTGGACTCTTCGGTGGTCTCAATCATCGTCGCCACATGCTTCAAGCCTTTGAGCGCATGTGCATCTAAGCGATGTGCGTCTGGGTGGCGTTGGAACAAATCGGTGGTGTGCACTGCCATCGGGCTGTCTAAAAAGATCGGCAAACCGTGTGGGATTTCGCCACGCTCTTTCATCACAGCAATGGCATGCAGTAGCGCTTGTGCGCGGCCTACCGCAAACACAGGTACAACGGCCACACCACCGCGTGCGGCCACGCGTTTGATGGCAGGTGCCAGCTCTGCCATGATGTTTTCGTGGGGGTGTTCACGGTTGCCGTAAGTGGACTCAATAAGCACCGTGTCTGCGTCAGGCGGTGGTGCTGGCGGGTTCATGATCATGTCGTCGGGGCGCCCAACATCGCCGCTGAACAAAATGCGACGGCCCGCCACTTCAACCAACACACTGGCTGCCCCCAAGATGTGGCCGGCCGTGCTGAAGGTGGCTTTCCAGCCGGGAATTGGCGAGAAGGTATGGGTTTCCCGCTCTGCTTTGAGGAGCTGCAAAGACAACAGCGCATCGTGTTTGCCGTAAAGCGGCATGGCTGGCTCGTGCTTGGTGCATCCGTGGCGGTTTAAAAACGCCGCATCTTCTTCTTGAATATGGCCACTGTCGGGCAGCAAGATGCCGCACAAATCGACCGTCGCAGGTGTGGCATGGATACGCCCACGGTAGCCTTGACGATAGAGTAGGGGTACATAACCACTGTGATCCAAATGTGCGTGCGTGAGGATGACCGCATCGACATCGGTGGGTGTGACGGGCAGCGGGCTCCAGTTGCGCAAGCGCAGCTGCTTATAGCCCTGAAACAGTCCGCAATCGACCAGCAATTTCTTGCCATCGTGTTGGACCAAATACTTAGAACCGGTGACGGTACCGGTTCCGCCTAAGAAGGTGATGTTGACGCTCATGCGTGAAGTATCCCCTTTTTGAGAGGAGTATTTCACGTGTGCGTTAGTTGAAAAAACGCTTGAGCTTCTCCGCCCATCCACCCTCTGCGGGTGAGTGCTTATCGCCGCCTTTTTTCAACGACTCATCCAGCTCTTTGAGCAGCTTGCGTTGGTGCTCAGTGAGCTTGACCGGCGTTTCCACCGAGATGTGGCAATACAAATCGCCGGGGAAGCTGGAGCGAACCCCCTTGATGCCCTTGCCACGCAAGCGGAACTGCTTGTCGTTTTGGGTGCCTTCGGGAATGTCAATGGCTGCTTCGCCTGCCAGTGTCGGGACGCGAATTTCGCCACCCAAAGCCGCGGTGGTGATGCTGATGGGCACTGAGCAGTGCAAGTCGTCGCCATCGCGCTCGAAGATGTCGTGCTTCTTGACGCGAATCTCGATGAACAAATCACCGGGTGGCCCGCCGTTGGTGCCAGGCTCGCCGTTGCCGGTGCTGCGAATGCGCATGCCGTCGTCGATGCCTGCTGGGATTTTGACTTCGAGTGTTTTTTGCTTCTTGATCTTGCCTTGGCCATGACACATATTGCATGGATCAGGAATGATCTTGCCTGAGCCTCGGCAATGCGGACAGGTTTGCTGCACACTGAAAAAGCCTTGGCGCATTTGCACTTGGCCGCTGCCGTGGCAGGTGGTACAGGTTTTGACCGAGGTGCCGGGCTTGGCGCCCGTGCCATCGCAGGTTTCGCAGGAGTCCCAGCTTGGGATTTTGATTTCGGCATTCTTGCCATTGGCCGCTTCTTCGAGCGTGATTTCCATGGCGTAGCTCAAATCGTTGCCACGGTAGACCTGACGGCCTCCGGGGCCACGACGCTGCTGGCCAAAGATGTCACCAAAGATGTCGCCAAATGCTTCACCAAAGCCTGCGCCGCCAAAGCCACCGCCAAATCCGCCTGCACCACCGCGCATATTGGGGTCCACGCCCGCATGGCCGTACTGGTCGTAGGCTGCACGTTTTTCGGGGTCAGACAGCATCTCGTAGGCCTCTTTGACCTCTTTGAACTGCGCCTCGGCATCCTTGGCTTTGTCGCCTTGGTTGCGGTCAGGGTGGTACTTCATCGCGAGTTTGCGATAAGCTTTTTTGATCTCGTCGTCGCTCGCGCCTTTGGCTAGGCCG
>JACCDG010139246.1_pt1 | contig 11964 bp, 9 predicted proteins | sample 7442471 | NCBI WGS metagenome assembly JACCDG01 (sample SAMN15323444, study PRJNA562643) | freshwater metagenome | isolation source: river surface water | place: USA:Blue River Watershed | collected 2017-08-17
AAGGAAATTTTTTTGGTTTAGCTAGCGACCGCAGGGAGCCCGAGGCGCATTAGTCGGTTTCATCAGGATGATGGTCAAAGTACATTCGAACTTTATCTAATATGCACCGCAGTGAAGCCAGAAAAAACGATGCCAAGGGCATCGTTTTTTGATTCCTCTCTCATTCTTCCTACTGCCCAGGATACGCCTTGGGCATCATTTTGGTCATTTGCTCCATAAGAGCACACTGGTCCGTAAACTGAACTGTGGCTGGTATGGTGAAATCCACGCCGAGAGCCGGCTCACAAGAGACATTTTTGGCCATATCAAAGGACTTTTGATAGTCCTCTGGCGTAGGACTCTCGGTCCCCACACCCGCTGGCAAGGCATCCTTGAACTGATCAAGACACGCCATCTCCATCTTCATCCCCTCCTTACTCCCACTCATCCACATATACTGGGTATTCCCATCAAAGACAGCCTCCATCTGGACGCCATTAACGAGCGAGGACGTCTTGAATTTCCCGCCACTCACATACACTTCGGAAGAAACAGCCTGAGCGCCTTCTCCTACAGCGTACGTACAGCGGAGTGCCGTACCAAGTCCCATCGCTTCCTTGATTGAACCAATCACTGTCTTATCCTCTGCTGCCTCCGGTGCTGGGGTTGACTCCATTACCGCTCTCTTGGCCTCTTGGGCATCTTTAGGTGCTTCTTTGACGAACCAGAGGTATCCCCCAATGAGAAGAATTACCACAAGTACCCCCATCACAAGCGCTTTCATAGCATTGAACTTAAAAAATTGCCTTTCCCCTCAAGCATAGCACTTTTTAGATTAATTTCTAGTCGTTCTCTCACGGCCTCGCCTCTCCAAATATGGCTTTACAATAAGCTAAAAACGTGATATCGTAGCGAACAAAGCCTTATTGTACCCGTCATGACTGCTTTGCTTGAAGCATCCCCTGCGCTCGTGCAGGGTGGAATCTGGGCGCTCATCATCGGAGAGGTCATTTTGGTCGCTCTGGCGATTTTTCTTCTCCTCCGCGTCCACGAGCTCCGATCCAAGCAAAAAGCCTTTCTTTCGGGAAAAAATGGTCGTGATTTAGAGACCGTCTTAGACGAACAGTTGCGAGAAGTACGAGAGCTCGATCAGGAAATCCAAGAACTCTTCGAAATATCCAACCGCCTGCGTGAGCTTGGACTTAAGAGTCTCCATAAAACTCATATTATCCGCTTCAACCCCTTTAAGGAGGTCGGTGGCAACCAGAGCTTTAGCGTCGTGCTCCTCGATGGCAAAAATTCCGGCGTCGTTATCTCTTCACTCCATACGAGAGAAGGTACCCGCGTCTACGCCAAACCGGTACTTGCTGGCTCAACCGATGGCTTTCCCTTTACCGAAGAAGAAAAGCAAGCCATCCGGGAAGCTATGAACGGAAAACCAGTCACTATCTAATTGTCTTATCCCTTTACTTGTCATTCTCCTAACTATAGCCTCACTATGAGCGAAGAAACACCCGTCAAAAAAGTTAGCCTCCCCTCATCGGTCACCGTCAAAAAACTGGCCGAGCTTTTGGAGGTCCCGGTAGCGAGCGTCATCACCGAACTGATGAAAAACGGTATTCTCGCCACCATCAACGAAGAAATTGATTTTGATACCGCGAGCGTCATCGCGTCCGACCTCGGTATGGAGACCGTCCCGGCCGAAGAAGAGATCCTCGAAGGGAGCCTCACCCTTGAAGGCCTAAATAAGCTCTTGGCCGAAGAAAAGAACTCTGGTAAGAATCTCTCCCCCCGTCCTCCGATTGTCACCATTCTCGGTCACGTCGACCATGGCAAGACCACGCTACTCGACACCATCAGAAAGACGAGTGTCGCCGCTGGCGAAGCCGGTGGTATCACCCAGCATATCAGTGCCTACCAAGCCAAAAAGCACAAGGAACTCATCACCTTCATCGATACCCCCGGCCACGAAGCCTTTGCTGCCATGCGAAAGCGCGGTCTCTCTATTGCTGACATCGCTATTTTGGTGGTTGCCGCCGATGATGGCGTCCGCCCCCAGACCAAGGAAGTCATCGAGTACCTGAAAGAACACAAACTCCCCGTCATTGTCGCCATCAACAAGATCGATAAGCCCGAAGCCAAGCCCGATCGCGTCAAACAGGAGCTCGCCGAGCACGGTATCATGTTTGAAGAATGGGGTGGTGAAACCATGTGTACCGAGCTCTCCGCCAAGAATAATATCAATATTGACAAGCTCCTCGACAATATTCTCCTCCTTTCTGAAGTCGAGGACTTTCGGGCTGACCAAAAGCGCGACGGTTTTGCTGTCATCCTCGAATCCCACCTCGATCCACAGAAGGGGCCTGTGGCCACCGCTCTCATCCGTACCGGAACGCTCAAAGTAGGTCAGGATGTCATCGCGGGCAGTGCCTTCGGGCGCATCCGTCGCATTGAGGACTGGAGTGGCAAGAACCTTGAGGCTGCTGGCCCATCGACCCCAGCGACCATCTACGGCTTCAATACTGCTCCTCAGACGAATGATGTCGTCCAGGTCGTGGGAGGCAAAGGTCTCGCCCGGCTCCGCTCCAAAGAGGCCCTCCTCAAAGATGCCACCAAGAGTAAAACTGGCAAAATTGAGACCGAGGAAGAAAAAGAAAGGAAGCATTTGGTCATTGTCCTCAAGGCTGATGTCCAGGGATCACTCGAGGCCATCGAGCAGATTCTCTCAACCATCAAGTCAGATGAAATCGTACTTGAAATCATGGCATCAGGCGTGGGGAGTATCACAGAATCTGATGTGCGGACTGCCGAGAGCGCGCGCGCACTCCTCGTCGGCTTCAATAGCGAACCGACCTCAGTCGCCAAGCGTCTCGCCGAAACGAGCAAGGTTGAAATCGTCACCTACAATATCATCTACAAGCTCGTGGATGCCATCAAAGACCGTCTCTCGTCCATGCTCCCCGCCGAAATTGTCCGCACTGATTCGGGCCGTCTCTCAGTCCTTGCTATCTTCAAAACAGGTAAGCACGATATGATCGTCGGTGGTCGCGTCTCAGAGGGCAAACTCCTCCGTGGCTCCCTCCTCGAAATCAAACGTGGCGACGAAATCGTCGGCCAAGGCAAAATGCTCAATCTCCAACAAAACAAGCAAAATGCCGATGAAGTTGGTCAGGGCAACGAGTGCGGTGTCGTCTTTGAAGGCAACGTCAAAATCGCAATGGGTGATACCCTCATCTGTTACAAAGAAGAGGAGAAGAAGCGAACACTCTAGACCGCAAAGTTTCAAAGCTCAAATTTCAAATAGCCAATCTGATCAAAAGTTCTCATGCCTAAAGTTTGCATTTGAACATTTTCATTTGAATTATCGATTTGGTTTTTGACATTGGGATTTTGACATTTACTCTCTATGTTTCAAAAAATACCCCTCCCCGTTCAAAATATCCTGGCCACCCTCAAAGAGGCTGGTTTCGAAGGCTACGTCGTCGGTGGCTCGGTCCGCGACCTCATCCTCGAGCGCACGCCCAAAGACTGGGACGTGACCACCAATGCCTTACCAGACGAAATCCTCGCGCTCTTTCCTGAAAGCTTTTATGAGAATAATTTTGGCACCGTCGGGGTCAAAGTGCCTCGCTTCAGTGTCATGGATGAACGCGCCTCTCTCTCACCTGAAACGGCGCCCAAGGAAATCATCGAGGTAACAACCTATCGCACGGAATCAGGGTACCAGGACCACCGTCGACCAGATGCTGTCTCCTTTACTGCATCCCTGACCGAAGATCTCGCCAGGCGAGATTTTACCATAAACGCCCTGGCCTATGGTCAAAATACCGATGGCCAGTGGTCACTCGTTGATCCCTTTGGCGGTGTCAAAGATCTCGAAGCCAAGTGTATCCGGACCGTTGGCAATCCAGAGGAGCGCTTCGGCGAAGACGCCCTCCGACTCATGCGGGCCATCCGCCTCCTTACTGAGCTCACTCCAAAAGAGCCAGGGGCTAACGAGACACCGTGGCATATCGACCCAGCCACGTTTAACGCTATAGTGAAGCTCTCAGAGCTCCTCACTCATATTTCAAAGGAGCGTCTCCGTGATGAGCTCGAGAAAATCATCCTGTCACCAAACCCAGCGTTCGGTATCGAAAAACTTCACGAAGCCAACCTCCTCCGCTCTATCCTCCCCGAGCTCGAGCTCGGCATCGGCGTCACCCAAAACCTCCACCACATCTACACTGTTTGGGAACACAATCTCCGAGCCCTCGCTACCTGCCCCTCTAGTGACCTCACTGTGAGACTCGCCTGTCTCCTCCACGATGTCGGTAAGCCAGCTACCAAGCGAGGTGAAGGGTATCGTTCCACGTTTTACAACCATGATCATGTCGGTGCACGTATAACTGAACAGGCCCTCACTCGACTGCGCTTCCCCAAGGAAGTCATCAACAAGGCTACTCTCCTCGTCGACAATCACCTCTTCTACTACAATGTCGATGAGGTCACCGAAGCGTCCGTACGGCGTCTTGTGAAGCGAGTCGGGCTCGAAAACATGGCTGATTTGATGGCGGTCCGTATTGGTGATAGACTGGGCTCCGGTGTCCCCAAAGGCAAGACCTATAAACTCCGTCATCTCGAGTACATGATCGACAAGGTCTCTCGTGACCCGCTCTCGGTCAAGATGCTCGCCCTGAAAGGGACAGACCTCATAACTGAACTTGGCCTCGCCCCCTCTCCCTTGATCGGTGCCCTCCTTGATGTTCTCCTCTCCGAGGTCATCGACGACCCCGAGCGCAATACCCGTCCGTATCTCCTCAAGCGGGCCAGTGAACTGAAGGACCTCGATCTTACCAAGTTGCGGGCCATCGCCGCCGAAAGGATTGTGGCCGAAAAAAGGAAGGAGGAAGAAAACATCAAAAAGAAGCACTGGGTTAATTAGAAAAATGAGGATTTGCGGAGTGTGGTATAGTGGCATTACGTGCGCTTCGGGTGCGTATAACCCGAGGTTCCCTGCCTGCCGGCAGGCAGGGATTCCCAAATCAGATTAGATTAACGGGGTATAGTATAGTGGTAGTACGCACGCTTCGGGTGCGTGTGGTTCCGGTTCCCCGCCAGCAACGCTTGAAGCGTAGCTTCTGCGGGCTGGGATTCCGGGTACCCCGACAAGTTGTAACGGGACGAGGGAGCGTATAACGATCATTCTCAAATCTATGAAAATTCACGTAGCCGGTATCACCGAAAACCCAGTCTCACTCCTGCGTAGAGCCGGATACGCGTTCCAGCGGGAAGAAGGCGGCGAAATGAGCTTCGTGCGTGCCCTCGGTCAATCAGGCTACCCGCGCTTCCACTGTTACACCAAAGTCGAAAAAGTGAGTCTCTTTGTCAATCTCCATCTCGACCAAAAAAAGCACACCTATGGTGAAGGTACTCGGCATCATGGTGAGTATGAGGACTCGCCAGCCGTAGCAGAAGAAGCAGCGCACCTCCTCAAAATTTTCGGTGAGAAAGCAAAAATTATATAGATTGTATATTGGGCAGGTGGCGGAATTGGTATACGCGCCAGTCTTAGGAACTGGTTCCGAAAGGATTGAGGGTTCGAGTCCCTCCTTGCCCACAAGAGAAAGCAAACTGCTTTGCTTTCGAGAGGGACGAGAAGAGATTTCTCGTCTCGAGAGAAATCCCAGGTCCAAAGGAGAGTCCCTCCTTGCCCACAAGAGAATGCAATGAGAGTTTCCGCCCAAGGCGGATCAGCCTCTGGCTGACGAGTCCCCGCCCGACTGAATGACATCAGTCGTTCGGGCGGGTCTCCCACGGCACCAAAAAAATCCCCTGCATCGTGCAGAGGATTTTTGTTATGAGCCCTGAGATTCAAGTGTGGCACTTTGGCACTATCTATCGTGAGGAGTCCGTACCACTCTCGAGTGGTCTGGGAGAAGGACAAAGAGCACATGTGCTGTAAAAAGTATCAGCATGATAGAAAGTGCAATGCGGAAAGTAAACATGACTGAGGCCGGGATATACGACGCGATTGCGGCCAAGTACTTTTTGGACCCCTGGAGTGTCCCTTGGGCGAAGCCTGGTTCCTTGAGTTCCACCTGAGCGGAAGTAGCGAAGTGTATTTCTGGCGAATCAAGCTGAGAAACACCCCAGATGTCACTCAAGGCCCTACGAATCTCTACTGGCTGAACCACGAGAGCGGAGAGACCAATATTGTACACATCGGGAGCCGTTTTGAGAGCTGAGAAGGCGATTCCGTTGCCAGATTCTGCTATATAGGCTCCATCGACGGTCCATTGTCTCGTGGAACGACTGGCCAAGAAATTCGGCATGAACTCACCGGTAAAGCCGAGCGACTCACCCGAAAACCCTTCAAAAACATTCTCGCTGTACTCCGGACAAATCCCCTGTGAACAACTTTTCCCAGTGATATCTTGGTACTGTCCCAGGAGCTTTGGCCAAGCGCTGGTATTGAGCGACTTGATTGAGAGCTCGGGCTGTACCACATGAAAGGTTCGCGTGAGCGTCACGACCTGATCTGATTTAGTCGCAGAGGTTAAGTCAGTTGCGGTCAAAGTGACCGTATAGGTATCACCCACTTCACCAGTCACTGGAAAAAAATTAATATGATTTAGCGCAGTCTCTCCACAATCAGCCGAGACGTTTTTTGATGAACAATTAAGTGTTGCACCATTAATCGTCCAATTAAAATTACTAAGTCCGGCGGGATCTACTTTAAGCCCAATAATCTCATTGGTTATCACTCGACAGGAAGTTCTATCTAGATTATCCTTGTTCTCCGGATCATCTGGATTGCCCTCGCAAATCCTTCCATTCTCGTCTAATTTAATTCGTGTAGTACTCGCATCTGCCCCTGGTAAGCCAATTACTTTATAGGCGCCAATCTTTTTGCCAGACGACGTAAACTTAATCACCACATCACTCTTTCCCTTTCGGACTATACCACTCGAAAAGCTCTCGGTGGCTTTTGCAGTAAATCTAAGGTAACCAACCCCTCCTGTCATATACTCGCCTAATGCTCGTCCTCCAAAAGTACCATCTTTAGGCAAGTTCAATTTCAGACGAAGGGTATCGAGGGCAATACCCTTGTTATTTCCAAGCAACTCCAAACCCTGGAGGTCTTGCGTAATTTTTCCGGCAATAAACGACCCTCCATCATTTCTAAACTGCAAATTATTCCCAATTTCTACTTCCCACTCATAGACCGTATCACTAATATTTCGAGAAGAATTCGTAATACTCGCTTGGGCCAATACCAAATCTCCTGATTTGTCTGGAGATTCATCATTAATTGGATTCTCAGGCGTAACAGAAACTGACACTTCTAGATTCGTTGCTTGACCACCCTCGGTTGGATCAACGAGATTACGTTCAATACACTTGTTCAGATCCATCTTAGCGGTCAATATATCGACATCATAACCCTTAATTTTTTTGGTAATACTACCGGTACTTTCGGCAAGACTAAGGGGACAATCCTTTTCTGGAAAGGCCCATACAATCATATACGATGCGTCATCATACTTTGTTGGTGTCAGTGATGTTCCTTCTAGCGCGACACCAACCTGATCGCCCGGCTGATAATTCCAGGTAAAATTTGCCCTACCCAGCCCGACAACATTGGCCTCATCTTTGTTACCGTTATCCGCTGTATCAGGATCTGATGGATTTGTTCCCCAAAACTCCTCCTCGCCTGCCCCAAATTCACCGTCACCAGTCACAAAACCTGGTGCATCAGGAAATAGATGTTTACAGGCCGTTTCCTGAGCCTTACCACCAGTACAAGTCAGGAGCTCAGTGCCACATGAGGTTGAGTTAACAGGGTCAACCACACATCGTGGCGCTCCCACACTACATTGGGCCGCCCCTGTATTCGTACAAATAGGTGATCCCGATGGGTGACAAACACCTGTGTCAGAAAAATCGAAGCACGTACTGGGGTTCAGAGGATCAATCACACAGGAATCGAGTTGACCTTCACCTTCCATACAGACAGGCGTCTCGCCACTTGGACAGTCAAAAGTCACCTGATCAGCATCCTCTACATCAGAGGCCAAGAGTTCATAATTCTTACCGGTTTCAGTATCGGCAAGATAGCAATGATCGGGAGTATCCGTCTTGTTATCGCCACCCAAACGCGCCTTGTATCCATCTGCATCGGAATCATTATTATAATCAGCATCAGCAACATCAAACCCATTTTGGGCTATAAGCGACATAGCTTCTATCTTCCAGTCTTCAACGGTGATCTTTTTATCTGAATCACGATCACACAGTGACCGGGCACTCTCACTAGGTGAGTTATCCAAGTCACACTCAACGTGTTTAATATACCAAGTATAGTACAAATTCGACTCGTGGTTTGAAAAATAAATTGGAAAGGCTTTAGCTGAAATTTTTTCTCCAGCTTTGGGATCACTGGGGCTAAAAAATAACTTTACTTCGGGAGCGAGTACCTTATTACTACTTACATTAAAATTTTCAGACTGTTCCTGAATTGACTCCGAATCGAGATGATACCTCTTTTCCATATCAGAAAAGACGGAAGATGGAGAAGGAATCTTCGGCCCACTAAAGAGTCCTGCGGACGCGGGTAGAGCATTCCCCAAGAGAAGCATGAGTGAGAGAAACACGCTACTGATCTTTTTCAATTGTCGCTGCCCAAACCTCATCATAAGAATAAAGAATCAACGAGAGATCAAAAAATAGACGTCAATAAGGAAGAAAAAGAGCCACGTCGCACCCCACGAGTACCAGACTGAGCGGGAATAGTAAGCAATCAATCCCGCAAACGGAGCAAATATGAGCGCCGGCACTTGATTGGCAGTGAGCTCCCCTGCAACAAAGAGCATGAGGGCAAAAAGACCTGCCTGGAGAAGGATCGAGACCATGCCGAGCGAACGGAGCCACAAGAGCCCGATAAAGCCTCGGAAAAACACCTCGTAAAAAAGTACCATGAGAGGCGCCATGAGGGCCTCGTAGAGGAGGAACCACGCAAAATCAGTCTGGATACTCAGTGGTAATCGGTACGCACCCCCAAAAGCAGTGTACCGTTCGAGCCCGTATATGATGACCAGCCCGAGAGAGAGCGAGAGAAGAGAGAGGAACACCCCCGCAAAAACATTCCCGCCCTGCCAGCCCATATCGTGAAGCGACTCCTTCAATACTATTTTACAATATAACGCCGGAACTACCAAGAAGAAGGCCACCATGACAAGGAGCATCTGAAACACCGGATTGACCTTGTCTGCCTGAGTAAAGTATCCCAAGAAGAAAACGCTGAACACCGCCAAGAGCCCGGTGATAAGAAATTTCTTGGTTAGTACAGTATCCATACTCTTAGTTTACGCTACCTTTTTATACCTGGCGTCATTTGATGCGCGTACTTTGCCTCGCTCATGGAGAGCCATCCCCTCTCTCATCATCTGTCTCCCTGCCCCTTTCGCGAGCGCGTGTTCACCCATTTTCGACGCTGCCATCCCCGCCTTCCCCAGTCGCGCCACCTCACCGACTCCGGTCATATCAGCCGCCAAAAAAGCCGCCCCCTCCACTCCCTGCCTCACTCGTTCAGTTCCAGACATCCGTTCAGATGCTCCCGCCCGTCGCCCTCTCATTGCTTCACCAATCATTTTGGCTGATCCCACTACTGGTACATAGTCCATTCCCCGAGAGAGTCGTCCTCCTTGAGCAGTTGGATATTTCGAGCCCTCCTGAGAAACCTCATTCTCTTGAATAGCAGTCTGCGCTTGAACTACCTGGACCATTTGATGCTGTCTTACCAATTGTACCTTGGCGAGTGTTGTCAGTCGTGCCAATTCTAGCTTAGCCAAATCCGCTCCTTTTATAGCCTGCCAGTAGGCATAAGCGACACAGACTGTCGAGAACGGGATAAGACTCACCGCCGGAATCGAGTCAAAACACCCGAGGATGAATATTATCAGCCGTACCTTCCACTTGCCTTTGCCCCATAAAAAAATGAAGAGGTACACCGAAATAAACAGTCCCATGAACTCTGTCACGACTGCTGCCAGTATGGTAGCCGTGAGGACATCGATAAGCGAGTCTTTGGCGAGAGCAAAAGCAAAAGCCGGAATAAATGGTGCCAAATCGCCATTGGCTATGTCTTTCCTATGCTTTCTCGCTAGGATTGTTGCCTCTCGTATCGTATCAAATTGAGTCGCCATACAGAATTCTAGTTGCCCGAATCGAAGTCGCGCTTGGCCTCCTCAATTTCAAGAAGTTGACGTGGATCCGAGGTAATAATCTGATCTTCACTATACGAGGCGATGATCTTGATAGCGGCATGTTTGGTCCCAGCAAAGAATATGCCTTCACCGACGTTACTCTCAAGGAGGAGGAACTTCTCGTGGTCCGTCAGAAAAAACGTCTCCGCAATGAGATCAATCGACGAAGGCGACTGCCGGAGGAGGAGCTGGAGAGATGAGTTGGTGATAATTGGCTTACCGTAGCGTGACGACATAAAGTCACCGATATCCTGGGTAATAGTGGTAAGGCCAGTAAAGTACTTACGACAGCGCTTGGCGATACCAAAGAGGAAGCTCGCTGCGTCCTCATGTTGCATCATAACCCAGGCTTCATCCACGACGATCACCCGCTTCTTCATATGGGTGCGGATTTCGTTCCAGATGAACTGGAGGATGATATACATGGCAATTGGCCGGAGCTCTTCTTCCAGGTCACGGATATTAAAGGCTACGAGCTGATTATTCATCTCGATGTTGGTCTGCTTGTCGAGAAATCCACCAAAAATACCTTCAGTGTACCGCTCCAGGCGCGCCGAGAGTGACTCGGCCCCCTCCATATTCTGGAGCACCGCGTAGAGATCAGACATAGTAGGAAATGAGGCACTATCAAACTGCGAGAAATCACTCGCCTCGGTGATATCCCGAATGGCATAGGTCTCCCGGATAGCCCGGTCCAAGATAGAGTCTTCTTCTGGCGTCACCGACCCGAGCATGAGGTGAAGGAGGCCTACCAGGTTGGCGATGGTATTGCGGAACACGCCGGCCGTATCTTCATCTTCCACCTTCTTTGGCAAATCAAACGGATTGAGGTGGACATCAGAATTGAGCGACACCTTGAGGAACGTCCCCCCGACAGCCTCACAGAGATGCTTGTATTCATTTTCTGGATCAAGGATAATGACGCTTGCTCCGAACATCATGGAGCGAAGTACCTCGAGTTTGACCGTATAGCTCTTACCGGCACCGGACTTGGCAAACACCACCATATTGGCATTTTCCATCTTAAACCGATCAAAGAGGATGAGACTATTGTTGTGTCGGTTGATACCGTAGAGCACACCTTGGTTTGAGGAAAGGTCGGATGAGACAAACGGGAACGTCGTCGAAAGTGGCTCGGTATTCAGGTTGTTGGCCACATCGAGGACATCGTTCGCCAGTGGCCGGGTCGACGCAAAGCCCTGATCCATCCGGAGGATAGCGGATTTGGTATACACGAGCTGGGCCTCGAGGATAGACTCGACCGAGCGACACTTGTCATTCAAATCATTCTCATCACTCCCGTAGATGGTCATGTAAATTCCGGCGCGGAAGAATTTTTCTGTCCCCTGCTGTAGTTTGTCACGGAGCCCCTCGATATCCTGGAGAGCGGTCTCGAGCATAGGATCGCGGATTTTTCCCTCCTCGTTCTCGATATGAATCTGGGACTGCACTTGGGTAGCAGACTTACGAAGGTTCTTCATGATCTCTGCCGTGTCGATAGGGTGGACAAAGAGCGCGATGTCCATACTAAAGTCGATGTTGATAATCGGCGAAAACCAGTTGGTCGAGAGATATCGTGGATAGGCCACCACAAAGTAGGTACGGGACAGCACCTCACCAATCTGCATGGTGTTATTCGAAATTTTGATTGCTGGTGGGGCAATAAGGTCTCGAAGCGTCGCGATACCTTGCTGATAAAGCGCTTCCGCATCACGGTTAGAATCCTTCTTACCGGTCA